>Ga0105104_10000170_pt1 | contig 47437 bp, 33 predicted proteins | sample PPLLaktember2015_3_FD_87034 | JGI IMG/M metagenome (GOLD analysis project Ga0105104, IMG submission 87034) | Freshwater sediment microbial communities from Prairie Pothole Lake near Jamestown, North Dakota, USA - PPLs Lake P7 Core (6) Depth... | ecosystem: Environmental > Aquatic > Freshwater >... | reverse complement strand
TGTCTCGGTAGTTGAAGGCTCATTAAAAAAAAAATATATCAATGGGCTGGTAAATAATACGGTAACGATGGTGCCAATCAACCCAATCACTGCGACGACGATCATCGGGTCGAGTTGTTTCTTTGTTGAGTTCCTGCGCATGAGCAACCTCCGTATTGAACGAATACTAAAAGGAAGCTGCAGTGTTTTCCCCGTGCTGGACAAATTGGAAATATATTTTTGGAATATAAAAAAGCCCGTCAGGATGAGTGACGGGCAGTCACGATCAGCCTGATTGCAGCTGCATCAGCAATTGGCGGTACTGGTCAGCATTGGAAGGACCCATCAAAAGGATCTGATTGATCAGCACCATGGCTTCTTCTTTTTTGCCGGCGCTCAGCATCGATTCGGCGAGCGAATCGAGCTGGGCGATCGCATCTTCCAGCCTGCCAGCCTGCTGATAAAGCTGTGCGAGTGCACGCCGCAGCACAACATCGTTGGGGCGGTCACCCAGGAGTTCCTGCACGAACGGGATCCCCTGTTCACTGCGACTATGAGAGTGCAGGTATGTAAGATAATTCTCGATTTCTGCGTTCGCCTGCGCAGTCTGACCCAATCGTAAGCTGACGTCGATCAAATTCTTGCGCACGCCCTCATCATCCGGGCGCAGCGTACGGATCTGTTCGTAGACACGGATCGCCTGCTTCCAATCCAATTTCTGCATGTCGATATCTGCCATGCGTTGAAGGATATGGATATTCCAGTTGCGGTCGGCATTGGCTTGCTGGACCACGCGCAGGGCCGTTGTGTACGTCTTGCGCGCCATATCGAGCTCAGCCAGGCGGTAGTACGTATCTGCCAGTTCCAGATATTCACGGACGGCGTCATCGACCTGCCCGCGTGAGACCAGCTGGTCGATCAGTTTTTTGCGCGCGCCCATGTCCATGGGGGCGAGTTGGATCACACGCCGCAACAACTTCGCGGCCTGGGCGGCTTCCCCCCGCACGCTGTATGCTTCTGCCGTCGTGCTGAATTTTGCGATCGCTTCCTCGGTGTGGTTCTCGCGAACGAGCAGGTCGCCCATCAATGTGTGCAGAGGCAGATACGTGGGGGCAAACGTCAGCGCATAGAAAGCTTCTTCCATGGCGGAACGCAGTTGACCTGCACGTGCAAGCTGGTGGACATGACTGATGGATTCAAGAACCTGACTCGACTGTGCCTGCAGGAGCACTTCAGCCAGCGGCATGGGCATATCGCCATCCTGTGCCTTCGGCATTTGTTCACGCGCCCGATGCAGATGGTCGCGCCAGTTTTTGCGCATGAGCATCTCGTTGACGTTGTCGCAGAGCCGCTTAAGCGCGGCTTCATCTGTTTCCGCTGCCTGCGCTTCGATGAGCGGTTCGTACATCTGACGGATCTCATCGGATTGTTCCGCGGGAACGATCAGCGAGTCTGCCAGCTTTAATGCTTCGAGGTAGTCGAGGGAGGCAGGTGCGAGCCGGCCCATTTTCTGGTTGACCTGGCCCATTAACAAGCGTGCGGCAAAACCGAAGTCTTTGTGTTTGACGGCGTGCTGCAAGTAGCGGACAGCCGACTCGAGCCGGTCGCCTTTTGAGCGGAGCAGGCCCAAATCGAAGTAAAGAGCCGGATGATTGAAGCCGGCTTCCAAAGCGTGTTCCAGTTCCTCAGCCGCCTGATTGTCATCGTCCTTTGTTTGCGAGTCGATGGCTTGACCGAGATGCAGGATGACTTTTGTCTGCTCGGACTGCTGCATGGAAAGCTGACCGGTGCCGCGCATCAGCGCCTGCAAGCCGTGCCGTGCCTGCAGCGCGCTGCTGTCCTCGCTGGAGTATTCGAAGAGGATTTCTGCCAGCCGGGTCAACGCCTTTTGCCGGGCTTCCGCGATCGGGTCCAGGCCGGCGTCGGTGGCTTCCTTGGGCCGATCCAGTTGTGTCACCTGAGCGATCGCAATGGGACCTGTCCCGCCTTTGGGGCGCAGGGGCTTGGGAAGCAATTGACCGGCGCGCAAAAGTGTCTGGGCTTGTTTCGCCTCATCGTTTTCAGGCATCATTTGCAGAGTTCGATTGACAAGTTCAGCGGCCTTTTGGACGTTGCCTGTGCGCTGCACGAGGCTGGCGACCGCAATAAATTCCGCAACCGCCTGCGCCTTGTGTCCCATGCGTTCGTAAGCCAGAGCCAGGCGCGAGTGCGCCATCACATTGTCCGGGTCGAGCACGGTCACACGGACCCAGTTCTCGATGGCTTTGTCTACGGCACGCTGGTTGAGAAAAAGCTCTGCGGCTCTGGCAGCGATATCCACGGCATCTTTGAGGTGCCCAATGCGTTCGAGCAGTTGGGCGAGTTTCTCCATGGGCAACGGATCTTCAGGCGACACCTGCGCGGCGCGCTTGTAAATTTGCAGAGCTTCCTCATAATTCCCCTGCTGGTACAATGCCAATCCCAGGCTATTGAGAGCCTTGGGGTGATCGGGCATTTCCTGCAAAGCCCTGCGATATGCCACAGCTGCCTTGTTCCATTCCTGGTCCCAGGCGGCGGAGTGGCCTTCGTTCATTGATTTCTGGAAGATGTCTTCTCGGCCGGGCATGATGATTGTCACCATTATAACGTAGGGGTGACTGATGTGTCGCCCTTACCATGGGTTGATTTTCGCAGGAGCCGGGTTACTTCGCCTCTACTGATTTCATCTCACCCCAGTTTACGCCATAGCGTGCTTCCGTGGAGAGGGGGATGCTCAAAGGATAGGCATTTGCCATGGCTTCCTGGACAACGAGGGCGGTTTCCTGCACTTCCTGCTTCGGGCATTCCAGGACAAGCTCGTCATGAACCTGCAGAAGCATCCTGGCTTTCAATCCGGCTGCCTTCAGTGCCGGCGGGACTTTCAACATGGCAAGCTTCATAATGTCTGCCGCCGTCCCCTGCACAGGGGCGTTGATGGCTTCCCGTTCTTCACGGTTCTTCACCTGCACATTGGATTTCCCCTGCAGGGCAGGGAAGTAGCGCCTGCGCCCAAGCAGCGTCTCGACGTATCCCTGCTGCGCAGCCAGTTTGCGGATCCCATCCAGATATTTTTTGACTCCGGGGAATTTCTCGAAATAGGCTTTGACAAAAGTCTCTGCTTCGGAGAGTGTTAACTCTGTTGTGCGTGTAAGACCGAATACGGACATCCCATAGATAAGACCGAAGTTGATCGCTTTCGCGTGTCGGCGCATTGCTTTCGTCACCGTCTCAAGACGTACCCCGTAAATAGCTGCCGCGGTGGTGGCATGGATATCTTCGCCCGCGCGGAATGCTGCCAGCATCCCCTCATCCTGAGCCATGTGCGCAACGATGCGCAGCTCGATCTGCGAATAGTCCACCGAAAGCAGTACTTTCCCTTTGCCTGCCACGAAACCATGGCGGAGGCGGCGTCCCTCCTCCGAGCGGATCGGGATGTTCTGCAGATTCGGATCGGAGGAAGACAAGCGGCCTGTCACCGCGCCGATCTGGCTGTAGGAGGTATGCACGCAACCCGTTTCGGAATTGAGGGCGGCTTGCAGTGCATCCACATACGTGGACTTTAACTTGGAGAGCTCGCGATGTTCCAGGATCAGATCCACAACGGGATGTTTGCCGCGTAACAGATCCAGCACGCCGGCGGAGGTGGAGAAGTGTCCGCTGGCTGTTTTGTTTCCCCGATCCGGTGGTTCCAGCCCCAGGCGGGTGAAGAGCACGTCCGAAAGCTGCTGCGTGGAATTGAGATTGAACGGTTTGCCAACTGACTCGAACACCTGCTTTTCGATCACCGCCATGCGCTTCTCGAGTCGTTTGCCGGTCTCTGCAAAGAAGGGGATGTCGAGGGAGATGCCAGCCATCTCCATGTCTGCCAGGACGGGGGTCAGAGGCAGGTCGATTTCGTAAAGTAGTTTCTCCCCATTGACACGCTTTAATTCTTCAAGCTCGATCGGCAGAAGACGCAGCGTGACCTCCGCATCTGCCACTGCATAGGGCGCAGCGGATTCGATTGCCACGTCCGCCATGGTGATCTGCTTTTTGCCTTTGCCGATCAGGTCCTCGATGTGGGTCATTTCTTCACCGAGCTTTACAAAAGCCATATTCTTCAAGCCCAGGTTGCGTGAAGCCGGATCGACAATGAACTCTGCCAGCATGGTGTCGAAGGTCAGCGGTGAGACTCTTAATCCATGCTTGGCGAGCATGATGTAATCGTATTTGGCATTGTGGGCGATCTTTCCGATCTTCGGGTCGGTCAGCGGTCCTTTGAGCGCCTCCAGGACCTGCTCGAGCGGAAGGTTGGTCCCGGCGCGATGACCTACCGGGATGTAATATCCTTCGCCCTCCCTGATCGCCAGCGAGATGCCGACGATCTCCGCCTTCATCTCCTGCGTGGAGGTCGTTTCCGTATCAAACGAGATCAGGCTGGCACTGCCAAGTTCTTTTACAAGGTCAGACAGTTTCTCGCTGGTGTCAATCACTTTGACATCGATATTCAGAGTAGTCGTGGGTGTGTAAATAACCGGCTGGGCCTCATTCGCGAACATGGACATTTGTCCCACCGCGGTTGGCGAGGCGGAGGCGTCCTTCCCTGAGAGCCGGTCGAGGGTTTTGAGGAGCGTGCGGAATTCCATTTCCTTGAACAAGGCTTCGAGCGCGGGGATGTCCAACTCTCCGGCTTTTGCGTGTGTGAGATCGAGCTTGATCTTGAGGTCCGTCCGGATCTGCGCCAGGTCGCGGCTGAGATAGGCAGTCTCCCTATTTTGGGCAAGCTTGGTCACCCAGCGCTTTTCCACCTGGTCGAGATTTTGATAAATGTTATCGAGTGTCTCGAATTTTTGGATCAGCGCGATGGCGGTCTTCTCGCCAATGCCCATCACGCCGGGGATGTTGTCGGACTTGTCGCCGACCAGAGCTTTGTAATCCACGACCTGGTCGGGGCGAACACCGAGCTTTTTGATCACATCCTCGTCGGTAATGTAATTCTGATCGTCGCCTGCCAGATATACCGTAGTGCGCTCGTTGACGAGCTGCAGCAGGTCGCGATCGCCGGTGATGATCTTGACTCCCAGTCCTTCTTTCGCCACATTCCTGGCAATGGAGCCGAGGACATCATCCGCCTCGAAGCCTTCCATCTCGAGCCGCGGAATGTTGAACGCATCCACCATCTCACGAATGCGTTTGATCTGAGGCGCCAGGTCATCGGGCATTTTGGCGCGCGTGGCTTTATATGCCGAAAAGATTTCGTGGCGGAAGGTTTTGCCCGTATCAAAGGCAACGGCGATGTAATCCGGTTTTTCCTGTTCGATGATGCGCAGGAGTTCGCGGGCAAAGCCGTACGTACCGGCGGTCGGTTCGCCTTTCGACGTCTGCCAGCGCGTGCTGCTGCCACCGGCAGTGAGCGCAAAATACATACGATAGGCGAGTGCGTGTCCATCAATTAGATAAAGTGTCGAAGGCATGGTAATTTCCAGTTGTCAGTAGGGGCGGTCGCCCGTACAAGTATGAATTAAATAGCAGCGCGGAGTTATTATACTCCGCGCTTTATATATGTCACTCTACGCGCGCTTAGCGCATAAAACTACCTCTGGGCTGCGAGTATCCCTGACGCGAGCGGGTCTGCTTGATGTAATCCTTCACCAGCTGGGATGGATGCGGCTGGGCGCCGCCCATGATGAGGTAACCGGGCGCCCAGAAATCGCCCGAGGGATTCTCTTTCTTCAGGCGTGTGAATTCAGAAAATATTTTTTCAGAAGTCTGCTGGCGGACGATGCGCATTAAATATCCGGGGGAGGCGGCCGGCGGTACATTCAAAACCCACTGGATATATTCGGGCCGGACAGCCATGTATTCCAGGCGCCAGCCAAAGGCAACACAGATCTGTGGCAGCCATTCCGAGAGCCGGTCCGCGAGGTCGCCGGTCAAATAATGGTTGCTAAAGCGCGGCACCAGCAGGCAGGCATACGTCAGGTTATACAATCCGGGGGAGATCGGTTCGAGCACTACCCGTCCAGCCACCTCGGTGATCGAATGCGGGCGTGTCTCGTCCAATTCACCCGGCTGCGGTTTGCGAATGGGTGTCTCGGGCCGCCGCTGTGATTTCGAGGGCATGGTCGCATCGAGATCTTCCGCAACATGCTCGACAGTCTCTTCATTCTGCTGATCGGACGTCATTAAATCACTTGCGCGTACAGCCGGCGAACTCTCATGGCTGAAGTGATTGGAAAGTGAAGCGGGGGGTCGCTGAGCCACATTCGGCTCAGGCGTGGGCGGAGGGACATCCAGGATGATGTCCGCAATATTGGGAATACTCTGATCCGGACTCCCATCATCATCGAAATCTTCGCCGGACGCATCGAACGCCGCCGGAGATGGTTTCTGTACCACGGGCGCTTCCGCCACCTCAGAGATTTGGGTCGAAAGCCGGTTTACCAGTTGACCCGCCTGCGTGCGGATGGTACTGAACGGTGTTTCCGCATCGAAGACCAGCGCCAGCACCACATCCTCAGCCAGGCGCGTGGCATACAGCATATGTTCGGCTTTTGTCGCCTCCAAACGGACGAAGCGCAGGAGGTCACTCCCTTTTTGTCCATCCCAGTGACGCGTCACCGCTACCGCTAATTCCTTTGCGGCGCTTTGCGAAAGCTGACCCGCATATGCCCACAGATTGTCACCGCGCGTGATCAGCGCCGCCTGCGCCGAAGACTCAAGCGTCAGGCGTGTGAGATGCTGCGCAGCTTTGGTCGCGTCACTTAACCATGGAAGTGCAGGGTCGCTGGTCTGGACGCTCGGCTGACGAGCAGGTACATTGGGGGAGTTATCGTTTAGCATATTCAACACTTCCGGTAAAAAGTATGGCTTGTGCGACAGCATCCAGGGGTAGAGTTCATCGAGGGTGGGTGGGGTCTCTTCCCGGGAAAACACGACCAGTTTTATCTCCGGTCTGAGCATGCGAAGCGCCTGACCGATCTCCAGGACGGCTCTGTACCCCATGTCCATATCCAGGAAGGCGAGCGAAACATTTTCCTCGTCCGAGCGGACAACGGAATCGCCTTTCCCTTTGGTGACGTGAACGCGATAGCCCTCCTGCTCTAATCCATGGAGCAGCACTTGTGCGAAGGTAGTATCTGCGCTCACAATTAGCAGGTTTTTGGTCATGTTTTCTAAAGTGTATCACGGCAATAGTTCGTAAGCAAGCAGAAGTCCAAAAATACGCTTACGAAAATGCGAAATACAGCCTTAAATTTGTCTATTCAACTTGATTTTCATCACTGTTTGTGCTATCAATAGCAAAAATTCACAAAGGGATTTCGAATGCATCGTGAACGAGTGTCTGAAAATGTCTTTTGGTTCCAGAGTGAAGTCTACGCTCAGGTAACAGCAGGGGTGGTGGCAGGTCCGCAGTGGGCGGTGGTCATCGATACACTGGCTTTGCCAGATGAAACGCTGAGTATCCGTGAATTCATCGAACATGAATTGAACGTGCCCGTACGTTATGTGGTCAACACGCATTATCATGCCGATCATGCCTGGGGCAATTGCTTTTTTCCGGGCGCGACCGTGATCGCCCACTCCAATTGCCGCGACTTGCTGATCGAGCGCGGCATCCCGTCACTGGAGGGGGCCCAGAAGCAGAATCCTGCGCTGCGCCAGGTAAAGATCGTATTGCCACAGATCACGTTTAGTGATGGTGAACTCACGCTGCGGGTTGGCAAAAAGAATTTGATCATTTCGCCAACGCTGGGTCATAGCCATGATGGGATCGCCGTACTTGTGGAGGAGGACCGCATTCTCTTTGCGGGCGATGCCTTCATGCCGCTGCCCTATATCGTCGATGGCAATATCGACGATGTCATGGCCTCGATCAAACGGATCGGGCGCATGGGCCTGGAGAACATCGTGCAGGGTCATGGTGACATTATCCTGCGGGGCGAGATCGATGCGGCGGTCAAGGAAAACCTGAGTTATCTTGCCACGGTCAAGAAGGCTGTCAGAGCCATCTCGCGGCGCAAAAATGCTGTTGAGCTTTTGGATGAGATCAGCATCGAGGACTGCGGGAAAAGCCGCGTCTATCTGGGCGGTCTGGCGCAGACCCTGCACCAGAGAAATCTGCGGGCATTGCTCCAGCAAATGAGTCAATGAAAACATGACCCGCCCCGAAATTAGGGGCGGGAAAGAGCCAGCCGTCAGCGATCAAGTGGAGCCCAGATGAGTCGGCTCCACTTTGCAGTTCTGCGGCAAAAGCGGGAGATAAAGTCGAAGAGAGGAGAGCAAGGAGGCAGGCGTAGGCGAGGGAGGCGAGCAGGAAGGATATAGCCAGGATATGGCTACGATATAGCTACGATATAGACACCATATAGACACCCTCTACGTGGATCGAAGGATCGTTGAAGGAACGGCGATCGAACCGCCAAGCCCGCGAAGAAAAGTATAACGCTTTGCGTGCCTGGCGTTCTGCGCGGTGCAAAAGTCGTCGACTGCCTGTGAGCCTGCGAAATCGAACCGCCAAGCCCGCGAAGATCGCGAAGAAAATATCAACGCCCCGGGCAGTTAAGCGACTGACCCACCTCCAAATATTAAATTCAGGGTGGGTCAGGTTTTTTATTTATTCGTTTCTGTGCGTGTTTCTTTTCTTGCCCTCAACCACCCATTCAAACTGAGTCTGACCACACGTTCCTTGCCTGCCAGCAGCTTTTTGATGTTGGGCCGCAGCGCCCAGAGCAAAAGCAGTTCGGCGACCACGCCGTACAAAATGTTGATGGGCTCCAGGAATCCCTGGGCGGAGCGGATCGCAAAAGCAACGATGACGACCAGCCCGATCGCCATGGTCGTCACGGAAGCCATGCCAAGTGTGAACCAGATCAGGGCTCCCACGACCGCCACAATTGGCAGGACGGGAAGCCACAACCCCATCGCGCCGCCGAGTGCCGGCGCGCCGCCTGCGCCCCCGTAAAAACGCAGTTTCCCGCTTTCATCCCGTCTGATCAAAAACAGGGAATAGTTGTGTCCAAGGATGGCTGCCAGGGGCGCGAGGATGTGGAACAGATAACTTTCAGGCAGAAGGGTTTGCGCAAGCCAGACCGACGCAGCACCTTTAAGGACATCCAGGATGGCGGTGAGGAGACCTGCTCCAAATCCTGCGGCGCGCACCGCATTTGTCCCGCCTGTGCGTCCGCTTTCGATGGTACGGATATCCTTCCCCGTCTTGCTCTTCACAATTAATAAGCCGAAGGGGATGGAACCGATAATATACCCAAGGATGACAATCCCAATGGCGATCAATGTCTGCATAACTTACGAGCCTCCAGGGTGAGTATAAACGTTGAAACACGACGATGAGAATAAGGTTTCTCTATTCGATGATTTTTAATGATACTTCCATGGCGCGGCCGTCCTCGATCCGGAAGCCGCGTGCCTGCCAGTGACCTTGGGATGGCGACCAGATGAGGTGGACCACCTCATAAGCCGCCTCAGCGATGTCGGTTGCGGAGGCCGCTGCGGGTCCCGCGGGATGTGAGTGGAAGATGCCCAGCAGATCCAGCCCGTTGGAGTCGATCCAGTTGAATGCCTGAAGTTGTTCATACGGATCCATTACGAAGCGCGTGGGACTTTGAGCCTGATTCCGCACGAGGATGACTTTCTCGACCCGGTCATTTTTGCCAGCCAGCAAACCGCAGGCTTCCAACGGCACCTGTTGATCGACGTGAGCGAGCATTTCGTGCCAGTGATGTTTACGGAGGGTGAGCTGCCGCTGCATGGTTATTGAATGAAGATCGCCAGTCCCCAGCACAGCCCGATGACGATGGCCGGCTCGAGTACGGCGCGGCGGGCGGGCTGGTCTTCTCCCAGATTTACGGCAAGGTTTGTCAAGCCATATAACGAACCGATCAGCATCAAGCCGAACTGGATCGGCGCCAGGGGCCAGTAATGCAAGCCCGCAGCAATTTGAATACAAACGAAGGCGATGCCGGCCGTCCAGGCATATTCCCAGCGTCCGCTCAGGCGCAGGTTCAGAATGCGCAGACTGGCAAGGAAGGCTGCGAAGAACAGGGCTGGGACGAGGAGATAAAGACGTACATTGCTATAGCGCAGGGCAACCGCCAGGAGAAAAAAAAGCGTATAGGAAATGGCGGTCAGGACAGCCATGGAAGCGGCATAGTAGGGAGCGCCCGGGTCCACCACAACATACTCGGCAATGAAGACAAAAAACAGAAAGGTGCCCGCGACCGCAAAGCCGATCCACCACGCAACTCCGTTGGGCAGGATGGACAGCGGCACACCGATCACAAATGTGGTCAGTGTGGGGAGCAGCCACCACTGGTAGGTGCGCCGGTCGTTCAAGGAGGGGTGACTGTGCAGGAGCCAATCCATGCCGGCGGCGGTGAGTCCCGCTGTCAGCACGCTCATGGCTGTGGAGAGGTTCAATGGAATGAGAACAAAGAAGCCCAGCAGCTGGACTTCGAGGTTGAATTCCGGTACCCGGATCAGGCTGGTGAGGGCAAAAGCCAGCAAAACGGTGGAAGTTAATACACCGATCCGGTCGGAATCAGGCAAATATCTCCGCTCGTTCATATCTGCATTGTACCTGCTCTCAAGGCTTTCTCAAAGCTGGAAACGAATCAGCGAATTGTTTGAAAATCCGCGCAAATTAGCGGATAAAACGACTGCGTAAAGAGGTTGAGATGACCTTGTATCTGCCATGGCTTTCTCCAATTAATGGCAGGCAAGAGCTTTGAACCGCGAAGCGCACGACACCTGCCCTGGCGGGCGGTGCCAGGGAGAGCGCTAAGAAAACCATGCTCTCCTGCCCCGAGACTGTCCAGAAGGATGGGCTAAGTATCATCTCACCACCGAGGACACGGAGTTCACGGAGATTTTTAAAAGGTTTTCTCCGTGTTCTCAGTGTCCTCCGTGGTGAAACAGTTTGGCAAGCCCACACAATTAGACACTCCCCTGCCCAGGTTGGATGCCAGGATAGGGGCGATATGGTAGAATCAATTGGTTATGTACTCAGCGAAAAATTTCGAAGGATTTCCGCCGCCGCCGGGTGTCATAGGTTCATTACGAGCCGGTTTTGACGCTGTTTCCCGCCACGTCGGCTTGATCGTTCTCCCTGCAGTTTTGGATATTCTGCTATGGTTAGGACCTCGTTTGAGTGTGGATGGACTGCTCAGTCCGGTTCTCACGCTCGTGTTCAATCAGGCGCGGCTGACCGTCACCTCTGCGGCAGACTTGAGCCAGTATGCACAGATTCAGGCTGCATTTAAGGAAGTGGTGGAGCGTTTTAATCTGCTCAGTTTGCTCGGCAGATTGCGGGTTTTTCCCATCGGTGTGTCGAGCCTGTCGGCGCAAACGATGCCCATTGAAACTCCGTTCGGTTCGCAGCCGGTCCTGGAAGTGTCATCCAGCCCGCTCGTGCTGGGACTGGGGCTGCTGCTGATCGTGAGCGGTTGGGTCATCGGAGGCTTGTACTTCCGCTGGGTATCGGGAACAGCTTTAGGCGAGATGCAGCCCGAAAGAGGCATCAGTTCCCTGTGGGCGATCCTCCAGACGCTGATCCTGTCGGTCACCTGGATGGTGGGTCTACTGGTGTTTCTTATCCCGACCATGTTCCTGCTTGTCGTTTTGATGAAGCTCAACCCGGCCCTGGCAAGCGGAGTATTGTTTGTACTGTTGATCCTTTCCTTCTGGCTGATCGTGCCATTGTTCTTTACGCCGCACGGCATCTTTGTACGCAAGCAGAATGCTTTTTATTCGATTTTCACGAGCTTGCGAATGGCGCGCTTCACGCTTCCTACCAGTGGTTTGTTCGTGGTCTGTGTGTTCCTGCTCACAACCGGTTTGAATTATCTCTGGAGCGTGCCTCCCGATAATTCATGGATGAAGCTGGTGGGCATCGGCGGACACGCCTTTATCACGACCGCCCTGCTGGCAGCAAGTTTTGTATACTATCGCGATATGAACGTGTGGCTGCAGACCGTTTTTGAGAGACTGCAGCAAAAACAAAGCATGCCGACACAACAAGCGTAATTTTTATCCAATATCCGGAGGATTTTGTGGCAAAAGAAAATAAAAATAATGGCAACTACGATGCCAGCAGCATTCAAGTTTTGGAAGGCCTCGAAGCGGTACGCCGACGACCTGGCATGTACGTGGGCGGTACAGACATCAAGGCTTTGCATCACCTTGTTTATGAAGTTGTAGATAACGCGATCGATGAAGCGCTGGCGGGTGTCTGCGATCGCATCGATATCACCATCCACCCTGATTCGAGTGTGTCTGTGAAGGATAATGGACGCGGTATCCCGGTTGGGATGCATCCACAGGTGAAGAAGTCTGCACTGGAAGTGGTGATGACCACCCTGCATGCAGGCGGCAAGTTTGGCGGTGGTGGGTACAAGGTCTCCGGCGGTTTGCATGGCGTGGGCGTCAGTGCAGTGAATGCGCTCTCTGAATGGTGCGAAGTGGAAGTACGTCTTGGCGGACAGGTCCATTTCCAGCGCTATGAACGCGGCTATCCCAAAGCGCCGGTCAAGATAATTGGCAAGACCAAGGCCGATGATACGGGCACCACGGTCACATACAAATTCGACACACAGATCTTCAAGGAAGATAACCTGGACTATCGCTTCGATACTCTGGTCCAGCGCTTCCGCGAGTATTCGTTTGTGACGAAGGGTGTGACCCTCCAATTCATGGATGAGCGCAGCGATCGTGAGATGACGTTCTACTTCGAAGGCGGGATCACCTCCTTCGTGCGTTACCTGAACCGCAACCGCGACAACCTGCATCCCGTTGTGCACGTGGAAAAGGATATTGAATCCATCGGCATCGAAGCCGCCATCCAGTACACGGATGCCTACACTGAATCGGTGTATTCCTTCGCGAATACGATCAACACCATCGACGGTGGTACGCACCTGACCGGTCTGCGGTCTGCCATCACGCGTGTGGTCAACGATTATTCCCGCAAGAACGGCCTGCTCAAGGAAGCCGATCCCAACTTCTCCGGCGATGATACGCGCGAGGGTCTGACCGCGATCGTGTCGATCAAACATCCTGACCCGCAGTTCGAATCGCAGACCAAAGTGAAGTTGATGAACCCTGAAGTGCAGACGTACGTCACGCAGGTGGTGGGGGAGGCGTTCAACACTTTCCTGGAGGAGAATCCCCAGGCGGCGAAGACGATCATTGCCAAGTGTCTCACTTCCGCCCGGGCGCGGGATGCAGCCAAAAAGGCACGCGAGCTTGTCATCCGCAAGTCGGCGCTCGAGTCGCTGACGCTGCCCGGGAAGCTGGCCGACTGCTCTGAACGCGATTCCACGAAGACGGAACTCTATATTGTGGAAGGTGATTCGGCTGGCGGCTCCGCCAAACAGGGCCGCGATCGTCACTTCCAGGCGATCCTGCCACTGCGCGGCAAGATCATGAATACGGAGCGCGCCCGCCTGGACAAGATCCTGTCCAGCAATGAGATCAAGGCGTTGATCTCCGCCCTGGGAACGGGTATCGGCGACAACTTTGAACTGGAAGGTCTGCGCTATGGACGTGTCATCATCATGACCGACGCGGACGTGGATGGCAGTCATATCCGTACCTTGCTGCTGACGTTCTTCTTCCGCTATATGCCGACGTTGATCGAAGATGGGCACCTGTACATTGCCCAGCCGCCCCTGTATCGGATCGCCTACAAGAACCAGGTCAAGTATGTTTATAGTGATAAAGAGAAAGACAAGCTGGTGAAGGATCTGGGAGAGAAGGTAAGCCTGCAGCGCTACAAGGGCCTGGGTGAAATGAACCCGACCCAGTTGTGGGAGACGACGATGAATCCCGAGAACCGGACCCTGCTGCTCGTCACGGTGGAGGATGCGGCGGAGTCCGACCGCACATTCGATATGCTGATGGGGGATGCGGTAGACCCACGGCGCAAATTCATCCAGACACATGCGAAAGCGGTCAGAAATCTGGATATTTAGTCAATAATCAACATCCCGCAGGCTTCCAGCAAGGTGGAACCTGCGGGATGTTCATCTCGGGATATTGCACCTTGCTTCTTTGTTATGAAAGTACCATAGTTAGGCGTAGGGGTGTAGAGTAAAATTCTGTCATATTTAATATTTCCATATGAATGAATCTCTTCGTTTGGATACAGTTTGGAGCAAAGTCACGCAGAACGTAGTCCTGGTTTACCAGGGTATTGCTGTTGTGGTCTTTCTTGCGTCCCTGTACCTTGGGTCTATCTGGCTGAGAAATCCATTCATTGGGGGGTTCTTCGAGCAGACCATGGTGCTGAATGGTTCCAGCCAGGAACGCGAAGATTGGGCTCTGTATGCGGCGGGTTTTAAATTAGGCGATCAACTGCTTTACGTGAAAGGTCAGCCGGTTTCCAGCGCGGCGGATTTAAGTCGTATTCTCGGTTCTGCGACAGTTGGCGAGACTGTTTCCGTGGTCATGCAGACCAGCGCGGGAGAAGTTCGCGCGGTGGAAGTCACGTTGACGTCCTTCCCGAGCGCGGATCGAATTGCATACTTTATCCTGCCGGCATTCTTAAGCCTGGTGTTCCTCGTACTCAGTTGGTGGATTTTTGGCTTACGGCGTTCGGAATCGGCCGGGCGGGCATTTTCCATGATGACCACTTCCGTGGCGATCGTGACAGGCTCTCTTTTCGACCTGTATACTTCTCATACTTATACATTTACTTATCTATGGACCCTGGCGGCCGCATTTTCCGGCGGTGCTTTGATCGATCTGGCACTGTGCTTTCCACAGGAAGCGCGCTTGTTATACCGCCGTCCCTATCTGCGCTGGTTTGGATATGTGATCGGCATTGGCCTGGCGATCAATGCCTATCGCGTACTTTATGATTTCGAGCATCCGACCGCTTACTTTGCTGCCTGGCGGCTGATTTATATTTTTGTGGGGCTTTCCGCTTTATTCTATTTCGGTGCGCTGGGATACCACGCGTTCATCGCTCGCTCTCCGGTGGTCAAGAGCCAGGCGAGAACGATCCTGTTTGGTGCCGTGCTTGCATTCGGTCCCACCGCTTTCTGGTTGTTGTACTCATCGATCTTAAACGCCCTGAAGGCAGATCCCAAACCATTCAGCCCTTATCTCTTTGTGCCATTAATTCTTTTCCCTCTGGTCAATGGATATGTGATCCTGCGCTTCCGCCTCCTGCGCACCGATTACTGGGTGCGCCAGGGAATCGTGTATTTTATGCTGACCGTTTTTGTGGTTGCGGCGTACGGGTTACTGGTTACCGGGATCACCAAGAGTATCACAGCTCTCTTTTCGATCCGTGTGCCATTGGATAACGTCTTTCTTGTCGGCGGCCTGGTCTTTCTCATCGCGGTGGTGCTTGATCCATTGCGGACACGTCTGCAAGCGTTTGTCGATGGCACCTTCTTCCGCGGTCAACGGGCTTATGAGGAACGTCTGCGTGCCTTCAGCCACGAATTGACCAATGCACTCGACCTGAATACGATCGGGCGGGTGTTGCGCGAGCAGATCGCGAGCAGCCTCGTCCCTGACCGCCTGCACATTTACACATATGATTCATTGAACGATCAGTATGCGGCACTGGCAAATGGCGATGGCCGACCGACCAGCGACATCCGCTTCTCTTCGAACAGCCCTCTGGTCCAATATTTTCAAAAAGAGAAGATCCCGCTCTATCTCGATACGATCAATCCCCCGCCGGCCATGCGAAACGATGAAGCCCGGCTTTCGTTGCTGGGTACGCGCCTGTTTGTGGCGTTGCCAGGAGAGGAACGACCTGTCGGCTGGCTTGCATTGGGCACGCCGCTTTCCGGAGGCGCGTATACGCCAAAGGATCTGGACTTTCTGGATACGATCTCCGATCAGTCCTCGGTTGCCATCTCACGGGTGCAAACCGTTGTCGATCTCGAACGCCGCGTGCAGGAAATGAATGCCTTGACGCGTGTTTCACAGGGTGTGAACGTCACGCTGACCTTTGATGATGTGCTGGAACTGATCTTTGCACAGGCATCCCAGATCATCCCCTCCTCGATGTTCCACATCACGCTCTACAGCAAAGCTGCCAATTACTTCTACTACGCCTTTCGCGTGGACGAAAATGACCGCCTTACCAACCGCGAAAACCAGCCGCTGCCTCCGAGCCTGGGTTTGGGACAGGAGATCATCCGCAAGGGCCGCCCGATCCTCACCCAGGACTACGTGCGCGAGTGCCAGACCCGGAACATCACGCCTTCCGCACAGCGCATCTATGCCTGGATGGGCGTGCCGCTCAATTCCGGCTCTGAGACAATGGGAGCGTTGAGCGTAGGCAGTGGCGACACCACCATCACGTATACACGCGGCCAGCTTGCTTTGCTGCAGGCGATTGCTGACCAGACGGTCGGCGCGATCGTCAAAGCCCGCCTCCTGCAGGAGACGCAGCAGCGCGCCCATCAACTCTCGACGCTGAACGAGATCACACGCCAGCTCACCTCCACGCTGGAGCAGGAACCGCTGCTCCGGAATATCCTGGAGAATGGTGTCAACATTTTGAACTGCGAAGCCGGGACACTGTTCCTGATGGATGACCAGACCGGTGATTTGATCTTCCGGGTCACTGCCGGTCCTGTGGCAGGCAATCTTTTGGGACAGCGTCTTCCAGCCGGGACAGGCATTGTGGGAAGAGCGGTACAGCTGCGCGCGCCTGTGATCGAGAACGATGGTCAGCGGTCTGTGGCGCGTTATGAAGGCTCCGATAAACAAACCGGGTTTGTCTCCCGCTCACTTCTGGCGGTTCCGATGCAGATCAAGGACCGCATTCTCGGCGTCATCGAAGTGATCAATCGCCGCGACGGTTTGCCCTTTGTGGAGGACGATCAGAATCTTCTGACAGCCTTTGCAGGCCAGGCAGCCGTCGCCATCGAGAATGCCCGCCTGCTCGCTTTGACGGACCAGGAACTGGCAGCCCGCGTGGAAGAACTTTCGATCATGGGCCGCATCGTCCGTGAACTCAATGCCAGCCTCGAAGTCGACCGCGCCATGCGCATCACCCTCGAATGGGCAATGCGCCAGTCAACTGCTGAGGCCGGTTTGATCGGTATGCTGGAAGAGAATGAACTCCGCATCATGGCGCAGCAGGGTTATGAAGAGATCCTGTCAGAGAAGTCCACTTCACGCCTGCCGCTCGAATTGCCTGCGATCAGTGCCGTCATTCAAAGCGGACAGTCGAGCCAGGTATCCCTGGTGAGCAACGGCGCCAAAGGCATTTTGCCAAGCGCGCACACGCAGATCATCATCCCCATCCGCCGGGAAGCGCAGGTGATCGGCTTGATCCTTCTGGAAAGCACCAGTGACTCGCAGGGCAACCTGGCATTCCTCAATCGTCTCAGCGACAATGCCGCGATCGCCATCTCGAACGCCCAACTGTATGACGCGGTCCAGCGTGCCAACCTGGCGAAGAGTGATTTCGTTTCCTTTGTCGCTCATGAATTAAAGAACCCAATGACCTCCATCAAGGGGTACACGGAACTGCTTGCAGCCGGGTCTGTCGGCCAGGTCAATGAGATGCAAGCCAACTTCCTGAGCACGATCCGCTCCAATGTCGAGCGTATGTCGGCTTTGGTTTCGGATCTCAACGATAATGCCAAGATCGAAGCAGGCCGCTTGCGCCTCGACTATAAACCGGTGGACGTTGCGGATGTTGTGGACGAGGTGATTCGATCCACCACGCGGCAGATCGAGGATCGACATCAGACGGTGGAACTGCATCTTGCGCCGCGGCTGCCGCAGGTCTGGGCGGACCGTATCCGGGTGGGGCAGGTGCTTACCAATCTGGTCAGCAATGCCCACAAGTACACTCCCGAAGGTGGAGTCATCCTGGTCGGCGCCGAAGCCGCGGAGAATCAATGGGATCCTGAAGGTGCCAAACAGGTTGTCCATATCTGGGTCAAGGACAATGGGATCGGCATCAACATAGAAGATCAGGCAAAGATCTTCCAGAAGTTCTTCCGCTCGGATGACTCGAAGGCGCGTGAGGCACCCGGGACAGGCCTGGGTTTGAACATCACCAAGAGCCTGGTGGAAATGCAGGGCGGTCGTATCTGGTTCGATAGTGAATTTCGAAAGGGTACAACCTTCCATTTCACCATTCCGGTCGCGGAAGGATAATTGAGATGACGCTTATCGCCTCCATCGGTCATGCGCAGGCATTGAACGGCCGCGAAGCGGGTTTGCAGGCAACGCATCAGGCGTTGAACAAGCTCGGTTCCAGCGCGCCCGCATTCGGCTTTGTGGTTGCGTCGCATCAATATCAGGCGCGCGAAGTGGTCGGCGGCATCTCCAGCCTGCTCGGGGATACGCCTGTGATCGGGTTTAGCAGTTCCGTGTGTTTGACGGGGGAAGGCTTGCATCCCAATTCGGTGCTTGTGGGACTGCTGGCAGGGGATCTGCAGGCTGAGACGCGCTGGATGCCCGGGTACGCCCAAAGCGGGCGCGAGACCGGCGCACAACTTTCCAAACAAATTGCCGAGCGAACCGATACACGCGCCCTCCTCTTCTTCGCCGATGGTTTCAACGGTGACGCGGATCAATTGTGTAACGCGCTGTCAGCCGGAACTATCCCACTGGCGGGCGGACTTTCCTCCGGCGACCTGCACACCGGTCATTCCTACCAGATCGCGGGTCCGCAGAATGGAACGGGTGCCTTGTCCGCCGCGTTTTTGCGCGGCAATGTGCGTGTCGGCGTGGGAGCGGCACATGGCTGGAACCCGGTTGGCAGCCAGTTCCGTGTGACGCGTTCGCGCGGCTTCTGGCTCCGCACTCTCGATGGCCGGCCGGCCTCCGAAACGTATGCCCAGCTCTTTGGGTATCCCGCGCGTGAATGGGCGTTCCCACCCCTGAGCCATCTGGCACGCTTATATCCTCTGGGTGTGGAGCAGGGCGATCAACTGATCATCCGCTCGCCGATCCGCGTGGAAGCCGATGGAAGTTTCCGCATGAATGCTCCCGTGCGCGATGGGGTGGACGCTTATCTTCTGGTGGGAAGCCGCAATTCCTGTGAGAATGCCGCGCAGCAAGCCGCGCAGCAGGCATTGCAGCAACTGGGCGGCGCCAAGCCGGTCCTCGCCTTTATCCTCGTGGATATTGCCTGGGAGATGCTGCTCAAATCGCATCCAGGTGCAGAGATCGCGGCTGTCCAGGACATCCTTGGAAAAGACGTTCCCCTGGCAGGTGGATACACCCTGGGACAGATCATTCCCGGGAGAGAGCCGGGATCGCCGCAGTTATTGAATCAACATATTGTCGTGGTTGCTTTTGGGGAAGCGTAGAGCACGATCGTAAATCGCCAATCGTAAATCGTAAATTGAATGCGGCTATAATTGCCGAAAGAGGAGATGAGCATGAACACCAAAACTCTGTCGATTCTATTCGTTGGATTTGTCCTGCTGGCCGGATGTGCCTCTCCCACAACGGAAGCGCCTCCGACTCTGCCTCCGCCGCCCCCTGCGACCGCGACCGTTGCCAACCCGACGCCGTTCCCGTTAACGCTCACCCCCGAGGCTGTGACCCCTCTCCCGGGCGTGACCGTCACATCCCCTGCAGGTACAAGTACCTCCAATATTTGCACGGACCCGCAGGTGACCGCATCGATCGATACATTCAAAAGAGCAGTGCTGACCTCCGATGGCCCGCTTCTCAGCTCGCTCGTCAGTCCCACCCGCGGCATGGATGTGGCTTTCTTCCATAATGGCACTGTGATCACCTATACCCCGGAGCATGCCAAGTTCCTTTTCGAGACCACCTTCGAAGTGGATTGGGGTTTGGCGCCCGGAAGCGGTGAGGCAGTGAAAGGCTCCTTCCACGATGTGGTTGTGCCGGAACTGGTGGAGTCATTCAACCAGCCATATACCCTGCACTGCAATGAACTGAAATATGGCGGCGCCAGCTATGAAGTCGACTGGCCCTACGAGGGGGAGTTCTATTCCGTCTATTTCCCGGGCACGGAAGCCAACGGAAACCTTGACTGGCATACCTGGGTGCTCGGGATCGAATACGTGAATGGCAAGCCCCAGATCTATGCCCTGATGCAATTCTTCTGGGAACCTTAATCCTTTTCCAAGTAAGGACTTTTCACCTGCAATCAACCTTGCGAAGGATCTCAGCCTTCGCAAGGTTTTACTTTCCCCAGGTAAGATTTTCCCGCCATTTGCATACTGTATCTTAGCTATTGCAAGAACTTGCAATAAGGATCACCATGACCTGTACATCCGAGTATGCACCCCAACTCCGCGCCCGCGGCTTCCGTATGACATCCCAGCGACTGGCAATCTTACATGTCCTTCGGCATGCCGGGACGCACCTTTCCCCAAGTGAAATTTACAGGCAGGCGAAGCGGGATTACCCCGGTCTTACCGAGCCAACGGTGTATCGAACGCTCGAGTTCCTTTCCGATATTGCCCTGGTACGTCCATCCTACAGTTCCAGTGGACATATGACCTATGAACTCGCCGGGAACGATCACCACCACATTGTCTGTAAGCATTGTGGCACCGAGATCGAAGTGGAGCACACGCTGCTGGAAAGTCTTTACCGGTTGTTGGAAACAACCAGTGGCTATCGCAGCATTGGAAGTCATGTGACTTTCTTTGGGGTGTGCCCGCACTGTCAAACAACTCAGAAGAAGGAGATCTAACATGCATTATTCCCCCGCGCCCCTGCACATCCCGGATGGATTTTTGACTCTTGCTGTTTCCATCCTCTGCTGGATATTCACAGCCATTACGCTCAGCGTGGCGATCTCGCGCTCGAACAAGTCGCTGGGGGAGAGACAGGTCCCGCTGATGGGCATCATGGCGGCCTTTATCTTCGCTGCCCAGATGATCAACTTCCCGGTTGCCGGCGGGACCTCCGGTCACCTGCTGGGCGGAGCACTCGCCGCGATCACACTGGGTCCCTGGGCGGGGATGCTGGTGATGACCGCGGTCATCGCGGTACAGGCGCTGCTCTTTCAGGATGGCGGGTTGCTGGTGATGGGCGCCAATATCCTGAACATGGGACTCATCACGGCTGTGATCGGGTATGGCCTCTATCGCGGCGTCCCGGCCCGGAACCGCACGCTGAAGCTGGCAGTTGCAGGCATTGCAGCCTGGCTGTCGGTGATGGCAGGTGCATTGTTTACTTCATTGCAACTGTGGCTAAGCGGGACTTCACAATTACAGGTTGTTATCCCGGCCATGCTCGGAGTCCATGCGCTGATCGGAGTAGGGGAAGCGCTCATCACGGTCGCAGCCCTGACGTTTATCTTGCAAACACGGCCCGACCTGCTGGGTGAAAACTCGGCTTCCGCCAAAGGGAGTCGTGGCTGGGTGGTGGCAGGCGGGTTGATCTCATTGGCCGTCGTTCTGCTCTCGCCGTTTGCCTCCACAGACCCGGATGGACTCGAGCGGGTCGCCGGGGATCTGGGCTTTCTGAACAAGGGCGTCTCCGCTCCCTATCAGTTTATGCCTGATTACGTGTTACCTGTTCTCACGCAGGGTTATATCGCGACTGTCCTTGCCGGGCTGATTGGATTGGTCGTGGTTGGAGCCATCATCGTCCTGCTTGGCAAGGGCTTGCGAGCTAAGAGCTAAGAGCTAACAGCCATTGGCTCTTAGCTGTTAGCTCTTAGCTCTTAGCTTTTAGCTTTTAGATGATTCCACAATGCATTTTGACGCTTTCGACCGTTATCACGAAACAGATAGTTTTATCCACCGCCTGGACCCGCGTGTCAAGGTCGTGGTTACGGTTGCATTTATCCTGTCCAACGCCCTGTTACCGGATGGCGCCTGGATCGCATCCGGGCTTGCGTGGCTGGTCCTCCTGTTTGCGAATATATCTTCCCGGCTTGGAATCACATTCACGCTCAAGCGTTCATTCGTTGCGCTGCCATTTGCACTGGTGGCGATCACCGTTCTCTTTTCCGTGACAGGAGAGCCTCTCGCTTCCTTGCGTTTTTTGATCTGGGACTTGACCATCACCGATGTAGGCATCCTGCGCTTCGTCAGCATTCTCATACGTTCCTGGCTCTCGGTGCAGATGGCGATCCTGCTCGTCGCGACGGCGCGTTTCCCGGATATTATCCATGCGCTCGAACATCTGCGCGTGCCGTCCATTCTCACCACGATCATCGCCTTCCTCTATCGCTACCTCTTCGTACTGGGGGACGAAGTCTTCCGTTTGATGCGGGCGCGCGAATCCCGTTCTGCCGCTTTGGCGGTATCAGGCACAAGGTCCGGGAGGAGCGCTGTCTGGCAGGCGAAGGTGGCCGGTCATATGGCGGGTCAGCTTTTCCTGCGGAGTTACGAGCGCAGCGACCGCGTCTACAATGCGATGCTGGCGCGCGGCTATGCAGGTCACCTGGAAACGATCAATCCGCACGAACTCCGCCGCCGCGATTATGTGACCGTCGCGCTGGCGCTGCTGGCAATGCTATTCCTTCAACTGGTTGGACGCTTATGACAAACGTTTTACAAGTTCGCGATCTGCATTTTTCCTACCATGACGGCCGCCCGGCGTTGCGCGGTGTCTCCTTCACCATGTGCGCCGGGGATAAGGTCGCGCTGGTGGGACCGAACGGCGCGGGCAAGTCCACGCTGATGCTGCACTTGAACGGCATCCTGAACGGAGGCGGCGAGGTGAACGTGGGAGGCAAACGCCTCACGCGTGACAACCTGCCTGTGATCCGTGCCATGGTGGGACTTGTCTTCCAAAACCCGGACGACCAGCTCTTCTCCCCGACGGTCTTCGAGGACGTGGCATTTGGTCCGCTCCACATGGGGCTGCCGATGGACGAAGTGGAATCCCGCGTGAGATCGGCCCTGGAGGCGGTACGGATGTCCGGCTTTCGGGATCGCCTATCCCATCACTTGAGTGTGGGGGAAAAGAAGCGGATCGCAATTGCAACGGTGCTCTCGATGGAACCGCAAATTCTGGTATTGGATGAACCTTCGGCCGGGCTCGATCCGCGCGGACGGCGGACACTGATCAATCTGCTGCGCGAACTGCCGATCACGATGCTCGTCTCCACGCATGACATGAAACTGGTGCAGGAATTGTTCCCGCGCACGATCGTGATGGATGAAGGTCAGATCGTGGCGGATGGCAAGACCAGGGATATCCTGGAAAACGAGGAGTTGTTGACCGCTCACGGGCTGGAGAAGCCGTAATTCTCCAACCCTGCCGGGCAATGGCTGAAAGTTTGACCGGTTATAACCAAAACAGGCGACACATATCATGTCGCCTGTTTTTATTGCTTCGTTCACTGTCCCAGCTTTTCAGGGCTGAAAGCAGGGCTGGTAGTCATACCCCAGGATCAAAAGATAGTGCGCAGTACTGTTTGGATCAGGCCCGGGGATGAGTCCCCCCGGCAGCATGCCCATCACGTTCAGGATCGGATCGCTTTGGGCGCGGTCCTGTGCCGCGGTCTTGTCGATCAGGACCGAGTAGGCGTAGTCCTGCCGGTCAGAGGGGATGATATGCGTCTCGTAGCCCGCATAGTTGAGACGTGTGGACGCCAGGGTTTCATAGCCCGGGATGGAGGTCCCGTTCATCACGTCGATGACGATTGCCTGCCGTTCGACGGTCTGAGTCGAGGCCGAGAGCGCCTCTGTCAACATCCCCTGCAGAGCTTCTTCGTTCGGGAGCAGGACATACGCGCCGCCCTCGGTGATCCAGGAGTTGACGTATGGGGGCCGGATGTAATAACTGCGGATGTCGGCGTTCGTCATCTTGGGCGCGTAGACCGCCAGTGACAAAACGTCACCGAGTCCCAGGTCGGTTTCGACGGTGCTGCTGAGATTGTTGTACAGCTCAGGGATGCGTGTGATCGTCCCGGACTGCATGGCTTGCACGAAGATGGCACGCAGCACCTCCTGCTGGCGGCGCCCGCGATCGAAGTCGCTGGATTTCTGGCGCGAGCGCGCGTACCAGAGCGCCAGATCCCCGTCCATGTGCACGACACCGGGACCGGTCGTGTACAGGTGCCAGTTGTTTTCATTCTCCGGGTTAAACGTAGGGTCGATCAGACGCCAGTCTGTGTAGGCGCACGAGACGGGGACGTCCACGCCGCCGAGGGTGTCCACGATCTGACGGAAGCCGTCGAACTCGACCATGGCAGTGTGGTCGATGCGGATGCCGAGGTTGTAGAGGATCGTCTCCTTCAACAAGCCCGCTCCGCCGCCGGGATACCCGACAGAAACTCCATGCTGGTACGCCGTGTTGATACGCTGGTTCTCCCAGCCCGGGATGGACACCCACAGATCACGCGGGATCGAGATCAGCGAGACCTGGCCCTCGTTCGGGCGCAGGATGGCGATGACCATCGTATCCGTGCGGAAGGAGCCGCCCGGCCGTCTGTCGGAACCGATCAATAAAAAGTTGACCGTCTCCTGTCCGTTGTTCAGGACCTGGCTGCCCGAGGCATCGATCGTCGAAAACGGCACAACAGTGTGGATGAGGATGTTCGGATCGATCGTTGGGACTGGTGTTTCCGTCGAGGCGGGGAGGGTAGCGCTGGGGGTAACGGCATCAACAACCGGCGAGGGCTGAATGGTGCCGGTCGGAGTCCAGGGGATCGGCTGGAAGGGAGTGGGGGTCGGCGAGGCATTTGGCGCAGCAGTCACCCAGGCAAATGCCTGGGCTGCCTGAGTGGGCGCGAGCGTTCCGCATCCGGCGAGAAGCATCCCCGCGAGAAGTGTAATGTGAAAAAGTTTACTCATACGCTATTGCGGGGGAGCCTGCGTGGGGGATACGGTAACCGTAGACGTTGCTGTGGGGATGAATGTTGATGTTGCGGTGGGTGGCTCCGTCGCAGTTGCAGTACTGGTATTGGTCGGAGCGTTCGTTGCTGTCGCGGTGGGAGTTGAAGTCGAAGTCTCGGTGGGGAAATCCGGAATGATCGTCACGCCGGGTACCGGCGTGCGCGTGGGAATATTCGGGACCCAGAGCCTTTGCCCGGCATAGATCGTGGTGGAACTTCCCATGCAGTTGGCGCGCTGTAGTTGAGGGTACGTAAGTCCGTACGAAAGCGCAATGCGATACAGATTGTCTCCTGCTTGTACGACATGCGTCCTCACCCAGCCTGCGGGATGTCCGCAGGGGACGATCGTAACGGTTGGGACCGGAGGAACATACATGGCATAACCCGCCGGCAGATCAAAGGAGGCGAGGCAGTTGGCTGCGCCCAGACTTTCTGCGCTGGTTTTATAACGTTGTGCGAGGGAGTAAACTGTGTCACTCGTGGTCGTAATGATACGCACCCAGCCGGGCGGCGGGGTACAGGACGTGGGTGCCGGGAAGGTTGACGAGGCAGTCGGGGAAAGGGACGCGGTAGCGGTTTCGGTCGCGGTGAGGACGGAGGGTGTCTGTGTGGCAGTGGGAGAGGGAAGATTCAGCGGCAGCGTAGGAGGGATTTGTGTGGGCGTGGCGGCCGTCGGCAGGGTTTCTGCCAGCGAGAGAAAAATCCCGCCGAGGACCAAAATCACAGAAAAGATCGCAACGATCACTCCACCACCCAGCTGGCGCATGGATCGCATGATCAGCTCTCCGCGGTTTTTGTGGGTGCGTTTTTGGCGATCGGCAGAAGGACACTGAACGTAGAGCCAATGCCCGGCTTGCTATCCACCCAGATACGGCCTTTCTGTGCCTCGGTCAGGGTCTTCGCGATGGAGAGCCCTACACCGGTGTCGCCTACACCCTGGATCAGGACGTTATCGGCACGGTACAGGCGGGTGAAGACACGACCCATATCTTCCACCGAGATGCCTCCGCCGGTGTCGCTGACCTGAATGAGTACGTATTCCTTGGCATCTTCCACTTTTGTTAACACTCTTAAGTGCACGGTGCCCTCCAATGGGGAAGCGGCTCCCGCGTTCTGAAGGAGATGGATCAGGATCTGTTGCAGGGCTTCGCGGTCGGCATAGATCGGAGCCACATTCTTCGGCAGGTCGAGGTGCAGTGAAATGTTTTTCTCGCGTATCTGACTGCTCGTGTAGGACATGGCGTTATCGATGATGAGGTCCAGGTCGACGGGCTCGGGTTTGAGTTCGTGCAGACCGGTTTCAAGCGTGGTGACCTGGATCAGGTCGTCGATCAGGCTGCCGATGCGCTCAGTGGAGGATTTGATGCGTTCCACAAATTTACGCTGCAACGTGCCCAGGATGCCCACCGATTCCCCCAGCAACAGGTCGGTGTATCCCACAATGGAGGACATCGGCTGGCGAAGTTCCTGTGAAATGGAAGCGACCACTTCCGCCTGTTCGCTGGAACGCGTGGCGGAGGAACCCTTTTCTGCCTCGATGATTTTCATGTTGGCTTCGGCGAGCTGGTTTTGCAGGTGCGCCATTTCTTCCAGCGTCATGCGCAATTCACTTTCGACCTGCTTATCGACCTGCTTCGATGAACCAAACTTGCTGAGCTTTTTGGGGTGGCGCAGTTCTTCATTTTCCTGCTTGAGTTTCTCGAGCGCCTTTTGCGTCTCTTCCTGCATTTTTCTCAAGGCGGCGATGTTCTCGGCTTGTGCCAGCCCTGCCTCGGCATCGGCTCGGACTGCATCCATCTGTTTGAGCAGTTCCGCGTTGCGGCGTTCCAGGTCCATGACGCGCGATTGTGCCACGTCCAGAGCCTGCTTTGCCTGTTCGCTTTTGACTTCGAGCGAAGTCATCTTCTGCCCGCGCTGGATGATGGGGACCAGCGAGACGGCAATGTTCGTGAGGAAGGCTTGATCCTCGGCGCTCCAGAGACGGTTCGAATAAGGGGATAGCAGCAGCACGCCGCCTAGCGGCTCCTTGTCGGAAGTGATGATCGGTACGCTCATCAGGTGGCCCGGATTGGCGAGCCCCAGCAGGTCGCTCAAGCCTTTGATGTCAGCTGAGGTGCTGCTCGCCGGCAGCCGCAGCGGACGTCCGCGTTGCAGGGCATTGGTCAGCATGGGGATCATGGTTTTGTTCATGCTCCCGCCCTCGAGGTTTTCCTCGCGGATCAGATCGTAGCCGCTGGCAATCTGCATCTGGGTGTTGTTGTCGGTAAGGTAGATCAGGAAGCACAGGTCCGCCAGCATCGTCTGTGCGATGGCGCGGGTAATTGCCTCGCTCAACTTGTCGGTGGCGGATTCGCCTGCCAGCCCGAGCAGCGCGTGGAAGGTTTTGGGATCGGTACTGTACTTGCGTCGTTCCCCGACAGGCGCATCCTGCTGTTTGACGCTCGTCAGACGGTTCGCGGGTCCCGGGAAGCGCTGTGGCAGGGTCATCAAAAACGGATAGGATGCCAGGTGCGCCAGTCTCACGATGCCGGGATAATCACCTGCCGCCTCACCGATCAGCAAATAGAGCAGATGGCCTGCAAAACTGAGCAGGAAGACCGCGAAGCCATAGCCCCAGCTATTGGGCCGGCGCACGCTCAAAATGAACAAGCCGAAGAGGGCAAATCCAACGCTTGCCAGTTGCCAGTAGGTATCGTACGTGCTTTTATTGTAGGAACCAGAGGAGATGGTCGGATCTGCCGAGTATGCAACCAGGCTCAGACCGAGCGCGGCGACCACCAGCAGACTCAGGAGCCAGGTCCCGGCATCTGCGGGGCGGCTGGGCTCGGGGAAAGCCCACAGCCAGATCATCCACACCAGGGAAAAGAGAGCCACCGCCCGATCGAGCGGCGGCAAAAATTGGCTCAGATTAGTCATACCCTGGAACCCAAGCCCGCTGACCAGGAACAGTCCGATCTGCGCAATGAGCAGCATTCCCAGTCCAAACATTGTCCGGCGTGCCTGCGGAAACTCGCTCGACCGCCAGTGCACAAACGCGGCCTGCAAAGCGGCTGCGATGGAAAACACCAGTACAAGATGATAGAACAGAGTGCCTTTGTCGTCCGTGATGAACGAGAAGATTTCGTTGAGTGATGCGCCCATGTTACCTGTGATTATATTCCACTTGTCGAAATCTGGCGGGAAATTTCAAATACGCAAATTGCAAGGCCATGCAGGAAAATGAAAACAAGGCATCCGGGCAGGTGCGGCGGGTCCTCAACCCGGAAGCGGTGCTCACCTTTATAATAGCACCCATGACCCGCAAGACGGTCGGTGTTTTCCCGGTGCTGGTGTTGCTCGCTCTCGCCATCGTTGTGCCCTTTGTTTCCTCCGGCTATGCCGAGTTACGAAAGGCATCTGCTTCCGAATCCTACGTTGAGGCGGCAGGACATTATCATAACGCGGCGTGGCGCATTCCCTGGCGCGCCGACCTTTATGAGCTTTCTGGTCACGCCTATTATCATGCAAAAGAGTACAGCCAGGCGGAAGCTGCCTATCAAAAGGCTTTTTCCCGTCAGGCGCTTTCCCCGGAGGGCTGGATGGCATGGGGGGATGTCTATTATTTGAACGACAATCTGCAGCGCGCGACCGAGATCTGGGAGCAGGCACTCGAACAGGAGAACCCGTCAGCCCAGCTTTATTCACGGCTCGCAGAGATCTATCAGTCCAATGGCGAGCCTTCCAAAGCAGCCGATTATTTGCAGAAATATGTTGCTGCCTATCCCGAAGATGCTGGCGCACATTATCGCCTGGGTCTCCTGTTGATGTTATCGGATCCGAACCGCGCCTCAGAGGAATTGATCGACGCTTCTCAACGGAACCCTCAGTTTGATCCTGCTGTCCAGACTCTGCGTACCGCCTTTAATCAGGCCTCTTTAAATGATTCGACCTCCGAGCGTTTTGTCATCCTCGGGCGCGGACTGGGCCTGGTCAATGAATGGCAGCTGGCGCGCAGCCTGTTCGAATCAGCCGTTGAAGCGGACGAGAAAAATGCCGAGGCGTGGGCCTGGCTGGGGGAGGCGAATCAGCAGATGGGTCTGCCAGAAGGAGGCAGCCAGGAACTCGAACAGGCGCTGCGGCTGGATCCGAACTCATCCGCGGTGCGCGGCTTGCGCGGACTGTACTTCCAGCGCGCTGGAAACTTTCGCCAGGCGCTGGCAGAATTCCAGTCTGCGGCGACGCTGGAACCGGAGAACCCGACCTGGTTCATTTCGATGGGAGAGGCACATGCCAAGCTGGGAGATTTGATCCGTGCCCTCGAGTCTTACCAGGCGGCAACGACCCTTGCCTCGGAAGATGCAGAGTACTGGCGTCTGCTGGCGATCTTTTGCGCCCAGAACAATATAAATATAACCAATGTAGGTGTTCCCGCCGCGCAAAAAGTCGTCCTTCTCTCGAAAGCCGATACGACCTCCCTCGATCTGTTGGGGTGGCTGCTGGCTCTCGATACCCGCTACGCCGAAGCAGAACGGATGCTGGTCCGGGCGCTCGAACTGGATCCGCAAAACGCCTCCGCCCACCTGCATCTGGGAATGTTGTACATGCAGACAGATGAGCGTGCCCTGGCTTACGATCACTTTGTGCAGGCACGTGATCTGGGGGCTGAGGAAGCCGGGATCGTTTTGAAGCAGTATTTTCCCTAAGAGAGTGTTTCTTAATTCACCACTAAGGACACGAAGAGCACAAAGGTTGGGTCCGTAAAAGGAATAATTCGTGCGAATTCGCGAAATGCGTGGCTCAAATTTGTCCGAAAGGGAGTTCAACATCACCTTTGCAGAATTTCAAAACACTCTCTACGTGCTCGCACTGAGCGAAGCGCGCTTGGTCTCGATACGCCCTCTAAAAACACTCGGGCTACTCGACCCACGCGCCTCTCCGCTCAGTGCGAGTTTATTTCTGATAAAATCCCCCGCATGAAATTTATTTCCTCACTTCGACTGTGCTCAGTGCAAGCTTTCCTTTTACTGTTTCTCCTTGCTGCCTGCACACCCACTTCCGTGCCTGTTGTCGCCCCTCCCGTCAAGTCGGGTGATGTGCTCTATCAGGAAGAGTTCGAAAGTAATACAACCGGCTGGGCGCGCGTTTCCAACGACAACGGCATCATGGACTACGATGGCGGCGGCTACCGCATCCTGGTGAGACAGCCAAAGTACAACCTTTGGTCCATCCCGGAAAGGAATTTCAGTGATGTCCGCGTGGAAGTGGACGTGCTCAAATTAAACGGTCCCGATGAAAACCGGATGGGGGTAATGTGCCGCTATCAGAACGGAGATTATTATTTCTTCGCGATCAGCAATGACGGCTATTATGTGATTGGAAAATTCATGGGAGGCATGACGCTATTGCTGGGTCAAAGTGAAATGCAGGCATCCGAAGCCATCCAGACCGGCACGCTGAACCACCTGCGCGCCGATTGCATCGGAAATACACTGACCTTTTACATTAACTTCACCGAAGTTGCCTCTGCGACGGATACGGACCTGCCGACCGGTGACGTTGGCTTGCTGGCGGGCGCGTTCGCCGAGCCAGGTGTGGATGTGTTGTTCGATCATTTTGTGGTGATGCAACCGTGATTGCTAGCTGCTCTGTGCGCCGTTCCGGATGCCCCGCTAACGCGGGATCTGCGACACAGCCGACGCCGAGGACGGCGTCGGGAGCGTGAGCATGAAAATTTATCTCGATACCATTGGATGCAGGCTAAATCAAAGTGAGATCGAAACCATGGCGCGGGAATTCCGTGCGGCGGGCCATGAGATCGTCGCTTCGGCGGACAGGGCCGACCTGGCTGTGGTCAACACCTGCGCGGTGACGAACGAAGCCGCCGCCGATTCGCGCGCCAAGATCCGTCAGATGGGGCGGGCGGGCGTCGAGGAGATCGTCGCAACAGGCTGTTGGGCAACTCTTCAGCCGCGCCAGGCAAAGGACCTGCCCAACGTCCTACATGTGATCGCAAACGATCGCAAAGACCAGCTGGTCTCCGATCTATTAAACCTCCCGGGCGAAGCCTTCGAACTGGAACCAATCGCGCGTGAACCGCTGCCCGGGCTGCATCGCCGCACGCGCGCCTTCATAAAAGTGCAGGATGGCTGCGATAATCATTGCACGTTTTGTGTCACGACGATCGCGCGCGGCGAGGGGCGTAGTCGCCCGGTCGCGGACGTGATCCTCGATATCCAATCTGCGCTACAGGGCGGGACAAAAGAAATTGTGCTGACCGGTGTCCATCTCGGCTCGTGGGGACAGGAGTACGCTCAACACTTGCGAGATCTTATAAAGGTGATTCTGCGTGAGACAGACCTGCCACGTCTGCGTCTCTCCTCGCTGGAGCCCTGGGACCTGGACGCGGATTTCTTCTCCCTTTGGGAGGATCAGCGTCTCATGCCGCACCTGCACCTGCCTCTGCAAAGCGGATGCGAATCCACGCTGCGGCGTATGGCGCGCAAGACAACTCCGCAGACCTTCCGCGAGTTGGTCTCCGCGGCGCGGGCAGCGATCCCGGACGTCGCGATTACCACCGACGTCATCGCGGGCTTCCCCGGTGAAACGGACGAGGAGTTTGCCGAGTCCCTGGCATTCGTGCGTGAAATGAACTTCGCAGGTGGACACGTCTTCACGTATTCACCGCGGCCCGGTACCGGAGCGGCAAAGATGAAGGGGCAGGTGAAGCCGGAGCTGCGCAAGAAGCGCAACCACATCCTGCATGATGCGCTCGAGGAATCCGCCAGATCCTACCGCCAACAATTCGTCGGACGCAGGCTGTCGGTGTTGTGGGAGTCCACTTCCGAAATGGGGGAATGGGGCTGGCGTATGGAAGGACTGACCGGAAATTACCTGCGCGTGACCGCGGTAACCCCCTCGCCCAGATGGAACGAGATCGATGAAATACAACTGATCAACGAAACAGAAGCGCACCTGGCTTGAGAACATCCTGACGGCACTACGGCAAGGAGTTAAGTGCAATGATGAAACGGGATTTAAAGAAGCAGACCGTATTCACTTTTGCGGTGCTGTGTCCTATTTTTCTTGTGTTTAGTTTCCTGTCATCCAATTGGTACGATGGGCGGAAACAGGATTTTTCGCAATACTGGCAGGCGGGCCATATGATCCTAGCGGGGCAAAATGTCTATGACAGCGCTGAGTGGATCGCTGAGCGTGAACGGGAGGGCACAGCTTTCCATGCCAACCCGCCATTCCAATATCCTCTGCCGCTTGCCCTTTTATTTACCCCGCTGGCAATGCTTCCTGTCCGAACTGCGTACATCCTTTGGGTGTTTCTTGCGCAAGTTATGGTGTTGACTTCGATTACGATGCTGTTCAGTTTTTACCCTGCAAGGTCCGGCTATTTTGAAATACTGGCCATCACGGGTATTTTTTTCTTTCGACCGATGTTCAGCGTGATCAACAGCGGGCAGATCATCGCTCTCCTGTTGCTCCTGCTTGTCCTGTCCATTCGACTCTTTCACACTCACAAGTGGTTTTGGGGTGGCTTTGCTCTGTCTGTTCTCAGCCTAAAGCCTTCCATCGGGATCCCGATATTGGTCCTGGCAGGCCTGTGGCTCTTAACTGGAAAACAGTGGCGAGGGATTTGGGGAATGTTATCAGGCGGCTTTGTATTGGTGTTATTGGGCGCGCTGGTGAATACCCGCTGGCCCATGGATTATTTAAACATAAGTCAGGATGTTTTCGACAAATATTATGGGATGCATCCTACTCTTTGGGGAGTAGTCGATAAAATCTTTAAAATCGATAGTTTAAGTGTAACCATTGGCCTGGTATGTGTGGCGGCTGTTTTGGTGGTGCAAGCATGGGTCTTCCGGGGGAACAAATCGAACGTTGATGCCTTTCCTGCTTTCGCGAGTATCCTGCCGGCGGCATTGCTGGTAGCACCTTATTCCTGGAACTATGACCAGATTCTGCTTATTGTTCCCATCATGTTTCTACTAATCAGTATTTCGGTAAAATACGGGATGGGAAAGGCGGCTCTATTCATGGTTGGACTCCTGGCACTTGCCTTTGCCATGCTTACGGTTGCCTACTCGCTGGGGCATGATGTCTGGAGTGTGTTGAATTCACTTGTGGTTTGGGCATTTTCATTGTATTTTGTGACCAGGACCGATCCGCTCCCAGACGCGTCGAATGACTAGTCGTGCCTGCCGATGAAGCTCAATAAATGTGATAAGTGTCACTGGGACAAAGGAAAGCAGGACTGTAAAATGGAGGCGTGCGCAAAAAGGAGAAGAAATGACTGCTCAACTGATTGATGGAAAATTAATCGCTCAACAGGTGCGTGACGAAGTCGGGGCAAAAGTGGCGGAACGGACCGCAGCCGGCAAGCAGAAACCGACCCTGGCGACCGTGCTGGTCGGCGACCGACCTGATTCGGCCTCGTATGTCGCGTCGAAAGGGAAGGCATGCCAGGAACTGGGGATGGGGTCGATCAGCGAACATTTGCCTGCAGAGGCCACCCAGGAACAGGTCGAGTCGCTGGTGAAGAACCTGAATGCCGATCCAAAGGTTAATGGCATTCTGGTGCAACTGCCCATGCCTTCTCATATCGATGAAGAACGGGTTCTCTCTTTGATCAACATCGAAAAAGATGTGGATGGCTTTTCGCCGCTTAACATCGGCCGCCTTGCCCAGAAGGGACGGGAGCCGCTCTTTGTGCCGTGCACGCCCTATGGCTGTATCTATTTACTCGAAAAAGCGGGTGTGAAGATCGAAGGTGCCAGCGCGGTGGTCCTGGGGCGATCGAACATTGTGGGTATGCCTGCAGCCTTGTTGTTGATCGGTAAGAATGCCACAGTGACGGTCTGCCACTCACGCACAAAAGACCTGCCCGGGGTCGTCCGCCAGGCGGACATCCTGATCGCAGCCATCGGCAGGACCCAGATGGTGCGCGGCGACTGGATCAAGCCCGGCGCGGCCGTGATCGATGTTGGGATTAATTCCGTCCCGGATGCGACAAAGAAGAGTGGGCATCGCCTGGTCGGTGACGTTCATTTTGAGGAAGCCAAAGAGGTGGCGGGATTCATCACTCCGGTGCCTGGCGGCGTGGGTCCGATGACGATCGCCATGCTCATGAAAAACACATTGCACGCAGCCGAACTGCAGGGACCTTAGAAACAGTAATCAGTATTCAGTAAATAGTCAGTCCCGTCGTGAGGCGGGGCTGTTTTGCAGCAAGCGGTCGAATCTTTTTTGGGATGATTCGCGTCTTTGAAGAACGAGGAGAGATGAAGAAATTCTTGAAGTGGGTGGGTATTGTTTTTGGCGTGTTGATAGGGTTGATGTTCGTTTCATTGGCGGTGATCTATTTCAGGACACAGGCACGTCTCACGCGTGTTTATGACCTGCCTGAGGAGCCCGTCGCTGTTCCGATGGATCCGGAGTCCATTGAACGCGGCCGGCATATCTTTCAATTTCGTGGCTGCGAAGCCTGTCACAGTGACGGGGGCTATATCGACCTGTCGGAGGATGAGAATCCCCTTGGCTCTCACTTGAATCTGCCCACGCAGGAGGTTCCGCATATGGAGGGCAATATCTATCTCGATGATCCGGCTGTGGGCCTGGTCGTCGCCTCGAATTTGACCTCCGGCAAGGGTGGGGTCGGAAGCGGATACACCGATCAGGGTTGGGCACGTGCGATCCGGCATGGCATCCGTGCGGATGGAACGCCCCTGCTGTTCATGCCTTCCACAGAGTTCTATTATCTCAGCGACAAGGATCTGGGAGCGGTCATCGCCTACATCAAAAGCGCGCTGCCCGTGGACAACGAACTGCCGCCCAGCACGGTTTCATGGACGGGCAGGGTTGTGATGGCGCTTGTCCCGGCCATCACTTTCATCCCGGCGGAATTGATCGCGCATGAGGCGACCCGGCCCGTCGCCCCCGACCCCGGCATCACAGCGGAGTATGGTGAATATCTGACCCTATCGTGCAAGGTCTGCCACGGGCTGACCATGTCGGGTGGACCCATCCCGGGCTTCCCATCTACCTGGCCGCCCGCGCCCAACCTGACGTTCGGAACGGGCTCCGCCCTGCCCACCTGGACGGAGCCGGGCTTTATGGACACCATTCGGACAGGGATCACCCCGGAAGGCCGGAATGTTCGTGGGGAGTACATGCCCTGGGGGTCTTATAAATTCATGAACGATGACGAGTTGCAGGCGGTCTGGGTGTATTTGCAGTCGCTGCCGCAGCTGGAGTACGGGAACCGTTGAGCGGTAGTTTTTCTGTGCCAGACCTGTTACAATCTTTGTTTGTGGAAGGATTTTGATATACTTGTCCCATGTCCCTGGATAAAGTCGGCAGATACAAGATTAAATCGGAACTGGGTCGCGGCGGTATGGCAACCGTCTACCGCGCCATTGATCCCATGTCCAATCGCGAAGTGGCGATCAAGATGTTGCCGCGCGAGCTGCTGAATAATCTGGTCACGCGTGCCCGCTTCAAACGCGAGCTCAAACTGGTCGCTTCCCTGGAACATCCGGCAATCGTCCCTGTGTATGATGTCGGCGGAGATGATGAGCACCAGCCGTTCTTTGTCATGCGTTATATGTCGGGCGGGTCGCTGTCCGACATGATCAAAAAGGGGAAATTTTCCCTGCGTGACGCAGCTTTGATCATTGAACGGCTTGCCTCTGCGCTCGATCACGCACATTCCAAAGGGATCATTCATCGGGATATCAAGCCGGACAATGTTTTGTTCGATGCAAGCAACAATCCATATCTTTCCGACTTTGGCGTGGCAAAGGTCACCGAATCGCTGATCTCCGCCACGGGCCAGGACGTGATCGGAACACCCGCCTACCTGAGCCCTGAGCAGGCGCTCGGGGAGAATGTGGATCGCCGCTCCGATGTCTACGGACTGGGCGCGATGCTTTACGAGATGTTGACCGGCGAGCGGCCCTTTGGCAAGGATACGATCATCGGACTGGCTCTCCAGCATGTCAACGATCCGGTCCCCAATATCCTGAAGGTCCGTCCGGACCTCCCGGGTGAGGTGGATGTCATTATCAAAACGGCCATGGCAAAGAACAGGGAGAACCGCTATGCCACGGCGCTCGATCTGTCAAATGAACTGAACAAGGTTGCATTTGGGGGGGAACGTACGATGCCCCAATCCGCAGTCCTGGTGGACAGGCAAACATCTCCCGGTTCCTTATCCCGGCGAGTTGGCTGGATCATGGCGGGACTGATCCTGTTGATCGCGATCGCAGGGGGAGCCTATGGCTTCCGCGGGCAATTGCCATTTCTTTTCGGAACCGTGCCAACCCCCACCGCAGTCGCCTCTCCAACTGTGTCGCCAACTGCTCTGCCAACGTTTACGCCTGAGCCGACGGCGACACTCGCGTTCACGGCAACGGCGGGAACGACCATGTCGTCGATCCCTGGCGGCGCGGACAAGGTCGCATTCCTGGTAGGTAATCAGCTCTATCTGATGGATGTGGATGGCAATAACCTGATCCAGGTACGGACCGACAACTCCGTCAAGACCGATCTGCATTGGATCCCCGATGGCCGCCTGACGTATATTTCGCGCAACTGTGTATACATTTTGGATGTTGACATCCTGCAAGCACAGCAGGTCATGTGTTTTATTTCCAACGAAGTGCTGGAGGGCTTTAAGGTGTCCCCTGACGGCAAACTGGTGGCGATCAGCATCCAGCGGACATTGAACATCCTGCCCTTCGATCTTGAAGCGTTGAAAGATGTTGATACCCGCTTCAGCCTGCTCGCCCTCGAAGAAAACTGCTTTTATAATCAATATGCATTCAGGGAAGTACTTTGGTCAAAAATCGGAACACAACTCGCGGCCCATGTTGTGGATACTGAATTGGTGAGTTCTGATCAAGTCTTCCTTTTGAATGTGGATATCCCAAAATGCGTGACAGTTGGCCCTGTGCGTCTTGCCAAGATCCCTGGAACGCGCATTGATTTTAATAAGGAAAGTAATAAACGGATCACAAGTTATGACTGGGATGGCGGTCATCTCTTCCTGCTGAACGATTCCATTCGAAATGATGGATTTGGTGATTTATACCTGTACGACAGCCAGACTCGGGAGGCGGAAAAAATAAATCCCATCAATGGGACTTGTTGTTACCGCGATGCGCGTTGGAGCCCGGATAAGAACTACATCTTTTTTGTATTCCAGCGTTACGGGACGACTGATATTGAGTTTTATTACATTCCCTATGCCGAGCTGGGCAAGAGTGATGACTGGGCTCTGATCCCCAACGTGGATACACTGTTTTCGACAGCCCGCGAGAAGCCGCAGCCTGCTTTGCGACCCATTCCATAGAATCAGATTCGACCTGAACATACCTCACCCCGAATTTGATTTTCGAGGGTGAGTTTCTTTATAAGACGAAAGGCGCTCAGGACAGGACCCTGTGTTGCTTCCGTTAAATCAGCTTTCCCTCACTCGTAGCGGAACCGCCAAACGCCCACGCTGAAAAAGACCACCGCGAACCCGAGCAGGACTCCGGCTTCGGGCAGGATCTCCTGCAAGCCGCCCCCACGCAGGAGCAGGTCCAGCATGCCCTGCATCGCCCAGGTGGTGGGCAGGATCTTGACGGCATTTTGGACGGCTGGCGGGAATAATTCCAGCGGATACCAGCATCCGCCCATCATCGCAAAGACCATGCCGAACATGATGCTCAATCCGTTTGCCTGACCTTCGGTCTTGATGAACGTGCCCATGGTGATACCGAAGGCCGCTGCCGCGAGCGCAGAGGCGAGCAGGACCACGAACAAAGCGAATGGCGCGCGTCCCCAATTCAGCTTCATGGCGATGATCCCGAAACCGACAAGCAGGGACATTTGCAGGAGTGCCATCAGAACCTGACCAAAGATCGTCCCAAACAAAAAAGTGGCTTTGGTGGAAGGCGTCGTCAGCAGACGCTGTAACGTTCCCTGCTGGCGCTCGTAGGCAAACAAACCCGCGATCCCAAACAGCGGAATGAACACCCAGGTGATCAACTGACCCGCGGACGCATTGGCGCGCGGGTCGTAGTCCACCTCGTCCTCCACCGTGCCTTCGATCACCGTCACGCGTTCCGGCGCATCCGCCTGGATCGACTGTGCCACTTCGAGCGAACTCTCGAAAAACGCCTGTCTCTCCGCCTCCGAGGCGAACGGGGCTCGCGCCTCACGTTGATGGACAGCATTCTGCGCTGCCGAGACCGAACTGCTGACGCGGCGGATGGCGGTCAGGATGGCGCGCTCGGCAACCATGGCATTCATGTTATTCGGCTGCTGGAGCAATTCCACTTCCGCCGAACCGTTTTGCAGCGATCCAATATCAGTGTTCGAGGGGATGAAAAATACGGCATCTGCGCGGCGGTCATCGAATTGACGTTGCGCTGCCTCGCGTGTGAGCACTTCCGGGCGGACCGCCGTTGAATTTTCAAGTTCGGCGATGATCTGTTGGGAAATGGCTGTGTTGGCTTCATCGACAACCAGCAGCCAGATGCGCGGGTCTTCATTTCCTGACGGTGCCCCGCCAGCCAGAAGGAACGTGAAGACAACCGGCAGGATAATAAAGAACAATAATTCCCATGAACTTGCAAAACGGATGAGGGTGTCTTTCCAGGTGATGGCAAGGATTTTTTTCATAGTTGATATCCTGTAGGGGCGGATCGCGATCCGCCCCTACCGTGTGAAAATCATTTCTGCATCATTCCCTGACGGTTGAACAACACGACTGCGATCCCGAATAACACAGCGCCCATGATGAGCAGGGCGGTAATCGGTTCGACCAGGTTTGGTAGTGTTCCACCGAGTGCCAATGTGGTAAATCCGTCCAGCCCCCAGGCATTAGGCGTGATCTTGCTAAACGTTTGTAGCGTTGACGGCATTTGTTCGAGGTTAATGAAACTTCCACCGAGGATCCCAAAGATGAGCATGAGGGCGGAACCGATGCTGCCTACTTGCCCCGGTGAACGTGCCAGCGCGGTGATCAACATGCCCCAGCCGGTCGCGCCGAAGACCGCGGCAAGGATCAGCAGGACGAGCCCAACGGTGTCCCCCCATTTCACGCCAAAGAAAACCGAACTTGCCAGAATTAAAATCCCAGTTTGGGCGGCGCCCATGAAATAGATGCCGAGGACTTTTCCGCCGAGCACTTGGGAGGAGGTGGTCGGTGAGACGAGCAAACGCGGCAGGGTCCCCTGGGAGCGTTCCGCCAGGATCGAGCGCCCGCCGTACGAAACGGTGTACATCAAAAACATCAATGCCATGCCGGGTGCCATGTAGGCCAGGATATCAAACTCCACGGCCTGCGCGCCCTCCTGGTTCTTCTTGAGCGTGATGGCTGCGGATTCGGTCTGTTCGACGTTCTCGAACAACTGACGCGCTTCACTCTCCGAATCTTGCGGATCCAGCAAACCACTCGACGACAGTCCCACGATGGACGTTATGCCGCTCGTGCGTCCCTCTTCGACGCGCGAAACGAACTCGTCCACGATGGCCTTGACCACCCCGGCGCTCGTTGGGCGGGAAGGGTTGGCATACACTTCGATCCTGACGGATGCAGGCTCTACATAATCTTGATCGAACGTTGTCCCTTCGGCGGGGATAACCGAGCGCGTGAAGCCGGCGGGGATGATGACTGCCGCGGCAGCCTGGTCCTCGTCGATTAAACGGCGGGCCGCTTCCGGGTCGGACGAGGCGCTGGGTTCCATTAAATCGGCGAGCTCCTCCGACGAGAAGAGGTTCGCCAACGCGTCCCCCAGTTGTTCACCATCCAGGTTGACGACGATCACAGGGATGTCGGAAAGTCCGCTGGTGCCTCCGCTGAAGCGCCCGGTAACAAATCCCATGCCGACCGTCAGCAGGAAGGGCGCGAGCAGCATGAACGTCAGCGCGGCGCGGTCGCGGAACATAAGTTTAAGGTCTTTGAGACCGATAAGAAATAGTTTTTTCATGGATTTCTCTTGAACCACTGAGCCACGAAGACACTGAGAATAAAAAACTCCGTGTCTCAGTGTCTCCGTGGTTAATCTCTTAAGGCTCGTCCGGTCAGATGCAAAAACACTGTTTCGAGATTCGGCTCGCGAATATCGATCGAGTGGATCTTGATGCCGCGCTCGTTGGCTTTGGTAACCACTCCCGCCAGTATGTCTTCTGCTTCAGGCGTGATGATCGAAACCTGATTGTCGGAGGGTTCCGCTTCCAGAACGCCAGCCACTTCCTTGAGAGCAGTTGCCAGAGCTTCGGGATCGTCGCTTTCGCCAATGTGCAGAATGAGCGTTTCCGTGTGACCGACCTGCTGCGTAAGTTCCTTTTGTGTGCCAAGGGCGATCAGTTCGCCGTGATCGATGATGCCGACGCGGTCCGAGAGTTCCTGGGCTTCCTCCATATAGTGCGTGGTGTACAGGACGGTCATGCCCTGTCTGTTGAGGTCCTTGACTGTATCGAGGATGGCACGGCGGGACTGCGGGTCGATGCCGACGGTGGGCTCATCCATGAAGAGCAGGCGCGGCTTGTGAAGCAATCCCACACCGATGTTGACACGCCGCTTCATCCCCCCGGAATACGTTCTGACCCGGTTTTTGGCTTTATCTGTCAAACCGATCTGTTCCAGTACCTCGTCGACGCGGCCCTGGAGGGACTTGCCGCTCAATCCATACATCTGTCCCCAGAAGATGAGGTTCTCGCGCGCAGTCAGGTCTTCGTAGAGGGCAAGTTCCTGCGGCACCACACCGATCACCTGCTTGACCGCCATCGGGTTTTTCGTGACGGAATGACCGCCGATGGTTGCATCGCCTGAGGTTGGCATGTACAGAGTGGAGAGCATGGAAATTGTGGTTGTTTTGCCCGCGCCGTTGGGACCGAGCAAGCTGAAAATCTCCCCCTCTTTAATGTCGAAGGTGACTCCGTTAACGGCCATGAAGTCACCATATTTTTTGACGAGCTGATTCACTTCAAGAATGGACGGCATGAGTCCTCCTCTGAGAAAGGAATACAGAAAGTATAGCGTAGTTTGAATGGAAAAGTTGCAGGCAACAACTCTTTCTGCCACAGATGAACACGGATCGTTTCTCACAATCCCTCGGTGAGAATCCATGACATCGGGCGCGAAGGGTAAATCTGTAGCTGCGAATTGATCGTCCGAAATCCAGTCTAGAATGCAGTTCTGGATATTGACATTGGATGGATTGTGTAATATAGTACAAATGTTCTACTTCTAACTCGGAGGGCAACATGTTCGAACTTCCTGAATACACTGTTCTGGCAAAACAAATCAATAAAACGTTGGTTGGGAAAACAATCAAAAAGGGGAATCTGGGAAACTCGCCGCATAAATTCGTCTGGTACAACCGCAAACATGATGAATTTGCGCGCTTGACTCGTAGAAAAGTCGTGGGCCGCGCCTGCGTGCAGGGGCGTTGGCTGATCGTTCCGCTCGAGTCGGGGTACAACCTTGTGCTGGGCGAATGCGGAGGCAAGGTCCTTTTCCATCCGGCGGATACTGAGCTTCCGGAAAAGTATCACCTGTGGCTTGAGTTCGAGGACGGTTCCTCATTTACTGTCACCACGCAAATGTGGGGCGCCATGGAGTTGTTCGAGGCGGGCAAGGAGCAGGAGCGGAAATATATCCAGGGGATGCGCCTCACGCCCGTTGACCGAGCCTTTACTTTCAAGTATTTTTCCGGCTTGATCGATGAATTGCTCCAAGGGGAAAAACGCAGCACGAAAAGTCTGCTGACACAGGACCAGCTTATCCCCGGGCTGGGCAACTCCAGCGCCCAGGACATCCTATTCCAGGCACATCTCCTGCCGCGCCGAGCGCTGTCAGAATTGAGCCCGGGTCAGCGCCGTGATCTGTATGACGCGATTATCCACACCACTCGTGAGATCATCGACCAGGGTGGGCGCAACGACGAGACTGATCTTTTCGGCAAACGCGGAGGCTACGTCCGTCTAATGGATAGTGCTGCCGCCGGCAAACCCTGTCTGGAGTGTGGGACGAAGGTTCAGAAGATCCAGTATCTCGGCGGAGCCTGTTACTTCTGCCCGAAGTGCCAGATCTAGCTGAGAGGCTCGCTTTCTTTACTAGACTTGTCTCAAAAAATACCCTTGGCCCCGTCACACCTGCACTGCACCGAACGCAGTGCGGTGCAAGTGTTGCGAGCCGCGCAGCGGCGAAGCAATCTCATATGAAATTTGTTGTTTGCAAATCGTAAGTGAGATTGCTTCGTCAACCCTTCGGGTTTCCTCGCAATGACGGAAAGTCATTTTTAAGATAACTTGTAGACTCGATTCGGTTGTATTGCTTCATGATTTCAATCAGTCGATCGCGCGGCAATGCCTCGACGGTCACTCCCTTGTGGCCTGTCATCCGTTTGCCACAGATCATCGAATTGATGATCGCTTCTTCTGCGGCGTAGGCCGAGGCGTAAAAAAGCGGATCGAGGTAGTCATTCGCGAGATACTTTACATTTGCTATGGGCTCTTTCGTGATGCCTGTGCTGGTTGTGGAGAATGCCAGAAAAATATCACCACTGCCGTTGCCGCCCAGCGAGCCTGTCCGTGCCATGCCGAGCGAAGCGCGTTTGGCGAGGCGCTTGAGTTGATGGGGGAGCAGGGGCGCGTCGGTGGCGATGGCGATGATCAACGAGCCGCTCTCCTGTTTAAAGGAATTCTCACCGCTGCTAAATGGCGCGTGCTCTGTCAGATGCTGACCCACAGGGACGCCTGCGATCATCAATTGATGACGCCGCCCGAAATTCGATTGCACCAGCGCACCGATCGTCCAGCCGCCGAATTTCTCAGGCAGCTTGCGTGACGATGTGCCTGTGCCGCCTTTGAATTCGTAGCACAACATACCTGTCCCGCCGCCAACATTGCCCTCTTCAATTGCTCCATCTTTGGCATTTTCCAGCGCCTGCCAGACATGTTCCGCTTTGACGTGGAACCCGTTCATATCGTTGAGCCAGCCATCAGCCGTCTCGGTGACCACAGGGCAGGACCAGCGTTGATAGATCGCATTGTTCTTTGCCTGCCAGTCGATGATCGTGTCGCGCACGATGCCGACCGAATGGGTGTTTGTGATCCCGATCGGACCCTCCAGCATGCCGCCTTCCTCCACCCAGGCGGCACCCGTCATTTCGCCGTTGCCATTAAAAGCAAACGTCCCCGCGAAGACAGGTTCGTGATCCCTCTGTCCGCGCGGGTGGATAACGGTCACCCCTGTCCGGGCCGATTCGCCTGCGATCACGGTGGCATACCCCACGGTCACGCCTGGAACGTCGGTGATGGCATTGTAGGTCCCGGTGGCACCTTCGAATGGAATCCCCAAATCACGTGCGCGTCTCATCCTTTTCTCCTTTCGCGATCAGTACAAGTTGCTGGGCAACACCCTGCATCACTTCATCTGGCACGCCATCCACCGCCTTGGATTGGACGCGGGTATCGATGCCGTCATTGACGTAATCCACCACGACGAACGCTGCGAGCGTAAGAGCGATCTCGGTCGAGAACCAGTCCAGTCTGCAAATGGAGGCGATGCGCCGTGTGATCTCGTGCAGGGAACTCAGTTCATATTTGTTTTCTTCCTGCGGTGTAACAATTGAAAACACATGGGTAAGCGGATGCCACCAGCAGGGGAAGGTCCTGCCGTTGGCATAGAAGATACGGAACCAGGCTGGCTGTCCCTGGATCGTGCGAGACGTGACCGTTTCCTGAATTAAATACTTTTGATCGGGGAATTCCATACGGGCGCGCCGGATCTGATCCATCGAAAAAGCGCCAAGGATGACGCCCTCGCCGCCGCCACCGTTGGATGGCTTGATTACAAATTGATCGCCGAGCGGGGTGAGATCCAGATCCGGCAGGACCGGTTGTTCGATGAAGGGCGATAAGAGGATTGTATACGGGGTGTAGATGCCCGCAGTGATCAGCTCAAGGTGCATCGTGGCTTTATCTTCCGACCAGGCCGAGACTTCAGCGGGATTAATGCGCCGGACATTATGCTGGCGCGACCAGCGGTGAATGGGTTCGAAGCGCGTATCGTACTGGGAGCGGTCGAGGATCGTCCGAAATGTTTTTTCACCCTTGTACAGAGCGGTGATCGATTCGAGCAGGTCGTTGGGTGTGATCTGCCAGAACGACAGCCCCTGCTCTTCACAGGCACGTTCATTCATCCGGACAAAATCAATATCGTATTCCCAGTACCAGGGCAGGCAGAGGTCATAATGCATTGGGTAATTATACGGGAGGAATTCATAGCAAATAAAAAGAGGCGAACAAAGGTTCGCCTCTTTTGTAAACTTTCCTATATGATTGTGTTATTTAACGATCTCAACGCCATCGGTGATCTCACCCGAGAAGCCGTTCGAGGATCCATCCCAGTATGCGCTAAATGTGCACGAAGTTGTGGATCCCAGTGAGCCGGGTGTACAGATAAAGATATCTGACCCATCACCGCTTGCCCCGGTCACGCTAAAGGAACCGACTGTGCTCAAATATACTTGATTGTTCGCGGGATCAACCCAGACGCCGTTGATATCCTCGGAAGAGGAAGTGTTTAGGCCTACATCGGAACCATCGAAATAGAGCGCCCAAGTAGTTCCACCTGAGTTAAGCGCAAACAAGTCTTCATCGCCACCCGATGCGCCAGAGACACTAAAGGAACCGAGCGTGCTGACGATCAATCTTCCATCGGGCGCAAAATCGATCGCGTCGATGTCCTCATTGCTTGTAGTAAGACCCACGCTGGAGCCTGTTAGATAGGATGAGAATGTCCCCGCGGTGGTGCTGCCAAGCGAGGTGGGGGTAAAGCGGATGATATTCGAGTCATCCACAGTTCCAAGCCCACTCACGGTAGCAGGCGCGTCGAGACTCAAGAGTATGCTTCCATCGGGCATCAATGCGAATGCATCTACATCGCCCGTGATCCCAACATCCGAGCCATCGAAGTACATCGACCACGTACCTGTTCCGGTATTGTAGGCGACAATATCTTCATCGTTGAACGCAACACCGCCGGCATTTCCGTTGGTGGTGGAACTGACGTAAACTATAGCGCTGCCGCCCGGAGTGGGTGTGATCGTCGGAGTAGATGTAGCCGTAGACGTCGGCGTGATTGTCGGTGTGCTGGTGATCGTCGGCGTGTAGGTGGGTGTGGGGGTTGGACCGGTACCCATCGAACCGCCATCGACGACCAGCGCAAATTTCTGCGGACCATTGGGAATGTTGAAGCCGGTCACGGTAACGGTGTAGGTACCGGCAGCGGGATTCTGAACGTACACATTCTCCACATTGTTCCGCCGGTCAGCAGTGCCGCCCGTTGCGCTCCAGCCGCCAGAGAAGACGTTGCCGCGGAACGTGCCGCTCGGACCGGTCACCGTGAGATCGAGATCATTGACAAGATTTACCGAGGCAGTGTCGGTGGAGGGATAGTCTGACCAGACGAGAGTCACTTTGAGCGGACCGCCGGTTGAACTAACCGTGAAGGATTGCGAACCAGCGGTGGCGAGACCTGTGCCCTCATCGACGTATTGAATGGTCCCATCGGTTGCGCTGTCGAGGTTGATCCGGCCCCAGCCTTCGTGAACGTTCGGGATGGGGAAGTCATTGTCGTTGGCACCGTCATTGTTCTCATCCGCCATATCCACTGCAGAATTGATGACGGTTGCCTTGACGAGCGCGGCGCTGGCATTCACGCCATAGGCTTTGTTATAGTAATCTCTGACAACCGTTACGCCACCCGCGGCAATGGGGCTGGACATGGATGTCCCGCCCATGTATTTGTACTCGGCATTGTAGGGCATGCCCCAGCCATCCCACTGATAGACGCCATTCTGCGGGTTGACCGGGTCTCCGTAGCCTTCCTGGTACAGGCCGGAGGATGTGGACAAGATCCATGAGCCGGGAGCGACCACGTCCGGTTTGATGCGGGTGTCATCCGTGGGACCACGGCTGGACCACGCCGCCATTTGCTGGGCATTGCCGGCGGTCACGTCGCCGAAAAGAGGCGCGGCAGGGAAACTGTCGGGGTAGCGTGAACCCCAGGTGCCGAGGAAGTTGACCTGATTGCCGCCCATGCTGCTGCAGGTCTGACCGGTCTGGTACGGATCCTGTGAAGTGTAGGTCAGGCTTGTATCGCAGGGCCAGTTATCGGCACGCGCGTTCTCGCTTGCGCCGATCGTCAGGACATTCTTTGCCGTCGCAGGCGAACCGATCGAATCGTTATCCACAACGCCGTTCGCGTTCGCATCGATGCCTTCATTGCCCGCCGAGAAGGTGATCGACATGTCGCGGTTTGTCCAGATGAAGGAATCGGTGTTGGTGCTGTCCACCGTATAGTCGCCAGCCAGGGACGAGCCCCACGAATTGGAATGGACGCGTGCGCCTGCGTTGTATGCCTGCTGATACATGGTTCTCAGATCGTCTGGCAGGCCCGTCAGGAAATAGCCATTCGCCGGCCAGCCGCCGAAGATCTGGCAGTAGTTGCTGATAGTTGCCCAGTTCTCTGTGGACTGGAAGACCAGCCTGGTAGCCGGGGCAACACCGCGGCCCTGCCCGCCGGGCTCACCGGCACTCAACACTGAACCGGCTGTGTGCGTGCCATGCCCTGAGTCCACATCGATCGCACCGTCATTGGTAATGGTCTGGAAGCAGGTATTGGTCGTGCCGGGCCAGTTATAAATCGCAACAATGCGGCTGGACGGAATATCGGCATGGGCGGTCGCGGCTGTGCCGCCGCCAAGACCGGTATCTGCAACCGCAGCGATCTGTGATGAGCCGTCGTAGCCGCGCGAATTTGCGACAGTCGCGCCGATGATGTCGCGGGCTGTGTCATTCCCTGCCGGTCCGTTCTCCTTGCTGAATTTTTCGTTGAGATAATAATTGCTAATAGATGCAACGTCATCCACTGCCGCGATCGCATCGACGAACGAACCGTCCGCCGCGACGATCATGATGGCATCCCCGGATGTGGGGCCCGCCTGGGATGAGAGTCCCTCTACGGACGCAAGGTCCTCTTCGACGCTGAGCACTTCCGTGCCTGTATTCGCGATCAGCGAGCGGACCGCCCCGAAATCTGCTCCCCGTTCGACGCGGACGCGGTAAAGGTTGATTTCACCATCCCGCTTCAGATCCGCTCCGAGCTTGAACTCCGGCCGGAAGGCAATCACCTCGCTGACAAAGCCCAGCTGCTGTACACGATTCGCGATGCTCCGATTCATACGGACTTTGAAGGCGAAGTCTGGCACGTAATCCAGAATTTCTGCGCCTTCCGCGCTGACAGCATCCTTCCAGGATTGCTCAATGGGTCCCGCAAACTGTACGATGAAGTACTTCTGACTCCCCTGTTGTGCCGGGAACTGGCTTTGCGCGGGAACAAAATCGCCGCCCTTCAGATGAATGCTTGCATCTGAACGCGCGGCGGGTGCCATTGCCATGGACCCCAGGATCAGGGTCAGGGCGACAATGGCAGTGACAAGATACCTCAATGCCTTATTCATACACATTCTCCTCTTTGTGTTGATAATTTGCAAACGCTGATCTACGCCAGTCAGCGTTTAAGCACAAGGTTTGATTGCCATCTATTAAATTCCAAAATCGGGGGCAAACAATTTTGGCGAATTCTACTTCAATTCCATTCCGTGTCAATCATTTGCCTGTTGT
>Ga0105104_10000169_pt1 | contig 47476 bp, 41 predicted proteins | sample PPLLaktember2015_3_FD_87034 | JGI IMG/M metagenome (GOLD analysis project Ga0105104, IMG submission 87034) | Freshwater sediment microbial communities from Prairie Pothole Lake near Jamestown, North Dakota, USA - PPLs Lake P7 Core (6) Depth... | ecosystem: Environmental > Aquatic > Freshwater >... | reverse complement strand
CCTGGATTGATTTTTAATTAATTTTGATTTGATTTTTCTTAAGAAGCCTCTCCGAGAAATTCTCTGCGCTCATTCTTAGGAACGATGAATTTTGAAACCGGGAAGCTGCAGCATGAGCGCTTACATTACAACCGCCAGGTAAATATTGCCATCATCGATGCCCCGACATCCATCGCCGCTGCTCTGAAATACAAAAACGATGTAAATATTGCCATCGTCGCGGGCACGGCTCCTTAAACGATCCCTTCCATCTTTAATAACTAATAACCTCCGACCGGTCCTTTTCATTCACCTGCCGACCTCCCCCACCCTTCCCTTTTTCCAAATAACCCGCCGGATGGCCCTATGTGCCATCCTGCGGCTTCCTTAATTGTCAGCCGCTGCGGGATAAAAAGATGACAGTCGAAACAGTCAAGAAACCCTCAGGGTAAAATATACCGAAAACTCTTGATATCGGTGCCATTAAAACGAATAATCACAGGAAGCTGCAGAACCGAAACATATTTATAGAAGTCCTTTTTCCGCATCATGAAAAAGGGATTAAAATCATGAATGCCTGCATACCCTTTGACATCGTCGATGGAATCATGAACCGCAATGGCGACGCAAGGGATTTTTTCCTTCTTGAGGGCTTGCAAGTCTGCTATTCCTTTATAAATACAAGTTGCACAATCGGTCAAGTCGAAAATCATACAATAGGTATCCGTATCTTCCTTCAAAAGTTCGGTAAATCTTTTCTCTTTGCCGTCGATACCCAGGATATTGATTTTTTCTATTTCATTCACCATTACGGATGAATTGCTTTTCGTTTTGAGCATGAACTTCGAAACGCCCAGGAGGATAATGCCGATCGCTGCGGCCCCCAACAATATATCCAGGAACAGGTCTTTTTTATTTATATTCATGGCAGTTCCGGTTTTATTTTAACCGGCATACATTAATAATGCAGTCTTCGCAGTCTTCTTTGTCAAACCAGGGAACACCGGTTTCGCTGAAATAATATTTCCCGTCCCGGATATCCAGCAGCAAATCATCGGTAAAGATAGTATTTTCAAGGTTAAAGGTCTCCGCGTTGTAGAAAAGGAGAGCGAAATGTTTCAATTTATCGCTGCATGTCTGGACCTGGATGACCAGGTATTTTTTATCCACAGCGATATTGGTTATTCGAGAATATCCTTTTGCCCATGTTTCAAGGTCTATGTGAAAATCGTATTTCTGGCTGTTGTATTCTTCTTCTGTTCGATAGTAAAAATTGTCCGGCATTTTCTTATAAAAGGGGGGGATTTTCAGGGGGACTTCTTTGACTAATTCCAGGGTTTTGGATGAAATAACGGATACTTTTAATTCGTTGGAAGGAATAAAAAATAACCGGTCGGTTCGATACGGCATGAGGTGGTAGGTCATCTGGTATAATCGAGACGGTTCCGGGTATTTTTTATAGATTAGTTTTTTTAGCGGTTTTCCATTCGTATCGTACACATAGACATGAAAAACATCCCAAACTAACTGGGGGCCGGCTTTTACCGAGTGGAGACCGGTATAAAATATTTTGTTATCGAAATAAACGCCGTTGAAAGGTCTAAGAGTAACCGATTCCTTTTGCCATACTGTTTTTTTCCAGACATACGCACCATCTTTTTTGGTGAAGATTTTTATTTTTGCAGGGCGCTCGACAAAAATAAGGTCATCCCCGCAAGGAAAAAACGTGTAGAGGAACTCTAGTTCGGAGGGTGCCTGTCCAAAAAAAGCGAATGGTGTGAATTTTTCTTTCGATACCAGGGCTCTCTGGCTTTTCCCGTACAACAATATTAGTTCTCCGTCTTTATCTGCATAGCATCGATGAACTGCGCCTAAAATGATTCCTTTGTGCTTCCATTGGTCGATCCGGTCCAATTTGGCGGCTGCCGAAAGATTGAAAGCGCACCCGACCAGGATCGATACCGTTATAATTGCATTTTTTATTTTTTTCATTTCTCTTCTCCAATCAATACTATGCGCGTTGGGCTCTTCTTTATTTCCTATTTTCTATTCTTTCTCACATCTGCACGGGAAGTTCCGACTCATGACTAGTAAACAACGATGAGCGATCGCGGATGTTGAAACCAGTACGGATTTTTCCTCTTGCTTTTTATATTTCGAGAAAAAATCATTCCAGATGTAATTGGAATATTCGTTTATAATGCCGTGGATAATATTCGGCGCTTCGGATTGACGTATCTCCACTGTACCGCCGGTATAAATATCCGTCTTAATGAGGTTCGCTGTACCAAAAGCGCTGTAATACGTCGTGGTCTTGTTTTTTTGATTTCCGCCCGCAAGGCTGATGAAATAGCTGAGCATTGCTTCCCAATCTTCCTTCCACTCGCTGTAATAATTATCCGCGGAACCGATACCATACCAGACGGGAAGCGCTTTTTCAACTTTATTCTTAACGGTAGAGGGATTGGAGCCGCCTGCCCAGAGCGCTGCCGCAGCAAATTTTCCCGGGTATTTCATAATTAACTCGCTTACGAAAAAAGATCCGTTGGAAAAACCAAAGACATAAATACGAGAGGCATCCACCTTGTAAGTCTTTCCTCCTACAGTAATGCCGGAAGTAACAAATTCGGCGATGCGGTTTGAAAAATATGCATAATCATCGGGGATAGATTCTTCATTATCGATATTCCAATTATAAACAAGACCGTTGGGAGCATAAACGATGAAATCGTTCCGCTCAGCGGTGCGAAACCATTCGGTCTGGTCCATGAAGTATTCGCCGGTACACCTCCGCCCGTGGAAAATCATTACCATTGGAACCGGTCCAGTAACAGTACCGTTTCTTACTGCGGATGGGACGTACACAAAGGCATCGCGACCGGGATTGCCGCTTTCGGTAATCTTTTCAAAACCGGCGATGTCGCCAGCCCGAACTTTTGCTCGAAGAGTGCCCTCTCCCGAAATTGTTTTCCAGCGTGCGACAGTACGGAACAGGTTATTGTAAATAAAAGAGGGAAAGCCATTACTCATATTGTTTATCACCTGTACAAAATGACTTTTCGAGTAATCGGGGTTCCAGGCAGATGAACCGCTTTTATAATAAACGACTTCGTTTGCATTCGGATTATTCGCGTGATCGGTTCCATTGGCCGCTTTAAAATAATCCGTCAGCCTGGAAGCGTTTTTATGGGTCGTATTAATCATCCGGACGGGTAACGGAAGGTTGCTCTTGGTAATACCCGGGTCGCCGATATCTGCGATGTCGGCCCCGATAAAGGCTGCTCCAGCAATCCGGTCGGTGTGCTCTACGGCAAAGAGCGAGACCGGGATGCCTGCATCTCCATATGCAGCGATATACCTGGATGCCCCTTCCAACACATACCGATTGCAATGGGTGTAAAGTGCATCGAGATAGGCAAGGTCGGATGCATCCCATTTCAAGTCCGCCCCGGGATCGGGCAAAATAAGGATGGCACCGTCTGCCTCTGCAATATCCTTCCATTCCGTATAGTCGGTAAAACCTGTCTTAACTACTCCAGTGCCTGCCTGGGTCGATTGGGGCAGCACAATAAAAAGGCGCGTGCCCCCTTCTCCATCATAAAGCGAGGAGCGAACCTCCGTCCAGGACCGGTTTTTTATATGGATGGGCAGGGAAGATTCTTCGCCGGCAGTAAATCCCTTCACCTCGACAGACGGAACTCCACCGGCACTGTACACGATCGCCGTCATTACGAAAACCATAAACGTTAAAATAATTTTTCTTTTGGACATAGTCATTTTTCCCAGTTATATTTATCGTTATTTATCGTTGAATGCGCGCGGAGTTGCCTTTGGCAAATGCCTTGACCTGGTCCGCCTTCGCCATGGTCGTATCGCCGGGGAAGGTAGTGAGCAAAGCCCCGTGTGCCCACCCCAGGTTGACCGCTTCCTGTTCGGGTTCGCCGGTTAAAAGACCATAGAAGAAGCCGGAGGCAAAGCCGTCTCCACCCCCGACGCGGTCCAGCACATCGAGCTCGCAAGTCGGGGAGACGAAGGTCTTCCCATCCACCCAGGCCACAGCGCCCCAGGAATGGCGATTCGTCGAATGCACTTCGCGCAAGGTAGTGGCCACGATTTTTATGTTGGGGAATTTCGCCGCAACGCGGTCGATCATGCCAAAAAAAGTATTGGGATCCAATTTCGATTTCGCTGCGACTTCCGGGCCGGGGACACCGAGTCCGAGCTGCAAATCCTCCTCGTTGCCGACCAGGACATCCACGTTCTCGACGATGCGGCAAATCACGGGTTGTGCGCGTTCCTGTCCGCCCCAGATATTCCATAGTTTGGCGCGATAGTTCAGGTCGAAGGAAGTCACAGCGCCCGAAGCTTTGGCGGCCCTCATGCCTTCGATGATGACTTCGCCGGTGGTTTCGGAAAGAGCCGCAAATATACCGCCGCTGTGGAACCAACGCACACCCTGCCCGAAAATACTTGCCCAATCGAAATCGCCTGTTTTGAGCCGGGCAGCCGCTTCGTTGGAACGATTGTAGAACACCACAGGCGCACGCACACCGAAGCCGCGGTCGCTGTAAACCGCTGCCATGTTGGGACCATTGACACCGTTGTGCTTGAAACGTTTATAGAAAGGCTTGACGCCCATGGCCTTCACACGTTCGGCAACCAGGTCCCCGATCGGATAATCCACCATGGCCGATGCAATACCGGTTTTAAGGTCAAAACAATCGGAAAGATTGGCAGCGCAATTGAATTCGCCGCCGCTGACATGAACGGCGCATTCGGTCGCCTTTCGGAAAGGAACGATACCAGGATCGAGACGATGCACCAATGCACCCAGGGATAAGAAATCGAGGGCACCTTCGGGTTTAATACTCAGTCCGTATTTCATTGGGATACTCCTTTGTTTATTATTCTATGGTCTATTTTAATAGTCTACATTTAACCTGGACGAGCGGTAACATAATCCCTGCTGCGAGTCATGCGTATGGCAGCAGCAGCAGCCAGCCCGGGTTGAAATCAATATCTTCTTTACTAATTCCATAAAGAGAAGCATAATCCGAAAGTATTCGCTAATTGCAATGACAGGGACGATTTTGATCGCTCTTAATCGTTGTTCGACAGTCATAAGTCGGAACCTCTAGAGAATAAAGCTGAGTGTCGTAACAATAAGGAATGCGATACTCCCAAGTAAGGTTTCCATCACAGTCCAGGTTTTCAGGGTGGTTTTTTCATCCATCTCCATCAAACGCGACACCAGCCAGAAACCTGAGTCGTTAAAGTGTGACAGTACGGTAGCCCCACACGCAATGGAAATCACGGTAAAGCACCGGTCGAGTTCTGAAAGGCCCGCGGTTGCGGCGACGGTCGGTGCAATCAGTGCCGCTGTGGTGGTCAGAGCAACGGTTGCTGAACCTTGTGCCACGCGCAGACAGGTGGAAATCACAAACGCGGCAATCATGATGGGCATGCCGGTGTCGGAGAGTACGCCCGCCAATGCATTACCGATGCCGCTGGCCCGCAATACGCCGCCAAACATACCCCCGGCACCGGTTACCAGGATCACCGTACAGATAGGCGCCAGTGAATCGTTACACAGTTTTTCCAATTTTGCCATGCCGTAATCTTTGGCAAACACCGCCAAACACACCATCAAGGTAATCAGCAGAGCAATCGGTGTGTTACCGAGCATGCGCAAAAATTTCACTACCGGCGTTTTGCCATTGATTATACCCTCCACAGCCAGGGTGTTCAGGCCGGTATCCATAAAGATCAGGAGGACAGGCAGAACCAGGATGGTCATGACGGATGCGAACTTTGGCAGCCTGGCCTGGTCGATGATCGCATCGGTATTAAAAAAGGCTTTAGAGAGTGGAATATCAAATTTTTTGCTTGAGTAAAGACCAAACAGGTAAGCGCCAAGGTACCAGGTCGGAATCGCAATCAGGATACCGACGATCACCAGCAGCCCCATGTTGGCGCCGAGCAGTTCGGCGGCAGCAACCGGCCCCGGGTGGGGCGGCATAAAGGCGTGCATGACCGCAAATGCGCCGGCTGAAGGCAGCGCGTATTTGAGTAGTGAGCCGCCAAAGCGTTTTGCCACGCTGAAGATGATTGGCATCATCACAATTAGACCAGCATCGAAGAAGATCGGGAAACCGAAAAGCAAAGAAGCAACACCGAGCGCGAAGGGCGCACGATGCTCGCCAAAGCGCCCAATAAGCGTATCGGCCAGCACTTTCGCACCGCCCGTCACTTCAAGAATTTTACCGATCATGGCACCCAGGCCAACCAGCAGCGCGACAGAGGCCAATGTACCGCCAAAACCGCCCATCATGGTCGACACCACTTTGTCGGACGAGACGCCGGCGGCAATCGCGGTGCCAAAGCTCACCAGCGTGAGAGACACAAAAGCGTGCACTTTACACTTAATGATCAGCAGCAGCAGCGCGGCAATCGCTATCGCCGCTATGGTTAATAGATAGATCGGGTCAGGGTTTTTGAGTATCGGGTCCATGTGTTTACTCCTTTAAAAAGCAATTTCGCCGACGAAAAACCGGTAGCGAGGCCGGTCAATATGGCAGCTATAATAAATGCGACAAATGCATGCAGGCGGAGCCGCGAGATCAACAGGATGAGAAAAACAATACTAACGAAAAGAAGTGTCATGCCAAATCCTATTCGACTGCATTTCCAGGTATTTTATAGAACAATGTGAAACTCATTTTTTTAAAGCTTGTATTATATAGAAATAGGTGGATAAAGTCAAACAGGAAAATGATCCCGCCAGCAATTCTCACTTTTTCACCCCCTTCGCCGGTCATCGGCTCCGAGGACCCGCCACACGTATTGCGGCCGGATGCGGCCTCCTGGATTCTAAAATGAAATTACCGCCGGGAGATCGAAAAATATTGAAAATTAGACCGGGCGAACCTGTTTTCAAAACAAAAAAAGCAGTATAATGTAATACAAACAATTAATACTTCAAATCATGAAACAAGATAAAAATTCCTTCATCTAGGAGCAGCGAAATGAAACGATTACTTTGTATTCTTATTATGATTCAAGCCGCGGCGTTTGGATTTGCGGCCGATCTAAAAAAAATCACGCTCGATCAAGCGATTAGTTACAAGGAAGACGAATTTTTCAATCCCAGGCCCGAAATTTTAGGTTGGGCCGATGATCTCCATTACTATTGCATGAAAAACGAAAAGTTGTATCTAATCGATGCATCGAACGCAAAAGAGACACCGGCTTTCTCCGACTCGGAATTGAAAACATTGACGGACCGCAATTTCTCTATCGAGAATTATACAACGGCTGTGAACGACTACAGCCGGATTCTTTTCACGGATAAAGATACCATTTACCTGTATTCGAAAAAAGAGAACGTGCTCGAACCCATCCTGGAAAATAAACCGCCTGCTTCCCCGGTAAAAAATCCCACGTTCTCCCCGGACGGAAAAAAAATAGCTTATACCCGGCAAAACGATCTTTATGTATTCGACACCGCGATTAAGACAGAAATACGGCTAACCCGGGACGGCAGCGATGTGATTTTAAATGGGTACGCTTCATGGGTCTATTATGAAGAGATACTGGGACGCGGAAGCAAGTATAAAGCCTTCTGGTGGAGCCCGGACAGTACCCGCATCGCATTTATGCGTTTCGATCAGACCCTGGTCCCGGTTTTTAATATTTACGATGAGAACGGCGACTATGGTTCCCTTGAAACCGTGCGATACCCAAAACCCGGCTATCCGAACCCCACAGTCAAAATCGGGATTGCCTCCTTTCCTTCAAAAGAAATAACGTGGATCGATTTTAACGACCCCGCAGACCATTACCTGGCCTTCCCCACCTGGAACAAACAATCCTCCAGGGTCTATTTCCAATGGATCAACCGCGGCCAAGATCATTTAAAAGTATTATATTACGACCTGGTGTCCCGGCAGACCTCCCAGGCCTATGAAGAAAAACAAAACGCATGGGTCGATATTTTCGAAAGCGGCGATATCCAAATCTTAGGAAATGACGACCTCGTTATTCGAAGCTCCAAAGATGGATGGTATCATATTTATTATATTCCGCAAAAGGGAGCGGAACGTCGATTAACACACGGGGATTGGTGTGTAAACAGCATCGAAAAAGTAAACGAAAAAACCGGTTCTATTTATTTCACCGCAAATAAAGAAGATTCCACGGAAACGGATTTTTACGTCACCGATTCGAAAGGAAAAAAACTTCGAAAACTCACCGATTTCAAAGGAACCCATACCGTACAGGTATCATCCGATGGAAAATATTTTATCGATCAATATTCCAGCATCGATACACCAGGCCGAACCGATCTTCGGGAAACATCGGGAAAACCGGTTCGAAAAATTTCAGACCGCCACTCCCCGCTTACCGATCAATATGCCTGGGCTAAAGTCGAATTGTTTCGAATAAAAACCGCAGACGGTTATAAGCTGCCCGCCTGCTGGTACCTACCCCCGGATTTCGATAAAACCAAAAAATACCCGGTTGTTATGACCATTTACGGCGGCCCCGCTTCGGCGATTGTCTCCAACAGCGACAGCAGCTCGTACAGGCGAGGGCTTGAAAGATACTACCTGGCCCAGCAAGGAATTATAAATATATTCGTTGACAACCGCGCCTCCGGCCATTTCGGGAAAAAAGCAATGGAAATAATTCACCGCCAACTGGGAAAATGGGAAATGGCCGATTATTTCGAAGCGGTGAAATATTTGAAAACCTTACCTTTCGTGGATTGTGAAAAAATAGGCATCAAAGGCCACAGCTACGGCGGATACATCGCCGCCCTGGCCGCCACTTACGGCTCCGATTACTTTCAATACAGCATCTCCGGCTCCCCCGTTATCGATTGGAAGTTGTACGATTCCGTCTATACCGAGCGGTTTATGGATACCCCCCAGGAAAACCCGGAAGGTTACAAAAATAGCTCCGTATTGAGTTATATCGGGAAATTCAAAGGCGGATTACGCATGACCCACGGAACCATGGACGACAACGTACACCTCCAGAACGTGCTCCAATTCCTCAATAAAGCACTGGATACGGGAAAATCCTTCGAATTAATGCTCTACCCCGGTAACCGCCACGGGATCCGCGGAGCAAAAGCAAAAGAATACAATAAAGCGGATATAAATTTCTGGTTAAAACATTTTTTAGGTAAATCCATAGATCGATAAAAGATAAAAATTCAATTAAGGAGAACAATCATGTTTACACGCAAACGAAATGTCTTGGCTGCATTATTTTTAATCCCCCTGGCAGTGGCTTTGTTTTGGATTCAATCCGACGCTGCCGCAAAAGAAAAAGTAAAAAAAACAAAAACAGCCTATGTATTTAAAACGATTACGGAAGTACCCCGCACCCCAGTTAAAAACCAATACCGAACCGGCACATGCTGGTGCTTCTCTACGATCTCTTACCTTGAATCCGAACTCCTGCGAATGGGAAAAGGCGAATTCGATCTTTCGGAAATGTATGTCGTTCGCCGCACTTACCCTTTAAAAGCCGAAAATTATGTCCGGATGAGCGGTAAAGCAAACCATTCGGCCGGAGGTCAAGCCCACGATGTGTTGGACCAAGTGAAAACATACGGCCTTGTACCCGAAGCGGTTTATCCCGGTATGCACATCGATGAATCCCGCCATAACCACGGCGAAATGTCGGCCATATTGCAAGGAATCGTCGATGCTGTCGTTGCCATGAAAGGACAACGGGTTACCCCACGCTGGCTGGAAGCCTACGAAGCAGTACTGGATACATACCTGGGAAAACTGCCCGTATCTTTCGAATACAACGGGAAAAACTATACCCCTGTAGAGTTTTACAAATCCCTCGGCCTAAACCCCGATGACTACGTGGAATTTACATCCTATTCCCATCACCCGTTTAACACCGAATGCCGACTCGATGTCCCGGATAATTGGACATACAATTCCAATTATTATAATGTACCCATCGACGACCTCGAAAAAATAGCCGATTATGTGTTGAAAAACGGGCACTCCTTCGTATGGGACGGCGACGTCAGCGAAAAGGAATTTTCTTCCAGGGATAAAGGATATGCCATTGTCCCAGGAAAAGAATGGGATGAAAAAACCATTGCCGAACAAGAAAAAATAGCCACTGAACCCGAAAAAGAGAGAGAAATTACCCAGGAAATGCGGCAAAAGACTTTTAACAACCATACCACCACCGACGATCACTTAATGCACGTGGTCGGACTCGCCCAGGACCAGGAAGGAAACAAATATTATTTCACCAAAAACTCCGGCGGCACAGTAGACCGGCCTTACAACGGATATATTTACTTGTCCCGCGGCTATTTCCGCTTGAAAACCACCGCTCTCTTAATCAACAAACACTCTCTTCCCCCCGATATCAAAAGCAAACTGGGAATCGAATAAATGCCTCCGGCGGCCAGGAACCTTTTTTGTAAAAAGGTTCCTGGACTTCCAAAAACTTTTGATATTAGAAAATTCTCCCAATATTAGTAATGATAATTCTCTTAACGGAGCTGAAATGACAAAAAATCAAAAAATATTGAACGTAAAAGAAACAAAGATACATTTGGTCAAAAAGGATGAACAAGACTATATCTCCCTTACTGACATGGCAAAATCTTTCGGTGATTAATCTATTATTCAGAATTGGATGAGAAATCGTGATACTATAGAATTCATGGGAATTTGGGAGCAATTGCACAACCCGAATTTTAAACCCCTCGAATTCGAGGGGTTTAAAAACGAAGCTGGTTCAAATCGCTTTTTTATGTCTCCTAAAAAATGGGTAGAAGTTACCCAGGCCATAGGAATATTTTCACAATCCGGCCGTTATGGAGGAGGAACCTATGCCCATAAAGACATTGCTTTTGAATTCGGCTCATGGCTTAGTCCAGAATTTAAGCTCTATCTTATTATAGAATTCCAGAGATTAAAGGAGGAAGAATTCCGCGCAAATAAACTGGAATGGAACCTACAACGAGCGTTGGCAAAAATAAATTATCGAATTCATACAGATGCCATAAAGGAGAACCTTATACCTCCCAAAGTCTCTAAAAGGAGAATGAAATTAATTTATGCATCTGAAGCAGATGTGCTGAATGTGGCATTATTTGGAAAAACCGCTAAAGAGTGGCGAGATGAAAATCAGGATAAAGAAGGAAATATTCGAGACTACGCTTCGCTTGAGCAATTAGTAGTGTTAACAAACCTTGAAAGCATTAATGCCATGCTGATAAAACAGGAATTGGGACAAGGAGAAAGATTGTTAAAATTAAATGAACTGGGTATTTCGCAAATGAAATCGCTCCTTTCGAATGCAAGTATTAAAAAACTCAAATAGCAATGAATTACAAAAACGAAATCGAAGAAGAAGATAGAGTAAATCATTACGCAAAATATGGTGTGCGGGAAATATTCTTCCGCGGCGGCAATGAGCGCCAAAGCTTTTCATGGATGTATGAGCAAGAGGGCAATATCATTGTTAGACAAAGGACTGTTTTTAACTGGGACAACGACGAAATAGACGACCTGGCTGTTCTTTTAGAGCTTGATGAATTCCTTGCTTCTATAGGCAAAGCACGACTTGGCGATCAAGTTCAAATCAAATCAATCGGCATGACTCTAAACGGATTGACATATCTCTCTCTGTCCAATAGAGGATTTTCTGTAAATACTCAGACAATTCAGAATGCTATAACTAAACTTAACTTCGATCGATTATTCCTCGATAGCTTTTCTGTTATAGAGAATTCTGAACCGCGCCTCCGCACAGCTCGAGATATTTGGATTGGACCAGCGGAAAAGTCACTCATGGAAATTGTAAGCAAGAACCCGGATATTTTACGATCGTTTTCTCCACGTGAGTTTGAGGTGTTTGTCAGTACATTTCTAAAAAATATCGGATTCTCTCGTGTCTGTTTGTCTCGGTTTGTTAAAGATGGTGGGTATGATATATATGCTGTTTATTTTGAAGATAACTCTGAGCATACGGCATTGGTTGAAGTGAAACACTATACTTCAAAGAAGGTGGGAATAGAGATTGTTGATCGGATTAATGGAGTGCGGGACCGCGAAGCAGCGGATCGAGCTGTAATAATTACAACTTCATCTTTCAGTGCTGAAGCAGTTAACAGATATAATGCAGCTTCGAACAGAGTCACGATTATAGATTATGAGCGCCTAGTTGATTTTTTGGCAAGGGATTCATCGAATTGGAAGCGGACACCATCTGAATTATGGACACTTCCTAGATTTTACCCTGACAAAAAACTGGACTTGGAGAAGAAGTAGTATTGTAAATTGAAATTACCTGGAACGCGAGGATAACCAACATAATAAAATTTTAACCGAACAAAGTTTTAAAAAATTGAATATTTTCCATCTACTCACAAAACATTTTTTATTCCTCGAATTCGAGAGGTTTAATCGATATAAACTTATTTTTAGAATTCTTTTTAATGGCTAAAATTCAACCTATTTTCGAGTCAACCAGAACAAATCAATGAATCTTTACGATTAACGCCAGGATTGTCGATGCGATTGCCAGTACAATTCCCGGCGGTATCAAGTACTTAAACACCTTGTAAAGAGATGCCTTGAAATATTCGCTGGTTAATACCAGGCAAAGATGAAGCGGAGATAATAAAATCCCGGCAAAACCAATCACATAAACATAAATCGACATAGAAATAAAATACTCCGGCCCCAGGTTCTTGATCAACGGCAGCAATATCGGGTAGGCAATCCCTATAAACGCCGTATTAACTCCCGTCAAAAAACCCATCGAAAACGAAACCAAAAACGCGATGGCTACCACCATCCCCACCGATACATTCATGGTGGTTAAGTACCCAAATGCATTTGAAATCTCGATCATCTCCTGGAAAACCATCACCGCTGCAATCAATAAAACAATCCGGCCACTGGATTTCGAAAACAACAACCCCGCCATTTCACGAAAATTCACCCGCTTTATAACGGACAGCAACACCGCTACCCCCACCAACGTAATATGCAGCGGGATAGAGAAAAAAAAGAAAAGAACGATGATCAATAAAAGAGGCCAGATTCCCTCGTAAAAATCCCGGGCTGTTTTAAAAAATGAATGAACTTCGGGGGGAACTTCCCGAACAACATTGTGACGCTTAAAATAAGAAAACGTCATGATCAAACCCGTTATAATGTTCAAGATGGTGAAAGGCGCCTGGTAAAGAATGATGGTTTTCAACGGTATCCCACTGAGCGTTTGCATCAACACTAAACTCGCATAAACCGGCCACACATACTCCCATATATGCCGGAACCAATAATTGACAAAAGTCTTGAATTCCGGTTCCAACTTCATATTCCGGGTTGAGACATCCACTAACGGCGCAGAAATCAACGCTCCACCCAATAAAGGCAAAAAACCGATGATCGCAGGAGAAATAATACCCACCCACCGCGTATCCCTAAAAATGGAATTCAATGAAGAAATCAATTTATCGAACATGTGCCTCGATTTCTGAACGCTTTCCACATACAAAACCATGGTGGTGATGATGAAAAGTTGTAGGGTCTTTGGATCGATCATGATTTTCGCCGCCGAATACCATGCCCGACCGGCATTTAATTGAAAGATAATCACGGTATATGCCGAAAGGATAAAAATAGCCATCGACAGGTTCACCTTTTTTCTTAACAGTACTATCAATGCTGCAGCGATTGAAATAATTTTTAACGTCAGGATAATTGAATGATCCATATTATTTTTCGATTACTCCGGGATTGGATTTTTAAAAAATAAGAGAAAGAAATTATAATCGAAAATCACCAATATTTCAAACCCTTTTCATCGATCGATCCTTCCAAAATCGAATAATTAATGCGTTAGACCTTGACAAGATGCTCCAATTAGATTAGTATAATGCCTTAATTATGAAAGGAGGAATACGATAATGAGTAAAAAAAGAGTGGGTTTAGTTTTAATATTATTCCTGGTAGTCTTACTTATCGGCTGCGGTCGAAAGGAGGAAACCAAAATGAAGACAGATGCTAAATCAGCTCAAAAAGCAGCATTAAAAGGAGCTCCGGCAATAAAAGATTTTGAAAACATCCAGGCAGTCAAAAAGCAAATTGCAAAACTGGCTTCCGTTGAAATCACCTATGAGTCTGCCGGGTTAAGTGAAAACGAGAAAAAAGCCGTCGAATTGATGGTGAATGCAGCCAAATATATGGATGCGATATTCCTGAGACAGGTATATATCAAAAATAATGCGATAAAAAAGGAATTGAAACAAAAGAAAACCCCTGAGTACCAGGTTCTAAGGAAGTATTTCAATATTAATGCCGGCCCCTTCGACCGTTTGAATGATGATAAACCCTTCATCAATTTAAAAGAGCAGAAGCCGCTGGGCGCAAATTTTTACCCCGGCGATATGACCAAACAAGAGTTCGAAGCGTTCATCAAAGCAAACCCGGATAAAGAGAAAGCATTTACTTCCAACTTAACCATAATCCAGAGAAAAAAGGGCAAATTGCAAGCTGTGCCTTACTCTATTGCGTACAAATTGCCCCTCGATGCATCCGCAAAATATTTGAGGGCTGCCGCCCAATTGGTGGACAACGCTTCCTTGAAAAAATACTTGAATTCTGTCGCCGACGCTTTTGCATCCAACGACTATTTCAAGAGCGATATGGATTGGATGGATTTGAAGGATCATAAAATCGAAGTCGTTTTCGGGCCTTATGAAGTCTATGAAGATAGATTATTCGGTTATAAATCGGCTTTTGAGGCGTTTATCACCATTGTTGACCAGGCAGAGAGTAAAAAACTGGCGGTCATCGGGAAATACCTCGATCAAGTGGAAAATAATTTCCCCCTCGACCCCAAATACAAAAACTTCAAACGCGGGTCCAGCTCTCCCATCTTTGTTGTAAACGAAGTCTTTACCGCCGGCGATACAAAAGCCGGAACCCAAACCATCGCGTTTAATTTACCCAACGATGAACGGGTTCGCGAAGCCAAAGGCAGCAAAAAAGTGATGCTGAAAAACATCGCCAGGGCCAAATTCGATAAGTGCTGGACACCGATTGCAAAAAAAGTCCTGGTCCCGTCATTACTGCCCTTAACGTCTTTCGACGCTTTCTTCAATCACATCTTGATGCACGAGGTGTCACACGGTTTGGGACCCGGGAATATCAAGAAGAATGGCAAAGATACTTCCGTCAGCAAAGAACTCAAAGAGTTATATCCCACTATCGAAGAAGCCAAAGCCGATGTCCTGGGTTTATGGAGTTTGAAGTTTTTGGTTGAAAAAGGCGTTCTGCCCAAAGCCCTGCAAAAAGCAATTTATCCCACCTACCTGGGTGGAATTTTCCGGAGTGTCAGGTTCGGTACTTCCAGTGCACACGGCGGTTCTAATGCCATCCAGTTGAACTATATCCTGGAAAAAAGCGGGTTCCTGGTAGACCCACAAACTGCTTTATATGCGGTTCATCCTAATACCAAGAAAATGGACGACGCAGTCAAACAACTCGCCCGTGAAATCCTGGAAATCGAAGCCACAGGGGATTATGACCGGGCAAAAAAATTCATGAATAAATATTGCCTTGTCACGCCTCAATTGCAGCAAGCCCTGGATAAATTGAAAAACGTCCCCGTCGATATTCGCCCCGTATATGCGATCGAAAAAATATTGAAACAAAAAACCACACCTCAAACCCCAAAGAATAAAAAAACCAAATAATAGATTGAGATACCCGGAGTAAGGGGGAAACCTTTTCCCCTTACTTCGCGACTCTCTACTTTCCTTCCTATTGTTCGGGTTCCCGGGTAATCACGCCTCGGTCGATTAAGACATTCACTTGCTCATGTACAGCTTCGGCAAAACGTAAAAAATGGGGGATCGTCAGGTGAACGTAGGTGTGAACATTGACTAACGATGCATCCCGTACATCCCTTATCCCTAACCCCATACACACTTCTTCGGCATTGATGGAAAATGAAATGAGATTGGTAAAAGTATGCATCGAATCATCATCTATGATTTCGAGTCGATTATCAGTCATTGGATTAACTCCTTATGGGAAATTCTCTTAAATCAATTTGAAGCCGCATCTTACATCGACATAGTTTATTGGCGCAGGCGGTTAAAAGAAAAGCGATCGGGAAATGCCGGTGTTATGACTTCCAGCTTCTTTTTTCATATTTTTTTAGAAAAGTAAACAAACGCTCTTCGTTTTGGGTTAAAATCATGCGGCTGTTTTTTTGGGTTTGCCGTTCTTCTTTAATCACATCGAGGTTGACGTTAAATCCCAATTTTTGAAAGGCTTTTTTTATCCCCGGGTCTCCGCACATGAGGGATTCATAGCTGACAATGATACTTTTGGGGATATTTTCGTAAGCAGCGATGATGGCATTGTTGTTTTCGAACCAATCCAGTTTAAAGCTGGCGATTCCACGTCGCAGCATACTGGTTTTGACTTCGGCGGGATTCCTGAAAATGAAAACGACGCGCATATTTTTAGCGATATGCTTATAAAAAAACAAGGAGGGGATATGAACGACTTTCAAGCCGGTTAAGCCTTGTTTTTCGTTTAAAAGGCGCACAACTTTGTTTAACTCGATAATATTTTCATTGGTCATCGCCTGGTCGATCAGTTTTTTTTCCAGTTCTTTGGCTGCGGAAATTTCAAAATAACCATCTTCATTGTATTTATCCGCCCCCAGGTCGGAAGGAAAATGGACGCCTGCGCTTTCCAGCAGTTTGCACGCTAAAGATGTTCCACTCCGGGGATGCCCCGCAACAAAAATTCCATTCTGAAGAACTAACGGTTTTACTTCGTTTTCCATTACTGTAAAAACCTCCATATCTCATTATACCATATCTTTGAGTAATCCGGAAATAATTCCGATTTTGAACGGCAGTTCTCATCTTGAAAAGTGCTTTTATACGATAGAGCGGCGTGCCGGTGCCCCCTGGATTTCAAAAGAAGAATTGCTGCAAAAAATAATACCTTCTTGACTTTCGATCTCATTTCGTGTATAATTAAGATTCAAAAACAAATGAAAAAGACTACCATTTCAAAAAAATTAAATCTAAACAAAAAGACCGTTTCTCCTATGGATTCAAAAGAAATGAACCCTGTACAGGGTGGCCTGACTGAATATGTGTCACTTCCGGTAGAAAATTGCCTTCCCTAAACGAATCCCCCACCCTTTATTAATTTTTTGGAATTGTATTGAATATTAAGACTCTTTCCAGGAATATTAAAATCAAAAAAAAATAAATTAAGGAGAAAACATGCGAGCAAAAACCTTTCAAAAGAAACTGTCGTTAAACAAAAAAACCGTAGCGGTATTGGATACTAACCAGATGGACGATATCCAGGCAGGATATTTTCCCATAACCTATACACTTTTCTGTTATACTGCTTTTCCCCAAGGCGAAGATCTTTGTTATTCCTGGGGCTACACTTGTAATCCGGCAGCATATTGATATCCGATATCCCCCGGGGGGGATTTTTTTAGGATATCGCATATTCTTCGTACAGCTTTCGTAAAATGTGACACAAAAGCAAAAATTTTAAATAAAGTTAATGCCTAATTTGTTTTGGACCCCCGCAAAAGCTTTTGTAACATTATAAACGGAGTTCGGCCATCCCCGGAACGTCGCAAGATGCCCCTGCAATGCAAACGAGCCCCCAAATAGTGGGGTTTTACAAAAAGGTGTGCCGTCGAAAACAAATTAAGTAGTGGATTTGAGGTAAAGAAATGAAACAAGTCATTGTTTTTCTTCTATTGGTTTTAATGGCCGGTTATACCTGGTCTGTCGAATCAAGGGATTCTTTGTTTCCCAAACGAGACGAGATGGCCCGGCAGTCCCGGGTTTTCTTCAAACAGGTGAATTTAACCTTTCCCCCGATTGGAAACGTCGAATTTTTTGTCCGGTCCGAAGCTTTCCCAACCGCTTATTTAAACCTCACCCATCACCTAATCAAAAGCCCTTATTTTGTCGAATTGTTAACCGCTTTCGAAAAAAAAAATTTCCAGGCCATCGAAAAATGGATTCCCGAAAAAACAGGGCTGGATATCCGGACATACCCGCAGTTCCAGCAGCGGTTGAACACTGGGAATTCTCTTTTCTATTTGCTTCTCCTATATACGCTGTATAATGATTACAACACCAATAACCTTTCCGGTGAAGATGCCTATATATTATGGAATGTCATGTTGTGTATGACCCAGGATATCTACAAAAAGGGAGAAAAGACCCTTGAAAATGCCACTGTGCTGGAAATTTCGTCGCACCTGGTTTTTTTCAAGCAATATAAAAAGTGGGAAAAGCGAGCAGTTAAAATTCGTTCACGTGTAAAACATTAAACAGTGTCGATTTCCGGCTTAATTGTAGAAAAATAAATGTGCCGAAGTTCAACCGGGGGATAAATTCAATCAATCACTCCTTTGGTTGTGTCAAGTTTTTTGTTGTTTTCATCGACTGCGCAATATCTCCCGGCCCTGCAATAAACCCACACGCAGTGTGGCTGGACCCACCTAAAACTTTTAATTAGAAAAATATCGATCGGTAAAATTTAATAAAAGTTCTTTGCCTACTTTCTTTCAAGAAAGTAGGTTCTTTCAAGAAAGTAGGATATCCGGGGGGAGAAGTATTGTTTAGGGGGTTGGAAATCGGGGTCGAGTGTATATATCTTTGAAATAAAGTCCCGGGCTTCTTGCATTTCGTTTCCGTGGGCTGCGGTTCCCAGGAAATGTTTTTCGAGAAGTATAACCGCTTTGAATAAGTAAGTATTGATGACGGTTTTGTTGTTTTGGGAAGAAAGGGGGTTAATGCCCAGGATATCGAGCACTTTATCGAGGGATTCTTCGGCGAGAGGGAGGTCCCCGTTGAAATAGGATTTAATCCCGCTGTTAAGGTAGTGGTTGGCGATCGTGTAAAGGGCCAGTAAAGCATTAGGGAGGTTGGGGTTCAATTGGAGAGCGGCGGCGAATTTATCTTTTGCGGTTTCCCAATTCTCTTGCTTGAGGAGTTGGCTGCCTTCCACTAATAGTATGTTTATTGAATTTTGCCCACCGGTATCGGTGGGAGTGGTGGCGGTTGCAGTGGATGGAGACTGGGGGGGTGTTTTTTGAAACCGGTCTCGTGCCAGTTGGGCTTGTTTTAAGAGTAGTCGTGCTTTGGTGTCGGCCCGGTTGTCTTTAAGGACAGTTTGGATGGTAGTTATTGCTTCATCAAAACGGTTTTGTTTGAGTAAATCTTCGGCCTGGAGTAGTTTTTCCGTTTTGGATGTTTCGGCCAGTTTTTGAGTAATGTCGACCAGGAGGTTGGTTTTTTCTTTGGATAATTCGATTAAATTTTTTGCTTTGGAGTATTCTTTTCGGGCTGAGGGGAAATCGCCGATAGATTTGAATTTGTCTCCTTCCGCGATATACTGGGAAATTTGGGCAGCGGTTGATGAATCTTTGGTTTCGGGTTGAGTGATTTCCGTGGGAGGAGTTTCTATCGGGGTGGGTGAGAGTTTCGTTTTGCATAATTCCAGTTTTTGGTTGAGGTCCAGGAGTAGGTTTTCTTTTTTTTTGATTTCGCCGTATTCGAGGGATTTGTTGAAGTAGAATTTGGCTTGTTCGTAGTTTCCGAGGTAGAAATAAGATGTGCCCATGTAATAGTATGGTAGGTAGTCGACGAAACGGACGCCCCAGGTTTTGCAGTTGATTTTGGGTTCTTGTTTTTCCCGGATGGCTTCGGTGAGGTTTGAGATGGTTTGGTTCCAGTTTTTTTCAGTGAAAGCCTTCATGGCTTTTTCATAGTGGTTGAACCATTGATCGGCGTTTAACTGATAAGTAAAAGTAGAAATAAGAATAAAAGAGAGGAAGATGAAACCGGTTAGAGCCGGGAGGGAGGTTATTTTGTTTTTTTGTAATATCATAATTATTTACCGAAGCTAATGATAAAAGAGGCGTAAATGCGGAAGTCGGAGAAGAGGGTTTCGGAGTAATCGGTGTTGGATTTCAGGTAGTTGCCGAATTCGTAAAGAGCGGCGATATCGAACGAGAAAATGCCTTTTTTAATGCCCATCCCGCCGGTGATACCGAAGAGAGTCACTTTATTGCCGGCGGCATCGGAATAATATTGGGTATCTCCGAAAAGTCCGATGCGGAGGGGGATGAGTAAATTCTTCTTCCCGATGATGATATATTCAAGACCACCGCGAATCTGCACGGAGTCTACTTGTTTTTCTCTTTTATCCGGGGAGAATTCGGCAAAAGTGGGGAAGTAGACATCCAGGATTACATCTTTGTTATCGATGTCTTTGATGAGGAAGTTTCTCAAGATGGCTTTAGACCAGCGGGTAGAGGTAAAGTCGACGGAGATGGTGAGTGGATCGCTGGGCCGGAAGGCTAAGCCGATCCCGATGGTTTGGGGCCACCGGAAATATGAGTTAGCCCCGTACCGCAAGCTGCTTTTAGTAATGACACCGTTTTCGTTCGTGGTGGTTTCGCTGGTAACATCATAATTCAGGTCTATAGTGGCCGAGCTTTTATACACGACCCCGATTTTAAAATTTTCCGTTACATCCACCAGGATGCCGAAGTTGAAATTGATGCCTTCCATTTCGGATTTGATGCTTTCTTTTTGTTGAGCTTCGTATGTGTAGATTTTGCCGGGGTCAGCGAGAGAGGTGATGGTAGCGAAGGCGTTGGAGGTTTCGCTTCCGTCGAGGCCGTTCATCATGATATTGGTAGAGAAACCGATATTAATGCGTTTAAAAATTTTAGTACCCAGGCTGAAGGAGACGTTATCGATGCCCCCGACGAAGTCCTGGATATCGTTGGCATAGATATCCTGGAAATACTCCGGGGTGGAAATCATGGTGCGGACGTCATTCATGGTGGTCTTGAGGTCGAAACTGATGGAGCGTTGGAAGCTGATTTGGGGAACCAATTTGACTTTCCCGATATGGACGGGGTAAGTCAGGGAGATAAAATCGAAACCATAGGAATTTCCGTCATTATCTTTCGGTCCGATAAAAAAGCCCGGTGTAACGAGTTGGGCGGGTTGGAGCGTGCGGCAATTTTGAAAACGGGAGACAAAAGAGAATTCGGGTTTTTCCAATTGTCCCAGTCCGCCGGGGTTCCAGGAAGCGGCTGTGGCATCATCGGCGATGGCGATAAATGCGCCTCCCATTCCAAAGGCACGAGCACCGGCCCCTACGACGCCGCTGAAGTTGGTATCCGATGCAGGTGAAAAAAGTCTCGACTCGTGGCCATATTGACTATATAATCCGACGGGTACCGATACCATTATTATTATCAGTACCAATAATGGCGGGAAAGTATATATTAACGTTTGCTTCATGATGATACCCTCCTCCTCATCAATTTGGGTTAATAGAAAAGTATCGGATGGCGTCCCGGATAAAATCTTCGCCAACAGAATCTTTTAACAAACTGGTTTTGCCGGTGGTAATTGAAAATGATAAAGTTCGATTTTTCCCGGACCACCTGGGGTTGGAATACACCAACCGGTATTTCCCAGGGGAGAGGATTAATCGCACCGGTGTGATGCGGGAATCCTTCGGTAATGAGACCGGTTCCCCTGTTTCCTGGTTTATGATTTCTTCGATATGGGCAAAGGGTTTAACGTCGAAAGCGAGGTATCCCGCGTTGGCAGTAGGAGGTGGAGTAATCGGTCCCCTGTGAAAAAAAACGATATATATGGCGATGAGTAGAATTAGGGCAGGAATTATCCGGGCAAGGGTTCTATGTTTTTTTTTGGGTTCTTTTTTTTGTATAGTTGTCTTACAGCTATCGGTGGCCGGTCGGAATGTCTCGGTTTCAGCGGGAAGGATCATGAGTTCTTCCACTAAAGGGATGGGGTCGGTGAATATGAAATTATCTCGCGTCAGTTCTTGTTGAAGAGTTTCGATGTCTGCGATCATTTCTTTCATCGAGGGGTATCGGTTTCCCGGTATTTTAGCGATGGCTTTTTTTATAATGTTTTCCAATTTGGGGTATTGGTCGATCAATTGGGGGTCCAGGCGTTTCGGTTGTTGGTTTAGGATTTTGAAAATAATGCTGGAGATGCTGTCGCCGGTAAAGGGGCGTTGGTAAGTCAAGAGTTCGTATAGGATCAAACCGGTGGAGAATTGGTCGGAGCGTCCGTCGGCTTTTTCTCCCTGGATTCGTTCCGGGGCCATGAAGTGTGGGGTTCCCAAAATCGCGTTGGATTTGGTAAGAGTGGACGTTTGCATGGAAGCCAGGCCGAAGTCGACGATTTTAACTGTTCCATCGGGTAATATACGGATATTGGCGGGTTTGATGTCCCGGTGCAAAATCCCGTGCTCGTGGGCATAATTCAACCCGAGACAAAGTTGTCGGACGATATCCAACCTCTCCCGGAGGTCCAAAGGTTTCTTCGAAGCGATAAGGCTTTCCAGGTCCTGGCCTTCCAGGTATTCCATGACTAAATACAATTGATCGTTTTCGAGTCCAAAATCGTATATGGTGACAATATTGTTGTGGCGAAGTTTCCCTGCGGATTGGGCTTCGCGGATAAACCGTTTTTTTAATTCCTCTTCCCGCATCGTGGAGGCAATGGTTTTTATTGCCACGGGTCTATCCAGTGCCGTATCATATCCCAGGTATACGACACCCATTGCACCTCTGCCCAGCTCTTTATTAACCTGGTACTTACCGAACGATTTTTCCATTATCAATCTGTCGCTTGCGTTACATCGATTTATTTTTATTCAAGCTATATCATAATATATGCGGGTGAATATTTCAATAGAATCCCGAATTTTCCACCCCACCGCGGTGATTTCTTGACTGTCCCCTTTTTTCCCCACTACGTGGGTCCCTCTTCTCCCACTTCAGCGCGCATCATTCATAACTCATCATTGTGAAGTTTGCGAAGTTGCAAAGTCAAATCCGTTGACTTTTTCAAAATGCTGTGATATGCTTCTAACATTAACAGGTTATTGTCAAATATTTAATTGAAAAAAATTTTACCCAATCCGCGGTTTTTATTCCTGTTTATTTCAAATGACTTCACTGCCCACACCAGGAAGAACCAAAACTATAAAAAAAAACTATAATAATATGGAGGAAACATGAAGACAAAGAAAAGGCAAAACAAATTCTTTTTGAAAAAAGAGACCATCGCCAACCTTAACAATGGCGATATGGTGCGTATCAACGGCGGGATCAACCAGCAAGAACCCATCGCTGCCGATAGCCTGATAATCTGTGTTTATACCCACGGCCCGGAATGCATCATTACAAGCACCGTGACCGCACACACCTGCAATCAAGCAAGCTGCACACCTTTAGCTTGCCCCGTCGAAGAAAAACCCTACCTGGATAAGTAACTGAACAGTTAATGTGATGGGGGTGAACGGATGTTTAACATACTCCGTTCGCCCCCAAATTTCCAGGTAAATCCATTCAAGACTAAAAAAATATCAGAAAAAAATCCTCTTTAATCGGAGTCAATTGGAAAATCGAACGCAGTTTTAATATCCCTGGGCAGCAAACGATCCCCACGCAGTTTTACAATATATACGAAAAAATCCCCAATAATAAAAGAATCAGACTATACCTCTAATGCAGCAATATCTTCCGGCACTGCAATAAAACCCCACCGTGTGGAGGAAAATTTTATTTGAAGTAATTTAAATTGCATTTGACAATTGGATTCTCATTAGATACAATAATTCTTTAACGGATTCGATTTTAAAATGGAAAACAATAAGATTTCGGAACCCAAAAGGGATAAATAACGTATAATCCATTTTATCCACAATAGACTGTTTCTTAAGAGGAGGTAAATGATGTTTAAGCGGATAGCTACCCTATTTAAAGGTTTCCTGTCGCTTTTTATAAGCGGTATAGAAAAACAAAACCCCAAAGCATTGATCGAAGCGGAAAAAGAAAACCTGCGGAAACAAATCGGGCGCTTCAATGAAAGCCTGGCTACTCAAGCCGGCTTCATCGAACGCCTGATGGGACAAATCAGGGAACTGGAAAAGAAAGAAAAAGAGTTGACGGTTAAAATCTCCGCCTACATAAAAGTAGGAAACCGCGCTGTAGCCGGGCAAATGGCTTTAGAACTCCAGACGGTCAAATCCCAACTGGAAGAAAACCGGAAGCAAGTGGAAATGGCAGAAGAGACCTACAAGAAAATGCTCAAATCCAGGGACGTCTCCGTCCAAGAAGCCAAAGCCAAAATCGAAAAATTAAAACGGATGATTACAGAAACCGAAATGCTGGAGGCCCAAGCAGAACTCCAGGAGATGGCCACCGGTATGATCACTTCTATGGGCGGTGCAGGCGATACGCTCAATCGCGTGGAAGAATATCTACAAGAACGCCGGGATAAAGCAGCAGGCCGCGCACGCGTCGCTGCCAGCTCCATCGATATGAAAGACGTCGAACTCAAACAAGCGGAACAAGAAACCATGGCCGAAATGGCACTGGCAGAATTTGAAACCGCCTACGGCTTCAAAACACCGGAAAGCGAAACCGCTAAAAACGAACCGGCTCCCACACCGGCTCAAACTCCTCAAAAAGAATTGGGCCCACAATAAACTATCGGTGATTCAATATTAATTAAAATATAATCTCTTTATTAGGAGGACATTATGGAAGAAAATACAGTCGGACCTACTCCATTAGGGAAAATCGTTCTTTTCATTATTATCGCGGCTTTAATCGGTTTAGCCGGATATTACTTCAAAGATACCATTTTCCCCTCGAAAGATAAATCGAAAAAAATCGATATGGACGAATTCAAAAAACAACAAGGCGGAGCAGAAGCCCAGGATCCCACCGGGATCACCACCGTTACGGAATATAAATACATTCCCAGCCAAAAACTCCCCCCAGTTAAAGGAACCAGCTCCTATAAATGGGACAGTAATGAAAAAGTCGTTCAATTCCCCATCAACGTATGGATCGGATGGCTGCCTATCGTTGCCGCCAACAACGGGTTCTCACCCAATACCCAGAGCGTCTTTTATAAGAAATATGGCTTTAAAGTCAACTTAAAACTCATCGACGACCCGGTTACAGCCCGTGATGCCTTTGCCTCAGGCGAAAGCCATATTTTATGGGGAACCCTCGATATGATGGTTCTTTTTGCCGGCGAATTGATGAAAGACCCGAGAACCGCCCCCCGCATTTACCAACAAATCGACTGGTCCAACGGCGGAGATGGGATCGTGGTTCGAAGCAGTATCGCCACAGTCCAGGACTTAAAAGGAAAAACCATCGTATATGCCCAGAACAGCCCTTCCCAATACTTTATAAATAACCTGCTGCTAAACGCCGGGATTCAACCGACAGAAGTGAACCACAAATTCACTGCCACCGCCTTTGAAGCCGCCGCCGCTTTTGTTTCCGACCGCAGCATCGATGCGTGCGTCTCCTGGGCACCGGATATCTACAATATCCCTGAAAAAGTCAAAAACACACGAATCCTGACTACCACCGTCGACGCCAATAAATTAATCGCCGACGTGTGGGCCGCACGCGCCGACTTTGCACGGGATCACCCGGAAATCATCGAAGGCCTAGTCGCCGGCATCTTCGAAGGGATGCGCCTGCTAAAAAACGATGCCAATAAAGCCGCTGCTTTCCAGGCTATGGCCGAAGGCTACGGTATGTCCGTCGACGAAATCCGCGCTATGGAACAAGACGCCCATGTCACTAACTTCGCCGAAAATAAAGAGTTCTTCCTGAACGCCAACTCCCCTTCCAACTTTGAACGGACCTGGAAAAACGTGACCTTTGTTTATAAAGAATTGGGCCTGGTCGACACCCCAATCCGGTTCGACGAAATCATGGATTTTTCCTTAATCAAAAAACTGGATAAATCCGGCCAATTTTCGGAAATGAAAGATGAATACATCACCCAGTTCGCCCCGATGGCCTATCAAAAAGTTTCAGCAGAAAAACCCATTATCACCCAAACCATCCGGATCAACTTCTATCCCAACTCTTCCAACATTTTCGAACCCCAGCACGATGAATTGGGGAATGCGCTGGCTAATTCGCTTTACGATCCCAGCGTCACCGCCACTTTGGAAAAAGTAGCCCGTTTGGCCGGGCAATACGAACGCGCAGTAATTGCCGTCGTGGGACACGCAGACAGCTCCATGAAAGGGAAAATCCCGCGCAGCCCCGTGGAAAAACTCTCCTACGAACGCGCAAATGCCGTGAAAAAAGCCCTCATCGAAAAGTACAAATTCGATCCCAATAAATTCGTAGTCGAAGGCAAAGCCTGGGACGCACCCGCCGACCCTGCCGACCCCATGAACCAGGCTTTAAACCGCCGCGTGGAAATTTCAGTATATCCACCGGAAAAGTAAAAATAAATTGGAGAAATGAACCCCAATGGAACTCTTTAAACTAAAAAACGGTCAAACATGGCTGGGTATCCGCCAACCCACCGGTAAACTTTTAAAAATCATCCTGGGGCTCCTCCCGATCGTGTTCATTTTTTTCATATGGATACTTCTCACTACAGGAAAACCCGAAGCCCGGACGATATCCCCTGTAATTCTTCCCTCTCCCTTCGAAGTGATCGGTTCGTTTAAAACCCTCTGGTTCGAATCGGAACTCAGCCGAAGTATCATGGCCAGCCTTTTTCGCGTCATTCTGGGATTTCTTGTCGGGTTGCTCGCGGCTTTTCCAATTGGGATTTTAATGGGCACTTTTTCTAAAGTCAAAGTCCTTTTCGATCCCATAACGATCTTCCTGGCATACCTCCCGATCCCTGCCCTGGTCCCCCTTACAATGAGCCTATTCGGTATCGATGAACTCCAAAAAGTGATGTTCCTGGCTCTTGCGTTTATCATCTATTTTTTGCCTCTTTTAATTAAAGCTGTTGAAGAAGTGAATAACGTCTACCTTCAAACCGCCTACACCATGGGGGCGACCAAATGGCAAATCCTGCACCGGATATTGTTACCCATCGCCTTACCCCAGGTCATCACCGCCATGCGTTTGGGTTTCGGGGTCGGGTGGACCTACATCATCCTGGCGGAAATGGTGGCAGCAGAACGCGGACTGGGTCAAATCATCATCATCGCCCAGCGACGGGGCCCCAGGGAACATATTTACCTGGTACTGGTAGTGATTGTCATAATCGCGTATATAACCGACCGGATATGGGTAAAACTTCATAAACACCTGTTTCCGTATTTGGAGTCCAAATGAGCCAGACAAACGAAACAACAGTACCCAATACAGAAAATATTACCGCGCCCCTACCGCCGGTAGTAGAATTTCGTAATGTCAATAAAATATGGAACCCCGGCACAAAACGGGAATTCAAAGCCCTGGAAAATTTAAATTTCCGCATCGACGATTTGCCCAGTAAAGGAGAATTCATAGCCATATTAGGCCCCTCCGGGTGCGGGAAATCCACGGCTCTCAATTTATTGGCAGGCTTCCAGGAGGTTTTTCCTCCCACCAGCGGCGAAATACTGGTACGGGGAGTCCCGGTTACTGCCCCGGGAATGGACCGGGGAATGGTTTTCCAGAAATACAGCTCGTTTCCGCATCTGACCGTTTACAAGAATGTACGGTTCGGATTGGATTTGAACAAGAAAAAGTTGAATCTTTCGGATGACGAGATATCGTCCCAGGCCCACGAATGGATTGCAAAAGTCGGGCTTTCCGGTCATGAGAATAAATATCCCCACCAATTATCCGGGGGACAACAACAGCGAGTGGCACTGGCCAGGACATTGGTCATGAAACCCAGGATCATCTTAATGGACGAACCCTTTTCCGCCCTGGACGAACCCACCCGGCTGGAAATGCAGCGATTAATCGTGGAACTGTGGACCGAGGTTGAAGCCACGGTTTTCCTGGTCACTCACTCCATCATGGAAGGCGTTTACCTGGGAGACCGCGTCTGGCTTTTTTCCAAAGCACCCGGGACCATCGCCGCCGAATTCAAGGATGTGCCTATCCCGGAACCCGGCGAACACCCGTTGAAAGCACAAGCAAGAAAAGAATTCCAGGAGTGCGTAGACCGGGTATCCGACGCTTTCCGAAAAATCGAGCAAGACAAACCGATCCGGTGAACGAAATGGCCAGGAACCCTTTAAATTTTTTCGATTACATTAAGGCCGCTTTCAATTGGAAAGTCCCTATCAAAGGCCTGGGTTTTCTCCCGGTGAATAAAATTTTCCTCGGCCTGGGAATTGCCCTGGGCATCGGGCATATCGGGTTTTTATTCCTGACGGCAGCACTGGAAATGGGCTATTTGTGGGGGCTCTCTTCCAATAAAAATTTCCAAAAAGTGGTGGAAGCCTCCCAGATGGTCCAAAAAAGCGTCAGATGGGACGAAAAACAAAACCTTATATTGGAAAGCCTTGATAATGAATCCAGGCAAAGATATTACCGGCTTCTTGATAAATGTGCCGTCATCGTCAAACTGGCGGGCCCCGATGAACACAAAATCGGGGACATCGGGGTCTCCGGCTTAAACCAATTGGTCTGGATGTTCCTCAGGCTTCTCAGCTCACGCATAAAAATTAATAAAATCATCGCCAACACTTCCCTCCCGGAATTGGAAAAAGAAATGAATACGATTTCCAAACGCCTCACCACCGAAAAAGAAGGAACAGCCATTTATCGTTCGCTCCAGGGAACCCTCGAAATCCAGAAACGGCGATTGGAAAACCTGGAGAAGGCCAGCGAAAACTTAAAAGTCGTGGAATCCGAATTGGACCGAATCGAAAAACAAATCATCCTGCTCAATGAAGAAGTATCGGTCAGCAGCGACCCGGAACTCTTCTCCGTGAGACTGGACAATGTAATGAATTCACTGTCCAGCACATCCAAATGGATGTCCGAACAAGGTGAATTTTTCGGTATGTTAGAGGACGAAGCCGTGCCGGCTAACCTACTCCAATACTCCATTAAAAAAATTGAAAAGGAATAAAAATGAGCACATATCCTTTACCCGAATGGGCCAACACCATGCGGGAAATATTCAGGGCAGAAACCATTAGCCAATTTGTTTTAACCGGGAATATCAATGATTTTGTTTACTATGAACAAGGAGACGTGCACCGCTACTTGCCGCTGAATCAATACCTGGTGGAAGTCCTGTTCCAGCCTTTCGATGTCGTTTTGATGTATGACAGGGGAAAAGGGATCGATGTAGCCAAAGGAACAGAACATTTTTATAACTATTTGAAAATTGTCGACAAATTCCACGGCACCCGGTATGCATCCGATGCGGGAGTGGGTAAAGACCCTCAAAAGATACTGGAGGCTCCCGGTCTTCTTCCCAAAGAACCGGCACAAGCCTTTGAACTGATCGATCGTTTCATCAATGGAGTTACTATTCTTTCAAAGAACAAACAATTATCCCTTCCCCGGTCTGTGGGCCTTGTTATCGATTATGCCAATTTCATCGCACCCCGCGGCGAATCTCTCTACATGACCGGCGATTTGGGCGCCAACTTGATCAAAATCATGAGCTGGGCTGAAAAACCTGCATTAATGGGGGCTAATATCGCGACGGTGTTGGTGGCGGAAAACCTCACGGACCTCAGTACGTCTATTACGGATAGTCCATACAGCGCAAAAATTCAAATCCCCTTCCCACAAAAAAACGATATAGAACAATTCATCCAGGACCTGGTTAAAAATGAAGAGGATTTTCCAAAGTACTGCGACGTGTCGATCCCTATTCTAGCCAACCGCCTAATCGGGCTTAGCCGCGTCAATATCAAAGGACTTATTCTTCGTGCCACCCGGAATCAAACCCCCATAACGGAAAAATACCTCACGAAACTGAAAAAAGAAATCATTGAAAAAGAATCCTTCGGGAAACTGGAATTCATGGAATCCAAACGCACGTTGGACGATGTAGCCGGCCATGAAGAAGCCAAACGGTGGCTCCGCCAGGATATCCAACTGATCAAAAAAGGCTCCGTTAATGCTCTTCCCATGGGATACCTGCTCTCAGGCCGGATCGGGACGGGAAAGACCTACCTGGTGGAATGTTTTGCCGGCGAATGCGGCATCCCCTTTGTCACTCTAAAAAATTTCAGGGAAAAATGGGTGGGTGCTACTGAAGGAAACCTGGAGAAGATTTTTTCCATTTTACACGCCCTCGGCCAAGTGGTGGTTTTTATCGATGAAGCCGATCAAATCACCGGGAAACGCTCCGGCGACTCGGGGGATTCCGGTTTATCCGGACGGGTCTACGGTATGCTGGCCGCAGAAATGGCTAAAACCGAAAACCGGGGGAAGATATTCTGGATCTTCGCTACCAGCCGCCCGGACCTCGTTGAAGTCGATCTCAAACGCCAGGGACGACTGGATGTCCATATCCCCCTTTTCCCACCTGTGGAAGAAAATGAAATCAAAGCCCTTTTCCTCTCGATGGCAAAAAAACTGAAAATCCAACTGGACGAGGAAGATTTACCCGTGCTTTCATTTAAAAATCCGATCAGTGGAAATGAACTGGAAGGGCTGCTGGTTCGTGCCATTCGCCGGTTCGAGCTTCAACCTGTAACCGAGAAAAAAACATTTCGAGAGATATTGAAAGAAGTAGTCGTTTCTTTCAGGCCTTCCAGCCATTCGAAACGCCTGGAACTCATGGATTTGGTTGCAGTTAAAGAGTGTACGGACGAGGCCTTTTTGCCGGAGCGATTTCGATCTTTAACCCTGGAACAAATCGAGAAACGCATTTCAGAACTATTTTACGTCTAAAAAACATCCGCCTCTCTTGTAATATAAAAACCATCACGGATGGAGGGTGTGCCAAAGAACTTTAATAAAGTGATTTTTGTTTGATGGAATTATTCCCCCACAATCGAAATCAGGCTTCGCATCGATGAATGATGAGCGATGAATTAAAAATATAAAAATAACTCCCAATAAAAACGGAGTCAGACCATCCCCAGGACATCGCACGATAACTTTATTCTAAAATAAAAGCCCACGTAGTGGGTTAGAAGACTTCGATTTCGGCAGTATTACCCTGGAGGTTTACGGGTTTTTGGTCTTTAGCGGCAGCACTAATACCAGAAAAAGAAATAGTATAGCGGCCTTTTTCGGCAAATTTTATTCGTAATTGAGCGATGGGGTTCATGCTGACTCGTCCTTCAGGGGGAAACGTGTATCCCATAGAGAAGGAGTTGCCGGAAGCGTTCTGGAAGGTTTGAACTTTTGAGCCGCTGAAAAAATCGGTTTTGAGCTCTTCGATCGTGGCATTCCCGCCGGAGATGGCACCGCTGATGGAGAGGGAAGCGAGTTCCACGGAGGAATTAACACGGACAGAGAAATAGGACACGCCGTTAACCGGGACGCGGCGATTGGGAGGAGTAATGATGACCATATTATTCCGTGATTGGGAATGATCGGGTTGGCGTTCCGGGCCTTCCTGGGAAGGTTCGACATTACCCCCCTGAGGAACACCCATTTGAGTGTTGCTCCATATGGGTTGCTTTTCAAAGGAAGATATTTTCATGCGGCGTAAGATATGAGGGGTAACGGAAAAAATAAGGTCGGTCTGTTTCACGGTTTTGCTCGAAGCGCCGAATAACCTGCCCAGGATCGGTATCTTGCTGAAACCAAAGAGTCCTTTTAACCCGCCCCGGACCTCATCTCGGATAAATCCGCCGATGATATTGGTTTCGCCTTCTTTTAACCGGATGATGTTTTCGAGTTCGCGTTTCCCGAAAATGGGGAAGTTATTTTCATAGCCGGCGATGGAGTTAATGGTTAATTTTACTTTAAGGGTGACTTCGTTTTCAGAGTGAACATATGGGGTTATTTTGACTTCGACGCCCACGTTTTTATACTGGTAGGTGGTGACGGGGACGTTGTTCACGCCGCCTGGGGTATAAGATTGGAATTGGGTTTGTGGGACGGGGACTTCGTCGCCCACCATGAATTTGATCTCTTCGCCGTCGACGCCGCGGAGGTTGGGCTTAGCGATCAGCCGGCTTTTGTCATCGGATTCGAGAAAGCTGATGGCAGCAGAGGGAATAGTGATGAAGAAGCTGGTATCTTTAAGATTGTTTACATTAACATTCGTGTTCAGGGTTGTGGCGGAAGTGCCGGAGGTGCTGGTGGAGGTGCCTAAAGTGCCGGCGGTAACCGTTGTGAAGGCAGAAGAGACATCCCCGAAGTTGGGGCCGAAATTTTTCAAGATATTTTTTGTGACTTCCATGATCTGGACATCGATCACTACTTCGCTTTTGGCTTTATCGGTGGAAAACAAAAAACGTTCGATTTCAACCAGGGTACTAAAGTCGGCTTTTACGATGAGGGTATTGAGGTTATTGTCTTCCTGGACCATAATTTGTTCTTCCCTGAAAACCGTCATCAGTATTTTTTTTGCTTCCTCTGCACGGACATTGGCGAGGTGAAAAACTTTTGTTCCTCTCAAACCGAAGGTGCGTTTTTTAAAGGTGGAATCGGGGAAGATGAGGATGGTGGATTGGTCCAGGATACGGTAGTCGGCGGCCCCGATCATGCATAATTGGCTCAATACTTCGTAAAAACTGATTTTTTCAACTTCCAGGTTGTATACGAAATCCCTGAAGTCTTTATCGAATATGAAATTGATGCCGAAGGATTTGCCCACCACCTTAAAAATGCGGGTAATCGGGGTGTTTTGTAACTTAAGATCGATTTTTTCTTTTGGATCGACTTTAAGCATGACGGGGGGGATGATGGTGGATTGGAACGGTTTTTCGATTTCTTTTTTTTTACCGGTATAAGCAGCAATTTCTTCCATCAGGGGTTTGTTGTCCGGGTAAAGTTTTAAAGCGATTTCATATTCTTTGAGGGCTTCGTCCTGTTTATTTTGGTCGCGAAGAGACCGGGCCAAAGCCAGGTGCTGGAAATAGGCGCTTAATTTCGCCCTGAACAGGTTGGTGCGTACATGTTGGCTGGGTTTTTCTTTTAGGGCGGTTTCAAGGCTTTTTACAGCGCGGTCATACTCGCCGGTTTCATAATAGTGGAGGCCGCGTTTATAATTCGTAGAAGCGGTTGCGCAGTGGGGTAAAAACATTGCAACCAGTGTTATTAGCGTTATATAAATGAAAAATTTTTTATAGGCATGTTTAATCATTTTGATTTTCCCCTTTTAGTTGAATTTCAAATACTTTGGAGTCCACTTCGACGGTAATGGAGTTTTTTTCTATTTTTACGATTTTAGCATTTTCTTTGATGATGTCGCCGATTCCCACGATTTGGGGCTCGCCGTTGATATTGAGCATTGCGAAGCTTTTCGAATTTCGGATGATATAGCCTTCATAACTCACCTCTTGCCGGATAATGTCTTCTTTACTCACTTCCGGGATAGGTTTTTCGGGTCCGGGTTCCCTCGGGGGTAATCCCGGGTTAAGGTCTTCGCTGGGGCGTGTGGGGTTGGTGGGGTTAAGGGATTCGGGTGAAAAGATATCCCGTTTCATGGTTAATGGGGGATACGTCTTGGGGAGTGCGGAAATTTTTAAAATTTCGGATTCGAGGTCTTCTTTCTTGGGTTGTTTTTTGGTCTGGGCATTCAGCGTGTCGGGTGGGAGGAGCAATCCGGCTGCCAGCAGGCAGATTACTATAGTTGGCATGCCGCTCCATAACCGGTTAAAACAAAATTTTTTTATCGAGTTTTTAATTAACAAGGTATACCTCCAATAAAAACTTCCCGATTATAAATTCTTCACGTTTATCTTTTTCTATTTCGACCCGTTGAACCAGGATGATTTTTCTTTGAGTAACAAAATCGTAGAGAAGCTGTTTGATATCCGAGTAAGTCCCGATGACTTTGGCTGTGACTTCAACTTTGGTAATATCCTTGGAGAAGATTTTATACCGGTAAGAGATCCCGTCCTCTTTCAGGCGGTTTTTTTGAATGAGGGATATGACCTGGTCCCTGAAGAGTGAAAAATCTTCCATTTTCATCAAGTATTCATCTTTAAAAAAGGCGAATTCTTTTTCGATACTTTTCCATCGTTGGTAGTAGGATTCGTATTTGGATGATTCTTCCGCTTTTTTTTTATAATCGTCCAGTTGGGTTTTCAGGCTCCCGGAGGAAGCGAGTTCGAAGGAGGAATAGGCGACCAACGACACGCATAATATAATGCTTAAAGCCAAAAGGCCGGTAAGAGCATAAATAATATATTTACTTGTTTTCATTTTCCACTTCTATTTTAATATCCAGGGTGGTCCTGAATAAACCTTCAAACCTGGCTTCTTTTTGAATAACCAAATTGTATTTTGAAAATTTGGAATAAGCTTCCATCAATTTGGAGGAAGAGACGGCGGAGATGATCATTTTGATTTTGGGGCCTTCTTCGGCGCTTAAGGTGATTTTAAAAACATATACGCCGACAGGGAGAATTTCTTCGATGATCCCCAATTTTTGCAGGTAAGGGTGTTTTTTTCCTTCGATGAGGTCATTGGTAAATTTGATTTTTCGTTTCCATTTGGCTTTAATTTTTTCTACATCGCGTTTAAAATTTTCCTCTTCGCGTGATTTATTATCGGCTTTCATCCGCCATTCTTTCAACTGGTCTTTCTCTTTTTGGAAGCGTTTGGAAGTTTGGTTCCATGTGTATAAACCCGCAAAAACGAAGGCCGAGGAGAACACGGCCAGGAGGAAGACAGTGATAATAAACCGCAGCTTATTGATTTTTTTCTTTTCTGCAATATTGTACCTGATTTTCATAGTCGTTACCTGGAAAATAATATCTCTTCTTTGCTTGCTAAAGAGATGGGTTGGATGTTTAATTTTTCCAATTCATTTTTTACGAATTGATAATCGATATCCGACGGGTCGGCGGAAAGGGAAAAAGAGCGGAGTTCGTTGGTATAATTGTTTTTAATGAAGTTGATGGTTTTTGCGATTTCAGCCACGATACCGGTGGGTTTTTCGTTTCGAAATTTGCGGATGTAATAAGGCACGCCTTTGGAGAGAAAAACCAGCATAGATAAGCCCTTATCGATTTCAATGAGAAAGTCCGGGGATTTTCTTCCCCATTTCTTGATGCAATTCATGATTTCGATAGTAGAATTCCCCAAAAATATAAGGGGCACGTCATTTTCAGCAAAAAGGCTTTCGATTTTATCTTTGAAAGTTTTTTTGTAGAGCACGGATAAGATTCGTTTTTTTCCCAACTGGTAGAAATTGTGGTCATAGTCGTCGATGTTTTCGGGGAAGACTTTTTTTAAGCGCCATTCAACCAGTTCTTTTTTCAAGCGTTCCTGGAAGGGGATTTTTTCGAACTCGAAGATATTGAAAATGAACTGGCTGGAATTGAGTAATATCCCGGTTTCTACGCCGCGGAGTTCGGCGATGATGGGGCGGAATTCCTCCGAGGTCACATCGGGTATCGAGAGATTTTCGATAATTTTACTGGTGGGCGGTGTTTTTTTGTTTTCCGGCAAGCCTACGATTTCTATGCCTTTTTCACCCCAGTAGACACAGCGAATCGGTTTTTTAAAATAGATCAAATATTTTTCTATAACCATTCTTTTATCGTCACCCTATTTAATTCTTCAAATGAAGTAATGCCTGATTTGACTTTCTCCAGGCCGTTTTTGCGGATAGGAATCATTCCTTGCGCCATAGCCAGTTTTTTAATCTCCGAGAGGGGTTTTTTGTCCAGGATCATCTCTTTGATTTCGTCAGTTAATTCGAGGATTTCGCCGATGACGGTTCTGCCGGTATAACCGGAATCGGAGCATTCCGGGCAGCCGACGGATCGGAATATCGGATTTTCCAGTGTTTCATTCCTGACCCGGTTTTCTTCGAGGTATTTTTTATCCGGGATAAAGGATTTTTTGCAATTGACGCAGAGGCGTCTCACCAATCGTTGAGCAACGACGCAATTGAGAGCGGAAATAAAGCTGTAGGTATCGATGCCCATATGAATGAACCGGCCCAGGACGTCGAAAACGTTGTTGGCGTGAACCGTAGTAAAAACCAGGTGGCCGGTCAGTGCGGATTGAATGGCGATTTGTGCGGTTTCAGGGTCCCGGATTTCGCCCACCATGATCTTGTCCGGGTCATGTCTTAATATGGACCGCAGACCGCGGGCAAATGTCAATCCTTTTTTTTCGTTTACGGGGATCTGGGTAATATCGTCGATCTGGTATTCTACTGGGTCTTCGATGGTAATAATCTTGTCTTCGGGGCTTTTGATTTCGTTCAGGGCCGCATAGAGAGTGGTGGTTTTGCCGCTCCCGGTGGGGCCTGTGACCAGGAACATCCCGTAGGGCTGCCGGATATAATAGTTGAGGCTTTCGACCAAATAATCGGAAAAGCCCAATTGGGCCAGTCTCAGTTCGCCGATGCTTTCGGTGATCATTTCCCGGTCCAGGATACGGACTACGGCATTTTCGCCATAGATAGCCGGCATAATGGATACGCGGAAGTCGATGGTCTTATTTTTGAATTTCATCCTGAAACGGCCGTCTTGGGGTACGCGCCGTTCTGCGATATCCAATTCGGAGACGACTTTCAACCGTGTGATTAGGGGGGAGTGGAAAATTTTATCCAGGGGTTCCATGATTTGGGTTAAAATCCCGTCGACGCGGAATTTAATCCTGACGGAGTTCCCTTCGACTTCCATGTGGATATCCGACGCCCGTTTATTGACTGCGGTAAAAACGATGTTGTTGAGTAGTTTGATCACGGAGTCGTCATCTTCGGTAATTTTTTCGATAGTGAGGGAATCTTCTTCCACTTCTTCGATGCTTTTTTTCATAAAAAAGCTTTCGGTTTTGTCGGTCAGTACTTTAGTAAAGGTATCGCTCTTTTTCAGTATTTTTTCGATATCTTCTCGTTGGGCTTTGACCGGTTCGACTCTTTTCCGGATAAAATTTTCAACAATAGTAATTTTATCGAGATTTTCCGGGTCGAACATCGCCACTTCGATGGTATCGTCGGTTTCTTTCACCGGGAAAAAGAGGTTTTTAATCATAAACTCTGCGGGGAATTTTCGCAGGAGATCATAATCAATTTTGGTGTTAGTCAGGTCGATTTCGCTGATCATTTTATCACTTCCACTGTACTAAAAATTGGTATATAAACAGAAACCAGCATAAAGGCAATTACAACTCCCATGCAAACGATGAGGAGGGGTTCGATCATGGAGATTAGCGAACTCACTTTGGCATCGATGGAGTTTTCGAAAGAATCCGCGTTTTCGTTCAGGACATCCACCAGGTTCCCGGAGGATTCCCCGACGCGGATGACTTCGACCAGGACGCCCGGGATGAAGGATACATCGGTCAGGACATCCGACAGGAAGTTTCCTTCCCGGATTTTTTCAGGAACGTGTTTGACCTGTGCGGCCAGGTATTTATTTGAAAAGGTTTCTACGGCAATTTGAGCCGATTCCGGCACCGGTATCCCGCCGGCGATTAAGATAGCCAGGGTTCGTGAGAATACGGTAATGGCGTTTTCAATGATAATTTTGCCGATGAAGGGGATTTTGAGTTTCAATTGGTCGATAATAATGATGTTGGGGTTGGATTTTTCCAGGATGCGTATGCCGATATAAATGGCGGCTATCAGCCCTATAAAGATGAATATATTATTTTTCAGGTATTCGCCGATGGAGATAAAAAACAGGGTTATTTCCGGCATTTTGGCTTCGAAATCTTCATAAAAGGAGGCGAATTTGGGTATGGCGTAGACCAGGATTATCATGACCATCCCGATCATTACGATGAAAAGGATGGAGGGATAGGATAGGCTGCTGATGACTTTGCGGCGAAGGTTGGAAATTTTTTCCAGGTAAGTATTAAAGCGGCCCAGGATGGATTCAAGGTTCCCGCTGCGTTCACCGGCCAGTAAAGAGGCGCTGTATATTTTTTGAAAGGGGATTTGTTTGGAGGCAAAGGCGTCGGAAATCTGGATCCCGTTTTTTATATCGGTGTCGGCCCGGGTCAGGACTTCTTTCATGGTGCCGCGCTTTAAATTCCTTAAAATGATCTCCAGGCCTTTGACATAGGATATCCCGGATTTCAGCAGGGTGATCATTTTTTGGTTGAAGAGGAGGAAATCGAAGTAGCTGATTTTTCTTCGGGTGAAGAGTTTGATGGTGGAGCTGTCGATCATAAAAGCCCGGCGAATTTTTAATAATTTTTCGTCGGCATTGTGGTAGGAGTGAAAAAGTTCTTCTTTACCGTCGGCAAAAAGTACACGTTTGGAGTACTTGCCTTCATCATTCACGAAAGTACATTTATAGTATGGCATTAGAAGTAGTCTCTACCGGGAAAGTATTTTCTTAGAATTTCCGGGACCTGGATTTTTCCATCCTGGGTCTGGTAATTTTCCATGATAGCGGCAACGGTTCGGCCCACTGCCAGGCCGGATCCATTTATGGTATGGAGAAAATTCTTTTTCCCGTCTTTGGATTCGTATTTGATTTTAGCCCGTCTCGCCTGGAAATCGGAGAAATTGGAACAGGAGGAGATTTCCATATATCCGTTCCGTTCGGGCATCCACACTTCGATATCGTAGGTTTTAGCGGAGGAAAACGACATATCGCCGCTGCACAGTAATACCACCCGGTAATGCAGTCCCAGTTTTTGTAAAATGGTTTCCGCATCCCGGGTTAATTTTTCGTGTTCTTCTTTCGATGTTTCCGGGGTCGTAAACTTGAGAAGTTCGATTTTATTGAATTGGTGCTGCCGGATGATGCCCCGGATATCTTTCCCGTAAGAACCCGCTTCGCTGCGGAAACACGGGGTATAAGCCGCATACAGGATGGGCAGTTGGTCTTCTTTCAATATTTCATCCCGGTATATATTGGTGAGTGGAACTTCTGCGGTGGGAACGAGGTAAAGATTAAAATTTTCTATTTTGAACAAATCATCTTTAAATTTCGGTAAATTCCCGGTACCGATAAGGCTTTTGTCGTTGACCATGAAGGGGGGTAACACTTCCGTATACCCATGTTCCATGGTATGGGTATCCAGCATAAATTGGATTAAGCATCGTTCCAATTTGGCTATGGAATCAAAGTAGAGGGCAAATCGTGCCCCTGAAATTTTCGATGCCCGGGGGAAATCCAGGCCTTTTAGCATCTCGCCCAATTCCCAGTGCGGTTTAGGGGTGAAATCGAATTCCGGTTTTACTCCCCATTCTCTCACCGTCACATTATCCGATGCATCTTTCCCGATGGGAACCGAATCATCGAAAAGGTTGGGAACATTCAGGAGGAATTCCTGGAATTGTTGTTCGGAATTTTCCAATTCTTTTTCGTCTGCTTCGATTTCTGTAGAATAGGTTTTCGATTGTTCTTCCAGTTGGGTGGAATCTGCTTTATTTCGTTTAAGAAGTCCGATCTCTTTGGCCAGTTTATTTTTTTTGCTTTTGATTTCTTCGATTTTTGTAATTAATTCACGCCGTTTGAGGTCGATTTCAGCGAACGATTTTTGGTCGAAGGGCACCCCTTTGGCTTCGACTTTTCTCTTGACTAATTCAATATTGGTCCTTACATAGTTTAGGTCTATCATGGTTCCATTATATCACATGATTACTATTGTGGAAAGGGGGAAAAAGTTAGTTTTTGTTTGAAAATCTTTAATTTGAACGTGCTAAGTTAAAATAGGACCGGCAACCTCTTATTGGTCATATTTCCGGGTGGAGAGCGGAATAGGAGAGGGTTTTTTTATTTTAAATCGCATCACGATGGGCCGGTGGTCGGAGCTGTCGGTATTTGGAATAAAAGCTTCTACCGATTCGATTCTTCCGGGGTTGAAAAAAATATAATCCAGCCGCCGGGTGGGAGAATCGGATGGAAAAGTCAGGTGTTCCGGTCCCGGTAAAATATGTTCCAGGTTTTTTTCTTCCAGGAATAGTCGAAGGGTTTTATCCTTAGAAAAATCTGTTCCCGGTTCGTCGATGAACCCATTTTGTCGGGCAGCACCGGGGGGTATGGAGTTAAAATCCCCGATAAGCAGGAGCGGGTAAACATCTTTATAGAGCCTGGCGATATCCAGGACTTTTTTGGCCTGGGCCTGGCGGGTTTCGGTATCGAAGGCTTCCAGGTGGACATTTATAATAATCAAGGTTTGATCCTGGATTTTGATCCTAACGATTTGAGCCAATCGTTCCAGGTAAAACGTGGTGTAATAGAAGGGTTTTTTCCCGGGTTTTTGAAGGACGACCCGTTCGGCTGCCGCGATGGGGTACCGGCTGAGAACAGCCTGGCCCGAAAGCATCCGGCCAAAATGAACCTGCGGTAATCCGAAAGGAAACGGGACATACCGTTTATCCCAGTTGATCGCTTTGGCCTCCCATCCATAGCCGCCGCCTTCGGCAATTGCCGCCGCTTGATCGACATCATGCGATCTCTGCGATTGAAAATCGATCTCCTGGAAACCGATAAAGTCCGGGCTGACCTGGCGGACCAGTTTAAGGAAAGTGTCCAGGTTCTCATCGAAAAATGGTTTTGCAGGCCTTTTTACGCTGCGGTTGTTGGTCATCCCCGACAGGTACCCGATATTATAGGTCATTACCGTAAATATCTCTTGTTTTTCAACCCGGTTCGGTTTCGCGTCCGGGAAAACGACTATCCCTGATTTTTTTTCAGCCGGTAAGGAACCCTGCTTTCCCCAAAAATAAAAAGCCGTAACTGCCGTTATTAAAATGATGATCGCTATGCCCATGAGAAGTGCTGCCTTTTTAAGTATTTTTTTTATCATGTGATTTTTTTCCTCAGCATCTTAAACTATAACCCAATTTCCAATTCTCTGCAACCTGTAAGAATTCCCCCACATTCCCCCACTTTTATTTCAGTGCGTTTTTGAGCTTCCAATCACTTTTCAAAATGATAACTGCTGTCGGGCTTGACAGCCCGCAAAAAAAATAGATTTAAGGAGTGGTCGGCTGCGGTTTTTCATTGACATCAAGGCGGTAACGTGGTACATTGTTTTTCTGCTGGAATAATATTATAACCGGAGATAAGAATGAATTTTTTATCGCACCTCGAATGCGGTCGATGTGGAAATGTTTTCGATGCAAAAAAAGTATGGAATTTATGCCCTGGATGCGGGAAGCCGCTATTGGCACGGTATGATTTAAAAGCGGCTAAAAACCAGGTGGACCGGCAGGTTATTCGAAGCCGAAAACCGGATATGTGGCGTTATATGGAATTGATGCCGGTATGTGATCCCGCAAATATCCTTTGCCTGGGTGAAGGTTTTACTCCCCTTCATCATGCCCGGCGATTGGGAAAAGAATTAAAAGTTGAAAACCTGTACATTAAAGATGAAGGGCTCAATCCCACGGGATCTTTCAAAGCCCGGGGCTTAAGTGCTGCGATTTCCAAAGCCAAAGAACTGGGGATTACTTCTGTTTCCATTCCCACCGCCGGGAATGCGGGCAGCGCCATGAGTGCTTATGCGGCACTGGCCGGCATGGAGTCTTTTGTTTTCATGCCGAAAGATGTACCTAAACCCTTTATAAACGAATGTAAAGCACTGGGTGCCCAGGTGACGTTGATCGACGGCCTGATTACCGATTGCGGTAAAGCCGCCAGGGAGGGTGTTGAAAAATACGGGCGTTTCGATGTCTCTACTCTGAAAGAACCCTACAGGATCGAAGGTAAAAAAACAATGGGGTACGAGCTGGCCGAGCAGATGAATTGGGCTCTTCCCGATGCGATTATTTACCCGACCGGTGGAGGTACAGGTCTTGTCGGTATGTGGAAAGCGTTTGACGAAATGGAGCAGTTGGGATGGATCGATTCCCGGCGGCCCCGGATGGTTTCCGTTCAATCCGACGGCTGCGCCCCTATTGTTAAGGCGTTTTGTGAAGGCTCCGAGTTTGCCGGGATATGGCCCAATGCCAAAACCATTGCCGACGGATTACGGGTTCCCGCAGCCGTAGGCGATTTTTTAATATTGCGCGCTGTCCGGGAAAGCAGCGGTACCGCTGTCGCCGTACCGGATTCGGAAATTATGGAATGCACCAATATGATCGGGCGGTTACAGGGCATTTTTGCAGCCCCCGAAGGTGGGGCAACACTGGCCGCCTTTATCCGCCTTCTCCACCAGGGTTGGATTAAACCCAATGAAACCGTAATCCTGTTCAATACCGGGTCAGGTCACAAATATTCGCACCTCTGGGATTAATAAAGTGAAGAATCGATTGGGCTTTTTTTTTTAATCATATATTAATAAACATGTTAAAAGTAATCGGGAGGTTAAGCCTATGAAAAAGCCGTGGATTTATTTTATGCCCATTTTTTTTGGTCTTATTTGTTTTGGTGTTTATATTTTGTTGTATCATCCCCCTTTTCCTTCATCGGATTTCATTACTGCTTTATTTGTTTTTGGTGCCGGGGTGGCCAGCAGCTCGATGATTATCTTGGGGAAGGAAAAAAAACGTTTGGTTTATTATTCTTACTCCGTCATTGTCGTGATTGCATTCATCGCAGTTCTGATCGTGTTTGATACCCCTCTCCGCTTATATCATATCATCCTTTTTGGGCTGATTGTGTTTGCCTTGGTTTTCAATCATTTTTTCGTGGGGGCGTATTACCGGTACCATAAATAATAAATCATATCGCGGCTTTCCCCTTTTTATCCCGCAACGGCTGACAATTAAGGAAGCCGCAGGATGGCACAACGTGCAAATTTTTCTCTCAATTCAATTATGATTTGTCCGGGCTAGTTTTAAACCTGGACGATCTTTATGAGAGATAGTTGAAAGCAGCGGCCTTGTGGGTTATTTGGAACCCGGTTCTGAAAACAAACAAAAAACAGGTACTTTGAATAAAAAACAACAACCCACTTGAAATCCCTTATAGAATATGATATACATTACTCTTGAGACTGTTAATCAAACTTGTGTGTGGAATGTGCAGGATTCGATGAATGCAGTAGGATTAATGAATCGGACTTAATAGCCATTGGCGGAAGCTTAGAAAAATAATTATTTATGCAAAGGAAGATGAAACTGCCGGAAAATACAATAATTGAACGCGGGAAGAAATACAAATTATTTGAAGAAATCGTATTGACTAAAGATATGCCGCTGAAAAACCTGAAGAAAGGCGATGTTGCAACTATCGTTGATTATCACCCTGTTTGCGGGGGTGAAGATGGCTATTCCCTGGAGGTTTTTAATGTACTCGGAGATACGATAGCTGTAATAACTGTTCCTGAGTCGGCTATCGAACCCCTGACAGAGTATGAAGTGTTCAGCGTTCGATCCTTCTCCGCCGCATAGCATTTATGTGAAGACGCTCTTAAATGAATATTACACGAAAGCCCACGCACCCCGGAGTGATGTTATTTATGGCGCAGAGTCCCGGATCATCACTGGAACAAAATAAACGCGCGAAACGCTCCGAAACCGATTCGTCGCTCATGCTCCAGCGATCATCATTATACCTCATATAATAATCTGCTCCTTTCCAAAAAAACTAGGGGGACATTTTACCAGGCTGTTCCCTCTTTTACATTGGAACAGGAAAGATTCCGTCGTAGGAAGGAAGATTTTACCGGTAGGAGATAAGTTTTGTTGCGTTGGGGTCAGCTTTTATTACTTAGTCGTCACACATTTACTCATCGCCAGGGAGTTTTCGCAGGAAGTGGCCCCCCAATTCATCATTGTTAGAGACCCCGCTACACCATATACCTCTATTCGATGAGGTATATTGAAAACTCCGAACCTCCCAATGGCATTAACCAGTTCCTTATCATCGCTCCCTATATCGGGCAAATAGAATTTCCCATTTTTTATCACAGCCAGGTTGTTTCCCATGACATTGAAGGAAGACACTGTACGGAGGATTCTAAAATTCAAATCATAAACATCCACCCGGTATTTTTTTGCGTCATCCTGTCGAGAAGTCCACACATATACGCGGTCACCATCGATGTTAATACCGAAAACTGCGGGAAAATACCGCGACCTGCCTTCCAATTTTTTCCATAATTCCTTGTAGTCCTGGATTTTCTCGATTCGTCCCGGCCGCGTCAGCACATTAAAATCCGAATCCTGTATTTCGATCTTTTCCACAGGTCTGAAAAACCGGGCAATAATTCGACCCGCGGGATTGTATTTCACAACCTCATAATCGATGGTATGCGTGACATATATATTTCCCTGCGAATCCAGGTCGAAATCCGGGGGCAAATCCTGGAAAAGAGGACGAATACGATCATTGTCCGTATGCAAAACCCGGTACCGGTTTGTCTTGAGATTATACCGGATCAACCGGTAACCGTTAATGGAAGAATAACCTAATATGAGAAGAGACCCGTCTCTTTCAGCTTTGATCTTGAAAGGAAACCACTTGGGCAACCCCACCAACAACGGATACGACGAAAAGAAAGGCGCCGAACGCGAAAAAACAATAATCTTCCGCGCAGCACCGCTGCATGCAATGAGTCTCCCGGTCGAATCCACGGTAAAAACATCCGTCCACCCATTATATTTTGCAGACTCATGGGATAATCCGCCATAAGAATAAATATAAACCCCGCTGCTATCAGATTTATCCACCTTCATCCCCACTTTGTCCGCCACATAAATATCCCCCACATCATCCACATAATAAAACCACACGGAAAAATAATTCCCCACCTGCGGCCTCTCTGCATCCAAACCGATCCGCATCACCGGCCGAGCAGGATCAAAAAAAGGAGAAACAGGCAAATCCGTGTTCCCACCGGACGAACAACCGCTAAAACCTATAACAATCACTATGAATATACCGGCAGCAATTATCGGAGTAAATCGGGTATTATAACTCATCGTGTTTCCACCTCTTTATTTCAATTCCTTTAACCGGGCTTCCAACTCCCCCGGGATACCGCTAAACGAGAGAATAATATTCCCGTTCTTATCCGCTAAAATCGTTTGAGGCAGCGACGTAAATATCTCCGTGAGCGACGATATCTCATACTGGAACACCGGGAACTCGACCCGGTTCCTCTTAATATAGGTATCGATAGCCGTCGGCTCATCTTTCGATATTCCCCGTATGGTATAGGTTCCCCCATACCGGTTATAAATCTCATTCCACGTCAAAGAAGCCTGGTCGCATGAAAAACAATCGGTGGAAAATACGCATATCAAAACTTTCCCGGTATTCACCCCGTCTAATATTCCTGATTTCCGACCCGTCCGGACATCGGTCAATATAATACCCGGCAGCAGCATGGATTTTTGTTCTTTCGGTAAGAGTTGACCGGGAGTATACACCAGGAAATGAAGTTTCGCGTATTCTCTCCGCATAGAACGATTATCAAGATAAATAAAGATAGATGAAAGAAGAAGAAAAGCAATGACCATGTTCAATAATTTGATTTTGGTTTTATCCGTCATTTAAATGACCTCTTTAGCAAAATTCACCGCCAAATAATGTCTTCGACGACCCACCTTTTTGTAAAAAGGTGGGCCAAAAACTTTTATCGGGATGTACTGCGCATATTGTGAAGTATTTTCGAAACACCCTTTAAACCCTCCTCGGTATACGGGTCCGGGGGTATACCCATACCGAGAGTATAATAATGAAATGAAAAGGAATAAGCGTTACCGTTTTTTTCAACCCGGACATGGCCCAGGGTCCTGCCGTTCTCCTGGGCAAAAACTACAGGCGTTCCACGAACAAAAATCATGGAGTTCGGATGCTCCGGCAGCGTCGGCGTTGCGATAACAAGATGGAAACCCAGGTTCGTGCGCTTAAGCAGCTTTTGAAGCTTAAAAAAGGAGTCGTTGAACAACAGGATTTTTAAATCCGCCTTTTTCATTTCTTTCGTGTCCCCGGTCCTAACCAGTGCGGTTTCTATTTCCTCAATCGTATAATCCGAATCGCTGTTATAAATGTGGCGGTAATTCGAGGTAACCCCCGTAATCCCAACCATGATGGGAATCGTTCTTTCCTTGTTCTTCAACGAAAAAGGAATCGACACGCGATCGAGTACGCACCCGGCCCGGCTCTCCCTGTCCCGCCCACGAAGGTTGGCAGAAACAAGATAAAAACGGCTCAAGCTGTAAGAGGCTTCCGATAAGTGGAGGAAGTCTTGTTTGGTGAGATTCAAAACCCTGAGGCCCATTGACATGAGTGCCTCTTCAAGAAACGGGAGCATGGCCTTATTGAAAACCGTATCGTCGGAAGTAAGATTGCCTGCATCCAGGTAAAGATAATGCGAGAATTTACGAATGATGGCGGCGCGCCTGGCAAGGGAACCGATCCGCTCGCAGCCATGTAATCGAAGAGTCCCGAAGGAATCGGAAGTAAATAAAACATCCACGAAAGGTTTCGACGACTGCGGCACAGGGTTCCAGGGGTTAGCGGTGGAATTGAAACGGGGAAAATGAAACGCGAGAATGACCAGTTGAATCGCGATGACCGCCGCCATACCGGCGATGAAAAATGTTTTCGATGACAGCCGTTTCCTTTTTTTCACTACTCCCTGATCGATTTGCGTTTCTCCCTTCATTTGATGTCTTCGACGTGCAGCTCCCATTCTTCCGACTCTTCATTATCGAAGATGTAATAGAATTTATCGTTTTCAATTTCGCAGAGAATACCTTCTGTGGGAATAAGAGTCTTTACATAGGACCTTTTGAGGAGTTTACCTTTCCAATCCGTGACAATGATCTCCCGATTACTGTCTTCCATAACGTACATTAGAAAATATAGCTTCCCCTTGCCGATAAAAAACTTATGATAAGCCGGATAGTATTCCGGGATATCCAAAAAATAGATATTGTCATATGCCTTCCAATTCTGATTACTCTCTATTAAGTCTCTTAGGCGTTTTTTGTTTTCTTCAGGGACTTTTCGTTTTTCGTAAGCTAACCGGATTTGGCTGATTCGATTGCCCTCGGAGTCGTAGATTTCGGCAAATATCCCACGGGTGGAATCAGCGATAAATATTTTATCCTCGAAAATATAATAATCAAACCCTTCAGCAAATGGCCTGTAGCCATATTTTTTGTTTTCCTCCCTTTTATTGGGTAAATTAAATATACTAACTACTTTTTTGTGTTTAATCTTCTCTTTTTCCTTATATGTACAAATAGACAAATCAAAGTTAGTAAATGTTTTATTATAAGAAGATTGTTCTGTTATGAAATTTTCTCCCAAGGGTGCAAAAAGATTAAGATTTGGATTGGGAATTCTGAATTCTTTAATATATTCTCCGTTGTGGGAGAAAAACATACACTTGCCATTCCTGTACAAATAAAAATGATCCGGGTAAAATGTTATACGTGGAACAGTTGGGCATTCGCCGGGTCCAACGCCATAGCGGGATACCTGCTTGATGTAGCGAAAAGGCTTCAAGGAATAGAGATCGATGTGTACTTTATGGTCCAGGACATAGAGCCGGTTGTTGTAAACATGTATCGAGGCGAAGTTGCTGACTTCCGGGAGGTTTCCCAATTTTTTCGCCAGGAGGGGAACCATAATCGCCACTCCCCCCAGGATAATCCACGCCATGATTT
>Ga0105104_10000168_pt1 | contig 47547 bp, 38 predicted proteins | sample PPLLaktember2015_3_FD_87034 | JGI IMG/M metagenome (GOLD analysis project Ga0105104, IMG submission 87034) | Freshwater sediment microbial communities from Prairie Pothole Lake near Jamestown, North Dakota, USA - PPLs Lake P7 Core (6) Depth... | ecosystem: Environmental > Aquatic > Freshwater >... | reverse complement strand
TTTGTATCCCCCATTACAACGATGAGGCTTTTTTGTACAATTGAGAGAAAAAAAAGCCCATCGATAGCCACTTTGCCTGCAAAAAGGGGACAGTCGAGAAACCCCACTACGTGAGGGGTTATTATGGCACGTTGTGCCATCCTGCGGCTTCCTTAATTATCAATTAACAATTATCAATTATCAAGTAGTTTCTTTGAAGCGGCGTTACGAACGTCGCATTGCTCCACTCGTTTTTAGAGACGATAAACTCTTGTCAGTAAAGGATTCCTGGGTGAGTTTCTTAGAAAAACAAGAAAAACCGTCCATGAAAGTTATGAACGGTTTTCCTTGTTTTTAAAACGGATAGTGACGGTAAATTTCGGATGCACCGCCCTATTTATGTTGGGTTCTTAGTTTTTCCAGTTTCTTTTTTTGCCCATTCTATCATGCCGCCTTTCTTTCATAAGGTCCTGGATTTTCTGGTGCTGCTCTTGTGTGAGCAGGTTTTTGACATCGAAAAGAAAGAAAAGGTGACTCACTTTCATATCGGTTTTTAACCCGGAAATTTGCCGAACCATTTGTTCCACTTTTTTTCGATCCGGTTTTTCTTCTTTAAGCAAATATTTCAATTTTAATTCCAAGATTTTAATCTCCGCTTTTTGCTTAATTGCACCTTCCATAAAGGTTTCGTCCATTTTTTCGATTTTCTCGATTTGTTCTTTGGTCAAGCCGATTTTATCCTTGATTTTCAGCAGTAAGAAAGGAGGGAAGAGATTCTTCTCCGCCATAGAAATATTAAAACCCATATGGCCCATCATTTCTTGCGGTTTTGGTTCGGCCCGGAGCGAAACGCCCATTCCTGCGATAAAAATTAAAATGATTATCAGTATAAGTTTGCGTGTCATTCAAACCTCCTATTTCTGTATTTACCTGTTTTATTTGTATTACAATCTGGAAACAAATCGATTTAATAAATCTTGCAAATTTTTTTGAAATGTGGGAAAAATGGTATAATTGTTTTTTTTAGAAGGCCCTTGCGAAACAGCAAACGAATTTTAATTCAAAACACAAATATTATGGAGGTTAAAACACGATGAAGCGAGAAATATTAAAAAAAGTAGTGAACGAGTTATGCGATGCGAAATCCTATGAGCGAGTCTATTTCAAAGATACACACGACGTATCGATGCCCTCGATCGATTTGCTCAAAGAGATAATGGGGCATTTACAGGCTATCTTGTTTCCCGGTTATTTCCAGGATGCGGATATTTCCCCGGAGTCGATGCCGTATTATATCGGTTCTTACGTCGATAAAGCGGTACGGTTACTTTCGGAACAATTTGTGAGCGGTTTTTGCGTGGGATGCTTTAAAGATGACCGGGGATACTGCCCGGAATGCCACGGGAAGTCCAGCGATACGGTACTTCTTTTTATTTCTACCCTCCCGAAAATCAGGGAACTTTTGGCCTCGGATGTGCAGGCCGCATTTGACGGCGACCCGGCAGCCATGAGCCTAAATGAAGTCATCTATTGTTATCCCAGTATCAAAGCATTGTCATATTACCGGATAGCCCATGAATTATACCGACTGGGAGTCCCACTCCTGCCCCGTATTATTACAGAAATGGCCCATTCCGAAACCGGGATCGATATTCACCCGGGAGCTCAAATACAGGGAAACTTCTTTATCGACCACGGGACCGGGACAGTTATCGGAGAAACCTGTGTCATCGGTAAAAATGTGCGTATTTACCAGGGTGTGACCCTGGGCGCTAAAAGTTTCCCGGTAGATAAAAACGGAAACCCCGTCAAAGGGATCCCCAGGCATCCCATAGTAGAAGATGATGTGATCGTATATTCCGGGGCCACCATCTTGGGCCGGGTGACTATCGGCAAAGGCTCGGTAATAGGAGGTAACGTCTGGATTACCGAAGATGTACCGGCAGGTTCTCACATCGCCCAACGCCAACCCAAGAAAAACGAATAAAAAATTTGATCTGCACAACTCCTGTTTTTTTAAATTTTTTTTTGATATAATCGCGGTATGCATTATTTTTTAAAAGGATTAATACAAGGAAATACTCGCTTCTTTATTTTTTCAGCATACCTCGGCTGCTGGTTTATCGGTTTTATCGATATACTCTCCACGGCGATCGGAAGTCACGGCATATGGGGAGGGAAAATTTTTTATATAACGAATATATGCGGTGTACTGGCCATAATCGGTTATTACTTTTTCGATTTCTCAAAGCGAAAAAAATATTCCAAAAAGGAAACAAATGTGGAGCGGATTGCAGCAATTTTCGAGCCCCGGAGAGAAAAAGAAATCCGACGAATTATCGAGGACACCCCCGATTTTGTCACTCTTTGCTATAACTGTATTCATTTTGATCCCCGGTTCCTTCACTGCGCCCGGAAATTTTCCGACGATGTATCTTACCGACGGGTCAAAGAAATAACCATCGACGGGAAAAAATATTGCCTTTATTGGAGAGAATCCTATGAAAGTTCAAGCTCATACTCAAATCCAAACGCAAACCCATTGGAGGAATGAAACCGATTCGAACCGGACTGTCAACGCAAAGACGATTTTACAAACCATCATTTCCCGGGTTAAAAAAAATTTTTAAGTGACAATTCTATAATAAATATGTGTTATATTATTATCCGAAGCGAACGAGGAAAACAGCATGAACGGTATCGAAGCCACCCACAGCGAAACATTCGGTTTTAACATCGAAGAACTATATACACGGTATGGGCCAATGGTATTAAGGCGATGCAGACAATTATTAAACGACAATGAAAAGTCGCTCGATGCGATGCAGGAGGTATTTGTGAAACTGATGAAATATAAAAACCGGTTAAAAAACCAATACCCCTCCAGCTTACTCTATCGCATCGCTACCAACATTTGCCTCAATATGATCCGCGCACAGCGGTACCGGCAGGCAACCAGCGATGATGATGTTCTAACCGGTATCGCCTGCTTCGATGAAACTGAAAACCGACACCTGGTAACCCAATGGTTGGACCATATCTTCCAACACGAGAAACCGTCAACCCGCGAAATAGCGGTAATGCACTATATCGATGGATTAACCCTCCAACAAACCGCGGATGAAGTCGGACTTTCGCTATCGGGTGTTAGAAAACGGCTGCGCGAACTGCAATCTCGCGTATCTATAACCAAGGAGGCTTACTATGAATAACTCCCCAATTAACGACCTGTTACTGGAGCGGTATATTCTAAATGAACTACCCAAAGAAAAAATGATGGAAATATCCGAGCGAATCAAACAAGACCCCCGGTTAAGCGAAAAAATAAACCGCCTGAATCAATCCGACACCGATATTCTAAACCAATACCCGGCAGAAAAATTTGTTCCTCAAATACTGGAACGCTGCCGGGAAGCTGAAGAAACCGCTTTAGTCCAGCGGGAAAGAGAAAAACCTTCATTTATAAAAAACATACAAGCAGCCTGGAAGAGACCGTTAATTTTTGCAGTCCCGGCAATGGCTGTGGCATTATTGATTATCCTGGTCCTCGATCCTTTTTCTACCGATAATATAGACATCGCCACCCCGATCCGCGATCCCAGGTTCGTGCAAGATACGACCCGGCTTAAAGGAGGCATCGGCTTCGATTTGAAAAAAACCAATTTGATCATTTACCGGCAACTGGGAAACGGGGTAGAAATACTGGAAAACCAGGCGAAAGCCAAACAAGGCGACCTCATCCAGGTCGCGTATACCCCCGGCCCCATGAAATACGGTGTCATCCTCTCTATCGATGGGCGAAGCAATGTAACCCTTCATTTTCCTTCGTCCCCCACCGGCTCCTCGCTCCTCGAAACCAAGGGAAAAATCCTCCTGGAAAACTCTTACCAGTTGGATGCTGCGCCTGTATACGAGCGGTTCTTTTTTATTACTTCCACTTCTCCCATCGATGTGAAAACAGTTATGAAAAAAGCAAAAACATTGGCACAGGATACCCGGCGTTCTAGAAGTTCCAATCTTGCCATTAATTCCTCCTTCAAACAAATCTCCTTTACCCTTTTAAAATAGCCACGCCCCACACCGTGGGATTTTGTCAGGACCTTTTTGTAAGCCATCACGGATTGATGGGTTTGGGAATGCTGAGTGATGAGTGATGAGTGATGAGTGATGAATTTAAAAAAAAAAGAAAACCCTACTCATCCTAATAAAAGTTTTTGGTCCCACCTTTTTACAAAAAGGTGGGTCGTCGAAGACAAATTATGTGGTGGATTTTCACTGCATGGGGGGGGGGGGATTGAAATTGGCAGTGTTTCGTGGTAGTCTGTGTTCTAATAAAAAAAAGAGAAAAAGCGATGTTTAATATCAAAAATTTCGAATCGGATTTAAAACGGTTCCTGGTATTCCTGGAAGTGGAAAAGGGTTCTGCGGTTAATACGATCCTGTCATATGAGCAAGAATTAAAAACCTTCGGCATATACCTGGAATCGCAGAAATTGGATCATCATACTCTTTCGGAGGCGGATGCGGTGGAGTTTATCAAATCCGAATCCATGAAAGGGAAGGCGTTTTCATCCCAGGCTCATTTGATTTCGGTATTGAAAGTTTTTTATAAATATTTGATCGGGGAAGAAAAGTTGGACTACAACCCGGTATCCGGCATCGATTCGCCGCAGAAATGGAAATCCTTACCGAAGTACCTGACCATAGCCCAGGTGGATGAATTAATGGCAAGCCCGGACACATCGACTCATTCGGGGAAACGCGATAAGGCGATGCTGGAGATGCTGTATGCTACGGGTATGCGAATTTCCGAATTACTCAGCCTGAGAATGGGAAACATTTATATAGACGAAGGATTTTTAAGAGTAGTGGGGAAGGGTAAGAAGGAGCGGGTCATTCCATTTGGAGATATAGCCCGTAAGTGTTTGCAGGATTACCTTCAAAATGGCCGGTCGTTGTTAGCTAATCCCAAATCGGGGGATGTGATATTTTTGAACCGGAGCGGAGATCGATTGACCCGGGTGGGTTTGTGGAAAATCATCAAAAATTACGGTAAAAAAGTGGGAATTTCCTTTTCCGCGTTAGCGCCGCACACGCTGCGGCATTCTTTTGCCACGCATTTATTGGAGAAAGGAGCGGATTTGAGATCGATCCAGATGATGTTGGGGCACGCCAGTATTTCCACTACCGAGATTTATACCCATGTAGCGAAATCGCGAGTGAAGCAGGTTTATGATCGGTTTCACCCCCGGAGCGCCGAAACCGGTTCCGGTACCGGTGATAGTAATGGTGAAGGCGCAAGGGATAAAACGGGTTAAGTCGTCGTCGTTGTTGCTGCTGCTGCTGCTGGGGGTGGTTCGGGTTTGTCGAGGAAATTGACCAGTTTTTTGGCTTTTTTCTTGAGTTTTCGGAGGGCTTTGGCTTCGATTTGCCGGATGCGTTCCCTGGTGACCTGGAATTCCTGGCCGACTTCTTCCAGGGTGTGTTCGTTTCCGTCCCTTAAGCCGAAGCGCATTTCGATGACTTTGGCTTCCCGGTCGGTGAGGGTGGAGAGGACGTGAGTCAATTGTTCCCGGAGGTTCATTTTGGAGACCATTTCGGGTGGAGAGGCGGTTTTGCTGTCTTCCAGGAAGTCTCTTAAATGTGAGTCGTCGTCGCCGACGGGAGTTTCCAGGGAAATGGGTTCTTGGGCGATTTTTAGGATTTTGCGTATTTTTTCGGTAGTAAATCCGGTATCTTTGGAAATTTCTTCTTCTGTGGGTTCCCGGCCCAATTCTTGGACAAGTCGGCGTTGTGTGCGGTTGATTTTGTGGATGGTTTCGATCATATGGACGGGGATGCGAATCGTACGGGCTTGATCGGCGATAGCGCGGGTAATTGCCTGGCGTATCCACCATGTGGCATAAGTAGAGAATTTATATCCGCGTTGGTATTCGAATTTTTCAACGGCCTTCATTAACCCGATGTTTCCTTCCTGGATCAAGTCGGAGAATTGCAGGCCGCGGTTGATGTATTTTTTTGCGATAGAGACGACGAGCCGGAGGTTGGACTCGACGAGGTCGTTTTTGGATAATTCGATTAAACGTTGGCCTTCTTCGATATCGGCGCAGGTTTTAAAGAGTTCTTCGGGCAGGATTTCGTATTTTTTATTGAGGCTGTCCAGTCGGCGGTCGTAGTTATCCATCTCCTCTTCGAGGTTCCGGAATTCGAGGCTTTCATGGTCCTGGACGAGCTTCATTTCGCCTTCCAGTTTTTTTATACGCCGCATGATGTGGCTGTAGTTTTCTTTCAGTTGTTTGATGCGGTTCATGAATGCGCGTTTGTGGTCGTAGCGGATTTGCATTTCCTGGATTAAGCGGGTGATTTCGACCATTTTTTTGGCCACGACAAAGTTACGGGCCCTTGCTTTTTTGAGGTTTTTCAGGTCGCGTTTCAATTTGTTAAGCAGTTCGAATTGTCGGAGGAAGTTTTCGCGGAATTTTTGTTTTTTGGGTTCATCTTCGACGTCTTCGCTGATGTCGACGACTTCGTCGATATCTTTGATTCCTTCGAGGACATCGCGGCCCAGTTCGATGACGGAGTTCAGGACGATATTTGTTTTAGAGAGTGCTTTGATGACTTTTTTTTCGCCCCGTTCGATGCGTTTGGCGATTTTAACTTCTTCTACCCGTGAAAGGAGGTTGACATTACCCATTTCGCGGAGGTATTGGCGAACGGGGTCTCCCACGATTTCGCTTTTTTCCAGGGTGGGTTTGGCGAGTTTGGCCCTGGGGATTTTGACGATACGAATTTCGTTTTCTTTTAAGTAATGTTTGAGGAGTTTTAAGTTTTTTTTGAAGGTGTTTTCATTATCGAATAAGTTGAAAATAAAAGTACTTTCGACAATGCCGAAGTTTTTTTTCGCACGGCGGATAATAGCCCGGAGTTCCTTTTTGAAGTCGGTTAAGAAGTCGTTGTAGAGTTTCAAGCGTTCGGGTTTTAGGATATTTTTTTTTCGAATGATTTTAACGTTTAAGGCGGACAGGCGGGAAATAATTTCTTTTTTTTGGTCTACTAAATTTTTATCTTTTAAAAAATCGATGAATATTTCTTTTTTAATCCTACCTTCATTGGCCCTGGACATATCCTGGAGCTCGCGGATAACGACGGTGGGGATATCTTTTTGTTTTAAGATAAGGATATTTTCATTATCGTCATCATCCAATTTATCATCCAATAATTCGTCATCGCTAAATTCAAGGTTGTTATCGTGCAGGTCGTCGTGTTTGGAATTTTCATCTTTTTTCAATTCATCGTCAGGAGCCAGGATTGAAACCCTGGGACCCTGTTTTTTGATGTTACTCAACTGATCCTCCTATCATTTTGATGCAATTTATTATACTTCGATTGAATGCATTTGGTTTTCTCCGATACCAACCGGCGGACCAAATCCATGTTATTATCTCGTTCCGCGGCTTTGATTTGTCGATTGATGCGTTGAATATCGGAATTTCGTTTCATATTGAAAAATTCAGGGAAGATGGTTTCTATTTGTTTTTCCAACAATGGTTTATCTTTCGGTTTGGAGTGAGCATGTTCGAAAATATCCCTGAACTCGGACCGTTCGGCATCGTTCAGTTCGGCGGCCAGTTTCCTGTAGTCGTCGATATCCTTTTTATCATGATTATAATACTGGAAAAGGAGGCGGATGATATTGCCGGAGGGTAGTACAGACAGCAATTCTTTTGAGAATAATTCGTTCATTTCGCGGAGTAATTCCGGCAATGTAAGGATAGATTCGAGGAAGAGCCGTTCTGCGGGGGTGATGGATAATCGTTTGGAGATATACTGCCCTTCGCCGGGCATCGTTTTGGGAACCGAGCTCTTGCTGTTTATTTTCAAGAGGTTTTCATCCACGTTGAAGAAGTCGGCCGTCATGCGGGTATATTCATCCCGGATAATGGGTTCGGAGATTTTATTGACAAAACCCATGACCTCCCGGACTGCGTCATTTTTTCTTTCCGGGACCGTTAAGTCGTATTTTTTTGAAAAGTAATGAAGGAGAAAGCGGAACCCGTCGGAGCGTTTGGCGATCAGCTCGTTAAAAGCTTTAAGTCCTTTTTCCCGGATAAATTCATCCGGGTCTTTCGCATTGGAAAGAAGGATAATCCCGGGGTTGATGTTTTGTTCGAACATTTTTTCAATTCCCCGGACAGCGGCTTCGATACCGGCTTTGTCGCTGTCATAGAAGATATGGATTTTATCGGAAAAGCGTTTTAGCAAATATATCTGGGTTTCGGTTAAGGCAGTACCCAAAGAGGCGGCGGCGTTTTCAACGCCGTTTTGAAAAAGAGAGATCATATCGAAATAGCCTTCGACTAAAATGGCATGGTTTTTCTCACGGATGGCTTTTTTGGCCAGGTGGAAGCCGTAGAGGTGTTTGCTTTTTTTATAAAGGGGAGTATCCGGGGAATTGAGGTATTTACTGGGTTCATCGAAGATGGTTCGTCCACCGAAGGCAATGGGTGCGCCGGATTCATTGAAAATGGGGAAAATAACCCGGCCCCGGAATCGATCGTAAATGCGCTGCGACTCGTTTTTAACCAACAAGCCTAGTTCGACAGCCTTTTCGATCTGGCATTTTTCGTTTTTGAGGTGAGTGTAAAGACCGTCCCACCGGTTGTCCGCATACCCCAGCCGGAACAGATCGATGGTTTTCCGCTGGATACCGCGCTGTTCCAAATAGGTTAATGCTTTCTTGCTTTCCGGGCTGTTCCAGAGATTATCTTTAAAGTATTTTAAAGCGATTTCCGTGATATGTGTGTATTGGTCTTTGTTGGGATTCCCCTGGTTTTTGCTTCGATCCACCGGGATGTTGAATTTGTCGATTAAAAAATTGATGGCCTCGGGGAAACCGATATTTTCTACTTCCTGGATAAAAGAGAAGATATCGCCGAAACGGTTGCACCCGTAACAGGTATAGGAATCTTTATCGGGCATAACAAAAAATGAAGGGGTTTTTTCAGTGTGGAAGGGGCACAAGGCCTTGAAATTTTTTCCCACAGGTTTCAGCTCGACGTATAAAGATACAACGTCTGCAATAGAGACTCTTGCTTTTATCTGTTCCTTTACATCCATTTAGTCAATTCGCTGTAAACAGTTATATAGTGTTTCCGGTTTTTATTATTTTCAACAAAAAAAGCCATCCGCTAGAATAAAAAAATTCTCAGGGCACACAATTTTAGCAGATACGTTTCCGTATTTTTTTTAAATCCGGGCAAACCTGCCAATGGAAAAGCAGGGAAATTTTTCCCGGACGTGTAGTTTACCATTTCTGAGATGAAAAGTAAATATGAATTGTAATTATTTTTAACGCATGCTCGATTATTAAAGGTATATCTCGCGCATAATCTCTTTAACCATGCGGGCGGCAGAAAAAGGTTTAACGAGGGGATGGGGGTTGTAGGTTTTGAAAGAAGAGAAATCCGAACGTTTTTCCAATAATAGAAATAATTTTTTTGAAGGGAGCGTATTTTTCAGGATAAAATCTTTGAGAGTTTCGGAGTCACAGATGAGCATGTCGCCCTCTTGCCATTGGTCCGATTCGTAGACGATGGGAATATGGGGGATAATTTCCATGCATTGGTCACGGAGAGCAGCGGTAACCTGTTTTTCCGATAGTCGTACCAGGATTTTATAGGGTTCTTTCGGGATGTCCTGGATGAGTTTATGGATTTCGGAATTGAGGTAGCTCTTCTGGTCGCGGATTTTTTTTTGGAGGGCATCTTTCAGATGAAAGGAGAGCATGGGAAAACGAGTGAGCAGTCGGACCCACTGGCGGGTATCTTCGGCACTGCTTTCCGCCATATTTTTTTCGATGGAAAGCGTCACTTCCTGGATGAGAAGGGGCAGGCATAATGATTGGCGTGTAATGGAATTGGTTATTTGATCCATGTCCGGGACATTGGAGGGTCCGAATTCGTGGATTTCCCTGGAAAATATACGTTCCAATGCTTTCAAGCCGTCTTCGATTCCGCGGATTTCAAATAGGACTTCATGGAGGTTTTTCCGGGTTTTCCGCACTTCGTCCCCTTCACGAATACTGATTTTTGTTTCACGCCGTGTCGTGACAAACTGGAGAGATTCTTCGATATTTTTAAAGGTGATCATATCAAACGTTTTCAGTTGGCCCAGGACATGGATTAGCAAGACGTTTAAGTCGATGTTGTTATAAAGCGTAATTTTCCGGCATAACCGGTTGAAAAAGTCTTTTTCTTTAAAAACCATCGCATATCCTTCTGAAGCGATTTCCGAAATGCGGCCCAGGTATTTTTTTGTTTTGCCGATGGATAAATCCGCGAAAATGATTTTAGTCAGCAGTTTTTTTATCGATTGAATCGGGAATAGGCGAGAAATAGTATCCAGGTACTCTTGTTCCATGAAAAAAAATTCATTTTCCCTGGCAGGTTCGAAAAGGGTTTCCCGGGCGGAGAATTCGTAGTTCTCTTTAATTTTGGTCAGTAATAATGCTTTCAAATCGAATTGGTCCGATTGAAGGATCAAGGTAATGAAATTACTTAACCCGGTCCTGGAGGTGCCGTAGGGGAGGTGCTGAACGATCATGTCCCTCTCTTCGGAGGTCAAGGAGAAAAAGTTCGAATAAAAGTAGTCGAGTCCTTTCTCGCAGTCGAGCAGCGATTGAATAATCATTTTCTTGAGTTTAATATCGCCGGTGCGGTATTTTTCAAACAAGAAGTCTACAGCCAATTCATTCCCCGAGGATTCGCGGATAATAATCTCTCGCAAAGCCGGGTCCATATCGTAGATTTTGTCGAGAAAGTCGATGGTTGAAGGCAAGTGGCTCTGGCAAATGATGGAAATAAACAGTTCCCGGATACGAAGGTCTTTAATGTAGTACAATATCGTACCCAGGTTATCGATTTGCTGGTCCACCATCAACGGGTTCCTTAAGTAAAAGGTTTTTAGTTTTGCCGTTAATTCATAGAACTCGTCACATTCGGGTTGGTTCACGCAGGGAATTTTGTTAAACCGGTCCTGGAAGAATTTTAAAATCACATCGTGAATATTGAAATCCCCGGTATTACAGAGAATTTCGAAAGCGCCGTTTTCAAGAATGGGTTTACCGCAGGCGAGATAAGAGATAAATAAGGAAGTATCAGCCGGGGAGAGGATTCGTTTCAGGATATCCAACGTCACGGCAAAATTTTTCGGATCCTTTTCTCCTTCCTGGAAACGAGGGATCAAAGAAAAGAGAGGGTTACTTTTTTTTATCTTCCCGATTTCGTTGTTGATTACTTGCAGGAGTAGGGTATTTTTAATATTGGATAGTGCCTGGTTCAGTATATTTAAAGCCTGGCGGTTATTGAATTTGGCAACGGAAATAACGGCTTCTTTTTTTACCTGGATGTTTTCGTGGGTATCGATTATTTTTTTCAGGGGAACGAGAAAATGGGTGCTCTGTATGTATCCCATCACGCGGATGATATTGATCCGGGTCGTCAGATCGGTGTTAATGTTGGTTAAATAGCGAATCAATAAAAATTCCGCTTCTTCGCCGCCTCGATTGACCATTCCTTCCAGGACGACACGGAAAGACATTTCGTTTAATTGGTCGGCAGTATGGATCAGATCGGCAATCTTTTCAAGCTGCTTTTTTTTTTCTTTTTCGTTGTTTTCCATTGCAGTGGAATTATATCAAAAAATAAAAGAAGAGTCATTCTATTTTTTATTTCCATTACATTTCCAAATCTCATTTTTAATGGCATCAAGAAGGTCTCCCGATTTTTTAATCAATCCTTGCTGCTGTAAAAAATCGAGACTCGGGACCGGGTTTCCGGGGATATGGGGTTAAAATAAAAAGGCCGCCGTGTTTACCGGCGGCCTGTTTGTTTTTTTTCGTTTTGCCTTACAGATTTGGGAGCTTCTCGTTTTAATTTTTTTTACGCTTTTAGGGAACCTTTTTTCATTTTATTTTATGTATAAAAAATTTTTAATCTTTTTTCTTGCGGAAAGAAGACCCGGAAGATGAGGAGGATGAGCTGGAGCTGGAGCTCCTACCGGATGAGAACGAAGAGCTGCTGGGAGAACTTTTGATCCCGGAGCTGCTGCCGGAGGAATGAGAAGAAGAGCTGCCGGAGGAATAAGAAGAAGAGCTGCCGGAGGAGCGGGTGGAAGAACTACTGGGAGAATAAGAAGAAGATCTGCCGGAGGAATAAGAAGAGGAACTACCGTAGGATGGGGACGAGTAAGATTTCGATCTATAGCCGGATGAATCGGAACTCCTGTTGGATGAGCCGGAACTATATGAATCATTGGATTTATAAGTGGCCCGTCGTTCGGACGATGACGAAGACGAATTATAAGAGGGCGAAGACGAATAAGGAGAAGAATAGGAGCTGGAATTGTCCCGGGTTTTGGGGGAGTAATAGGTTTTCTCACCGGAACCGGAATAACTGTCGTCGCCGGACCGGCTGCGGTAGGCAGAAGGTCTATATGACTTGGTTTTCGTATTGTCGCTGCCGGGATAAGAAGATGGATTGCCGGAGCCGGGACTGTAGTCGCTATCGGAGTAATTACCGGGAGAGTAGGAATAATCGCCGTCCGACTCGCCTTTTTTCTTTTTAATTTTAACGGCGCCGGAATCGGTTTTGGCTGGGGTGGAATGGGGTTCCGATACCTTAGTTTTGGGTTCTTTGGTGGTGGAGTCGGATTTGGGGGTGAACCGGCTGTCGGAACCTTTTTCTTTTATTTTGGTTTTGTTACCGTCATCGTCGGAGGAGATACCGGTGTTATCATTATCGGTTTTGGGAGTGAACCGTTTGTCGGAACCTTTTTCTTTTATTTTGGTTTTATTCCCGTCATCGTCGGAATCGGTATCGGTGTTATCTTCATCGGTTTTGGGAGTGAACCGTTTATCGGAACCTTTTTCTTTTATTTTGGTTTTGTTCCCGTCATCGTTGGAATCGGTATCGGTGTTATCTTCATTGGTTTTGGGGGTGAACCGAGTGTCGGTGCCTTTTTCTCTTATTTTTGTTTTATTTCCGTCATTACCGGTATTATTATCGGTATCCCTGCCGAAGTTGTTTTCATCGAGGGTTCTCTTTTTGAAGGTGCTGTTTTCAGTGTTATTCTCAGTGGATTTAAATTTGAAAGTTTTGGATTTAAGAGTATCCCTGCCGCTGTTTTCCGAGTCCGAGGAATATTTGTTGATTTTTTTCTCGGAGATTTTAGTTGAAGAGTATTTAAAAACAACACCTTTTTTATCAAGGGAGGAGTTGTTTTCCGAACCGTTTTTAAAGACGGAATATTTGTTCGAGGAAATAATCCCGTTTTTCTTATATATCACGGTTTTACCGCGGGCATCGATCACGTTTACATTGGAGATATCCGGTTTGTTTCTTGGACCGTTTCCTTTGAAGACGATAGATTTCATGGAAGACTTGGAAAAATGGCTGTTTTTCAGCGCGATGCGGTGGATACCGGGATCAACCAGTTGGCTTTTTTTAATGACGATAGTGGACCGGGCATGGACGGGGATACCGTTCCAGTAGTGGTAATCATGCCACCAATAGTTGTTGATGACGATGACCGGCCGGTTCCACCAACTGATGGGGCACCATCCGTAGTAATCATTATCGTAGAACCAGGAGACCCATGCGGGAGACCAATGATAAGACGGGATCCAATACCAATGGTATGAGGGGTCCCAATGCCATCTGCCATAGTGGTGGGTAAAATATCCCCAGGAGTCATATGAGGTCCATACATAGCCATAATAAGGGTTCCATACCCACCGGCCATTGTAATAGGGCCGCCATTCTATGTCGATATTATAGGGAATCCAAATGTATGAGCGATAAGTCGGATGGTATTTCCATCTACCGGAGCGCGATAATTCGTGTTCATATTCTTCATAACCGTTTTCCATGTACCTGGAGGAACTGTATCGGGCATAGCCGATCGAGTCGTTTCTCTCCTGGTTCCATTGGTCGAAATCATCATAATCCGAGGAATAGAAGTTATAGGGCCGTTCTTTAACACGTCCGTCATACATGACGATCTTCTGGTTTTCCCTGACGTTCCGGTCATAATTATCCCCGGCAACTTCTGCGTTCCCATCGAATACATAAACTTCGGTGCGGCCGCTTTCATTGACATTGATGCGGTATACGCCTTTATCCAATAAAAAAACGCCACAATCTGCGGTTTGAATCTCTATATCCCTCTCGAATCCGAGATTTTCAATATCCAGGTAAACACCGCCTTTCAGGATTCGTAACGTCATATCGGTCTTTTGCAATTCGGGGATTTTCTCAAATACCACTTCCGTATCATAGTCGAGTCGCAAATAATTCAACCTGCCTAAATAGATTTCAATCCTGCCGTCGGTGGTTCCGGCGATGTCTTTCTCAAAAATAGGGAGGTTTACTGAAGCTTCTTCGTTACCTTCATCATAACTCCGCTTCACATAAGCTTCTCCCTCAGAATATTTCACTCTCAGTACTTTTGCATTGTCATAGTATTGAGGGGAGAAATCATCACGCCTGGAATCGTCCGAATAAGCAAGTGTTGTTAACAAAACCAGCGCGAACAGTATAATTTTTATTTTTTTCATTTTATACCTCCTGCGGGATTTACAGCAACTCCATTGCCAATCTTATAATCTTTTATTGTCCTATTTTTGTGACAAAATCCATGAAACCGGGTTCGATGTTTCGTCAGGGCTTGTTAGGGCGACAAACGGCGGCAATTTCCTGCGCGCATGCATACGCAGCATGTATATCCATACTCATGGACGAATAGTTCCATTGTCCATACCGGCCGATCGAATAAATACGCTGGTTTTCCAGTTTTTCCAACACCGCCGGGACAATTTCTCTCCAGTGTTTGTCGAAAACCACGTAACCCACCGGTATCACCCGGCTGTCAATATAAACGACTTCATCTTCCCCCCGGATAACCTTCAACGTCATGAGCGTATAAATTACCTCTTCACGAAGTTTTTTTCGATCGATCACCGCGCCGGGACGGATATTCCGCTCCAGGTAACAGGCCGGGAAAGGGTGACGCGCGTAAAATCCGACCCGGTAAAACGGGAACCTTTCTTCTGCCAGGTATGCCCAGTGAAAGCGCTTCGATCTCTTTTTCAAAATCACATTGGTTACCAGGGTTGAAACATATTTTAAGAGATGGGCGCCCGGGAATAATCCTGCCGGCTTGACGATATTTAATAATTCGTTAAGGGGCATCGATGAGACAAGGGTTTCGTATGGGTATTGGCGGAGGGGGGTTCGTACTGTTTTCTTGAGGGTGTCGACTTCGAGAACTTCTTCGTTAAAACGGATACAGTGTTTTACGTTGGCTGCGTACCGCTCGATAAAATAGCGAAGGGATCGCTTCGGATAATAGAGCCGTGGATTGTAACCCGCGAAGGCGAACTTTTCACCATGCGCACCCGCTTCGATTTGAGTTTTATCCGGGATCGGTATGCTGCCTTTATCCATATCGGCAGCCAGTTCATTCAGATCCTGCAAATAGTACTTTTTTAAAAAGGGTTTAAAAAATAAATCCAATAATGTCGTACCAAAGTGGGCTTCCAGGTACCCGTATAAATTCGAATTTGCCCCGGTCGACGGTGTGGGGGGTGTAAGCAAAATTTCGTCCAGTATTTTCGATTTCAGTTTTGAAGGCAGGTAACCCAGGTGGAATTGAACCGGGAAAGGAATATACCGCCCCGATAAATAGGTTTTGCTCTTTCGTTTGAATTCGGCGAAGTCGCAAAACTGTTCCAGGTCATTTTTTATTTCCAGGTTGTTTTGAAAATGAAAGTAATGTCCCCCATAGTCGAATTCATATTGATTCGATCGGTATTGAGTCGATAATCCGCCGATAGTGCCGGTTTTTTCCAGAATAATGGGTTCTACACCCCGTGGGAGTTTCTGCGCCGCGGTTAAACCGGAAATTCCTGCCCCGACGATTATAATCATGAATTTTCCCTCCCGGCTGCCGCCTGGTTCACTTTCCTCCCCGTTATTCCATTTTTTCCCGGGCCAATATCCACCCGAATACGATGAAAAACAAAATAATAAAGGCAGTAGAGATGAAGGTCACCAGGGGAGTGGTATAAAAATTAACGATGACGATTATCGATAAAAAAACCTGTATGGCAATGATAACCGAGATAGTTTGTGCAGTAGTGAGGCCGTATTTTTTTCTTAAGCGGAGCGAAAAATGATCGGGGCTGCCGAAAAAGGGGTTCTTTCGTTTCAATAATCGCAAAAAAATCACGTACACCGTGTCGAAAAGGGGGATCGCAAGGATCAATATGCCGGACAAAAATGCCATATCGTTGTATTTGCTGTATTCGCCCATGATCGCCAGCGCCCCGATAACCATACCGATAAACATACTCCCTGCATCCCCCAGGTAGATGGAAGCCGGTTCCCAATTGAATTTTAAAAAACCCATCAGCGAAGCTGCCAGGCTCAGAGACAGGATGGAAATCAGGAAATTGTCGTTATACAGGGAAATTAAAAAAATAGTCAGACAGCTCAGCACTCCGATGGAAGAGGCAAAACCATCCATGATATCGATAATATTAAAGGCATTTATAACCGTCAAAATCCACAGGAACGACAGCAAGGAATTCAACCAGGCCGGAAGTATCGCCAGGTTGATATATATCCCGCTCTTCAAAAGAATATACGTGGCTACGACCTGGAAGAGAAATTTGATCCCCGGGGTCAGCGCTTTGAGGTCGTCGAACAACCCCACAATCAATAATATGGACCCTGCAAAGAGAATCCCCAGCAGTTCCTTGTTGAATTGAAACAATAAACTCGCCGGCGAGATGAAAGAAAAATAAATAATCACGCCGCCCATATAGGGAACCGGTTCCTTCTGCTTTTTCAGTACCCCGTTGGGAAAATCCAGTAATTGATAGCGCTGCGCAACTTTCCGCGTAACCGGCGTACCGTAAATCGTCAACAATAACGATAGGACAAACGATAATACCAATACCACTTCACCCGTCGGATGTTCCACTGCTTGATCTCCTTTCTTTTTCTTTAACCCGCAATTGCTTGCGTTTTTCAAAAGCTCGTTTAATATATTTTCCTGACTTCACCAGGGGTATTATAATTTTGGGAGAACCGATTGTCAATAGTGTCACCCAAATCAAATCTTTAAGGAGAATAAAAGGGAGAAACCGAAAATCCCGATTCCAACGGAAGTTCTTGATTAACGTGAGGTACCGGTTTTTAACCAGGTGGAATTTGATAAAACCGGGGCGCCCCAAAGCCAATGAAAAACGGGAGAGGAAATTTTTTTCCAGGGTCCCGCTTCGATAGTGATAAACGACGGCACCCGGTGAAAATAGCGTCTTGAGCCCCAATAAATGGGCCCTCCAGCCAATGTCGAAATCTTCCCAGAACATGAAGAAGTCTTCGTCATAGTATTCGTCCCACAATCGCAATTTTTCCAGGGCACTTTCCCGGAAAACGGTGGCGGCGCCGCAAACCGAAAATACCGTTTTTTCTTTTGTATCAACCGTCTCTAACCGTCGGTTAAAACCGATTTCAGCGGGGTGAAGGGTAACCGACCGATCCTGCCCGGCGGAATCCACGGTTTTACGGTCAAAACGCAGGATGAGAGGGGAGAGCAGAGCTAGCTCGATATCTTCGCGGAATTTTTCTAACACGTGGCCTGTGAATTTCGAATCCAGGATAATATCGGAATTGGCCACCAGGATAAGATTGTCTTCCCCGGTGGAACTATTAAGATGATTTTGTCCCGCGGTTGTTTTGACCGTGTTTATACCGATATTGGCGGCGCGGGCATACCCGCAGTTGGATTGGAGGGCAATGAGTTCCGCGCTGCCCCGGAACCGGTCGATAATGTCCCTGGATTTATCGGTAGAAAAATTATCCACCACGACGATCCGGTTGAAGGGGACCTCCTGGTGAACAAGAGCATTTATATTTTCACCGAGGAATTTTTCCGAATTATAACTGATAATAACCGCGGCAATATTCAAAGTTCACTCGGTTTCAGTATTGTTTCTACTTAATAATTCCCAGCGCTTTACCACCTTGTCTGAAACCTTCCAGGATAAATTCCAATTGCTCATCGGTATGAGTCGCTGTAAACGATGTCCTAATCAACGCATCTTCGGGTGAAACGGCGGGGGAGACCACCGGGTTGGTAAACAACCCATAATCTCTCAAGAAATGCCAGAGTTTAAAAGTTTTAGCATCATCGCGGATGAAAACCGGGACAATGGCGCTTTCTGTATAACCCGTATTATAACCCATTTCGGTCAGTTTCCGGTTCATGAAGTGGGTAATTTCCCAGAGGCGTTTCCTGCGGTGGGGTTCGGTTTGAATGATTTCCAGTGCTTTATTGACGGCACCCAGTGCAGGGGGGGTAATGGAAGCGGAAAAAATCATGGAACGGGCCATGTGTTTGATGTATTGGATGATAACGCTGTCTCCGACTACAAAACCGCCGAGGGAGGCAAAAGATTTGGAAAAGGTAGTCATAATCAAGTCAACCTGGTCGATTACATTGAAGTGCTCGCACGTGCCTCTTCCTTTCTGGCCCAGTACTCCTACACCGTGAGCATCATCGATCATAATGCGGGCCCCGTATTTTTTCCCGATCCGCACCACTTCCGGTACATTCGACATGTCGCCTTCCATACTGAAAACACCATCGACTACAATCAGTTTTCCAGTTTCGTCCGGGATCTTGGAAATTTTATCTTCCAGGTCGTCCATATCATTGTGTTTAAATTTCACTACATCGGCAAAAGACAAACGAACCGCATCCATGATGGACGCATGATCCATGCGGTCGATGAGAATAACATCATTTCTTCCGGCCACAGCAGCGATGACACCCAGGTTGGTTTGGAATCCCGTGGAAAAAAGAAGCGCTTCTTCTCTTCCCATGAATTCGGCCAATTTTTTCTCCGTTTCTACATGGAGGGAGTATGTCCCATTCAGAAACCTGGATCCGCAGGTCGAGGTACCATATTCCTGGATCGCTTCAATGGCTGCATTCTTTACCCGTATGTCATCAAACAAACCCAAATAGTTGTTCGATCCAACCATTAAAATCTTTTTTCCATTGACCCATACGTAGTTCCCATCTACAGCTTCAATCTCGGTAAAGTAGGGGTATAACCCACTCTTTTTGGTATCTTCCGCTCTAGTGTACTCATAGCATTTTTTAAAAACATCCATTTTTTAACTCCCAATTTTATTTAAATGTAGTTCTGCTTTCATTTTAATTTCAAAAATTATTCTTGCTTGAAAGTGCCTTTCGGTATATATTTTTTCGAAATGTGAAATAACCATTATTTCTTTTTAACTTTGAATTTTTGATTTCGAATAGAATAAAAGTCAACTAAAAATTTTTGATACGTCTTAACGGACCAATTGTCTTTTAGAACGGCTGTAAACGTGATCTCGCCGCTGATCTTCTGTCTTCCCAACAGGGAATCCTCATTGACTTTAAACATAATATTCACGGCTTTGCCCAGGTCAAGAAAAACCGCATCTTCCTCGCGGCGAGTGGGAAAATCAAGCTCGGAAGCGGTAAAAAAAGACTTCGGGAAGGTACAATTACTATTATCGTCCAGTTTGATCACCATCTCCGGGTGGGAGGAAATCTTTATCCCATTTTGGGGTGAGATTTTAAGTTTTAAAATCCCTTCCTCGCTCTGCCCGATGGTCTGCGGGTGAACGCTGGCGATTATTTTCAAATAGTCTTCTTCCGCAGTATAAAATACTGCACACCAAAAAAATAACACGATTATTAAAAAAAATTTTTTCTGCATAAGGGGTTTTATATACACCATTTTGGATATTTTGTCAATATCTTAACGATTCCCGGTTTATTTCCCCGGCTGGTGAATTCGGTTGTTCAAAGATCGGTGTCCACTATCGAAAGTAAAAAACAAAAACCCGGTTTCACCGTTTCGTGGGATTTCTTGGGGACCGCAATCTTTTCACCGTACCTTGGGCCGTCTTTGTTTATGAGACGCGGTTTCGACGGATTTCAATTTGCATTCGATCGAAAAATCCGATAAAATAATATACCAAATTAATACCGATAATGATGAAATCGGGCTATCCCGGTAAGCAAGGAGGAAATAAATGAGGCTGGTCGGTGAGTTAGACGATAGGGCTTTGGCCGAAAATTTTAGCGACTATTTGACCCAATTGGGCGTGGCTAACCAGGTCCAGGAAGAATCCAGGGGCAGTTATACGAAATATGAGATATGGGTGCACTCCGAAGACGATTTGGAACGGTCCGAAAATCTCTTTATGGAATTTATCGCGAACCCGGGATCACCGGAATATCGCGACATTACAAGGAAAGCCCGGCTCGTTAAAAAACTGGAAGAAAAAGAAAACCGCGACAAAGGGCAATATATCGATGTCCGAACCACGATGTTTTACGCCGGACCAACCCCGCTGCGTATGTTTACACTTTTTTTGATCCTGGCCTGCGGCGTGGTGGCGATGCTCTCACGGCTGGGCGACCAGACCGATGCGCTGCGTTCCCTCTTTATCACCGATTTCCTCCGGGAAGGTCCCCTGATAAAATGGATGCCCGGTCTCGTGGAAATCCGAAACGGCGAAATATGGAGGCTCTTTACACCCATGCTCATCCATTTCGGTTTTTTTCACTTTCTATTTAACATGATGTGGCTCAAAGACCTGGGAAGTATGGTGGAAGACCGAAAGGGCACGTTGTTCCTGGTGGTTTTTGTTCTCATCGCTTCCGGTGCCAGCAATGTTACTCAATTCCTGCTTTCCCACCCGGCCTTTGGCGGGATGTCCGGCGTGGTTTACGCATTACTCGGCTATATCTGGATGAAAGGAAAGTATGATCCCTCCTCTCGCCTCTCGCTTCATTTTTCCACCGTCTTTTTTATGATTGCCTGGTATATACTCGGTTTAACCGGTTTACTCGGCAATATCGCCAACGGCTCACACAGCGCCGGGCTGGCGGTCGGCATTGCCTGGGGGTACATCTCTTCCGGCGGACTCAGCCGGCTCTTTCGCAGCTAAAACCATCTCCGGCGAATTTTTTTAACCCGGCATATTATATATAATCTATAACAGTGGAAAAATCGAGGAAAGCTTCAAAAACTAAACTTGACTTTAACCCAACTTTAAACTAATATTTGTAAATTGGAGGCAAAAATGAATAACCAAAACGCAATATTATTTTCGCTGCCCGATGAATTACCTTCAAAAAAAACCTTCATGGAAGGTATCCGCCGCGCACCGGACCGTGGTTTCAGATTAAACAAAGATCAAGCCAAAACCGCGTTAAAAAACGCACTCCGTTATATCCCCTCCCATCTCCACGAAGAGCTCGCCCCGGAACTCATGAACGAGTTATTAACCCTGGGAAGAATATATGGATACCGCTACAGACCCGAAGGCAATATTAAAGCCAAACCCGTCCATGAATACAAAGGAAAAACCCTGGAAGCAAAAGCCTTCCAGGTCATGATCGATAATAACCTCGATTTCGATGTAGCCCTCTACCCGTATGAATTGGTAACCTACGGCGAATCCGGGCAAGTCATGCAAAATTGGATGCAATATATATTGATTAAACGCTGCCTGGAAGAAATCCGGGACGACCAAACCCTGGTGATCTATTCAGGACACCCACTGGGACTGTTCCCCACCTCGAAAAACGCACCCCGCGTCATTTCTACCAATGGAATGATGGTCGGACTCTTCGACAACCTGGAAGGATTCCAGGCCGCCGCAGCTATGGGAGTATCCAATTACGGCCAAATGACCGCCGGCGGCTGGATGTACATCGGCCCTCAAGGCATCGTTCATGGAACTTACATCACCGTTCTAAACGCCGGACGCCTCTACTTTAACATTCCCCAAGACAAAGACCTCGCCGGTACCGTCTTCATCAGCTCCGGCCTCGGAGGAATGAGCGGCGCTCAACCCAAAGCCATTGAAATTGCTGGCGGAATCGGCATAATCGCTGAAGTCGATTACTCCCGCATCCAAACCCGGTTCAACCAGGGCTGGGTCTCACGCGTCTCCAATAACCCGGACGAAATTATGAAATGGGTCGACCTTTACCGAAAATCAAAAAAACCGGTTTCTATCGCATATCACGGCAATATCGTCGACCTCCTCGAATACTGCATTACCCATAACATCTATATCGAACTCGCATCGGACCAAACTTCCTGCCACGATGCCTACGGCGGCGGCTACACCCCCGTAAACTATACCTTCGAAGAAGGACGAAAACTACTCAAAGAAAACCCCGAACTCTTTAAAGAAAAAGTCAACCTCTCACTGGTCAAACAATTCCACCTGGTCAACGAACTCTCCAAACGTGGAACCCATTTCTGGGATTACGGAAACTCCTTTCTAAAAGCCGTCTACGACGCAGGCGCCCCCGAAGTCGCCATCAACCGGGAAAACCCCGCCGACGGCTTCATCTACCCCAGCTATGTCGAACATATTATGGGCCCCATGTGCTTCGATTACGGCTACGGCCCCTTCCGGTGGGTTTGCCTTTCCGGTAACCCCGACGATTTACGAAAAACCGACCGCGCCGCCATGTCCAATATCGACCCCAATCGCAGCGGTATGGACCGCGACAACTACGAGTGGATTAAAAACGCAGAAAAAAATAACCTCGTGGTCGGCACCCAGGCCCGAATCCTCTACGCCGATACCGAAGGCCGCATTAAAATTGCACTCAAATTTAACGACATGGTTCGAAAAGGCGAAGTGGGCCCCATTATGCTCGGACGCGACCACCACGACGTATCCGGCACCGACTCCCCTTTCAGGGAAACCGCCAATATCAAAGACGGCAGCAACACCACCGCCGATATGGCTGTCCACAACTTCGTCGGCGATGCTGTCCGCGGCATGTCCATGGTCGTCCTCTCCAACGGCGGCGGCGTCGGCATCGGGAAATCCTTTAACGGCGGCTTCGGATTAGTCCTGGACGGCTCGGACCAAAAAGATCATATCATCCGATCCGCCATGGAATGGGACGTAATGAACGGAATCTCCCGCCGCGCATGGGCACGCAACCCAAACGCCCTCGAAGTCGCTCAAAATTGGAACCACCAAAACCACCAACGAGGCCATATCACCCTCCCTTACCTCGCCGACAACAACCTCGTAAACCAAATAGTCTCCGATAAAATACCCCGATAACCCAATACGATTTCCTGATATATTTTACCCACTTATTATTCTTTCTACACCCTTAAACTCTTTTATATTAATACTTTTTCACTTTTTTTCAACCAATGTTGATAGTGTTACGCTCATATTAATTTGATTGAAGGGTTGACAAATAAAAAAGGTTATATTATAATTTACCCGGTTCAGAAGAAAAGCAGAATTTAGAGGAACCGAAAAGGAGTGTAAAAAAATGGGAAAAATAATTGGTATTGATTTAGGAACGACGAATTCGGTGGTAGCCATCATGGAGAAGGGTGAAGTAAAAATTATCACCAATTCGGAGGGTGGCCGGACGACTCCATCGGTAGTCGCATTTACAAAAGATGGGGATCGTTTTGTAGGGCAGGTGGCCAAGCGTCAATCCATTACAAACCCTGAAAATACAATTTTCTCTATCAAACGGTTTATGGGACGACGTTATAATGAAGTGGGCGAAGAGACCAAGATGGTCTCCTATAAAGTGATACGGGGGCCGAAAGATGACGCTCGAATCGAAGTCCAGGGCAAACAGTATTCACCTCCTGAAATCTCGGCTTTGATATTACAGAAGCTGAAAGAGTCGGCAGAAGATTACCTTGGAGAGAAAGTAACCGAAGCCGTAATCACTGTCCCGGCATATTTTAACGATGCCCAGCGCCAAGCCACAAAAGATTCCGGCCGTATAGCCGGCCTGGACGTAAAGCGGATCATCAACGAACCCACAGCCGCAGCCCTGGCATATGGTTTGGACAAGAAGCAGGATCAATTGATCGCCGTATACGATTTTGGCGGTGGAACCTTCGATATTTCGATCCTGGAAATAGGCGAAAATATTGTCGAAGTAAAATCCACCAATGGAGATACACACCTCGGCGGCGATAATATCGACCAGGTTTTGATCGACCACATTATCGCGGAGTTTAAGAAAGATCAAGGCATCGATTTGGCGAAAGACAAGATGGTGCTGCAGCGTTTGAAAGAAGCTGCCGAAAAAGCAAAGATCGAGCTCTCCACTACGCAAGAGACCGAGATCAATCTCCCCTTTATTACAGCCGATGCGTCAGGCCCCAAACATTTGATTATGAAGCTCACGCGGGCTAAGTTTGAGCAGTTGATCGGGTTTTTAGTGGAAAAATCGTTAGACCCGTGCAAACAAGCTGTGCGCGATGCAGGCATCCAGGTTTCCGATATCAAGGAAGTCATCCTGGTCGGCGGTTCCACGAGAATACCCATGGTCCAGAAGCTAGTGAAGGATTATTTTGGAAAAGAACCCAATAAGAGCGTGAACCCCGATGAAGTCGTGGCGGCTGGAGCAGCAGTCCAGGGCGGAGTTTTGGGCGGCGAAGCCAAAGATATCCTCTTATTGGATGTAACCCCCTTGTCTTTGGGTATCGAAACACTGGGCGGGATTACGCACCGGTTGATCGAACGCAATACCACCATCCCCACCCGGAAAACCGATATTTTCACCACTGCCGACGATAATCAATCCAGCGTTGAAATTCACGTACTGCAAGGTGAGCGCGAAATGGCCCGGGATAACCGTACATTGGGTAAATTTACCTTAACCGGTATTCCACCCGCTCCCCGCGGTGTCCCCCAGGTTGAAGTCACGTTCGATATCGATGCCAACGGTATTTTGAATGTCTCCGCCAAAGACCTCGCTACAAATAAACAGCAAGCCATCACTATCACATCCTCCAGCGGGTTGTCGGAAGACGAAATCAATGGAATGGTGAAGGATGCCGAGAAACACAAAGAAGACGACAAGAAGAAAAAAGAGTCCATCGAAGCCAAAAACAAATTGGACCAGGTCGCCTATTCACTGGAAAAATTAGTGAAAGAAAATAAGGAAAAAGTCCCCGAATCCATGGCCAAGGAAATCGAAGATGCCGTACAGCGTGCAAAAGACGCAGTAAAGAGCGAAGATGAGTCCAGGATTCGTCTTGAAATGGAGAGCATCAATAACCTGGCGGCGAAGTTGTCCCAGGAACTCTACCGGAATGTCGGCCAGCAAGGCGGACAACAAAAGGGGCCCGGCGAACCTCCCGGCGGCGGCCCAGGTGCTCAACAAGGTCCTGCGGCAGAAGAAGGCGAAGTGATCGATGCAGAATACGAGGATGTCGATCGCGGTAAAAATTAAAAATAAATATAACAGATAGATTGTTAACGCTGGGTGCATCGACTGGTTTACCATGGATAGCAGATCGATGCACCCCGTTAATTTCCTCTTTTTGGCGATGCGGACATCTTGGAGAGAGAAGAAAGGAATTTTTCACCCTTGAAAAATAGGAGTAAATATTTTTTTTATTTTCCAATCCTATTCCTTGAAACAACCAGTAATAAATGCATAACCGGCTTTCCCCATCTCGAAAAAAGGAAAGATAATTTTTTTTCCGAGAAATAATATTTGATTTGTAAGTTCAAGTGTGATAAAAAGTTACTTCAAAAAAGATAACTGGAAATTTAACGTTCAGGACTTTTGCAACTATTTGCAGCCGTTTTGAATGCCGGAACGTAGGAGGTTCTAATGAGGCTGAGGGCGCTTAGTGTTTTCAGTGTTATCCTTTTTATTTTTTTGGGTATCTCTTGCAGTAAAAACTCAGACACCCGCGGTATTGAATTAAGCATGACCATTCCACAGGAGACTCTAACCGATTCTTTATTTGTGAAAATGAATTATAAATTTGTTCTTACCGATGAATTCAAAAGTTTAACCGGCGATTACCGGGTTTTTGTTCATTTCTGGCGAATGAAGACGAAAGAGATGCTTTTCCAGGATGATCATGTACTGGAGAAGTCGACTTCCCAATGGAAGGCCGGGCAGACTGTGTCGTATTCCCGGGTTGTTTTTATCCCGCAGTTCCTGGACGAATTGGATATCGATTTTGTCGGTTTTGAAGAAGTTCGCCTGACAATCGGTTTATATAGGCCGGAAGATACTGCAAGTAAAGTCGTCTTATTTCAGAAGGTATTAAAAATCGAATCCGCATCGTTAAATGCGCCGGAAAAAGTCTATGATGAAGGATGGCACCAGCCGGAAACCGATCTCTCCATAAAAAACCTGGAAGAGCAGTCATGGAGATGGACTTCCCGGCAAGCCGTCTGTATTATCGAGAATCCCCGGAAAGAATCGCTGCTGATCCTTCGAGGTGGCGTAGATAAAGCGATCATCCCGGATCAACGCGTAATTTTAAAAATAAATGATAAAGTACTGGATGAATTTATCCCCGGAACAGCCAAGTTTTCAAGAGAGTATGTGATTTCAGCGGAAATGTTGGGCCAGGAGGATGAATTTAAGTTTATCATCGAAACGGATAAAACATTTATTCCATCTGCGATCAAGAATGTAAAAGACGATCGAGAATTAGGAGTACAAATATTTTTCCTTTATTTTAGAGAGAATACAAAATGATTAGAGCAAAGATTTTAGGAACAGGTTCGTATTTACCTGAAAAAGTTATGACAAACGAAGATTGGGCAAAACTTGTTGATACTTCCGACGAATGGATCACCACTCGAACTGGAATAAAAGAGAGGCATTTTGCTGCTCCCGGAGAGGCTACATCAGACCTTGTTTCCAATGCTGCAAAGCGGGCGATCGAGGATGCAGGGATAGATAAGGATGATCTCGACTTGATTATTGTAGCAACCGTGTCCGCGGATAATGCATACCCGTCTACCGGAAACTGGACACAGCGAAAAATCGGCGCAAGGACGATTCCTTCGTTCGATATTAGTGCCGGTTGTTCCGGTTTTCTTTATGGTACTATTATTGCCAATGCATTTATCCAGTCGCGGATGGCCAGGACCGTCCTGGTGGTCGGTTCTGAAATAATGTCCAGAATAATGGATTGGGAAGACAGGAATACCTGCGTATTGTTCGGCGATGGTGCCGGCGCGGCTATTTACACCGCTACCGAAGAAGAAGGAAAAGGTGTTTTGTCTACGTATTGGGGTGCGGATGGGAATCTCGGCGAGCTTCTCATTCAACCCGCCGGTGGATCCGCCATGCCCGCCTCGAAAGATACTATAGAAAAAAAATTACATACTATCAGTATGAAAGGCAATGAAGTTTTTAAGCATGCGGTTTTGAGAATGCAGGAAGCCGCGATGAATGCCCTTGAGGGGGCCAATTTAACCGTCGATGATGTCGACCTGTACATTCCTCACCAGGCGAATATGAGAATCATCGATGCCACCATTAATCGTGCAGGTATCCCGCGGGAAAAAACCTATATTAATATCGATAAAATTGCCAATGTATCTGCGGCAACAATACCCATAGCCCTGGATCAAGCCAGGAAAGAAGGACGCTTAAAAAGTGGAGATTGCCTGTTGATGTCTTCATTTGGTGCCGGTTTTACTTGGGCAGGTATCGTGGTTCGGATGTAAACCCACTGCGGACCGGGTTCGTTTCAATTTTTCGACGTAGAGACGTAGCGCGTTGCGTCTCTACCTAAACCGCTTTTCTCACAAGCTAAACCCTCGTCCAACGTCCACGAAAGCATGAAATCACACTTCCACATGCACCGTCCCAAACAAATGATAGAAATTATAATGGAGGACATATGAAAAAAGCTTTAATGATTATTCCATGCTTACTATTAATCCTGACGATCAATCTATCCGCCAGGGAGAAAACCGAACAAATCGCGAATTTCACATGGTATACGGAACAAAATACACTGGAAGAAATGGCTCAAATCGCCCAAAAAGCCGATAAACCCATTTTCGCCGTTTTCTCTGCCGTATGGTGCGGACCATGTCAACAAGTCAAAAAAACCGTGTTCATGACCGACGACTTCAAACGCATCGCCGATTCTGCCATTTTACTCTACATCGAACAAACCACCCCGGAAGGCGATGCATATAATAAAAAATTCAATGTTTCCGCCTTCCCCACCTTCAAACTCATCTCGAAAGACGGCATCTTCCTGGATCACTTCACCTCCCAACGCACCGTCGATGGATTCCTCAATTGGATCAACGACGTTAAAGCCGGAAACAATTTCTACCAATTATCGAAAAAACTGGAACAATACCCACAAGACCGCGATCTCATTATCAAAATCGTCGAAAAGTTGGATTACTTTCAAGTAGACGATAAAATCGAGTATTTATCCAAAGCCATCACCATTAACCCGGATTTCAACGACGACATCTCTCAAAAAATCTACGAAAAACTTGCTTCCACCCTGGCTGTGGCTATTGCTTATAACACCGGCGACGAAAAAACAAAAATTAAAAACAAATACCAACAACTATTCCTAAACATTATCAATGCCTATTACCCAGGTAAATTCAAATACGACCTGAAAGAAAACGACGGCTTTACCTCTATCTTAAATTGGTTCAACGAATCCGGGAACTATGACAAAACCCTCTCGATTTTTAACGACCTACTGAAACAAAAAGACGAAAAATTAAATCTAATCGAAGAAGTCGCTTCTATAGCCAATGCAGTCACAGCTTATGTGGGATCAGGAAAGCTGGAAGATGCAAAAGCCTGGACAAAAAAAGTCCAGGATGCGGCCAAAGATGCGGAAACCTTGAAAAAAGACTCAAAATTCCTATATTACTACTTCTCAATGTATAACCCTATTATCACTTATCTGGCAGATAAAAAAGAAATGAAGGAAGCGGAAAATATCGGTTTAACAATGGAATCGGAAATGACCCGGCTGGGCCAGGATAGTCAAAAAGCCTCAACTTTACTTCAGCTCACCCAAAAATACGGGATACTGATGGATAAAACCATTGAAAGTATCTATTTAAAACTAAAAACCGCTAAAAACATGGAACTCGTATACTTTTCAACAGCTCAAGCCAAACTCCTGGTAAAATCCGGGAAAAAAGACGACGCTTCCAAAGTACTCATTAATTTATACGAGAACGAAGAGTTCATTAAAAACTTGCAGCCGGAGCTTTTACCTGAAGCACTCAATATGATTGCATGGACTATGGTTGAATGCAAAATCGTCAACGAGAAATCCCTGGAAATTGCAAAAAAAGCACTGACCCTAAAACCATCTCATGTGATTATGGATACAGTTGCTTCGATTCATGCGGAACTGGGGAACTTTAAAGAAGCGGTTGAAATAGAAAAACAAGCATTGGAAAAAACCAACAACGAGAAAAGCAAAAAAGACTACTCGGATAAAATTAAAAATTGGGAAAAAGAAATAAAATAGAACCATCTCAAGGCATATCCCAGGAGGCCCACACGCCGTGTGGAAAAAACGCGCCATACAAAAAAAATCGATTCAAGTGTGGACAAAAACTCTCTAGCGTTTTATAATTACCGGGATGACCCATCGAGAACGCTTGAACAATATCAAAGATACCATTGCCGGTACTCTGAAAGAGAATCAAGTGGGGAAATTTACCATCTATCTTTTCGGTTCAAGAGCCAAAGGCATGGAAAGACCGGATTCGGATTACGATATCATGGTGGTCGCTCAGCGGGATTTCGATGGAAAAGAGAGATTTAACCTCTTGAGAAAGATCAGGAATAAAATTAAACACCTGGGACTTGCCATAGATGTTGTTTTGAAGAGTGCCAACGAGTATAACACCGGTAGAAATAGGGTGGGCACCCTGATTTCTTCGATTCAAAACGAGATACAGGTAGAGAATTTCGATGCGGGGTCCGACGTGCAACGGGATGATTATGATATGTTGATTGCAACGGATGCCATTTCCGAGGGGTATAACTTGCATCGTGCCGGTGCCATTTTTAATTATGATATCCCGTATAATCCCACGCGGGTCATCCAGCGGGTCGGCCGGCGGTCCGTGGTTTCCCTTGAAAAGGGGAAGAAAGCGGCTGTGGAAAAAATCCGTGTGATGATGGATAATTTGCCTCAAAAAAAGGATTACCTGGAAAAATTATTACATGTGATGAAGGACCTGGACGGCTTGCCCGATCATATGGCGCGGGTGATCCGGTCGGTTTCGTTTAATCGACTCGATATCGATTTCCCGGGAATTGAGCAGGCGATCCCCGGTACTTACCTCGATGATATTATCGAGAAAGCCAGGAGGGTGGAGGAGGGTGAAGAGTATATCATCTTTTCGGAGGAGTTCCACGGGGATTCGGAGGCTAAATGAACAAAAGGCTATTAATCATATTAATCGTACTGCTCTCCCGTTTCTTTGTATCATACCCGGTGCGGCTGCTCCGGGAATTTCTTCAAAAATATGGAATATACTATCCAGGAGAGGTTATAACAAAATGAAAAATCAAAAACAAGCCGCAAAAGCCATCCTTTTTGTCATACTGTCGGCGATCTTCTTTCTCGCCGTTTACCGGGACGCAAAACCCTTACCAACGGTTACGAAAGAAGAAAGAGACGCTTATATTAAAAAATACCCGTTCCCGAAGAACAGTATCCGATTAAAACGGGTCGCATCCTTTCCCGGCGAAGAACTCATGGACCGGGATATCTATTTAAGGAGCGTAATGAGTATTTGTTTTGACCCGGCAAACGGGGATATCTATGCTGCCGATATGGACGATCATAAAATTATGGTCTTCGACTCCGACGGGAACTATCTCAGGAAATTCGGGTCCTATGGACAAGGCCCGGGGTCATTTATTCGCCCCTACCAGGTGCAGGTGTGGAATAACCGGGTTGTGGTTAACGATGTGGGGAACCTCCGGTTCCAAATCTTAGATAAAAGCGGCAAATACACAGGCGGATTCAGGGTATTCAGGAACTATCGCAATATGATAATAAGTAAAACCGGGATCATCTATGCAGCCCCCATTATATTTGCAAAAGGATACAATTACCTGGTCGATACATTTTCCATGGAGGGGAAAAAACTCTTCTCCTTTGGTGAAAAAATTGAAACCAAAGCTATTTTTGATTTTAGTGTGATTAACGATATACGTATGGGTTTTGATCAAAAGGGAAATTTTTATTATACTTTTACATTATTACCGGTACTTCGGAAATACTCGGAAAAAGGAGAGTTTATTTCAGAAACGGATTTTACCGATTACCCTTTCTTTAAAGATAAAATGGAAAGCAATAAGGAATGTTTTAAGGCGACAAAACTGGACCGGTCGAAGGTTTTCATGTGCATTAGCGCACTCAGGATGGATGATGACCGGGTTTTCGTGGCCCGTTTCTATATGGGCAGGCTGGAAATCGTCGAATTCGATGATGCGATGAAAGTCAAAAATATCTACTGGACGTTGGAATATGACAAAGGGTTGATATTTTTCGATTTCCTGGTTAAAAAGGAAAAAGAGAAATATGTATTTTACCTGCCCCATGTTATCCCCGAAGTCGGGATCGATATTTTTAAATATTAACGTTTAACAATTAACAATGGAGGAAAAAATGAAGTCTAAAACAGACATGGTGTTGGTTATTGCGATCGGTATAGTATCGTTACTTCTCGTAGTATCTGCCTCTCAGTATTTAATGGCAGGTTCACTGACTTTTCGCTGCGGTTCGGAATGCCCGTGGTGCGTATGCAAAGCTGACTATGCGATAGTAACGAATATGTGCTGCGGATATTGCTTTGATCAAAATACGTTAGTGAGCCTCGCTTGCTGTGATGAATGTAATATTGCGTTCCTGTAATAAAAATCAATGTTTGCCGGGCAGAGGCTTTCTTCGTGGTCAGCCGCTGCTTTTTCTAAGCGCCAAATAACGTGGAGGTTAGGTATAAACTATGGATCTAAATTATAAATATGACAGGGAAGCGTTGATGCGGTTTTACCGGGATGAGTTTTTACCTGGGGATTTTCAGCCTATGGTTGAAGATGTGGAGATGTTTATCCGGCCCAAGAGCGTTAAACGGTTGACTTTATTGGGAAAATGCCCCTCCTGGGATTTGAATGACCCAAAAAACGATACTGAATGCAAAACATGTAAACATTTACCCCTATGCGAAGGTGGCTGCGTTCTGAATGCAATGAGAGGGAAAAAATCCTGTTCGTACTGGAAAGATAATCTCGACGATATGTTATCCGTCCTTGCTTATAAATACCAAAACCTGGTAAAATTGAATAGTTAATGGTGACTCAAATGCGAAAATTAACAATTTTATTTTTGCCGGCGATATTTAGTTTTTGTGCCTGGATAAATGCTTCAAACGAGATTCATTTGAAAAAAACTCTCTACCTCGACGACTCAACCCTTGAAACAAAAAACACCTTCTTCAATTTCCCTCTTTGCGTTGTTTCGGATAAAGACTTAAACTTCTATATACTGGATAATAACCGGATAATCAAATTTTCCGCTGAAGGGAATGTCGTGTGGGAAAAAAATACCCTGGGCAGTGGTCCTGGAGAATATTGTAATATCCAGGATCTATCTATTGATGATACCACAGGTACATTATTTATTTGCGATCAAAACTTGATGAAAATTATGGCATATTCCTGCGCTGGGAACTTCTTACACGAATTCAAAATTCGAATGGGCCCCCCACCCTTCCATATCGCTGCTGATTCAAAAGACTCTTTATACGTGATTTTTATCGGACCTGCTCCAAAAAACTATTCTCTCCATCGCTTCGACCAAAAAGGGAACTTAACCTCTTCCTTTGTCCCCATCCGTTTTAAAGACAAAGACCTTGAACTACAGGCATGGAAAAACATGCTGAATTTTTGTATCGACCACAATGGCTGTATTGTTGTAGCCTATAGTTATTATAACCTTATCCAAAAAATACACCCTAACGGCAAGGTACTTAAGGAATGGAAACTCCCCCTTAACTATAAACCGAAAGGAGTTAAAAGGGTGATACTGAACCCAAATCAAATTCAATTTAAAGGCGATATCGTATCCCAGGATATTGCAGTAGACAACGCGAATAATATATATGTTTTATGGGGAGGGCCCCACTCCTCCGAAGGAGTCCGAATCGATGTATTCGATACCAACGGAAAATATTTAACCGGATTTTATTCAGGAATACCTGCTGAGAAAGAGTATAACTTGCAAAAGTTCCACATCGATAATAAAAATAATCTTTATATTCTTAACCCCTTAGAAGAACCGTCCTTAACAAGATACTCCATGCAATGGATGAAAAAACCATAAATATTCAGCGATGAAATGAATAACCGATTCTACAAACCTCAAGGATTATATCAAAAAGATGCGAAAGCGTGAACCTGAACTTAAATCCAACTGGGCGACAATTTCCCCCCCTTGAACTGATTGCTCAAAATGGAAAACGGAGAAAAACAAAAAAAACGAAAAGTGAAGTAAACTCTTGAATATGCAATTCTCACTTCCGAGGTCTCACCGCCAACGAAATCTTCCTCATCGAAAACGAAACCGAAACGAAAACAAAAACCGGGGAGAAATAACATGGAATGGGAATATAATCCATTTTCGTTTTATTCTGAACTTTAAAAAAAGTAAATAATCAAAAGCTTTCGGAAAGTCCAGCCCGTCACGGACGGGTTTTATAGAGCATTCACTATATTATGATATAATAATTATCAAGAAAGAATTTCCCCCCTTAACAAAAGTTTTTGGTCCCACTGCGCCATCCGTGACGGCTTTGTAAAAAGGGTTTTGCATTCCCAAAACTTTTATAAAAGTAAATAATCAAAAGCTTTCGGAAAGTCCAGGAAACCATTTCACGAAATGGTTTTTTGGTCGTCGATTATTGCAATCCAAGACCCCACCACGGATTGTTTTTAGCTTGACTTTTATTTTGATCGCTCCTATAATTCTGGTATGAATAAAGAAGAATTGTGCGAACTAGAAAAGGGAAATATCGATTGACAATGATACATCAGAATATATTCGGAGATAGAAACTACAAACAGAAATTGGCCGGTTTCAGCATGGAGAGCATCCCGGACCTGGCAAACAAGACCCGGTTAATTGAAAACTTCATCCGGTCGATTGAAAGCGGGAAAATTGAAAAGGCTAAAGAAGAAGCTATCCAGGCAGACTTTTTGAACACGTTCTTTGGAGATGTCCTGGGATACGACTACAACGACCCGAACACCTGGAACCTGGAAAAAGAATTCAAATCGTTTATCGATGGAACTAAAGCAGACGGCGTATTGGGTTTCTTTTCCATGGAGGGAAAAACAAGAAATGCCGATGTACGGGCTATTATCGAATTAAAAGACGCTTTAACCGACCTCGATAAACCGCAAAACCGCCTGGGGGATAAACGAACCCCCGTTGAGCAAGCTTTCTCTTATTCATCGAAAGCAGGGGGACGCTGCAAATGGGTCATTGTTTCCAATTTTAAAGGGATTCGGATTTATCACGCTTCCGATCAAAGCCGGTATGAAAAAATAACGGTACAGGAGCTATTAAACCCCGAACACCTGGAACGGTTTTTCTTCCTACTGTACAAAGACCGTTTTATATCCAAAAAGGGCGAATCGATGGTCGATATTCTCTACCGGGAACGGATGGAGTATGAGCAAACTATATCGAAACTGTTTTACACCCGTTATAAAGCCATGCGCGGTGAATTATTCGAACACCTGGAACAACATAACCCTCACACAGACCCCCTTTTATTAATAGCCAAAACGCAAAAACTACTCGACCGGTTTATTTTTGTTTGCTTTTGCGAAGATGTCGGCCTGCTGCCCTTTCAAACGTTAAAAAAAACCAAGGATATTTTAAAAAATGCCGTTGACTTTGAACCGGATAAACTGTGGCGACAGCTCAAAGGTTTGTTTCATAGTATCGATATCGGTAACCCTCCCCTAGAAATAAATAAATTCAATGGCGGCCTGTTCAAAAAAGACAATGAGCTGGATGCCCTGACCATAAAGGATGACATTCTTTTAAAGCTTATCGGTTTCTCGGATTTCGATTTCGCCAGCGATTTAAATGTGAATATCCTGGGGCATATATTCGAGCAATCGCTCTCCGATATCGAAGAAATGAAAGCACAAATCGGTAATGGTAAACCATTGACTGCGGATGAAAAAGTCGAAATCCGCAAAAACGGCAAGCGAAAGAAAGAGGGTATTTTTTATACCCCGGAATATATTACCCGCTATATTGTTAAAGAAGCCATCGGCGGTTGGCTTGAAGACCGCAAAAATGAGTTGGGCTTTTACCTTTTACCGGAACTGGTCGAGGATGATTTTAATTCGATACGGACCGTTCGCCGTAAAAGTAAGGATACCGGCAAAATGGAGGAATCGATCGAATATAACAGTAACATCCGGCAGCATATCGACTTTTGGGAAGCATACAAAGAGCAAGTGCAAAAAATTAAAATCCTAGACCCTGCGTGCGGTTCCGGTGCCTTTCTTAACCAGGCTTTCGACTATTTATATTCGGAAGGCCGCAAGGTATATAACGAGCTCAGCCGTTTACGCCTGGGACATCGTGAAATATTCGAACTCGACCGGCACATTCTGACCCGGAACATCTACGGTGTGGATATCAACCCGGAATCGGTTGAAATTACAAAGCTGTCGCTCTGGCTTAAAACTGCCAGTAAAGGCAAGGAACTCACTGCCCTGGATGAAAATATCAAATGTGGAAACAGCCTTGTTGACGATGTGTCTGTGGCCGGGGAAAAAGCATTCCATTGGGAAAAGGAGTACAGGGAAATCATGGAACAGGACGGCTTCGATGTGATTATCGGAAATCCCCCATATATTCCAACAGAAGAAATTCCTGGAAATCAAAAAATATACTTTTCAAAAGCTTATAAATCTGCATTTGGTAGAATAAACATATATCCGATCTTTTATGAAAAGGCAATAAGATTAGTAAATCAAGAAGGAATTATCGCTTTTATTACTCCATATACAATTTTAAAAAACAAATATTATATTGAAGCTAGACGCATTATATTAGATAATACATGGATAAAAAAAATCGTGGACTTCCAGGATGCAAAAATTTTTGAGGATGCGACGGTCGATTCGATAATTTTAATACTTCAAAAAACCGGGGATAAAGAAAAAACAGTTTCTTTATTGGATAACATTGTGAGCTTTGAAAGTCATGATTACAGGACAAGGGAATACAGCCAAAAAAAAATAACTACTACCGAGGATTTGTCTTTTATATTGACTAATTCGGAATTGACAGAAAAAGCCTATAGGAATTCCAAAAGGGTTTCAGAAGTAATAAATTTTAACCAGGGTATTATAACTGGTGATAATAAAAGGTTTATTTCTCATATTAACGGAATAAATTCAAAGCCGGTAATAACGGGCAGCGACTTTAACAGATATAGTCTTTCATATCCCGGGTTATTTATTGAATATACGAGCAATCTCCATAGACCAAGAGCAAAAGATATTTTTGAAGTTAAAGAGAAGATACTTTTAAGGCAAACAGGTAGTTATCCCATATGTACAATCGATACAAATCAATATTACACATTGGATACGGTTCATAACGGCATTGTGGTAGATACAAGTTTCAATATAAAATATTTGGTATGTCTCTTAAACAGTAAATTGTTACGTTATATTTATAATGCCCAGATTAAAGAGACAGGAAAAGTTTTTGCACAAGTTAAAATAATGTACATCGATGAATTGCCTGTTAAAATAATACCTGAAGAAAAACAAAAGACCTTCATCGAAAAAGCAGATATTATTCTTTCCCAGAACATAGAATTTCATGCAATCAGATTAAATTTCATCCGGTTGATTCGGAGTAAGTGGTCGGATTTTAAAATAAGCGGAAGGATATCCCAGTGGTATAAGTTGGCCAACGAGGATTTTTCCAGGGAGTTTGAAAAGCAAAAAATCAAACTTTCATTAAGAGATCAGGCCGAGTGGTTGGAGTACTTTAACGAGCAAAAACAAAAAGCCGAACTTATTTATTCTACGATAGAGAAAACGGATACAGAAATCGACAATATGGTATACCGGTTATATGATCTCACGGAAGACGAAATCGCCCTGATCGAAAAAGAAGGAAGGTAGGAAAAACTGGATGCTGAGTGCGGAGTGCGGAAGGAAGAGAAGGTAAGAAGGTGAGATTGCATCGATGATCGATGGTTGGAGGTTGCAGGTGGCTTGTGGCAGATGGGGTAGATGCGGCGCGCTGCGCCGGGTTGGTTTAACGCGCCTGCGGCACGAGGGAATTAACAATTAACAATTTGGGAATAGCCTGCGGCACGGGCGAACGGGCGAACCTTCACTCAAAAACCATCTTGAACTGATATATTTTCATAGCAATATAGGAATCGATGATGAATAAATCCCTATCATGAATGTAAATTCGATTGCAAAATACATTCAATCGCTTTGCCGCAATGACTTTCCCCTGCCTATTAAAGACCAAAAGCCTAAACATATCGGTATTTTCAGACTCCATTTCCAGGGGAAAACGGTTACTGCCGGTCAAATAATAAATCTCACTTTTCTTTTGAGCACGGGTAGCAGTAACCAGGAATACACGCTCATCCTTTTCGACAGCAAATCCAAAAGAAGAATAAGCTTGAAGATCACCCTGAGTTTCGTATTTGCCGTTTTTAAATCTTACAGCCTTTCCAGGTCTATCATATGAGGTAATTTGAAGCACAGTTCCTTCTTTGGAATATTTCCAATAAAATGGAGCAGCATAATAGGCAACAAAAATGTTGTCATTGGAATCGACGTCAAAGGAAATGGATTCCCGGGTTGATTTATTGTGTGGGTAATGATATGTTTTTCCAATTTCTCTCAAAATCTGGCCCTTTTCATTACAGGCAGTAATTAAAGTACCGGTTCGATCGGTTTTAGTTTGGCTGTAAACCAGGATTTGATTTTTAGAATTCACGGCAACTATATTGGGGAAACAAGTGCCAAATCTAAAGCTATATACGTATTTCCCTTCAGGATTAAAAGTTTGGACTCGGAAATTATGGCTGTCAGCCGTAACAATATTTTGGTCTTTGTCGAAAGCGATTGAAGCCGGGAAATATAGATTTGTCGGTCCTTGGCCAGCTTCTCCAAGAGTTTTCAAGTAAGCGCCCGAGGAATTAAATACCTGGATTCGATGGTTGTAGGAATCGACAATGTAAACCACTCCTTTTGTGTTGATTTTTATATCATTGGGGATACGGAAAAATTGATTTTCATCGTCGGTTTGATCGCCTCCCCAGGTCCGAACCGGTATTAATTTAATTTTTCCTTCCCGCGAATCGATATCCTCGACGGAGTTCCTGGTGAGAGATGGCTGCCCGGCTAAATAAGTACAAAATCCCGGTAAAATTATAATCCCAATCAGCAATAAAAAATGGCGTGCCATCCTGATTCTGTGTTTTTCGGTATGATCCCGATAAAATTTCTTTAATCTACCTATGCTTGTTTTATTGGTGCGACCGCTCGTAAATGATTTGCATCGCGATTTTGCTCACTTGAAGAGCCTCCGGGCTGACCGGCATACAAGCATCCACAAGCACAACTATAATAAATATCGGAATAACCGTAATTATATCCTCCAGGGGAGCAAAAGCAGCGAGTGCCTTCACCAGATTCTCCATTGTATTCGATCCCACACCGGATGACCTTCATTCCTTGCCCTGTTAACTTCCAACTTTGATTATTATTGTTCATTGTATCTCCTTTTTTGTTTAGGTTATTATATAATCATAAAGATAATTCAACCCATTCGGGTTGAACTCCAGTAAATCCATAGTGTATTGAAGAAATCGTTCTTTTGATTCCCTTGTTATGTCGCAGTGATTTCTAAGGAACTGGCTTGATAGTTTACCTTCCAAAAATGCATCTATATAGCATGATGAGCATAATCGAATGGCCCAACACGAAGTGCAATTAGGAGTGCACATGCTTTCATATTGATCGAAATAGTATTTATTAATCGAATCAAGATCAATACCATTTTTGATATTTCCAATTACTGGGGCGAAAGTAGAAATTCGTTCGCAAAGGTGAAAGTTCCCATCCGTAGTGACATATATCCTTCGTACTCCAGGGATACAGCAACCGGTTAAAAAATTATGATTCTGCGATTTTGAAAAAATTGGTCTCTGAATCAATTGAGCCAGAGTTTTTTCAATTACAGCATTTGCTATGGGATGTGACACACCTTCTCCGACGTACTTTCGTTTATACCTCTCAAAAGCCCACTGTTGAAGATTTTTGTCTTCTTCAAGAGCTGCTTTTTTTATAACTTCATTTGGAATAGTACCTGGAGTCGGGTAAGTAATATTTAAATTGATTTCATCCGGTAACCATGGAATCTCACTCCACAATTCAGCCACTCTATCCAACCTATCGCCAGAGAAAGGTGGAGTATAAACAATACTCAACCCTATTTTATTTTTTGCAGGTGCTCCAAATACATCCGCGAGCACTTTTAAACCTCCAATGGTTTTATTAAAAGTACCCTCTCCACCTGGACCTAGCCTAAAACTGTCATGAATATCCCTGGGGCCGTCGATACTTACCAATACATTGAAATCATGGCTTAAAAGAAAACACGCTATCTCTTTAGTAATCAATGAAGCATTAGTTGTGATGGAGAAGGAAACTCGTTTTTCTTTAAAAATCTTTTCAGCATATTCAACTGTATCCTTAATCAAGGAAAAGTTGAGAAGGGGCTCCCCGCCATAAAAAGTTATCGATACTTTATCTCGTTTAAGAGAGTGTTGTTTTAGATATTCAGCCGCCCGAATTGCTGTGGAAGCCGGCATGTCATGGAGTCCGTGATTTCTTTTATCCTTGTAACTGCTTTTGTATACACAATATTCGCATTGAAAATTACATTTTTCAGTTACTTCAAGGACCATTAACTCAAGAGAATTATCAATCAATTCTTTGTGATTAAGGCAATATTTTGACATTCCAAACGGTAATGCTTTTTTTAGAGAAAAAATATTTTCGGTTTCAACTGCATTTTTTATACTGGAAGCAGCATGAATGAATCTTTCGATATTGTATTTTTCAAGATAATTTTGAATAGCAGAATTCGGTTCCATTGAAAAGAGCATTTCCAGGAGTGTAAATACTGGTTCATCGCAAGCAATTATTTTATTTGAGCCGGTATCATAAAGATACAGATGGTTATCTGTTTTAAATAATTTGGCAAGGGGTTTATCCGTCATAAAAAGGTTTTCAAGATAATTCCGGAAGGAATTAATTTCATTTCCTTCTGTTTCAGCGCCTTGGGAAATAGTTTTTTCAGTTTTCACGAGCTAATTGTATCTTAATTGACTATGCCTGTCAAGCTTTAACTTGGAAAATAGGGACGGTGCGTGAGAAAGTGTGAAAGTGTGAAGGATGAAGGTATCACCTCTGAGGAAATCGCCCTGATCGAAAAAGAAACCGAAATGAAAACAAAAACCGGGGAGAAATAATAATAGAATGGGAATATAATACATTTTCGTTTTATTATGAACCGTAAAACCATGTTGAAACGCAAGATACAATGGTATTATAATATCCTTTATTAACAAAAGTTTTTTGCCTACTTTTTTTCAAAAAAGTAGGTTCAAAATGCGGCCTTTCACGTAGATGACTTTCTTTATGGTTGTCCCGGGCAGGTGTTTTTTGATGCTTTCATCTTCCAGGGCAATTTTAAGCACTTCAGATTCGGTGGCTTCGGGGGGGATTTTGATGCTGGCGCGGAGTTTTCCTTTGATCTGGACGCCGATTTCGACCTGGTCCAGGATGAGATATTTGGGGTCGTGAACCGGCCATGTGGCGTCGAATAAGGTTTTATCGAGTTTGATTTGTTCCCACAGCTCGCAAGCGAAATGGGGAGCAAAGGGAGAAACCAATACGAGGAAATCACGTAGCGTGTTTTTGGTAATGCCTGTGGGTTCCTGGGCAGCGGAATTGATGAACTCCATGAAAGCGGATACGGCTGTATTGAATTTGAAACTCTCCATGCGTTCGGTGACATCATGGATGAGGCGGTGACGTGCGCGGGTAACGGGGAGGGTTTCGGCGGTAGTGAACGCATTATCGGTATGAAGTCTCAAGGCGAGGTCCCATGCTTTTTTCAAGAAGCGATAGATGCCGATGATCCCGGAGTCGGACCATTCGCTGTCGAGGTCGGGGGGACCGATGAAGAGCTCGTACAAACGGAGGGAATCGGTGCCGTATTTTTCGATGATGTCGTCGGGGTTGACGACATTGCCTTTGGATTTGGACATTTTTTCGATTTTACCGGTTTTATCGCTCATGCGGCAAACCATACCGATGCAGAAGAGTTTTTTGAAGGGTTCGTCGAAGGCGACGGCGGCGATATCGTACAGGAACTTGATATAGAAACGGGAGTAGAGGAGGTGGAGAATGGCGTGTTCGATGCCTCCGACATATTGATCCACGGGCATCCAGCGGTTAACGAGCCGGGGGTCTGCGAGTCCTTGATCGAATTTGGGGCTGATGTAGCGGAGGAAATACCAACAGGAACCGGCCCATTGGGGCATGGTATTGGTTTCGCGTTTGGCAGGGCCGCCGCATTTCGGGCATTTGACATTGACCCAATCGGGGATGGCAGCGAGGGGAGATTCGCCGGTGCCGGTGGGTTCGTACTTTTCGACATCCGGGAGCACGACGGGTAAATCGCTTTCGGGTACGGGGACTTCGCCGCAGGTGGGACAAAAGATAATGGGTATGGGTTCTCCCCAATAGCGCTGGCGGGAAAAGACCCAATCCCTCAATTTATAATTGACCTGGAACTTCCCGAGTTTTTTCTCTTCGAGGTCTTTGGTAATTTTCTTGATTCCTTCGGTGCTGTTTAAACCCGTATAACTGCCGCTGTTGATCATGGTGCCTTCGCCCGTATAGGCTTCTAATAGTTTGCCGTTTTGGTCTTTTTTGGATTCGGGGTTGGAAATGACTTCGATGATGGGGAGGTTGAACTTGGTGGCGAATTCGAAGTCGCGTTCGTCATGGGCGGGGACTGCCATGATGGCACCGGTGCCGTAGGTCATCAATACATAGTCGGAAATCCAGACGGGGATTTTTTCTCCGTTGACCGGGTTGATGGCATAAGCGCCGGTAAACACGCCGGTTTTATCTTTTTCCAGGGCGCTGCGTTGAAGGTCGGATTTTTTCCTGGTTTCATCGATATAATGATTCACCTGGGTTTCCTGTCCCGGTGTGGTGATTTCTTCGACCAGGGCGTGTTCGGGGGCGAGGACCATGTATGTGGCACCGAAGAGGGTATCGGGGCGGGTGGTGAAAATGGGGACGTCGTGTTCCTGGGAGGTTTTGGGGGAGGCGATGGTAAAGTGGACTTCTGCGCCTTCGCTTCTGCCGATCCAGTTGGCCTGGAGGATTTTTACTTTTTCCGGCCATTCGAGTTTATCCAGGTCGTTGAGGAGGCGTTCGGCGTAAAGGGTTATTTTAAGCATCCACTGCATGAGGTCTTTTTTGACCACCTGGCTGCCGCATCGTTCGCAGGCGCCGTTGACGACTTCTTCGTTGGCGATACCGGTTTTGCAACTGTCGCACCAGTTAATGGGGACCATTTTGCGGTAGGCCAGGCCTTTTTTGTACATTTGAAGGAAAATCCACTGGGTCCAGTGGTAGTAATCGGGTTCTGCGGTACTGATTTCCCGGTCCCAATCGAACATGCATCCCAGTTCTTTGAGTTGGCGGGTAAAGTTTTCCACGTTTCGTTTGACGCTGATGCGCGGGTGGATTTTTTTCTTAATCGCGTCGTTTTCAGCGGGTAAGCCGAAGGCATCCCATCCCATGGGGTGAAGGACATTAAAGCCCTGCATGGTTTTATACCTGCTCCACACATCGCTTAACACATAACCCCTGGGGTGTCCGACGTGGAGTCCGCTGCCGCTGGGATATGGAAACATATCGAGGCAGTAATATTTATTTTCGGTTTTGGTGGTGTCGCATCGGTGCAGGCCCTGGGTTTCCCAGAGGGTGCGCCATTTCGCTTCATATTCAGCCGGGTTGAAAGTCACCTGGTTCATTTTGGTTTGCTCCTGGTAAATTTTCTATTTGAAACTATTAAATACACATTTTAGCGTAATTTTTCCAAATAGCAAGAGGTTATATAAAAATTTTTTTTAACGAAAGGGATTAATCTTGAAAGGACTAATTTAGCAGGTTCTTTTTGGGGTTATAGTTAAAAGTTACTTTGAGCTTTTTTTCCCGAAAGAATAGATGTTTATGATGCATTCATCGGTATTTTCGTCCCGGCTGGGGTCGCCGTTGGCAAAGAAGTAATACTTCCCGTCTTTGGCACCCAGTAAGAAATCATCGATAAAAATGGTTTCTTCCAGTTTGAAGGAGTCGGCGTTGTAGAAAAGCAAAGCAAATTTTTTCAGCTTCGGGTTGCATGTCCGCATTTGGACCACCAGGTACTTCCCTTCCACCAGGCTGTTATTTATCCCGGAATACCCCATAGCATAATTCTCAAGTACCAAATTAAAATTTTCATTCTGTTGCTTTTCTTTGTTCCAGGAATAAAAATCATCCGGCATTTTTTTGTAAAAAGAGGGGATTTCCAGGTTGACCTCTTTCACGGGCTCCAGGGTTTTCGCGGAAATGAGGGTCACTTTCAGTTCGTTTTCAGCTAAAAAGAACACCCGGTCCGTTTTATAGCCGATGACATAGTATTTCATCAGGTAAAAACGATTAGGCCCTTTAAATGTTTTATGAACCAGGTCTTTGAGAAGTGTTCCTTTTTCATCATATACCTTAATAAAAGAAGTATTTATTTCATTTTCATTCTTTGTGGATTCTAAAAACGTTAGGCCGGCCAGGAAAATTTTATTATCGAAAAAAATTCCATCTTTAACGATTTGTGGCATTTTACCCATTTTCAGCCACTTTGTTTCTTTCCAGGCATAGGTACCGTTCTTTTTGGTAAAAATTTTTATTTTATTGGGCATCTCAACCATCGCGAGGTCGCCTCGATAAAAAAACATTCCCAATAGGTTGGTTAATTCGTTGGGTGACTGTCCATACCCGGCAAATTTTACGATCTTCTCTCGTGAAATCAAAAGGTTGGGGTTTTTATAAAAAGCACCGACCACCTGGTTATCGGGATCGATAAGGGAGTAAAAATGGTGGAGACATAATTCATCATGCTTCCACTGGTCAACACGTTTAAAATCGGATGCACCGGTTAAAACTGAAGAAGTAAAAAAAATAATTACGAATAATAAATTGATTAATCCAAAACGTTCCATTTTGGTCCTCCGTATATTTATAAACGTATGAAATCGCCATAATATTTTTCTATTATTTATAACCTGAATGCATTATTTTAAACTATAAATAACCAATTGTCAATCGTGTATCTTCCAGGGGAAGTACTGCGTCATTCTCAGCAACCTTTTTAGGATTATCGGAGTTTTCGAGAAATTCGCGAAAAACAAAGAAAACCCTTTGCTGTTCAGGATTTCAAAAAAAGAATGACGCATTCCTGCTTCCAGGGGACCGTCACAATGCTGCATATTTTTTTAGAATTCACAAAATCTTCTTTGAAAAAGGTTTCCATATCGAATGATTTCAAGTTTCCTTGGTCTTCTTTTTATTGTCTTTAGTAAATTTTTTTCGGGTATCTTTCAAGGCAAAAAATCTCAAACGAAATGTTGCATTCCAAGACTTGATATGACCCTGTTGATCCGCGTTGACCCGTGAAGGATGAATTGAAAAAGTAAAAAAGCTTTGTGTTGACTTTTGTTTTTTTTTTGATAGAATATCCTTTAATATCTTGAGATAACACTTTTGGAGGATAGGCTATGAATTACATCGACTTCTTTGGCGGCGAACCTCTCCTCGGTTTCGATTTCATCCGGGACGTAGTGGATTGGTTCCACACTCGCACGTGGAATAAAAAGCATGTTTTTTTCATCAGCACCAATGGAACGGTCCTGACCGATGAAATCAAAGATTGGCTTTATAAAAATCGAATTACTGTACAGGTCGGTTTAAGCCTGGATGGGACCAAAACCGCCCACGATATGTGCCGGTCCGATTCATATGACCTGGTGATGAAAAATCTTCCTTTTTTTAGAAACTATTGGCCTCACCAACCGGCCAAAATGACCATATGCCCGGATACTATTCCCTACTTGGCCAGGGGTGTTATCGAATTGGAAGAAATGGGAATGCTTTTTACCGCCAATATGACATTCGAAAATCACTGGGGTGATGACAATAAAAAGGCAAAATTATTGGAAACCTATTCGAATCAACTTACACAATTGGTCGATTATTATTATGCCCATCCCCATTTATTCCCTGTGGGACCTCTTTTAACCGCTATCCCCGAGTACCTGGGTATACCTTTATACGATGAGAATAATACAAAAGAGATAAAACGTTTTTGTGGGGCAGGTCATGAAATGGTGACTATCGATGTAGACGGCACTCATTATCCCTGCCACCGATTTATTCCCTGGGTTACAAAAAAAGAACCCCCAGGAGAAAACGTCAATTGCCAGAATTCATGGAAACCGGATAAATGCGCCCAATGTAAATTAATCCACTCATGCCCGACTTGTGCGGGTTATAATTGGGAAATCAATAGCGATACGGGACATCGTACAACCTTTCACTGCGAATCGTTCAAAATGGAGGTCCTGGCATCCTGCACCCTTGAATGGAAAAGACTTCGTAAAAAGTTGGACGATCCCGGTAAAATGAAAGACGATGAATTTTATCGATCGATGACCCGGCTCGACGCTATCGGCGAATTTATCGAAACTCAAGCCAAATAAAGCTATTAAGGAGAAAAATGAGATATCCCACGAAAATCATGTTGATCGCTGCCCTGCTTGTCACGCTTTCCCCAACAGCCCGGGGGGAAAAAGTCGGAGTTTTTCAAAACGACTATTTTAAAATACCCGTTTTAAGAGTAGATGATCATAAGGTCTATGTGGTCGATAAAGGACTCCTAAAAGGTTTTATTTACGAAAGAAAAGCCTTGAAGAAGATCGCAGAATTTGGAAATCCCGGGTCCGGACCGGTTGAATTTAATAGAATATCCGGCGCATACATCGATGAAAATTATATTTATGTGACTGGTTACCCCAAACTTTGTATTTTCTCGAAGGAAGGCAAATTCATAAAAGAGTTTCGCGTCCCAATCAAAACAGGTGATTATATTCCCCTTGGAAATAATACATATATTGGCACGTACACTACTCTATCACCCAAAAAGGAAACAAGGGTAATGGATATTTATCGCTTATTCGACGGGAATATTAAATTAAAAAGGGAGTTTTTTTCTTCAGAATATAATCGCCCCACAGAGTTTGTCAAAGGCATGACAATAAGATATCTTTTTTCGGATTGCGTTTATGCTGCTGTTTACAAGAACAATATCTATATTGGAAATACGGATAAAGGCTTTTATTTTGCCGTTTTCAACCGCGAAGGTGGAAAACTCTATGAGATCAAAAGAAATATAGAAAAAAGAATTATAACACAAGAGGCAAAAGATAAGATAATAAGCACTTTGAAATCTGTCGACCCGATAAGATGGAAAAATTATTCTCAGACTACAAAAATTGCTATTAGAGATGAAATGCCGGCATATAAAGCTTTTTTTGTCGCTGATGACCGGATTTATGTTTTTTCTTATCCAAAAAACAAAGGAATGTATGAAATTTTCATGCTGGATTTAAAAGGTAACATCTTGAAAAAGAAACAAATGTCAATTTTTGATTTGACTGATGTTGATAGCAGTATGCATTGTATAGATAAAGGGAAATTATTTTTTATCAAAGAAAATGAGGGACTTTTTGATGACGACACCGAGCTCCATGAGGTCACTATTTTCCAGTAAGAAAAAGAAAGGCCGAACACCAGGGTTTCGGAAGTCGACATGGTTTTATACCAGCTCGTTTGTATGGTAAAGATGGAGATAATATTGTGCGCCTTGCGCTTGATACTGGCGCCACTAATTCGATGATTAATTGGGATATCGCTGAATTATTGGATTATGACCCCGCTGCAGAAAAAGACCGTATTCGGATTACAACCAACGGCCAACGATCCGCGGTTTTCGAAGGTTCATCCATGTAGTCCAAAAATCCACCTCATTGGCCACGAAATTCAAACATAAAGAAAATATTTCCATCCTTGATGCATTGGAATTCATTACCGGCGCCCTGAAATACAAACACGAAGTCGATTTTGCCATCATCGATGCTCCGAAATCCATCACCGGTGCTCTGAAATACAAACACGAAGTCGATTTTGCCATCATCGATGCTCCGAAATCCATCACCGGTGCTCTGAAATACAAACTCGAAGTTAATTTTGCCATCATCGCTGTTCAGAAATCCATCGTCGCTGTTCCGAGTTCCGATTATGGATTTTTTTTTGCCGGACCATGAATCTTCGAACTCCGATATTGGAGTCTTTTTTTCAAATCATGGATTTTTTTTGCCGGATTATGGAATTCAG
>Ga0105104_10000167_pt1 | contig 47605 bp, 41 predicted proteins | sample PPLLaktember2015_3_FD_87034 | JGI IMG/M metagenome (GOLD analysis project Ga0105104, IMG submission 87034) | Freshwater sediment microbial communities from Prairie Pothole Lake near Jamestown, North Dakota, USA - PPLs Lake P7 Core (6) Depth... | ecosystem: Environmental > Aquatic > Freshwater >... | reverse complement strand
TTTATGCCAAAACGTCTCATATTTATGCGTGATCGGCACACATTTATGCCAAAACGTCACATGTTTATGCGTAAGTGTCATAGGGGAGTGCGCGGGTGTCTCACAGGTGTGCGAAAACGGCACACATTTATGCCAAAACGTCTCATATTTATGCGTGATCGGCACACATTTATGCCAAAACGTCACACGTTTATGCGTAAGTGTCGTAGAGGAGTGCGCGGGTGTCTCACGGATGTGCGCAAACGGCACACATTTATGCCAAAACGTCTCATATTTATGCGTGATCGGCACACATTTATGCCAAAACGTCACATGTTTATGCGTAAGTGTCATAGAGGAGTGCGCGGGTGTCTCACATTTGTGCGCAAACGGCACACATTTATGCCAAAACGTCACATGTTTATGCGTAAGCGTCGGTTGTGTCAAGTATTTTGTGTAAATTTCAAGCAGATGAGCATAAGTTTAATGCATATGCTCGTGAGATCAACATCTTTTAGCCTTTCGTCCCTCCCACTACATGAACTGATCGCGTAAAATTCAAAAAATATAATTATCTTCCTCTAAGAAAAGAAAACTTCCGGCTCAACTTCTCCGTATTACAGGTTTAAACGATGCATAGGAGCCATAAAATGAAAAATAGCAACAGGCGAAAAATAATCAATAGTGTGATACTACGGTTAAGAGAGCTCAGGGAAGAATTAAATTTGACCCCGGGTGAAATGGCATTAAAACTGAACATCGACCGCACGACTTATTACAAATACGAAAAGGGCCATTTATTTTGCAGCACAGCGGCCCTGGGGCATTTGTATAATGATCTCGGGATATCCCTGGATTGGTTTTTCTTCGGAAACGGATCAAAATACCGTGCCGAAAGAGAACAACCTGCACCGCCGGTGGAAGTGGTGGAAACAAAACCCCATGCTGTCGAGGAAATCATGCCGGATGTGAAAGAACTGCTGGATTATATGGTGAAAGATGCAGAGTTACGGCATGAGGTTATGCGTAATTTTTATGTTTACAAAAGAAACAAGGAGAGTAAGCCTATAGACGAAATCCCTGCCACATCCGGGCTTAATGATAATTAGGTTTTTTTTTGACTGTCCCCTTTTTTTCCTTGGGAATTTCCCGGCTCAGCAAACGCTCCCCCACGCAGTGGCTCGCAGTGGAGCTTCACACTTCTTTCAATTGACTTCTACGACCAAATATCTTAAAATGGAGCATGACCCAAATTAATGTAAAAAAAAAACTCAACCATTTTAAACTGTTTCGTTTTGCTGTTATAATCGCTGTGCTCTCCTTCCTTTTTTCCACTGTCCGTCCCCCGCGCCTTTATCCCCAAACCGCCGGAAAAAAGTTGGTCGTCATCTTGAAAGCGGACGATATTATCTATAAGGACCAGTGGAAAAAGTATATTAAATACATCGAAGATAAAAAATTAAAAACCAGCGTCGGAGTCGTTGCCTCCCTGTTAAATAACCAGGTCTTAAGCGATTGGATGAAAGAACTGGCTAAAAAGAGTTATATCCAGGTTTGGAACCACGGCCTTACCCATGCATGCACGGATGACGGCGGCAGCGAATTTAAAGGAAAATCATACGAAGACCAATTACTCCGGCTGCAGGAATCACAAACCCTAATCAAAGAGAAACTAAATGTGGACAGCACGACCTTTGGCGCGCCGTGCAATTACATCGACAACAACACGGCCCGCGCTGTCTCCGAACTGGACGAAATCGAAACATGGTATTTCGGGAAAAGTACAACGGATAAATTCCTCCTGGACCGCTTCGGAAACATCGAATACCCAACTTCCTACCCAAACTACACAGAATTTGTCGATAATTTCAATAAAAAAAACCTGGGGAGTTATAGCTATTTGGTTTTCCAAATTCACCCGGGACATTGGGATGACAATAATAGGGTGGAATTTGAAAAAATTATGAATTTCCTTTTTAGCAAAAATGCGGTCTTCATGACGCCGGATGAGTATTTAAAATCCATTACGGAAACCATCGCCGTCACTACCCTGGGGAACAGCGGAACGGGGTCGTTGCGGGCTGCCATCGATCGCGCCAATGCCAACACGTTGATAAAGAAAAGAACGATCATTCGCGTACCGGCCGGAACCATCGTTTTGAGTGGGAAAAGCGCGGAAAATTCCAATGCAGGGGGCGACCTGGATATCCGGGCAAATGTTACCATCGAAGGCGCAGGGATGAATTCCACCATTATCGATGGAAACCAAAACGACCGGGTGTTCCACATTTTACAAGGGTGCGTGCGTATTTCCGGGATGACGATTACCAACGGGAAAGCGGGAACCGGCGGGGGAATCCGCATAGACGGGGGGATATCCCTCATTGCAGATTGCAAGATCAGCAACAATAAAGTCGTGGGTTCGGTAGATACCGGGGGCGGGGGAATCTACGTTCAAAAAGCGAAAGTATCCGTCACTCGCAGCACCATATACGGCAACAGCGGGAGTTCAGACAAGGAAGTCTTAGGAGGAGGTATCCGGATCAATGGGGCATCGACCCCTAATTCGGTCGATATCCGGGAAAGCATTATCGAAGGAAATTATGCCAATAACAGCGCTGTAGGTACAGGTTTGGGCGGCGGGCTGTATATCGATGTCCCCAATGAACTGTACGAAGTCGTAGTGCTGCACAATACCATCAAAGGCAATACCGCCAACAAAACCGGCCAGGGTTTCGGGGGCGGTTTATACCTGGCCGGCGTAAAAAATGCCATAATCGAACGAAACCGGGTCATTGCCAATACCGCCTCCTCGAAAGGAAACGGCAGCGGCGGGGCCCTCTTTGTTAACGAAGGCACCAACCTATCCATGACCAACAACCTGGTAGCCAATAACCATGCCGGCACCGCCGGGGGAGGAATTTATTTGAACGGCACCACTTCTTCCGACCCGGGAAAAATTCTCTCCGCCGCATTACTTCAAAATACCATTGCCGACAATAACCGCGGAAACGGCGGCGAAGGAATTTATATAAACCATTATGCCGTTCTTAGCCTGTCCAATAATATCATCTCGGGTAATTCCAGGGGATTATATACCCCGGTTCCGGGTGGAACTTCTTCGATTCAACTCGATACCAACCTCTTTTTCAACCAAAAAGATCCCATACTGGGAACCGGCTCGATCCGCAAAGACCCCCTGTTGTCCTCGGATTATAAAATAAGCAAAAAATCTCCCGCAGTGAACGCAGGTAAAACCATCGATTCCATTAACCGCGACCTGCAAGGCACTGCACGACCTCAAAACAATCTATACGACCTCGGATGTTACGAATTGATCCCGGCACTGGAACCGGTAATTTCATTGAATAAAAAAGCCATTTATTTTGCAGACAGCGGCTCGGTTCTCACCGACCCCCAACTTATTTTTATCTCCAATACAGGCACCGGCGTATTAAATTGGACAGCGGACCCCGATGCCCCCTGGATACAAATCGCCCCAAACCTGGGCACCGATTCGGGGATTATCACCATCCAGGTTGATCCCACAGGACTATCCGCAGGTTTGCACCCCGGGACCATTACTATATCCGCACCGGGTGCCATCAACAGCCCCCAGCAAGTAGAAGTTCATTTAATGATTTATGCCCCCGGATCGAGCAATCCCCCTTTCGGCGATTTTGCAACACCAGGTAATAATACCGCAGGCGTAACCGGCTCGGTTGCGTTTACCGGCTGGGCCCTGGACGATATCCAGGTGGATTCCGTACAAATTTACCTCCAGCAAGGAACTGAAATGGCTTTCATCGGGAATGCCGTCTTTATCGAAGGCGCACGCCCCGACATCGAACAAACTTTTCCCCAATTTCCCTTCAACTACAAAGCCGGCTGGGGATATATGCTGCTGACCAATTCTCTCCCACAAAAAGGAACCGGCAAATATACTTTTTGTGCCGTCGCTCAGGATAGAGAAGGAAACCGGGCCACATTGGGCCAAAAAATCATTACCTGCGACAACCTACACAGCGTGAAACCTTTCGGTAACATCGATACCCCGGGCCAAGGCGAAACCATCCCCGGGAACAATGATTTCAATTGGGGATGGGCACTCACCCCGCAGCCCAATAAAATCCCTATAGAAGGTTCGACCATCACGGTCATCGTCGATGGAGTTAAGCAAGGCCACCCGGCCTATGGTGTTTTAAGGGAGGATATCGCCTCTTTTTTCCCGGATTATAATAACAGCAAAGGAGCCGGCGGATACTTCCGCATGGATAACCTTCATTTAAAAGAGGGCATGCACTCCATCCAATGGCTGGTCAAAGACAGCGCCGGGAACGTCGACGGTTTCGGCAGCCGGTTCTTTTTTGTCCGTTATAACACGCCCCAATTGGCCGAACCGGGTAACGGGTTTCTCGATCCCCAAAAACCGACTGCTTTCAATTATACCGAGCTGCTTGATTTGCCCATAGATTTCAACACCCCCATTACCATTGAAAATGAATGCGTTTCGAATTTTGCGCCGCAGCAGGTTTACCCCGAAAGCAGCGGCATATGCAATGTGCGAATCAAGGAACTGGAATGCGTGAAAATCCGGTTTCACAGCGATTTCAAAGTGAGTTCCGCTTACATGATGGTGGGGCAGCGCTTCAAACCATCCCCCATCGGGTCGACCCTGGATAAAGAAACAGGAGTTTTCCACTGGATGCCGGGTCCCGGTTTCAACGGGTTATACCGGTTGGTTTTTATATTGCAGGAACCCAACGGCGAATTGAGACAAAAGAGAATCCATATCCGCATCGACCCGAAATTCTAACCACACACTGCGGGGGGGTATTATGGTACGGAGTCACCGTGCCATCCGGCGGCCTCTTTATTAGTCATTGGTTAATTGATTTTTTGTGGGCCCTCTTCTTCCAATTCATTACCCGATTTTTTCCCGGCGCTTTCGATGGTGCGTCACAGCCCTGCGATGGACTTCATCCCGGATATTTTGAAACAAAAACTGCAAAGGCGACCCTTCTTCGAAAACCAATGACCCGCCGTGTTCAAGATAGACCCGTTCTTCCTCTTTGGCAAGAGAGACGATATCGGGACGAATTTTCAAGCGTTGTTTCACTGAAATAGCAGCGCTTAACTGGGGTTTCCCGCCGTCGATGAGTAACAAATCGGGTTGGTCCGCTTCGTTTCGATCCCTGAAGCGGCGTTCCAGGACTTCTTTAATGGCTTCCGTATCGCCGGGCGCGGCTTCTCGAATGATATAATTGCGGTATTCCTTTTTTAGCGGTTTACCTTTGACAAAAACCACCACTGCGCCCACCCGCTCTCTTTCGGAAAAATGGGAGATATCATACCCTTCGATCAGGTTCGGATAATGCTGCAAATGAAGAAGAGTACGGAGCTGTTCGCCGACGATATGATATTTGTTTTTGTAAACAAACAGGTTGAGATTTTTTACAGCCAGGTCCATTATCTTTCGTTTATAACCTTTCAGGGGAAGTTTGATACGAACAGGAAATCCTGCGATCCGGGAAAATATTTCTTCGATGGAATTCCTGTCGGAGGGTAAAAATTGGACGGCGATTTCCCGCGGGATATTTTCTTTATGATAAAAGCCCACCAGGAATTCTTTTAAAATATCTTCTTTTTGGGTAGAGAGGGTATCGAAATCCAGGAACTCCTTTCGTTGGATTTTTCCTTCCTGGACAGCGAATAAAATAATGAAACATTCGTTTTCAACCGGGTCATAATGAAGAGCAACGACATCGATATCCATTTTTTTTGCCGACGAGATATAGGATTCGAGGACAAATTGATTGATAGTATCGAGGTCTTCTTTTAATTTTTGGGCTTCTTCGAATTTAAGGTCGGAAGATTTGGAGAGCATCTGTTCTTTGAGCAGGTTGGCGATTTTTGTTTTGTTTCCTTTTAATAAATCGATGGCCCCGGATACTTTTTCCCGGTATTCTGTGGGGGTGATGAGGTTAATGCAGGGGCCGGAGCAGCGTTCGATGTGAAAATAGAGGCAGGCGGAATGCAGGGAGAATTTAGGCGGTGAGCAGGTTCGGAGTTTAAAGAGGCGGGTGACGATATCGATGAGTTCCCTGGCTTTTCGGGAGTTGACCAGGGGTCCTATGTAAATATTTTTCCCGGTTGTCCGGCGAGTAAAATAAATACCGGGGAAATCGTCTTCGGCGGTGATTTCAATGAAGGGAAAGCTTTTATCGTCTTTAAGGCGGATATTGAAGGGGGGATAGTAACGATGGACCAGGTTGAATTCGAGGAGCAGCGCATCTTTTTCGTCATCGGTTACGATATATTCGATATCGTCGGCCTGGGCCAGGAGGTTGTGAATAACTGCGTGTTCGCGTTTTTGGAAATACTGGAGAACGCGTTTTTTTAAATTTTTGGCTTTCCCGATATAGAGAACTTTGTCGGAGGATTTGAACAGATACACCCCTGGTTTTTCGGGGATATCGTCTTTGGGTTTATCGATTAGTTTTGGTTTTGTCACTCTCGGCTTTCGTTTTAGCCATTGCCTGCATCGCAGTAGTTTTCTCGATCATCTGTTTTGTTTTTTTAATGAATTTAGATTTGGGGAAGCTGTTGATGATTTTTTGGAAAAAAGAGAGAGCCGAGTCGTAGTCTTTCAGGACAAAATAACATTTACCGGTATAGAAAAAGAGTTTATCGTTATGATTGAATTCGGGGTATTCGTCGATGACCTGTTTAAAGCGGGTAATGGCGCCTTTGTAAGCTTTCAGTTTAAAGTTGGAAGTCCCGATATTGTAGTAGTGTTCAGCGAGGTTTTGGCGGGCGTTGGCGATTTTGATTTTGGCTTCATCGGCTTCTTTGGTATCGGGGTATTGTTTGATCATGCTTTCCAGGGCTTTAATGGCCTCGATGGTATTGGTTTGATCGCGTCCGGGTTTTTTTAGTTGGCGGTGATAGCACATGGCGATTTGGAATTTGGCATAAACGGCATCCGGGGAATTGGGATAAAGGTTGACATATTCCTGGTATTCGGCAGCGGCCATGATCATAGAAGCAGCGTCTTTTTGCTTGTAATAGGAGTCGGCGATACCGATTTTGGCGCGGCGGGCATACATGCTGTCGGGGTAAAGGTGCATGATCTCTTTAAACAGCAAGCGGGCTTTTTCTGCATCGCGTTTGGTCAATTTAATGGCTTTTTGATAAATTTCTTTATCCGAGCCGAGGTCTTCGGGGTTCAACACGGCTTTCTTTTTTCTACAGCCGGGGATAACCGATAAAGAGATCATAACAATGATCAATAAGATATAAAAGGTAAATTTATTTTTCATGATTGTGCTCCATTTAATTTATCACGAATCGATTTTAGAGTTTTTTCAATGTCTGCTGAGTTATAAAGAAAGGTCCCGATAACAAACAAGTCGGCGCCTGCGGCTTTTAGGGCCCCCACATTGTCCAATTTGACCCCTCCGTCCACCTGGATCAGGGTTCGGCAGTGGTCGGCGACGATGCGTTCCTTGAGTGTTTCAACCTTTTTATAGGTGGAAGAGATAAAAGGTTGTCCGCCATACCCGGGGAATACGCTCATTAAGAGGATGAAATCCAGCGAGTCCAGGAAGTCGAAGGCTTGTTCGATGGGGGTATCGGGGTTAAAAACGAGGCCTACTTTTCGATCCTGTTGTTTAACCATGTCGATGGTCTGGGGGATTGCCTGTTTCGGAACGGCTTCAACATGAAACGAAACCCAATCGGATCCGGCATCGATAAAACGGGGGATCATTTTCGCGGGGTTGTCTACCATCAGGTGGCTGTCGACCCGGAAAGAGAATTTCGATTTGATAGCGGACACGGCCGAAGGCCCGAAGGAGAGGTTCCCGACAAAGTGACCGTCCATGACATCCAGGTGGATAAACTCGATGCCGTTTGTTTCAAAAGACCGGAGCCGGGACTCCAGGTTGAAATAATCGGTGGTTAGAATCGATGGGAAAATGGGGTTCGGCAGTGGGTTCGACGGCGTTAGATTCATTCGCTGACCTCGATGCTGATGCGAGCTTTCGTATTGATACGGAACCCGGACAAAGGGGATTGTTTAATGACGGTGCCGGGTTTAATCCCGGGGTAAGAGACTTTAATGGGTGTGGCAATTTGAAATCCGAGGTTTTGAAAATAGGATAAAACAGTTTCCGAGTTTTTCCCGATCAAATCAGGCATAATATAGGATTTCTCTTTGCTTCCCCGTGAGACCAGCAGGTTAATTTCGGTACCGGAGTGTGTACGGCTCCCGGGAGGAATGGATTGGGATATGACGGAGTCCACCGGCACCAATACCGAGTCCATATACGAAATATATTTTTTTCGCAGTTTGTTTTTCCCCAGCACATCCGTGCATTCGTTCAGGTTCAAACCAACCACGTTGGGGACGATCACATCGACAGCTTCGGCAGTTATGAAGATTTTGATGATGGATTTTTCCTTGATGCGGTCCCCGGGGCTGGGAACCTGGTCGATGATGGTTAGGGGTTTGAAATGGCTGTCGTAATTTCCAAAGATTTTTTTTAGGTATATGTCTTGATTATTTGCAAGGGTTTCGACTTCGGAAAGGCTTTTCCCGACAAAATTCGGGGCGTCGATTTCTTCGCCTTTGATTAGGGTTTGCATGGTAAAGAATACTGAAATAATAAATATAAAGAGATATAGCATCGCAAGCCCGGCAATCTTGGCGAAATTTAAAATTTTCTCTTTATTCATTCTCTCCCTTAATTTATCACATAAAGGAAGATAATTCAAGGGGTTGTTTCCTGTTTTTTTGGTATTGGTAATCGGATCGTTTTTTTGTATAATAGATTTTCGAAAAAAAATACTTCATTCTTTTATTCCTGGTGGGAAAAACGAATGGGGGATGTTTTTTTTCGAAACATGATTGAATTATAATAAAATACTAAAAAATTCGAATCAATGTCATGAACCAGGAGCAGCGTATGAACAAAAAAGACAATGTAAATATCCGGAAGGCTGAATTACGAGATGTGGCGATTATCGCAAAGTTTAACCGGCTAATGGCTATGGAAACGGAGCGGAAAGAATTGGACCTCGATATCTCGGAGAGAGGGGCGAAAGCTATAATAAAAGACCCTCATAAGGGATTTTACCTGGTGGCGGAAACGCACGGGGAAATCGTCGGGCAATTGATGGTTACGTTTGAATGGAGCGATTGGCGGAATAAATTTTTCTTATGGATCCAGAGTGTTTATGTGCGGGAGGATCATCGCAATCAAGGCATTTTTTCAGCTCTATACCATTACCTGGAAGATATGGCCCGCTTCCGGAAAGATACGGCAGGTTTGCGCCTTTACGTAGAAAAGCACAATGAAAAAGCCCAGCTTACTTATGAACGCCTGGGGATGCAAAAACCCTCTTACGATATGTATGAAATATCCTTCGAATAATTTGCTCTTGCTTTTTCGTTACAGCGAAAGGGCATAACCCAATTTCAGGAAGAGGGTCCGGTTGGTTTGTGAGAGGGGGACAAGCCAATTTCCCAGGTAATTATCCGAATAGCCGAGGAAGAAAACGGTCCTGGGGTTGAGTTTGTAGGAGAAGAGGAGTTGTGAAAAGAATTTTTTATAGCCCGGGTCAACGGGTTTGTCATAGAGGTCCGGGTTCCTGGCAATATCCGTATATTGGATTATGGCGCGGAAGAATGCTTGTTTGTTGAAGTGATATAAAAAATTTCCTTCGATCACGTGGGTACGGTACAGTCTGCCGCGTTCGACTCCCAGGCGGGAAAAGGAATAGGATAGGGTACTGGAAAAATGTTTCCCGGCTTTAATGGTCAGCAGTGGGCGGATATAGAACCATTTCCCCGGTCGAGTATTCGCATAATCGATCTCATCGCCGAGGTTGAACCGGCAATTAAATAGGATGGTACCGCTGGGGTTTATCCTGAAATAGCCTCCCATGTAATCCAGGTTAAAGGGGGTCATGTTATAAATTTTCTTTTGGGTACCGAACGTAAATTGCATGAGAGTTTGAAGGGGCATTTCGATTTCGACAAACAATTCGGCGTTTTTTTCCAGGAGATTGCCGTTGTGCTGCCAGGTTTGGCTTAATTCGCCGTCAAACCGGATATGGGGAAACAATGAATTTTTCTTTCCCCAAATCGCATAGTAAGCCGATGTAGTGCCTTTCCTGTAATCGACCTGGGGAACAAACCCGAGATCGGCGCGAAATTCGGGGCTGAAATCCTCGTATTTGGCCCCCCAACCATACGCGCGGGTCTGGCGCTGGTAAATGATGCTGGTCGAATACCCGGTTATGGTGTCTTCTTTTTGAGCATATTTGGATGCAATATCCTTCGAATAGTGGGTTGATGATCCTAGGGCCTGGAAACGGAGAGAATCGGATTTGCTGAATCGCAGGAGGCCGTCGATTCCACCCAGGCGGTTGAAATAATCGCCGCTTTCACGGTCGCTGTACAGGACCCCGACGGTGGAGGATCGCCCGATGTGCCTCCTGTAACGAAGCACAGAGGAAGTGTTATAATCGGTGGAGTATCCCGGTTTTGAGCCTTGCGCCCCGGGAAATATAAAATTGGTCTGGTTATCCTGGGAGACAAAAAGGCCAATCGCATTTTTTCCTTCTTTACCGCTGATTTTCATCCCCCATTCCGGGTCGGCAACGGATCGAGTATAAACCGCATTGATGAGGGTCGTAAAAAAATCTTTGCCCTCCAGGAAGAAAGGCCGCTTTTCCTGGTAGGAGAGAGCAAATTGTTTATTGATATCCAACTGGACAATGTCGGCTTCTACCTGGGAGAAATCGGGATTGACGGTACCGCTGAGGGTCAAATTGGGAGTAAACCCCCAATGACCGGATATCCCGTATTCCAGGTCGGATTTCTTTGTATCCCCGGCCGATCCGGATAATACAGGTTTTGTTATAGTATTAAAACCGGTAACCGTCGGGTCTAACTCGATATTTAACCCGGGATTGACATTCTCGATGCCCTCCAATGTGGGGAATTGACAGACCAGGCAACTGTTGCTGCGATTGTGGGGAAAATTGGTGATCTGGATAAACTGGTCGCGGGGGTACAATCGAAGCAAGGTACATCCCCATACCTGGTTTTTTTTGGATCTCTGGAATTGAAGCGATCGAAACGGTATGGCTATTTCGACTTCATATCCTTCGGGTGTAATTCGTCCCGCCGAATTCCAGATACTATCCCACGAATTGTCTTCAACGTTTCCTCCATCGCTGAATACTTCATCGATCTGGATGCCTAAGGCATTGGAAAAAAAACCGTAAGCTCGGTTTTGGTCGTTAAACGTATCGATGACTATCGCAACGGCATCTTCCTTCGAAAATTTATCGCGGTCGGAAAGATGGGCCCTGATCTTTTCCGGGTGGGGATCATATGCTTTAAACGCCACAAATAAGGTATTCTCATTATAAAGAAGATAGCATAGGGTTTTCACTTCAGGTGGAATGTTTTCTCCCGGCATGATTTCATATTTTAATTCAACCACCTGGGCTTCTTCCCAGGTTTTTTCATTAATATGTCCATCGATTTTAATGGCACCCTGGGTTTTGTTAATATGGAATACGGGTTTTGACTGGTTCACACCGGTTCCTTTCAAGAACCCGGCAAAAACAAAAAACATTATCATTATTATACAGGTATCGATTTTTTTCTTTCGTCTCATTTTGAACTCGTTTTTGGTTTGGTATACATTTAAATAGTGGGTTACCGGTTTTTTGAAGCGATTTGATAAATACGAGCTTCATTGTCGTAAATAACACCGATCTGCGCGCAGGGTAATGTAATCCCGCTGCCCTGGCAATACTCGATCCAGGCTCCGCAATCGACCAAAGCAAAAAAACCGTCTCTTTCGTCTAATATGATCCGGGCATAGTGTGTGTGGCCAATGACGGAAAAGCGAATGTCCCAACTGTGTTCCTTATTGACTAACATGGCGAAGTCCTCGGCCTCCTGGGCATAACGCAGGTCGCATGCCGGGATAGCCGGATCACCCATGTGCTTGATATTGAAATTGGCTCCATTTAGAACACCATCGATATCCGCTTGATCGGTTCCTATTTTCATCATCCGGGAAACCGCTGCAGGGGTGGGTTGTTGGATATAACCCGAAAAATCTTTACCTTTATATGCGTTGACAGTTTCTTTTCGGAATTGACCCAATTGCTTTGTATCCGGTTTTGCTCCAGGCCCTACAATATAAACGGCAAGGTTTTTAATGCCCGCCGGCATATTTCGTTCCAACATACTGAACGCATCGCCGTGAAGTGCAAATGCGGAGGGTCCTTTACTCGATATGGGGAAATAATACGACAATTCGCTGTCTACAAAATCGGTCAGGTAGTGAAGGTCGAAGTCATGGTTCCCGAGCAGGAATTGGGTTTTTAATCCCGGGTCCCGCAAGAGTTTAACCTGGTCGATGTGGTCTTCCATTATCTTCTGGACCCCTTTCTTTAATTCGTCGGTGGCTTTATTTTTCGAGAAAGAAACCGGTATTTCCCGCCAGAGGTCCATAAAATCGCCCAATTGATAGACATAAACGTCTATATTCTCCCGGGAAGCGTCTTGTTTGAAATTAATGAACTCCTGTGCACATTTCCCCAGTAAATCCAGGTTATTGGTGGAATATTTGAAGTGTTGTTCCCGTTCTTTGTCGATTAGATGCAAATCCGGGATAAATACCCGGAAACCGCCGGATGAGGGATATTGAAGTCGGCTATCTTTTAACCTGGAAACCAGGTAAACATCCCCTACCTTCATTAAGTAGTCTTTTAAAAAACGTAAATGCATGAAATCCTCCTTTTAACGAATAAATCCGAATCCGGGTTTAAGGCTTATTTTGTTTTCGCGTATTGTTTCATCTCCTGTGCAGGAACCAGGGTGATAAGAACCTGCGTAATTTTAAGGCCTTTATCGGCAGAGTTGTCTGGGCGGTCGGTGAGGAAAATCCACCAGAAATTTCCTTGTAGGTCTCGCAGTGCCAGCGGTGGGATGGGTGACGGGCGGTCTTTGGTTGCATCGATCAATTGATGGATGATTTTAGGCTTAAACCATTTACTCATCGTTTTGGAAATTTTATCGATATTATTTTTGTCCCGGAAATTGGATATGTAAAGAAATGCGGGATCGGAAAGCAGTTTGATTAACCCGTCGTAGATTTTGGGAGCATTGGGGATCACATAATCGCCGCGGCTGTTCACTCCACCTTTAATCAAGAAAGTTAAAATTTTTTCTTTGCCGTTTTCGGAAAGAGGTAAGTCGATCCACCCGGTACGGAAATCGCCTTCCCTGACTACGACGAATGCTGCGGGTTTGGGTGCGCAGGCCGAGTAGGTTAAAATGAATACCAGGGCGATGAGCAAAGTCGCGGTGAATAGCTCTTTCGAATTTTTATTTGTGCGACATAACCTAATCACGTGTTGCCTCCATATTTAATAATACTGTCGGTCACGGCAGCAGTATAAGAGGGGGTCCGGTGAAATATCAGCAGCAGTCCTTAATAATTTCCAGGTAATTGGTCCATTTCATAGCGGGCCAAGTTTCAACCGACAATGCGCCGTTAGCGCGTGTAATCATTGAAACTTTAGCCGCGGTTTCGTCGCTTGCAGCCTCGTAAATATCCATAAAGTCATAGGGGCCCAGCAGGGCGTAGTGAGATATCCATTTGACGTCGGGGCATAGTTGGTCTACTTTTTTTTTCCATTCTTTCCCGATAGCTTCTCTTTTCCTTAAATCCCCGGATATTTCAGGTGTTAATTTTGTCATTAAAATGTAAGTAACCATGACATACCTCCTATAAATCCTAATAATATATTATTAAAGAAAAAATATCAAGTCTTCTTAAGAAATTTTTTAATCTTTTAGAGGACCTTTTTTATTTAACGTTGAATTGCTCAACTAGTTTCCTCATTTCCATGGCGAAGGTATTGAGGTCGTGGCCGTTGGCGGTGAATTCGTCGACCAGTTTCAGGTTGTGGCTTACGACGGTTTTGAGGTGATCGATGGTGGAATTGATTCGCTCGACGCCTGCGGATTGTTCGCGGGAGCCGACGGAGATATTTTCGATATTTTTGACCAGTTCGGTGAGGGTTCCGATGATGGAATCGAAGAATTTTGCAGTTTCATTGACCAGCATCATTCCTTTTTTAGTGGATTCGATATTTTCAGAGACGATATTGGAGATGGTTTTGGAGGAGTCTGCGGTTTTTTGGGCCAGGTTGCGGACTTCGGAAGCGACAACGGCGAAGCCTCTGCCTGCGTCCCCGGCGCGTGCGGCTTCTACGGCGGCGTTGAGGGCCAGCAGGTTGGTTTGAAAGCTGATATCGTTGATGACGCTGACGATATCGCCGATTTTATTCCCGGAAGTATCGATGGCTTTCATGGTTTCGGTGACATTTCTAATTAAGTCTTTTCGTGAGAGGACTTCAGAATTGAATCGTTGAATGGTGGTGCTGGCGCTGGAGGCATTTTGGCTGTTTTCTTTCAATATCCCGGTGAATTTTCCCAGGGTTTGGGCCGTATCGGAGATCGAGTCGTTTTGTTCATAGGTACGGGCTTTGAGGTTTTCGCTGTTGGAGGTAATCTGGTTTGTAGCGTTCAGCATTTCAGCGGCATTTTGTTGAACTTTCAAGACAATTTCCTGGATTTGGTCGATAAATTCGTTAAAGCAGCCGGCCAGTTCTCCTATTTCGTCTTTGCGTTGGACTTCCAGGCGTTTAGTCAGGTCGCCCTGGCCTTTGGCGATATCTTTGAGCATTATTACCAGGTGGTTGATGGGTTTGGAGATGGATCGGGTGATCAATAAGAGTACGGAGAAAATGATAATAAAGGCTGCGGCGATGATAACGGCAGAAGAATTAAGCAGGACGGTGAGGGGTGAATGGATTTCGCTGACGGTCACGCCTAAAATCAATGTCCATCCCATGCTTTTGATGGGAGTAAAAATCCAGTATCTTTCTTCGCCGTTAAAAACCACGCGTTCGTACCCGCTTTCGCCGTCCCGGATGCGTTGGGTTATGGTGTTCATGTATGCGAAGTTTTTATTATCGTCTTTAAAGTCGGTGATTTTTTTCGACAGGGTTAGCCGGTCGTCGGGGTGAACGAGGAAAACGCCGTCTTCGCCCAGTAACATAGCCTGGCCGGTTTCAAATGTATCGTCCAGGGACAGGACATATTTTTTAAATTTTTCAAAGTCGATATCCATACCGCCGATACCCAGGAGTTGGCCGGTGGGTTCATAAATTGGGTACCTATAATTCACGCGTATTTCTTTAGTGGAGTAATCGGCTGAGACATCCCAGCAGGGTTTTTTTTTGTTTACAGCGTTTATATACCAGGGGCGTTTCGTCACCTGGTATTCGGCCTCGACTTTATAGTCCGTATTGTCCCAGTAAGACTGTATTTTTTCGCTGGAGAGAAATACGGTGGCAATCGCCCCGTCATTTTTTACCAGGTTTTGAAAGTATTCCACTATATTGTTATATCCAGGGTCGGTAGTGCGGTCCGGGGTTCTGTTCGTGTTATTGCGAAGCCAGTTTACTATATCGGGCTGTTGGCACAGGGTCCAGGCAATCCTGGCTTTTTCTCTCAAGTTTCCTTCCAATAAATTGGCTACTGAATTGACTTTTTCGAGGGCTTTGGATTTCGATTCATTGATTAATATTTTTTCGGAATAAAAAAAGAAAAAAAACGAAACGGCAACAAGGATGGTTAAGACGGTTCCCAGGACAAAAAACAGCAGCCTGTTCCTGATCTTCAAATTCTGAAGCATAAGATCACCTCCATTCTAAAGGGAGAAAAATTTAAAAGTAATATATTCATTCCAGTGGGAAATAATAATCCAAAATACCGAAGAAATCAAGCACCATAACCGGATTAAACGGCAAATAAAGGAGCGGGATCGAAATCTGCCGGTATGATCGCTGCGGCAAGGGGTTAGTAGGAGTTAATCTTCAAGTCCCAGTAATCCTTTTTTAAAGTCTTCGCCGGGTCCGGGTTTGGGTCCCAGCCAGCATCCGAATAGAGCGTCGGCAAAAGCTTTCCCCTCCAATGTTCCTTTTACTTTACCTTTAACTGTGATAGTAGTGCCTTTTTCGGGGATATAGGTGAGGATGATTTTTGTGCCTTCTTTCATATCTTCCATCCATGAGCACAGGGTGTCGAATTGTTTTTTCAATTCCGGCGAGGCGTTGAGGGTATTGGTTTTCAGTCCTTCCAGCCAGGCTTCTGTGATTTTTCCTGCGTCGACACTTCGTAAGAAGTGCATGATTCCATGGCGGGTCGTATCCGATTTCAGGATTTTTCCTGCATTGGATTCTTTTTGTGGGACGTAGAGGCCGGCCACATAGACTTTAAAAATTACTTTTTTTCTTAAGGCCATTCCATTTAATACCAGTTTTTGTCCTTCCAGGGTAATGGAATCTTCCATGGTAACGCCTTTGAAAGTTCGTGCCTGCGTGGGGTAAAACGGTATGATTAACATAACGACCATCAGTATTAAACCGATATTCCGAGACATTGTTCCTCCTTATTTGATTTTTCGCATCTGCGAAAACGTTGAGTCTTCTTTAAAAAGAAAATAGTAAAGGGTTTTTAACGAAATGTCAACCCCAAATTTTGGGAATGAAAAGATATTGACAACAAATCCATTAAATATTATTATAGATATTGGAACAGATCGGAGGCAAAAATGGAGACGTTGACCATAAAAATCGATGAGCAAGTTTTAAAAAAAATCGGGGAAAAACAAATTAAACGATATATTGACCGTATGATTACAATTGACATGCTTGAAGATTTCACCGAGTCATTTAGAGATCAAATTCATATTACCGATGCGGAATACAATCAAAGCCTTGAGCAAATCAGGCAATCTGCCTGGGATAAATATAAAAAGGATTTGCCTATCCAATGAAAATCGTCATCGATTCAAATATTATTTTTTCTTCCCTTATCAGTGGTAAAACCTTCTATATCGATATTTTAACTCAGAATGAAGTTTTTGCCCCTGATTTTTTATTCACTGAAATTTTAGAGTATGAGAATACAATTATTAATAATTCTCCCCTAAAGGATCGTTTTTGTGAATTTGCGCAAAAAATTTTCAGTCATATCACAATTATTCCCCGGATTGCTATTAAACCTGAAACATGGGAAAGGGCTTACAGCCTGTGTAAAAATATCGATGAAAAAGACACACCCTTTATTGCTCTGTCATTAGAACTGAAAATACCGCTTCTTACCAGGGACAAAAAACTGCATAAAGGTTTATTGGATAAAGGATTTAAAGATATTATTCTTTTTGATACATTCCTGGAACAAATTTGGGTTTAGTTTTTTCGATTAGGCATGTTGTTCATTCCGAAATAGTCAAAGCCAGTTGGACTCATTTAAGCGATTCCAAATGCATCCTCAAATAGCGAAGTTTATTTTCCCCGGATGGTTGCAAAATCGATGGGGATATGCTATTTTCTTTAATGCAATGGAGGTTTAAATGAATACAAAACGGTGGACATGTCCAAAGTGCAAAGCGCCTTCGCTTTCGGAATTCAACACATCGGAAGGGGTAATCGTGGATTTTTGCGATTTATGCTCGGGTATCTGGTTCGATAAAAACGAATTGGCCCAGTATATCGAGCTATCCATCGATATACCGGAGTTTTCGGAAATGAAGCAGAAGGCGGTAAAAACCGACCTGGTTTGCCCCAAGTGCGGTTTAAACCTCGAAGAATTACCTTTTTCATCGAAAACCCACATCCTGGTAGACCGCTGCGACGGATGCGGCGGGATTTTTTTCGACGCCGGCGAAATCATCGAAGCGGAACGGGTTTCAGCTCTACTGGAATCGACTGAAGACCGGATGGGTCACGTACTTAAACGGCTTACCGATGAGGAGTTTCGGCCTGTAACGTAATGTGGACAATTTCATTCTGAGATAAAAACCGCATGCGGGGTCCCCATAAACCGGTTCCGCTGCTGGTATAAATATAAGCATGATTGTCCTTGTATAAACCGGCAGGATAACGGTAAACCAACCACACTAACAAATCCATGGGAGGAACCTGCCCCGCGTGGGTATGACCGGATAATTGCAAATCGATCCCTGCCGCCGCAGCATCGGCGAATCGCTCGGGACGATGAAAAAGCAATATTGCCGGTTTGCTTTTATCTATACGCGATTTCAAACCTTCGAATTTCCCCTTTCCACCCGATTCGGACCTCCGCCCTTCATCGTCATCCAGGCCCACTACCTGGATATCGCCGGCAACCGACATGATGTCGTTCCTCAGGGATGTGATGCCTGAATTTTTCATCAAGCGCTCGTATATATTAATACCCGCATAAAAATCGTGGTTCCCGGTCACTGCAATAGTGCCGTATTTACCTTTTAACCGCCCCAATTGCTGTGAAAAACTCATATCTTTAGTCACTTCCCCGTCGATAATATCCCCGGTGATAACCACCAAGTCGGGTTTTAACTCATTCACCCGGTCCACGATTCTCGATAAACGCTTTTTCGAAAAACTCCCATCCAGGTGCAAATCGGAGAGGTGAACAATCGTGAACCCGGATAAACGGGACGGTAATTTCTGCATGGGCACAGTCACACGGGTCACCTGGGGAAGACGGGTCCCCATGTAAAGCGAATACAACGAAACCACAGCGATCACGATAAGCGCCCCAATAGCAAGTGGACGGCGATACAAATCGAAGATAAGCGCCAGTAAACGGTGCACGACAAAAACCGTAAAAGAAATCGAAAGGACCCCCAGCCATGTATGAGCATAAAATGTGAAAATATGAAGGTTGAGCGTATGGCTTAAAATCGAATTGATAAAAAAACTCGAGGCGGAAATCCACAGGAACCACTTCAATATCGTGCGGGCGTGGGGTGCCATTTCGAAGGAACGGACAAGGGATTTATAAAGGAACATGTGTAAACCGAAATACACGATCGAAACGATCGATAAAAAAAGAACGAAAGATAATAATCGATTCATCGTTTTTTACCTCCTGGTGTTTTTCACTAAGATTTCATCATTTATATTTTTTTGTCGGGGTGTCGGGGATTTTTTCGAAGATTGGGCGGAAGGGGAAACAAGAGTAATGCAGGCGATTTCATTTTCGGATAGGAACCGCATCGTGGTACGCCATACCCCGGTCCCGGCGGTGGTGTATATATAAGACCGATGATTTTTATACAGCCCGGACGGATATTTATAAAACAACCAAACCAAAATGTCCATCGGGGGAATCTGCCCCGCATGGGTGTGGCCGGAAAGCTGCAAACCCACTCCCCTCTTTACGGCTTCATCGAAATCCGTGGGACGGTGATACAATAATATAGTGGGCTTCTTGGAATCGAGACCGCCGAGAACCTGCGAAAGAGAAGGTCTCAAAAACCCAAACCGCTCAGCCTCATCGTCTTCCCATCCCACTACCTGGAGAACACCCCCGATCGTTACGGTTTCATTACGAAGAACCCGTATCCCGGTGCTTTCACAAGTTCTTAAAAAAGCATCCATATCCGCATAATATTCATGGTTTCCCGTCACCGCAAAAACCCCATGCTTCGCTTTTAATCGACTCAACTCGCTTCGTAACCCAGGGTCCCGGGAAATATCCGAATCCAGCAAATCCCCCGTAATAACGATTAGATCGGGTTTCAAATCCATCACCCGGCCCACTATGCCGCGTAAACGGGAACTCGAACTGTATATTTCGAGATGTAGGTCCGCCAGGTGGACAATCGTAAACCCGTGATAAGAAGAAGGCAGCCTCTTTAGAGGAATATCCAGGTGCTTTACGACAGGCAGCCGGGCCGCATTGATGAGGGAATAAAAAGATATGGCCGCAATCGCTGCTAAAGCCCCTACGGCAAGCCCCCCGGAAAAACGTCGAAACAAGGAAACCCGGGTCAATAGGAAGTGAATAAAAAAAACGAAGCAGGAAATAGAAATAATACCCAACCAGGTCCCTGCGTAAAAACTAATGACCGCCATCTTTACCAGCGGCCTTAAAAAAGTATGGCTTATAAGGACAACGAGGGAAAAAACCATCGATACTTTTACCCATAAACGAACGCGAGAGGATAAAGAAAACACCGATTTGATATATAAATATAACGCCATATGGGCCAGCGCATAAAGGATACAAATGAAAAGCGGGAAAATTACATACGGGACAAGGTTCGGCATGGTTTAATTATAAAGCAAATAGTCGGCGGCACATTCTTTAAAAGTTTGAATCTCTGCATCGATTACAGGTTCAATGCCTTCGAAAGAAAAGTCCTTTTCGATGGAAGTACGGATAAATTTCGACCCGCAAATCATATCCATGGGCATCCGGTCATATTCGAACTCATACGGCGGGTTTTTCCATTCGAATCGATCGGGGTACCGGTTCGCCGCCCACCGGATCATTTCATAATAAACTTCAAAACTTTTGAATTCGAAAGGATCACGGGGAGTAACCAGCACTCCCTTGCACACTTCGCCTGCGAATTTGGAAAACTCCGGCTTAAAAAAAACCGGGGTAAACGAAACGCCTTTCAAAGATAGTTTCTCCATGTGTGCCGCCCACTCCCGGTTATCGATAAAAGGGGCCCCCACCATTTCAAACGGGCGCGTGGTTCCTCGCCCTTCCGAGAGGTTGGTGCCCTCCAGCATCACAGCCCCGGGGTAAACCAGCGAGGTTTGCCATGTGGGCATATTGGGCGATGGATAGGTCCATATTCCTTTAAAGAATTTCTCTCGTTTCCAGCCTTTGACTTTAACGATTTCCAACTGTAAATCCAACTCGTAATGATTCAGACCCAAACTGAGAAATTCACCGGCGGTGAGAGTGTGGCGCATCGGGACAGGGAGTTGACCCACAATACTGTGATATTCATCTTCCATCACATTTCCTTCGCAGTCCGTCCCGTTGAGCGGGTTCGGCCTGTCCAGCACGATTATGTCAACCGGTTTATGTGAGAGGAATTTCATTATCATCAAAACATGGTTTAAAAAGGTATAAACGCGCGTCCCGACATCGAATACATCCACCGCCAACGCATCGACTCCATTCAACCACGCCGGATCCGGCAAACGGTGAGACGCATATAAACTCCTGATCTCTATGTCATAGTCTTTCCAATAAAACGAATCGGACAGGATCATATTGTCCTGCTTATCCACAAAAAAACCATGCTGGAGCGACCAGATACTTTTTAACCGGCTCCCGGCCGCTTCCTTAACGGTAACGTAAACCGGGATTCCATCCGAACCCACAGAGGAACTTCCTGTAACCAACACGATATTGCGGTTCTTCAAAACCCGGGCACTGTTTTCTTTTAATATATCGATTCCTATTTTCATTTTAACCACCCGTAAAGACGCTGCGCGCAATAGAGACGCAAAATCTTGCGTCTCTACATTCCAAACCATCAACCTTTAACCTACAACCTGTCACCTGTAACCATCACTCATCATTACCAAAATGGAACTCGTCATTCATTTTTAATCGCATCGACGACATTGACGGAAGCCGCTTTTTTCGACGGGATCAATGTGGCGGTAAAACTAATCAACAAGCTTACCGATATGATCGCAATCAGATCGAACCAGTGCGTTTTAAACGGTACATAGGTCATCTGGTAGATTTCGGAAGGAACTTTGATCAATTGGAGCTTATTGGCACAAAAACAAAAGATCAGCCCCAAACCTACACCGGCTGCAGTACCGATTACCCCGATAACACTCCCTTGCAAGAAAAATATTCGTTTAATCATACCCGGCGTGGCGCCATAGGAAAGCAAAATACCGATATCCCTAATTTTCTGGATCACCAGCAGGATCAAACCGGCAATGATGTTCAGGGATGCTACAATAATAATCAATGTAAGGGTGAAGAAAAGAACGGTTTTTTCCAATTTCAAAGCCGAATAAAGGGAGGCGTTTAATTCCCCCCATGTAATAATACTCACACGGGAAGGTAAAAGGTCTTCCATCCGTTTTGCTGTGTCGTCGGCAGAAAACATATCTTTTAAAAATACCTGGATATAGCTGATTTTTTTCCCCATGTTAAACAGTTTCTGTGCAGTTTCCAGGCTGGTGATAATGGTCCCGTTGTCGAATTCGTACAACCCCGATTTAAATACGCCGGAGACTTCCAGCTTTTTCATTTTGGGTATCACGCTGGAAGGGGCCAACGACGGTTGAGGTGTCACAACCAGGCACCGGTCGCCCGGGAGAAGGCTCAACCGGCTGGAAATTTCACTGCCGATCAGGACCCCGTATTTTGAATGAGGGAGCGTCCCGCTTACGATCTTTTTTGCCCACAACTCGTCCATGGATGATTCCAGGTCAACCCCGCGCAAAATCCCCCCCACTGCGTTCCGTGATGAGCTTTTAATCAATACAGTACCGTAAACCACCGGCGTAGCCGATGTCACTCCCGGGAATTTAGCCTTGATCTCTTTCAGCAGCGTTTCATAATCCGAAAGCCCTTCGCCGAATACGTTGTTCACCATAATATGGGCCGTGGAACTCAGTATTTTATCCCGTATATCACCCTGGAAACCGTTTATCAGCGAAAGTGCAATGATCAGCGCCGCCACCCCGATGGTGACACCGATAATGGAAACTAACGATATGATCGAAATAAAGGAACTCTTCCTCCCTTTCAGCAAATACCGTTTAGCGATAAAAAATTCAAACTTCACGTTGGTTCATCCCTTTAAAACCTACTCTTCGTCTTCATTTTCAATTTCAGCCGCGATTGCTTTGGGTCTTAGCAGGGGGAATAAAATCACTTCTTTGATCGAATTAACGCCCGAATAGAGCATAACCAGCCGGTCGATGCCGATTCCTTCGCCGGCAGCCGGGGGCATCCCGTATTCCAAAGCGGTTAAAAAATCCTCATCGATCAACTGGGCTTCGTCGTCGCCCAATTCACGGTCTTTAACCTGCGATTCGAACCGGGCCCGCTGGTCCACCGGGTCATTGAGTTCCGAAAATCCATTGGCCACTTCCATCCCGGCCACAAACAACTCGAAACGTTCGGTTTCCCTCGGGTCCAAACGCGACCACTTGGAAAGCGGCGATATCGCTTTGGGGTAATAGGTAACAAATGTAGGCTCCTGTAAAGTCTCTTCCACGTAATAATCGAACATTAATTCCAGCATTTTCCCGTAAGTCGGCGGCAGCTCTTCCGCAGGGATGTGTTCCTGGATGAATTCCCGCAATTTATCTTCATTCCACAAATCGTCCAAAGAAATCCCGGATTTTTCGCAAATCAAATCCATGAATTTCGCCCGTTTAAAAGGAGGTTTCATACATATTTTTTTCCCTTCGTATTCGATGGTGTTATCGGTAGTAAAGTGCCGGTTGAGCAGGGCCAACATCTCTTCCGTGAGGTTCATATAATAATCGAAATCGTGGTAAAGTTCATAGAATTCCAGCATGGTGAATTCCGGGTTATGTTTTTGAGAAATTCCTTCGTTGCGGAAGTTCCGGTTCACTTCGAATACTTTTTCCATGCCCCCCACCAGCAGCCGTTTCAGGTACAATTCCGGGGCGATTCGCAGGAATAAATCGATATTGAGTGCGTTGTGGTGGGTCGTGAAGGGTTTAGCCGAAGCTCCACCCGGGATCGAGTGCATCATCGGTGTTTCCACTTCCAGGTATCCCCTCTCGTAGAAGAACATCCGTATTTTTTGAATAATAAGAGATCGCAGGTTAAAAATTTTGCGCGTATTTTCATTGACGATCAAATCCACATACCGCTGCCTGTAACGCAGCTCTTTGTCTTGTAAACCATGCCATTTCTCCGGCAGCGGGTGCAGCGATTTGGCCAGGAAACTCAATACCGACACCAACACCGTCAACTCGTTGGTTTTCGTTCGAAACACCCTCCCTTGCACCCCGATTATATCGCCGATATCCAGCAGTTTAAAAACATGGTATTCTTTTTCCGGGATCATCTCCTGACGGATATAGATTTGAAGCTTGGTTTCCCCGTCGAACAGGTGGAGGAAGGAGCTTTTGCCCATGACCCGGATGGCGGTGATTCGCCCCGCTGCTTTAACAACTTTTTCCGACTTTTCCAGGTCGTCGTGGGTGAGTTCTTTGCACTCGTCGATCACTTCATTGAACGAATGGGACCTGGTAAATTCATAAGGGTATACTTCCACGCCCAGGTCTTCTATTTTTTTTATTTTTTCCAAACGAATGGAGGATTGATCGTCTAACATGGTAGCCTCGCTAATTATTAATTTCTTTCGATTTATCGATGACGTTGACTTCGAATTTCCGGATGCGTTTGAAATCCACGTTGTAAGGAAGTGTAATATAATAAGATGAAAATTTATGGTTTTGCGGGTCGAAGAAAAATTTAATATCATTGGGCAGGATGATTTCGATCCACCGATGGGGAACGGGAATAAGTGTTTTACCCGGGCTTTCTTTCAGGAAGAACCCCCTTACCCATTGGTTCCCGATTCCTGCAGCGTCCAGGAAGAGTTTGACCAGGTTGGAAAAGCCCACGCAGTTGGCCTGTTTGTTGACTGCCACGGACAGCGCATCCTGGGGCAATTTCTCGTCGGAATACTGTATATTTTCGCTGATATAAACAGAAATCGTATAAAGGTAATTTTTCAACGATTGGCTGTCGTCGAAAAAGCCGTTTACTGTTTCCCTGAGGGGGCCGGGTAGTTTCGATACGATAGTCTCGCGTGGAAAGATCCGGTACTGCAAGTCCATGCGCAGGAAGTTGACGCTTTTGATCCTGGCGGTGACCATGCGGTTTTCGTAGGTTAGTTTTTGAGAAAAATTGTCGTTGGTATAATCCGAAAAAATTTTTTCGTGCTGGTGGGGATACGTAAACGAAAGAGTGATATTTTCCACTTCCTGGATAGGTATAATCATGGAGAGACACAGGAGTAAAGGGATCATGCGATTACCTTATCCAGGACAGCGTTGATAATCTTGTATGAATCTTCGCTCCCGTATTTTTTAGCGATACGGATGATATCGTCGATAATAACCGCTTTTTGATCGTTAAAAAATGCCTCGCCCACCCCCATACGAAGCAGTGTACGTTCTACCGCCATCAATCGTTCCAATTTCCAACCGATCAGGTGGTGTAAAATCAAGCGATCGATTCCTTCTCTTTCGTCGATGACTTTTTGGGCAACTTTGAGGATGAAATTTCTTTCTTTGGAGTTCAGGCCTTTGAAGAAGTCTTTGTCCAGGTCGAGTATTTCTTCGGCGTTTAGGTTTTTGTAGCCCAGTACATCCACATGGTAAAGAATTTTTAGCACTGCTTCCCTGCTGTATTTTATGCGGAACATTACATTTTCGCTTCTTTGAAGAGGTTGAGTAATTCGATAGCAGACCGGGCCGCTTCGAAGCCTTTGTTTCCCATTTTGTTTCCTGCGCGTTCGATGGCTTGTTCCGTGTTGTCTGCGGTAATAATGCCGTAGGTAAACGGGAGGGTGAATTCCAGGTTGAGTAAGGCAATGCCTTTGGTAACTTCGCCGGCCACGTAGTCGAAGTGTGGGGTTTCTCCCCGGATAACGGCGCCTACGCAGATGATGGCGTCATATTTTTTAGCGATGGCTGCGCGCTTCGCCACCAGCGGTATCTCGAAAGCGCCAGGTACGCGGATGACATCGATATCGTCTTTTTTACCGTCACTTCGGACGATCGCATCGACTGCGCCGTCGATCAACCGATCCGTAATGAAATCATTAAACCGTGAGGCGATAATTGCAAATTTATAGCCCCTGGCAATTAATTGTCCGTTGTATTCTTTCATGATTTTCTCCAGCTCCTAAACATACCTTAAATTAGCAATACTGTCAAGCCCTAAAATCCGAAAATCTTTGTAGTTCAACGGGGGCAAGTCTTGCATTGCAACATTTCCCTTGAAATTTTTCGCATCAACGGGAAAATTTTTTGACTGTCCCGAATGCTGCTAAGTTTAGGCTAATATTCGAGTTAAATTCAAATCCAGGGGGCTGTAGTCGGCCCGTCACGGACGGGTTTTATTATTGCATTGCCGGAATATCCTCTATTTCTGGGGCGTGATTAGAACACGCCCCCTTTGCGTATAAAATCTCTTTTCAAAATGAGAAAAAGGGGACAGTCGAGAAAAATCATTAACTGGAAAACAGCGATATGATTTATTATTTGTTATTTATTAAGTAATTTCTTAGAAGCTTTTGGAAGTCCGGGAACCTGTTCTCGAAAAGGTTCCCGGTGGCCGAAGCGTTCGACTTTCAGCATGTTGGTAGCGCCTTTCATGGGGGCCATGCCGGAAACGGTGATGACCAGGTCTCCCGGTTCGATCAATTCTTTGGATTCCAGTAATTCTTCACCCAGTCGAATCATCTCGTCGGTGTTGGTGCTGAATTGAATATAAAACGGGTAAATTCCACGGTAAGCAGCCATCCGGGTCACCACTTCCGGGCGGGAAGAGATGGCGAAAACGGGGCAATCGGGCCTGTATTTGGAGATTCGTATGGCCGTGTTCCCCGTATATGAATATACGATGATATAGCGGGCATTCAATTCGCGGGCGATTCGTACCGCGCTTTCCGAGATGGCTTCCGTATGGTCGATTTTTTCTTTATGGATATTGGCGCCGCAACGGTACAGGCTCGAAGATTCGGTAGTTTCTGCGATTCGCTGCATGACCTCGATGGTTTTAACCGGGTATTGCCCCACTGCCGTTTCTCCCGACAGCATAATGGCATCGCTTCCGTCCAAAATCGCATTCGATACGTCCGAGGCTTCAGCGCGTGTCGGGCGTGGGTTATCGATCATGGATTCCAGCATCTGGGTGGCGGTAATGACGAATTTGTTTTTTTGGTTTGCCATGCGGATCAACCGTTTCTGGATTATCGGTACTTCTTCCAGCGGCATTTCCACGCCCAGGTCTCCGCGGGCGATCATGATCCCGTCGAAAGCATCCATGATGCTGTCGATGTTTTTGATAGCCACAGGTCTTTCTATTTTAGCGATTACCGGGATTTCGTGTGAATACTCCTTCATCATTTCTTTGACCGGTACAATATTCTCTGCGGAATCGACGAAGCTCATGGCCACGAAATCAACGCCGTTTTTCAAACCGAATTCCAGGTCTTTTTTGTCTTTTTCGGTGAAAACCGGGATAGGCATGTCGCTTTCCGGGAGATTAATGCCTTTTTTGGATTTGGCGGTTCCCGGGGCTTTGACTTTGCAAACCAGGAAGTAGGGATGGATTTCCGTCACCTCCATTTCGATGTTTCCGTCGTCCAGCAGAAGCGTTTCGCCTTTTTTCACTATTTCCACCATGGGTTTAAAATCCGTGTAGAGTTGGGCATCCGGTGTTTTTTCCATATCTATCGACAGTTTGATGGTTTCGTCCTGTTTCAGTTCCACCGGTTTCGGTAGATCGCCCAGGCGGATTTTGGGTCCGCAGAGGTCTTGAAGTATGGCAGTGGGTTTGTCTTTACTTTTAGAGATGGCGCGAATTTTCCGGATGATATCCAGGTGGTGTTCGTAGGTGCCGTGGGAGAAATTCAGGCGAGCCACCGACATGCCGGCTTCGATCATCCGGTCCAGTATTTTTTCATCCGATGAAGCGGGCCCGATGGTGGCGACGATTTTTGTTTTCACAGGAATTTTAGTTATAGTCATATTTTTACCCTTGCCTTCATACTGGCGGACAGTTTCACGTCCGCAGTATGAGACCGATACCTCGCCGGGCCTGGCCGGGACCGATTTAATTTTTACCCAGGAAGAGAGTCAAACTAAAACTATAATTGAAGTGACGGATCGTTATTTTGGAGCTCTTTGTTTTTCTCTTCCCGGTGGGAGTAGAGGCGGTTAGCCATGATTTTCCCTTTGAAATTGGGATTAATGAATTTATAACCGCCGTTATATCGGTTCAAAGCCGTATTCATATCCCCGGATGCTTCATCGTAATAGTGTTTAAGGATTTTCAAACCCAGTTCGATGTTGTAGTTTTTGTCGAAGATCCTGTTAAAATCGATTCTCAGCTCGTCCTTCCACACGGCGTATAAAACCTGCATTAAACCGTAAGCTCCTGCGGAAGAAACGGCTTTAGGATTAAAACCGCTTTCGACTTCGATGAGGGCCATAATGAGGTATGGGTCGAAGTTATATTTTTTGCTTTTCCAGTAGACGATTTGGGCGATTTCCGAGACGCTGCCGTATTTCAGTTTGAAGACTTTTTCGACATATGTATAGAACCCGATTTTTTCTTCCAGTCGATTCACTTTTTCCCTGAGAATAGAGGAATTGTGTTGGATTTTCCCTTTTTCCAGGGTTAAAGTTACTACCGTAATCAACAGCCAGGCGATGGTGGCTGTTAAAAGCAATATAATCGCCTTGTATCTTAATTTTAGGGTCATTTCTTTTCTCCCTTTACAGATGTAAAGTTTAAGCTTTAAGGTTAAGGTGAACCGGTAAATTATAATCAATTTAAAAACGGATGTCAAATAAAAAATTTTTCACCCGGCGTTTTTTGCCGTGAAGAGTTTTCGGTATTTTTCGAAAAAGATGCAAAGCAAAGCTTGACCCTATAGGTTGTTAGATCGTTAATAAAAATGAAAGAACGTTGACAAAATCCACCCGGTATATTCACACATTCACACGTACTGTCCCTGTTTTCTTAACCGATGTCTCTTCCGGTTTAATCGTTAATGACTAAATTTGGCCGAATTCGGCTGTTTGGGTTGAGATTCATAGGGAGATGAATTGTGATTTTCTCGGTAATAGAGGTTTTTGAGGTTATCGGGCTTATTATCCCGGGGTCTTTTGTTGATTGTGCCATCCTGCGGCTTCCTTAATGGTCAGCCGCTGCATTAACGAAATTTAAATTAACAATTATCAATTGAAAAGCGTCCACAACGTCCACATGGTCCACTGGGTCCACCGTCCACAAAAAAGGAATTAGCAATTATCAAGTAGTTTCTTAGAAGCGGCGTTACGAACGTCGCATGGCTCCGCTCGTTTTTAGAGACGAGAAACTCTTGTCAGTAAAGGATTTCTGGGTGAGTTTCTTAGAAGACCTGTAAAACCTATTTGAGGTCGATTTTATGAAGCTCCCATACTTCCTCTTCCTCATTTTCCACCAACTTATAGAAAGCACGATTATAAAAACCATATTTGGGATAAAAATCCATTCCAATCATCTCATTGATGGGCACAAAAACCCGTTTCTGTTCCTTTCCTTTCAAATCCATGATAATACATTCGGTATTGCCCGCTTCTTTTTTGTAAGTCAGCACGTATATTCGATCGTCTGTTACAGTGATATCCTGGATGGCAGGACATTTGGATTTAAAGGAGATACGATTTTTAAAAAATTCCCAGTACTGTTTAAAATTGGGGTTGGATTGAAACCAGTCCAGGGTTTTCTTTTTGTATTCAGCGGTAACAGCCGCAGGTTCGTAGTTTTTCTTTACCCGGTACAATTTAGAGCCGGCTTTATCGAACACATCGATAACAAAGCCTTCCTTTCCGATTACGACATAGATTTTATCCTTATACCCGGTAAATGCGAACGAATTAATGGGATAATCCAATGAAAATGATCGACCGACTTTCATATCGGAGATATAAAGCTCCTTTTCTTTTTCAAATTTATTATTATACAAAGCCACTGCCAGGATAGATTCTTTTTTTTCATTGGCAGTGTTAGTAGTGGCCAGGAACCGATCAAGGAACGGGGTGAAAACCAAAAAAGGCAAGACCTTGTATTCTTTGATAAATTCGCCGTCCCTGGAAAAAATAGAGACTTTGGCATCGCTGCTGACATAGATTTTGTCCCGGTATGGCGAGGCTACAAGAGGGACTCCAAAAGGGTTCAGTTTGAATTCCAGTGGTCCTTCGCCAGGTTTTCCGAATTTTTTAATTAGCCGGAAATCGGCCTGGGAGTAAATATAGATGGAGGTCCCTTCAGTAATATAAATGCGGTCATTCCCGATGGAAAACGACTGGGGTTTCATGAGCTCTGGAAGTTCTGCGATTTTCACGGCGTGAAGGGTGGTGGCAAGGCAGCAGAGAACGACCACGAAACAAAAAGTAATTTTTTTTATTTTCATTTTTTTCCTCCGGGATAGTAGGCGTTTTATTTACAACCATATCCGCTGGAAATTATAACAAAGTTTCAATGGTTATTCAAATTTATTCTGCTACCCCGCCCTAAATCCACCACATGGTTTGTTTTCGACGACCAGGAAACCCTTTCATGCCCCCCTTTTTGTAAAAACCATCACGGATGGACGGTGGGACCAAAAACTTTTTTTAAAGAAAGTATCATTAATATCGATGGAGTCAGATCATGCCCGGGACAGCGCACGATATCCCGGCACTGCAATAAAAACCCACGTAGTGGAGATTTTTCTTGCCTGTCCCGGGGCAGTCAAGAAACCCCGCACGGCGGGGATTTATTATGGTACGCAGTGTGGTTAAATTTTGCGAAAAAGGGCGCGGAGGAATTCTTTCAATATGGGGATCAACCGGTTAAATTGCCGGCGCCAGCACCGCTTCGCCAACATACCCAAAACCTGGACTTTCACCGGGATCATCCATCTCCATTTATAGTGTTTTTTAAAATACCGGGTGAGCGAGCTGACTTTAAATAAATCCGATTTTAAGCTCTGCTTGCCGACAGAAGCGGAATGGCGATGATATACAACCGCATTCGCGGCCACGGCAATGGTCCATCCTTTTTTTTGGGCTCTCCGGCAATAATCCGCATCTTCCCAGTAAAAAAAGAACTTTTCATCCAAAAGACCGGTTTGTTCCAATGTTTCCCTGCGAATAAAGAGGCTAATCCCGGAAATAAAATCGACATTCCCGGGTTCGAGGGCAAATCGGTCGATCCCCAACACAGGGTGAATGCGTCCACCTCCGAAAGTTTGAATCCGGGAAGGTTCCGAAGCCAGGTAGACCAGGGCCCCCACCAAACCGGTTTTGGAATCGGTTTGAAGGCGGTAGACCAATTCTTTCAATGTCGCAGGCGTCACGATGGTATCGTTATTCAGCAACCAGACATAAGCGGCACCTTTTTTTTGAGCGTACCGGATTCCCACGTTATTGCCGGCCGAATAGCCCGAATTGGAACCATTCCGAACCAGGACCAGCGGGACCTCTTTATCGGATTCATCGCCACCTGCTTCCGCCTGTTCCCGGGTGTATTGTACAAAACGGACGGGTTTGGGTACGGGGGGTGAAACTAATGGCCGCAGTTTTTCGTGGACATCCGTATTCCCCGTCATTTTTCCATCGGCCCACTCCTTGATTTTCTCAATGGAGTTGTCGGTAGAGAGATTATCGCAGACAATTACCCGAAAATGTGGGTAATTCGTTCGAAAAACACTTTCCAGGCAATTGATTGTGTCTTTCCAACCATTCCAATTCAATAAAATGACATATACAGTTCCCATTGTTTTCCTATGGTTCCTATTTTACAGGAATATTCCCCCGGGGTCAAGTATAATAAAAAGCATTAAAGCATTTTGAAGTAATAATAACAAATCGAAAGTGTTACAACGCCCAACAATGTTTACTATGTTTTTCATTGAATATCGATTGACATAACCGGGGCTGTCTGCTACAATCAAGGTTCTATATTATTTGGAAAAAACAATGAAAATGATTTTTGAAAAAAGACGGCATGCGTTTTTATTGAATATTTTGCAGTATTGCACGGCAGACCGTATTTTTTTTGCGGCGATCCTGCTGTTGGGAGTTTTCCTTCGGTTCAAAGGGCTTACTTTCCAGAGTATGTGGTATGATGAACTGTGCTCGGTGGTTCGAAGCGCACCCGGTCAATCTTTTTCGGACATCATGGCCGTGCTTCAGTCCGACCCGCAACCCCCGCTGTTCTATACTTTGCTGCACTATTGGATGATCCTATTCGGTAATACGGAGTTTTCCGCGCGATTGCTGGTGGCTATTACCGGCAGCTTAAGCCTATTTTCGGTTTATTACCTGGCCAGGGTTTGCATAAATAAGAAAGTAGCCCTTATTGCTTTGTTTTTAACATCTATTAATTTTTTCAACATCTTTTTCTCCCAGGAAGTGAGACCTTATATATTTTTGTTTTTGTTCACCGCCCTTTCTTATGCTTCATTCATAAAACTACTGCGGGAACAAAACGTAAAGCATTCGATTATTTATGGGGTTGTTACCGCGATTATGTTGTACACCCACTACTATGGATTGATATATTTGCTGTCCCAGTCGATATTTTTAGCCTATTACTTTTTTATCGAGAAAAACCATTCAAAAATCGATCTTATAAAGTTTTTCGGTCTTTCCGGGATCGTTATGACCATTATATACAGCCCCTGGATTCCCCGGACCCTGGCGATAATGAGCAAATCAAGCCACTGGAATCCAAAACCCAAACCGGATTTTTTCCTGGATTTATTTCAACAGTTTTTCGGATCCAACCCGTTCTTAATCATGTTTTTTTCAGGGTTATTGCTGGTTTTGCTTTTTCATTTTTTAACCCAAACACGCCGGGAGGTGGAATCCCCTTCACCGGTTGAAGGTGACGACGAAAGTAAAAAGTTTTTAATTGTGTTCCCTCTCCTCTTTGGCTGGGTATTCTTCTCTCTCTTTATACCTTATTTCCGGTCCATAGTGAAAGTGCCGATGTATTATCCCAATTATGCCATCGGTATATTGCCGGCAATTATCGTAATGATTGCGTTAAGCATCCACCTATTTAAAAGCAGCATGTTTAAAGCGATCCTCTTAACGGGTATTTTTTTGGTTTCAATGACCAACCTTTTTGTAGAAAAGAACTATTACGGCACAAAAACCAAAGAAGATTGGAGAGGGGTTGCCCGATATGTGATCGAGCAGAGTGAGTCAAGGTATGGCGAGACAGAAATATTTTATGTTTCATTATCGCCGGAGTTTTATGAGTTTTATTTCAAATCCTTTGGAGTAAAGGCTTCTGCATTACCCCAGGGTGTGGATGCCCTGGGTTCTTTAATCGACTCGGAACCGGGTAAATATCGATTCATATGGGTACTCAAGGGTCATGGGAGAATGCCGGATAAGAAAGTTTTCAGTTATATCAAAGAGCATTACAAGCGGGTGGTGAGGCAATCCTTCGGTCCAGGTGAAGCGTTTCTATTCGAATTCAAACAGGAATGATCACCCCTGCGGAGCTGCAAATCGTTTGATTAAAGAACCCATTACTGGTTATTGGACCTTGATAATTCATGCCATGAGAGAACTCCCCCGACGTCAAGTGCAATTAAAACAATTTTATCGCGAGTATCGGTTAATGTAAAATTGCCTGCAAGACATAAATTGCCTGTTGAATCCACCAGGGTTACCTGCCTTTGATGGGTAGCCGGCTGCAAAATCAATAAATCCCCGGTATGACCGCCATTAATGGTTATCAAGTCGTCGGCTGCCGCGCTGTCTTCGGTATCGACTTTATGGTATGAGCTAAAAACTGTAATGGCTCCGCTTGAGATGACTAAACTTCGTTCAGTGGTGAGGCAATCGCCTAAATTCAGGAACCCATCGGCTCTCACACATTTTGCATCCGGGTCGACTGTCAGAAACGTCGTCAATGTGCCGGAAGTATCTTCCGCCTGGACGATAATATTGCTCCCGTGGCTTAATTGCCGGATATACATATCGCCGGTATAATTATCGATATAAGTAGTAGTCCCGGTATGTTGCAGCCTTAGGTCTGCATCATTTCCAAACCTGGCCTGGTATGTATCTTGCCATTCCACATGAGCACTCACATCTTTGCTCACATCGGTTCTCAATGCTTCAGCCGGAAGCCGGTCCTTCGACAGCGTACCTGCATTGATGTAGGTGGCATTCTGGTAATAACTACCCTCTTGCCCGTCCAATTTATCGGCATCTTTCCCGGTTAAAACAGTGGGGACCTGGGCTAAAGGGATAGTCCCGGCATTCAAGTTCCCGGCATTGCGATAAAAAGTACTATCCTGGCCATCCAACAAATCGGCATCCAAACCGGACCCGGCTCCGTCCACTGTTTTTATTTTTGTCAGCACTTCCGTTGGAGTTAAATCGCATAACGCATCCCAGCCAGTCCCGTTATACCGTTTCAGTTTATAGGTAGCTGCGGAGGTATCCAACCATATTTCTCCTTCTTCAGCGCCAGTGGGGATCGTATTACTGGCCCACAATTTTTTAATATCGTTCGCATCCTGGTATCCGAAAACCTGGTCTAATTTAAATAGTGCCATTTTTTTCTTTCCTCCTTGTTCTCTATTTTCCGGATTCATATTATATCCTGTCGATCATTACTATTCTTCCCCTGTTTTCCCCCATTTTCCTCCATTTGCCAAACAAATTCAAAAACTGCCGCTCCCTGCAAGCGTTTAAAAAACACCGGGAAGCATGAACAACACATACCAAAGCAGTAAAAACCAAACTAAACGCGCCCCCGGATTTTGGCAGGGTAGTCCTTTTCAAAATCATACATTTGGTATATAATTCTACTTCAAATCACAGCAGCCGGGAGAAACACCCCGTTGTGACGAAAGAGTGACCCGATAGATCCTGTTTTGTTCTATCCTGTTCACTCAAAATTAACATTACAGGATTATAATAGAATAAATGAAGGAATTCGAAATTAAAATAGACGAGGAGGAAAAAACGTGAACGCCGGTTACCCCGCAATAATCAACGATCCAACCGATTATTTGCGAGATGAGTTAAAAAATTTTAAGGATATTACCCGCTACATCAAACCGCTTTCCGGCGAAATCCCGGAAGTCCCGGGTATCGAGATTTATGGTGAAATCATTCCATATAACGGGATCGTAGGCGGAGATCATATCATCTACGTAGACTTTAAAAAGAGATTCGACCTGGATCAACGAATCCAGGAAGCCAAAAAAATCAACCGGGTGGATATCGCGGAAAAAATGGAATTAAATAAACAAAGAGCCGGGGTTTTACTGGCGGATGTATCGGGCCACAATCTCACGGATTCGATACTGTCGGCCATGCTGCACCAGGCATTTTTAACCGGCGTCCATTACGAATTGAGCCATAACGGCGAAATCACGCCGGAATTATTTGAAATCCTCAACAATCGCTTTTTCCAATCCTCCAGCGTCACGAAATTTATCACCTTGATCTACGGGGAAATCTGGAGCAGCGGAAAGTTCAGTTTTATTAATGCCGGACATCCGGCCCCGATAGTCTTTTCTTTTAAATTCGATAAATTGATCGATATCTGTTACGACCGGGTTCTTCATTTCCCACCCATCGGGACCCTACCATCCCGCGACGATATCGATTTACGCCGCCATTTCAGCCGCCTCGGTTATAAGAAAAAATACTCCGTCCATGAAATCAACCTCATGGGAAATGGTGATATACTGCTGTTATATACCGATGGTCTCACCGACCACCACCAGGACGAAAAAAACTACTATTACCCCAAGTTTCTCGGGGAAACATTAAAACGCGTAAAACACGCTTCCGCACAAGAAATATATTTCCATTTAAAGGAAGACCTTTTAAATTTTTCAAAACCTACCGACGACATCGGTATCGTGGTGATAAAAAAAATATGAAGCTATCCGTCGTTATCATTACCTTGAACGAAGAAGACCGCCTGGAAAATGCCTTAAAGAGCTGTGTCGACATCGCCGACGAGATTGTCTTGGTGGATTCCTATTCCACCGACAATACGATCCGAATCGCAGAAAAATACGGCGCAGTCATATTTAAAAATAAATTCATGGATTACGGCTCGCAGAAAAATTTTGCCATGGAAAAAGCCTCTTATCCCTGGATTTTAAACCTGGATGCAGACGAACGCGTTTCGGACAGGCTCAAACAAGAAATCCTGGAATTGAAACGAATCGAAGAGACCCAAATCCCGGTGGATGGCTTTCTCATCAAACGAAAAACCTCCTACCTGGGCAAATGGATCGTTCATTCGGGTTGGTACCCGGACCGGAAATTGAGATTGTTTCGCAAATCGAAAAGCCGCTGGCGGGGGAGAATCCATGAAGGATTGATCCTGGATGGGCCCACCGCGAAAATAGAAGGGGATATTCTCCATTTTACCTACAGGGATATGGACGACCACATCCAACGGATAAACCGTTATTCGCGGATGCAAGGGGAAGACATCGCCGCCAAAAAGAAAAAAGCCCTTTACCTGAGAGCCCTTCTCTTGCCGCCGGTGACATTCCTGCGGTTTTATGTGTGGAAAATGGGGATTTTGGATGGATTTCCCGGGCTGGTTATCGCACTGGTGTCTTCGTGGGGAACCGCTTTGAAGTATTTGAAAGCGATAGAAATTAAGATGGCGAAGAAAAAAGAAGAGACTGCGCCAGATCGATAGCGCACGTCATGCTGGACGGATTGGCAATGCCTTTCCCGGCTATGTCGAAAGCAGTGCCGTGATCCGGGGAGGTCCGAATATACGGGAGTCCTAAAGTCATATTGACACCGGTATGAATGTTTAAGAGTTTAAATGCGATCAAGCCCTGGTCATGATACCAGGAAATCACGACGCTGTCTTTCAAATCCCTGGCTTTTAAAAAAATCGTATCCGGGGGAAATGGCCCCTGCACATCCATGGTGTCTTCATTTCGAAGTATTTCCATGGCCGGGATAATGATCTCCTTCTCTTCTTTGCCTAAAAAACCGTCTTCTCCCGCATGCGGGTTTAAACCGCTGAATAAAAAAGCAAATTTTTTATTGAACCACCGGGTCAATTCCATATCGATAAACCGGGTAAACCGAACGATCCGGGGAATTCGAAGGTGGCCGAAAATTTCCGACAAGGGGATATGAACGGTATACAATGCGACTTTCAGGTCGTGCGACCAGAAAAACATACAATGATCTTTTACGCCGGCTGTATGGGCCAGTAATTCGGTATGACCGCTGAAAGTAATCCCGGCACGGTGCCATTTTTCTTTCGCGATGGGGCCTGTAACCAAAGCGTGAATATCGCCGGCCAACGCAAATTCGATCGCAGTTTTGACAAATTCGTAGGAGGGTTCGTAGGGTTGGCTGCTGTCCCATGATTTTGGTTTTTGGAGGGGTACGGGAAAATGAAAAATACCTTTCCGGTCTGCGTCGGAAATGGATTTGATAGGAGGAAATAGGCCTTTGGGGAAAGCCGGTGAATCGCCTATCGCCACGATGGCGCCGGGAGGATTGCAGCCGGCTAAGCTTTTTACGATGACTTCCGGCCCAATCCCCGCAGGATCTCCGAGTGTTACAGCAAGACGTTTATTCCCTGGAATCTTCTTTATCATCCTCAGCTTCGGGACTTTTGTACATGTATTTTATAACGTGTTTAAACACGATAAAGTTTTCAGCTTCGCTTTTCCGGAGTTTAATGCACTTCTCGTCATACCATTCGATTCGACCCTTGAGTACATCGCCGTTAATCAGCTCGATAACCATCGGCGTACGATTATTCATTTGTTTTATATAATAGTAATTTTCCGCGTGGGTTTTATAAGCTGGTGGCGGCTTCTTTTTCGACTCTTTTTTTTGAAACTTTTTTATTTCATTAAGATCAGGCTTAATCAGCTTCCGACTCATTTTCACTCCTTCTAATCTCGTAGTGCAAATCGGATATATATTAACCCAAATAATAAAAAAAGTCAACCCATCAATTTGGATTCCGATATTCTTTTTTTGGGATTAGCGGGTTACTTATGAATTGCCGGATTTTTTTTCTTTTTGCGTTCGGCCCAGCCCAGGATATTTCGCTGACGCTGGCGAGCTACGGCCAGGGAATTTTCGGGGACTTCTTCCGTGATGGTCGAACCCGCAGCGACGTAGCTGTTTTTTCGAATCGTCACGGGCGCGACCAATTCTGTACCGGACCCGATGAAAACACCATCCTCGATGGTGGTTTTATGTTTATTAACCCCATCATAGTTGCACGTGATGGTCCCGGCTCCGATATTGACGTGTTCTCCTATTTCGGCATCGCCGATGTAAGTTAAATGCATCGATTTGGAACCGCTGCCCAGTGTGCTTTTTTTCATCTCGACAAAATTACCCATTTTGGCCCCTTTTTTTACCAAAGCACCATTTCTTAAATGGGCATAAGGGCCAACCTGGACATTTTCTTCCAATACCGAATCGGTAAGAATAGAACCGGGAAGCAGGGTACAATTATCGCCAATCGTCGAATTTTCAATATAACAATGCGGGTAAATCCGGACGTTTTGACCGATTTTACTTTCACCCTTAATAACCACGCCGGACGAAAGCCTGCTTCCGGGTCCGATTGGAATCATTCCTTCTAAGAAGAAATTACCCATATCTTCGAGGATTGCCCCGCCAGCCATTATCGAAGCTGCCTGGAACGCAATTATGGAAGATTCGATGGCCAGCAGGTCTCTTTTCGAATCCAAAACAAAAAACGACTGTTTGGGAACGAAAATCCTCACATTTCCGTTGTTTCGCAATTTGGTAGCCACCTCTTTATCACTCTTCAGGTTAAGCCTGAGTTTTAAAAAGGAGCCGTGGGAAACCGCAAAAAAAGGTTTCCCTTCAATAGAGATAATGTTTTCTTTTTCAGGATCACGATGAAGTAATTCGTCGAAAATTTCCTCGATCAAGTCGGCTTCATGGAGCAAGAATCGTTGAGGATCAAAGATAATTAAAAAGTTAAAGGGTTTTGAACCCGTGTTTTCATGTTCAACCGGATCAAACGGGATAATGTCTTTGAAAATCCGTTGTTTCCAAAAGAAAAGACTGCGCCCGCGAAATAATTCATCGGACTCTGTCACTTCACCCGGTTCAAAAGCCAGAATGCTCATTAATCTTTTTACATTTCACTCAAATCTTCAGTACGACGGAAACTCTATCGGTTTTACAATTCGAGTAATGAGGTAAATTCGGGGATATCGGCCAGTTTATCAAAATCCGGTTCATTGTGAGCCGTAATTTTGAGAGACTTGTCTTTACCGACAGCATCATGCAGGTAATCCAGGCAGGAAGCCAGGTTGTTCTGTTTGAGAGAAAGAATCGACAGTAAGTAGAGTAGGTAAGGGTCTTCATATTTTTTTTCCAGGAGATATGTAAACCGCTCGTGAGCCGTATCCAAATGCCCTGCATTGAGATTGAAAATACCGTCATTGAGATAATCGATTTCGTCGTGGAGTTCAATTTTACTGGGGTTCAATTGATTCCAGCAAATATTTTTATACACCATGGACCGGGTGACGACTTCAGATATACTGTAGTGATCTGAATCTTTGTGGTCCTCGATGATTTTTTCGAAAACGGAGAGAGCCTCTTTATATTGACGTTTTCGAAAAGAAACCACGCCATTTGTAAATGCATCAGTGATGAGTTTCAGTTCATTTTCTTCGCTTAGTTCCATTAACAACGACCTCCGTCCGTCCGGATTCTACATTCCTGTAAAAACGTCAGGACCAATTTCGGCAGAGAAATCTTTTTTGCACTTCTTAACTTTTTACTTGTTTCGTTAGAACGTCTTTACAATTAAGTTCTTGGGAAAGCTTTTTCACCGTAAATAAGAAAAACATTCTCACTTTCAACTTTAGCATGCCTTTGCCCGGGTAAGGAACGAGTAGGCAAAGGCTTCGATACTACTGGGGATTCGATTCATACACTTGAGTCATAACACCGAGGACTTCGACCCCTGCACCTTTCGCGATATCAAGCAGTTGCATCACTTCACTGTATTTGACGTTTTTGTCTGCCCTGATAAATATCGTTTTGTCAGGTCTTGGGCCAAAAATCTCTCTTAGACGGCTTTCCAACATTTCCATTGGAACGGGGTCCTGGTTAATTTTCAATGTTCGATCGCTTTCCATGGTGAGAACAATCCCTGACTTGGACGAGGGCCTATCGGGGCCTTCGGTTTGCGTCTCAGGTAATTGAATATCGATACCTCGCTGGGATACCGGGGTAATAACCATAAAAATGATCAGCAACACCAATAAGATGTCGCACAGTGGCACGACGTTCGGATCTGATTTTTGGGAAGTACTTCCTCCTACATCAACACTCATTCGACCTCCTAATCTTTATTTTTATCATAGAATGCCCTAACTTGTCAAGACTGTTTCTCGAAAAAAACACGCTCATTTCCTTGAAACGCAAGCAAGAATTGCTTTTCGAATAAACATAAAATATTATTTTTTTATCTTTTTTAAGGCTAAATCCACCGCTTTTAAAATCGGCTCGATGGATATCTCGTTTCCAACTGCTTTTTTCATCCATAAATTGGGGATCAGCGTGCCTGTGGAGTACATTCGCAGGACTTCCGGCGCCAGGTCTTTTCCTTCGATATATTGTTCGACCTGGAAGTCGATCAACTGCCCGAAGGAGTAGGCCGATAAATAGAGAGGATAGCTGATCATATGGGAGTAAATGCCCAATATGGGTTGATCTTTGATGCCGAAAACCGGCGCAAAGTATTTGTTCCAAACTTCTATGGAAATGCGGGTAACGGCTTCTTTAAGTTGTTGGGGGGTGCAGTCGGGGTTGGCATACATCCATTTCCAGGCATACATATCCACTAATGAAACCCCCATGATTTCGTAAGCTGACCAAACCGAATCCAGGGTAATCAAATGGTTTTTATCGGGGTTATTCTCTTTCATTCCCAGCAGGTCCAGGTCTCGTCTTTGGAAAATAAACGCCAATGCTTCGGTAAACGATGTATTGGGAACGCCCCGCATCATATAATAGGGGACATCGTGGAGGCTGATGGTTTGTTCCACATTGTGGCCGAATTCATGGATGGCGATATTGTACCCTTTGTAGTTCATGCCGCTGTCCGGCATGCGGGTTCGCAAGTGGGATTTTTCAGAACGCATATCGGCTTGCCAGGCATGGCCGGAACCGCGCGCATCATCGACGGCAATTTTGGAAGCGATGAAGTTCGCTTTTTCTTTTGGAAAACCCAATTTAACCAGGATGTTCGGGAGGTCGTTTTCCAGGGCTTTCACATCGGGGTATTTCTCCCGGACAATGCTGTCCAATTTCTCTTCCGGGATGCCGCTTCTTCCTACAAAGCCGTTATACCAGATATCGAAGGGTTCCAACCGGCGGTTCAGACGTTTTTGGATCAATTGGGCCAATTTTTTAATTTGGGGGGACGACACCATTTTAATAAACAGGTCTTCCACTTCTTTTTGGGAGATTTCCATTTCCCCGTCGAATTTTCGTTGGATGTAGGTGCTCATTGCTCCCGGGCAGTAAGGGTCCATGGCTTTAAGTGCAAGGAAATTGTTTAACAAATGGCGGTACCGGGTATTGGGTTCGGAGGGGGCTTCGATCTCTTTGCCGTCTTTATAAACTTTCTTCGTGTAGGGGTTCCAATCATACCCGGGGTTGTTGATTACGGTTTGGGGAATATCCTGGGAGATGATTTGTTTCATTACTTCGTAGATGATTTTTTGTTTTTCGAGGCCGGACGGTAAGCCGTAGTTGGCTTTGAGTTCATCTCTCAAATTCCAATGAGTCAGCAGGCAAAGATCTTCTGGGAATAATTTTTTGCCTTTTTCACTGAGTACATGGCCCATAAAAATATTGTATTCCGAAATATACAGGTCTGCATTGGAATTGATGTTGGAGTAGTCCTGGATCAACGCGGGGGGAATCCGGAGGGCAAAGACATCGCCCAATCGGGCAAACGCCCAATCTTTGGAACTCCAGGAAGGCCCGAGTCGGTTTTTTTCTTCCAACGAATAGAGCGGGAAATTCAATGCAGCCATGAAGGCGATTTTGTTTTGATAAAAATCTTCTTTTAAATGAGCTGAAACATCGTACCCGGAGAATAGTTGATCGATAGGATATATTTCACCCTCATCCAGGTCTGTGGGTTCTTTCAAGTCCAGGGTGATTTTGTTGAAATGGCCGTTCAGTATTTCAAAGTTCCGGGAAAATTTAGCAAAAAACGTGTCCCGTTCTTTGTCGGATCCAATATAGTAAGTCATACAAAAATTTTCAAAATCGGCGGGGGTTCCGTCTGTTTCGCGCCATAAAACGGATGCCTGGCGAACTCCTTTTTCTATTCGACCGGCTTGGTCTGCGCCGTATTTTCCAGTCAGTGCGCCGATCACTTTAATGACTGTTTCATTCGGCACGCCCTTGGGGTTATTGTCGGCGGCAGCCATACTATTTCCCAAATAACCGCACATCGACGACAATAAAAAAAATAGTAAAAAAATGGATGTTTGTTTCATCGAACTTCTCCGTTTTTATTTTTTTTAACGACATAAAAAAACATTACCACAAATCGATGTTTCTTGCAATCTCGGGAATTTTTTTCCCCTTAACAAGAGTTTTTGCGGAATGTTTCAGTGTGTCGATAAAATTTGAACCGTTGAAAATACCACGTCGCAATAGGGAGCCCATGCAATGGGCTTCCCGAAAAGAGCCCCCAGATCGTCGAAGACAAATTAGGCGGTGGATTTTGGAGAATTTTTTAAAAGTCTTGAAATTTTTTTTTCTTTCCATTAGTATTAAAGGAAAAAAATAATGGTAAGACATATAAATATATTAAAAGTAATTTTCGTACTGATCGTCGGAATAGTAACAGGGCTTGAGGTGCCGGCCTACGGCCATACGGCGCCTATTCGATTCGAACGACTCACAGTTGAGAACGGTTTATCCCACAATACGGTAAATTGTATTTTAAGGGATAGAACCGGGTTTATGTGGTTTGGGACTTCCGACGGTTTAAACCGATACGATGGGTATCGATTTAAAATCTACCGTCATGATTATCGAAATAAAAATTCTATCAACGATAATCGAATAACAGTTTTATTGGAGGACAAAGAAGGGAAAATATGGGCCGGTACGCGTAATAACGGCCTGGATGTGTTCGACAGTCATACCGAACGGTTTACACACTTCACCCCGGAAGCCGGAAACCCCAAAAGCATCGCCGGGATTTCCGTGACCAGCCTATGTCGTGACCGGGAAGGAAATATATGGGTGGGTCTTGAAGATTCCGGGGTTTGCCGGTTTAATAAACAAGACCGGTCATTTACCCGCTTTTTGCATAATTCAAAAGACCCTGCGAGTCTTCGCAGCAATTTTGTGGGAAAAGTTTATTGCGACCGGGAGGGGATTGTCTGGGTGGGAACCAGCGGGGGTATTCTTCACCGTTGGAACCCCGGGACCGACGGTTTCACCTCTTACTCCTTTCCCACCAATGGGAAGAGCTCTCTTATTACCGCCATTTATCGCGATAATGACGATGAATCCTGGATTGGAACCTTGAACAACGGGTTATTCCGATTCGATGAGAAGAAAAGAAATTTTTTACGCTTTTCCACGGGAAAATCCCAGGGTGGATTAACTCCCGACTTTATACAGGATGTAATCCAGGATCGATCCGGTTTGATCTGGATTGCTACCAACGGCGGAGGGCTCTATATTTTTAACAAACAATCCGGGGCGATCTCCTCGATGTTACCGAGCCCGGTAGACAGGAATTCGTTGGGTTCATCGATTTTACAACAAATATATGAAGACTCCGAAGGAATCGTCTGGATCGCTTCGGCTTACGGCGGTGTCAATACCTGGGACCCGAAAAAATACAAATTTCACCACTACAAATTCGAAATTGGAAACCCCCATTCTATTTCCAATAACAACGTATTTTGTTTTTATGAAGATAAAGACGGTTACATCTGGATCGGGACCGATGGGGGAGGAATCAACCGGTTCGATCGAAAAAAGAGCACTTTTGTGCACTACCTTCATGACCCTTCCAACCCATACAGTATTTGTGAAAATTCCGCCCTCAGTATCCGGGAAGATCAAAACGGTTTTCTCTGGGTCGTGACTTATAGTAAAGGAGTAAGCCGTTTTGACCGCAAGACCGGGCGATTCTATTACTATCGGGGGAAAGAAAACATTAATGCGGATGAGTTGTCTATTTTTTTCCTTTCGCTTTTCAAGGACAGCAGCGGCCAAATATGGGTCATTTCCCTGGGAGGGGGGATCGGGAGGCTGGATACTCAAACCGGTGAGGTGACTTATTACCGGCATGATCTCTCGAACCGGGACAGCCTCAACCACAATTTTGTCATGGCCATGCAGGAAGATAAACCCGGGGTATTATGGGTTGGGACGGTGGGAGGCGGTTTGGATCTTTTCGACACTAAGCTGAACCGCTTCACCCATTACATGCATGACCAAAACGATCCCCGGTCTATCAGCAGTAATGCATTACGATCATTACTAAAAGACAAAAAAGGAACCTTGTGGATCGGGACCGATAATGCCGGGCTTAATCGTTTCGACCGTCAAACCGGCACTTTTTCCCATTTCGATGAAAACCGCGGATTGCCCAACAATTCGATTCATGCTTTAGTCGAGGATGATCGCGGGTATATCTGGATCAGTACCAATTCCGGTATTTCCAGGTTTGATCCACTAACCGGGACGTTTAGGAATTATGGTGTCCATGACGGTTTACAAAATAATATTTTTATCGTGGGGGCTGCTGCTAAATCAGCCGATGGCGATTTATTTTTTGGCGGCATTAACGGTTTTAATGCCTTTCATCCTTCGGAAATCCACGATTATCCGAATCATGCTCCTATAGTATTTACCGACTTCCAGCTTTTCAATCGATCGGTACCTATCGGCCAAACACCCGATAACCGAAAAATTTTAGAGCAGTCCGTTACCTATACTAAAAAAATCGAATTGTCTTATCGGGACAGTATTTTTGCCCTGGAATTTGCCGCTTTAAACTATACGAACCCCAATAAAGGCCGCTATCTATATAAATTAGAAGGCGCGGATGAAGATTGGATTTCTACAAAAAACGCTCCATTTGCCATGTATTCTTCAATTCCTCCCGGCGATTATGTTTTCCGGGTAAAAAACGCCAACAGCGACGGTACCTGGAACCCCAGCGAGGCCAGGTTATCTATTATTATCAAACCTCCCTTCTACCGGGAATGGTGGTTCCGTTTACTCCTCTTGTGTGTGTTTTTGGCCCTGGTTTTTACTGCTCATAAAATTCGGTATCAACGTTTGGAGAAACGACGCCTGGAACTGGAAGAAACCGTCAAGGAACGAACCCTGGAATTAAGCCTTAAAAAAGACCGATTGGAAAAAATCGAACGCATCATGCGAGCCGTTAACCGTGAAGTGACTTTAGTCCGGGTGCTGCGGGCCATTCTTAAAGAAATCATGGTGATCCGGGGCATCGAGAAGGCTTGCGCTTTGATTTATGATAAATACCAGGGCTTTTTTCAATATAAAGCCACGCTGGGTTGGAACCAAAAACAATTAAAACCATTCTTATTGTCCAGGGAAGAAGTTGAAGAACGTTTTATCCATAACTCAACGGAAATTTACAAAGATATCTTCCTCCGGGTGAAAATCGACTGGCCCCAAAAGGAGGATAAAGTGTGTTTCATGGGTACTCCTAAAACCCTCCTGGTTATGCGAATCCAACAGGATGGAAACGTGGAAGGGTATTTGATTTTTGCCAATATGCAGCACGACGATGCGTTTAAGGACCAGGACCTCCGGCTGCTGAACGATTTGAAAACGCATATCGTTTCTGCCTTTGTGAAAAGCCGGTTGCTCCAGGAATTGAAAAAAGAACGGGAAATCGCCCAGGACGCCAACGAATCCAAAAGTATGTTCCTGGCACGCATGAGCCATGAAATTCGTACCCCTTTAAACGGTATTATCGGTTTCGCTGAAATGTTGACCGATACAAACCTTAATGCAGACCAAAAAGACTATACACGCACCATAAGCCAGAGCGGGGAATCTCTCCTGACACTTTTAAACGATATCCTGGATTTCTCTAAAATCGAGGCGGGCCAATTGGTTTTTGAATCCCTCGACTTTGATCCTGAAATAACTATTTTCGACATCTGCCAGATCATCCTTCCCAGGATCAGCAGTAAGCCCATCGAAATACTGGCTCATATCGGCGACGGCGTCCCGGCTTATGTCAAAGGAGACCCGGGCCGTTTCCGCCAGGTCTTGTTGAATCTCATGGGCAATGCCGCTAAATTTACGGAAGCCGGGGAGATCGAGCTTTCTATCGACGTCGAAGAAGAAGTGGATCAGCGGTTAAAGCTTCATGCCAGGATTCGCGATACAGGTATCGGTATCCCGCCGGATAAATTGGAAAAAATCTTCGATGTGTTTCAACAAGCCGATGGGTCTACGACCCGAAAATACGGGGGGTCAGGCCTGGGGTTGGCTATAAGCCGCCATATTGCCCGGCTGATGAACGGTAATGTCTGGGCTGAAAGTACCCCCGCGAAAGGCAGCATTTTTCACTTCGTTGCCTGGATGGAAAAATCGGAAAAACACTTTTTTCACCATCGAATTTCCGACTTTCTCACGGGAAAACGTATCCTGGCGATTGACGATAACCCGCGTAACCTTGATATTATTACTTACATTTTAACCCGCTCCGGTGTCCGGGTCGATGTCCTGGCCTCCGGTAATCCTGTTATTCCTTCGCTCCGCCAAGCTTTGGATTCAGGGGACCCTTATCATCTCTGTATCGTGGATATCATGATGCCGGATTTAAACGGGTTTGAACTGGCCCAAATGATCCGGAAACACCCCGCTTCTTTTTCTTCTATTCCCCTGCTTGCTTTTTCTTCGTCAGCTATGCGCCATTCGCAAAAATTCCAGGAATATGGTTTCAACGGATATCTCTCCAAACCGATTCGAAAAAAATTGCTCCTCCAGATGCTGGAACGCCTGCTAGGCGGAGTTTCAACCGAAACGCCCCAGGACGATCTATCCAGGGTGGTGGTCACCCGTCATATCCTGGTGGAAGAAGCCAAACATTCGATCCGTATTTTATTGGTGGAAGATAATCCCATTAACCAAAAATTGAGCCAATTCATCTTAAACCGCTCCGGGTACCGGATCGAGATCGCAAATAATGGAAAAGAGGCGGTGGATAAAGTGACGGCAGATCCGAATCGATACGATATTATCTTCATGGATATCCAGATGCCGGAAATGGATGGGTTGGAAGCGACGCGGCAAATCCGGAAACTTGGATTCATCCATCTCCCCGTCATCGCCATGACGGCGGAAGCCATGAAGGGAGACCGGGAAAAATGCCTGGATGCTGGGATGAACGATTATATCTCCAAACCGATTAAGCGGGAAAAAGTATTTGAAATCATCAAAAAATGGGCTCTTAATCAATAGGGAATCGGCTTGACTTTTTTTTGAAACAACCTATAATTCCTTTATGAGTAAAAATGATTCATGTGAATTTAAACAGGGAAAAAGCGATTGAGCATGCTTCATCAAAATATTTTCTTTTGTCCGCAATTTAGCTTATCGTTCCACAGTGCTTCCGCAGCCCTTTCACGATGAACCGGCAGATCAAATTTGCACGTCTTCCGAATGCGATTGCAGGGGAGTGTATAATATTTTGTGTAAATTAGTAAAGTGAAATATTCCAAATCGATTTAGCCTTTAGTCCACGGATTAAATGTAAATCGAGAATAAACAATTGCTGATCGGGGATTAACAGATGTAAATCGGGAATTTTAACATTAAAACGGCGGGTTTTAAGATTAAAGTCGGGGATTTTAAGATT
>Ga0105104_10000163_pt1 | contig 47915 bp, 20 predicted proteins | sample PPLLaktember2015_3_FD_87034 | JGI IMG/M metagenome (GOLD analysis project Ga0105104, IMG submission 87034) | Freshwater sediment microbial communities from Prairie Pothole Lake near Jamestown, North Dakota, USA - PPLs Lake P7 Core (6) Depth... | ecosystem: Environmental > Aquatic > Freshwater >... | reverse complement strand
TGAGAAGTTTGGGGTCGGCCTTTTTAAAGATGGAGAGCGATTTTATAAGACTGGTGATATCGCACGGTTTTGTATGGATGAAACCATCGAATACATCGGAAGGATTGACCATCAAATAAAAATCAGGGGCCATCGCATCGAATTGAAAGAAATTGAAAACCGCCTAACAAGGATAGAAAATATTAAAGAAGCAGTGATAAAGGTATTTAATGCTTCTATTGGAGTAAATAAAGAGCAAGGAATTGAAAAATGGCTTTGTGCTTATTTTGTATCGAATTTCAACGTGGATACTACCCAGTTGAGAAAAACCCTTGCAGATCATTTACCCATTTATATGGTTCCTACATATTTTATCCAGGTAGAAAAGATTCCCCTTACATCAAACGGAAAAGTGGATTTATCGGCATTACCCGACCCGCTTATTACCGAAAGCGAGAAATATATCACTCCCAGGAACGATTGTGAAAAAAAGCTCGTTCAAATTTGGTCTGAGATATTGGGTGTAAATAAAGATTCCATTGGAATCGATGATAATTTCTTCGATCTCGGCGGTCATTCATTAAAAGCCACCTTATTGGTCAGTAAGATACATAGAGAATTCGATTTACAAGTACCCTTAATGGAAATATTCACTTCTCCTACTATTAGAGAATTATCCGAATATATGAAGCGTGTTGTGGAAAACAAATATATTTCGATTAAACCGGTGGAAAAAAAGGAGTATTATGACCTTTCGTCCGCACAGAAACGACAGTTCTACCTGGACCAGTTTGAAAAAATTGGGACCGCTTTTAATGTTCCTTCTGCATTGCGGTTCAAAGGAAAACTCGATATCCATAAGATTAATTTAACAGTAAAACGATTGATAGAGCGTCACGAATCCCTGAGGACCTCCTTTGAGATAATCCACGATAAGCCGGTACAGAGAATACATGACAACCTTGAATCCCGGGTTGAAATTTTGCCGTGGAGAGAGATAGAAGAAAATCAAATGGAGAAGCTCATTAAATCGTTTATTCGCCCATTTGACTTGAGTAAAGCCCCATTATTACGGATTGGGATTGTCGAATTATCGATGAGTGAAACCTTCGTTCTTTTCGATATGCATCACATTATATCCGACGGTGTATCCATGGAAATTTTGAAAGAGGATTTAAAAAGAATATATTCGGGACAGAACATGGAGCCGCTGGAAATCCAGTATAAAGACTTTTCCGAATGGCAAAATCATTTGTATGACTCTGAGCAGATAAAAGACCAGGAAGAGTATTGGGTGAATCAATTTAGGGATGCCAACCAGGTTCGCCCGTTAAATCTCCCTTATGATTTTTCCCGTCCTGCCAATATGAATTATACTACAGGGCAGTATGCATTTGGGTTGAAAGATGAAGAGGCGATTCGATTCAGGTCATTAATTTCGCAAACTCAAACAACTTTGTATATGAATGTCCTGGCTGTTTTGGCTATTTTGTTATATAAATATACCGGAACGGAAAAAATCACCATTGGAACAGGTGTTGCAGGCAGAAAACACGATAGTCTCCAGGGAATTATCGGTTTTTTCATCAATCTTTTAGCTATATGCTCTTTTCCCAACGATAAAAAAACCTATGCGGAATTTTTAAACGAAGTTAAAACGACTTGTATTAATGCTTTTGAAAGACAAGATTTCCAATTTGAAAAATTGATCGAAAGATTGAAACTCCAGAGAGATTATTTTCGAAATCCACTTTTTAATGTGAGTTTAACCGTTCAAAATTTTAAACCTCAATCCAATAACGTAAATTCCGATAATTCATTTATTCTTTTAAAAATGGAGCAAACGCCCATGAATGTGGATTTAAACTTTTTAATCGGGGATATGAATAATGAGATATACTTTCATGTCGATTATTTAATGGAATTATTTAAAAAAGAAACCATAATACAATTGGTTGCTGACTATTTAAAGATTATAGATATGATCTCTCGAAATAAAGATATCGAAATCGGTCGAATTTCGCTTTCAAATCGAGATGAAAAAGAGAGACTTGCTTTGAAAATTCAAAAGGATCAGGAGTTCTTTAGTCGAATACAAGAGGTGGATTTCAATGAAATATTTTAGCGTACCTGCGGATTTTAAAAAAGAAACCATTGATAGATATGCTCAATTGAATGAAAAGTACCCTGATTCAAGGGTTTTAGAAACTTTTGGAAATATTACGGTCGGTAATAGCTGGGGTTCCGGGAGGACCATCAATCTACTTCCAAAGGCAGGCATTGAGCAACTGCTGGAATATGCAAATTATTCCAGGGAGAGGGGTATCGACTTTAATTATACTTTGAATGCGTCATTTATGGGGAATCGCGAGTTTGAGCCTTCGACTATAAGCGAATTGAAAGTGTTCCTGGGTAAGCTTTATAATGGAGGTATTCGGTGGTTGACCGTGACAATGCCGTCCCTGATCGAATTGGTTCGATCCACTCCTTATGATTTTTCATTGAAGGCCTCTACCATTTGCCAGATCACCAACGTCGATAAAGCAATGGCCTATAAACGCATGGGCGTTCAGCGGATTGTTTTGGATGAGTCTGTTAACAGGGATTTTAAAACCATGGAACGCGTAATTAAGGCTTTCGGGAGCGGTGTTGAAATTATAGCCAATGTTATTTGTTATAAGAACTGTGTTTATCGCATGTTTCATTATAACCAGATTTCAGGGGATTCGATCAGTCATTCCGATAAAGTCGGCTGTGATTTTTTTGTGAATCGATGTGTATTGCAGCGTTATCAAAGAATTTCCAATTTATTACGAATCAACTGGGTGAGACCTGAAGATCTCCATTATTATACAGCTATTGGGATTAATCATTTCAAACTCCAGGGTAGACATTCCGTGTTAAGAGGAGACCCTGTTCGAACACTGGAATATTATTTCAATGAAGATTATGATGGAGATTTGATCGAGTTATTGGATATGTTCGATCCCATGACTCGATTTAAGATCGGTGTAGAAAATAAGAAACTGGACGGTTTTATCGATGCTTTTTATAAGAATGATAATTTTTGCAAAAATGATTGCAACAACTGTTCCTATTGCGAAAATTATGCAAAGAATTGCATCGATTTTGCAGAAGCTAGAAAAACAGTGGATTCGGCAGTAGAATTTTACAATGGATATGATGAATATAAAAAAATGGTCCTGGATTCGGAAATTGGAAAACCCGTTGAAAAATTGTTTGAAGACCATTCGGTGAATATTCATTTTGATTTTGAAGAATGAAAAACAAATCAAGGATTGAATTTAAAGAATTAATAAAAACCTCGGAGGAAAAAGGATGAGGACTAACGAAGTATTTACTTTAGAAGAAATGGAAAAAGCAAAAGCGTACTGGGTTAGCATACTATCCGGTGAAATGGTTGAAGTAAAGGTACACGCCGATTTCGCATGGGGTATCGAATACAAAAGAGATCAATTGGAATTTCATTTACCGGAGGATCTTTCATTGAAAATTTTTTCTTTAAGTAAAGACCAGGACCTTCTCTTATATATCGTTTTAATGAGCGCGCTCAAGGCTTTTATATTTAAATATATGGGGATGGAAGATATTGTCATTGGATCTCCGATCTATACGACCACTGGAGAAACCTACGAATTCAATAAAGTTATCTTTATTCGTGATCACTTAAATCCTCAATTGCCCTTTAAGGAACTTTTAAAATCCATAAAACAAAGTGTTATCGATGGTTATAAAAATCAGCATTATTCAATGGAAAAAATCCTTGAAATGTTGGGGTATAATCTCATTGAAGTTTCTTTTTCCCAAATCCTTCTTGTCCTGGAAAATATTCATCAACAGGATATAATTAAGGGAATTGTCAATAGCTATAATAATGATATAACCCTATCGTTTAGACGGAAAGACAAGATATTGGAAGGAACTTTCGATTATAATACAAAACGGTTTAAACGCGAGACCATCGAGCGGATAAAAAACTATTATTTATATATTTTTGAGCAGGTTGTTCTGGATATAAATATCAGCATAGAAAGCATTCAATTACTTTCTCTCGAAGAACGGAATCAATTATTATATGAGTTCAATTCAACCACCGAAGATAATTGGAATGGTAAAACACTTCATGGATTGTTTGAGGACCAGGCTAAAAAAAATCCAGCGCAGTGTGCCGTTCGTTCATCTATTGAACTCGATCAAGTTTATTCTGCCTTTCAATCCCCGGGAGTTGAAATTAACCCTGCTTTATTTTCAGAGATAGAAAAATGCTGCTTTCGAATGAATAAGTATATTTTCCAATCCGGAATCGAGACCCCAGGAACTCTTAGGCCGTATATGATTTTAAAGACTCATCGTCGTAACAGTGTGGTTGTGAATTCCAATTTAATGAAAGTATTAGAGCTTTTTGACGGATTTAGAAATGTCAAATGTATTTTTGATGGGATAAAAAATTTAAAGTTCAACCTTTTGATGTATTCCATTTCGTCGGAAGATATTCTAGAAATTACCGATCAATATAGTCAACGTGAAGAAATTTTTATGAGCGGAGGATTTGACGATTTCGTTCGAGTCGTTAAATCCCTTTATAATAATCATTTAGTGGAATTAGTCGATGTTAATTCCAATGAAGTATCTAATGGTTTTAGAGAGGATATAACGCTGGATATAGTCGAAGAAGAATTGGAACAGGATAATAAGATTGTTGAAAATCTCATTAAAGGGAATACATGTTTGTCGAAAGCGGATGTCCTCTTGCTTGGGGATACGACCGGCCTCGCTTCGGTAGGTTTGCTTTACCTGGCTTCCTATTTGAGACGAAATGGATATAGAGCTGTATGCCAATTTAGGGATACAATGCGGGATTATATTTCTCTGAGACGAAATATAACAGACCTCCTGGAGAAAATTCAACCCAGGATAGTGGGAGTCAGCATGAAATGGTTCCCACATATCGCACGGGCTCTTGAAATCTGCAGTATTGTCAAGGAGCATTCTCCTCATATTAAAGTCGTTGTAGGAGGGGATTCCGCTTCTTTTTATTGGAACGATATTATTTCAAGGGATTGCGTGGATTACGTCATTCGCGGGGAAGGAGAAGTGCCTCTTTTGAAAATATGTGAAGGAAAAGACGAAATCCCCAATTGCGCATATAAAAAAAATGGTCAAATTATCGAAAACCCTATTACATATGTCCAGGATGACACAAATTCTTCTGAAATCTATCTATCTCATCTCGATGAAGTCATATTATCAAAGCATGCCCCAATTTTCGGGATGTTTTTTATCCACACTCAAAAGGGATGCGGGATGAGTTGTTTTTATTGCGCTGGATGCCGCTCCACGCAAAAAATAGTTTTCAATCGGAAGTCTGCTTATCAGAGAAGAGTGGAAGAGGTTCGAAAAGATATTATAGAAGCCAAAAAGCATGTTTCGACCTTTATGTTTGAATTTGAGGCACCCAATAAAGATTTGTTTGAATATTGTCGAGAAATATGGAAAGATATTGATCTCTCTTCTCATTTTTGTTTTTTTCTTACTGCCTATGCTCCCTCTCCCGAATTAATCCAGTTAGTAAACACTACATTTAAGTATGTGACTTGGAATCCTGATTTTTGCAGCTTTTCTCAGAGACACCGTCATCAGTTATTTTCAATGGGGCTGGTTAAACCTCAAATGACCGATGATGAGCTAATCTCTTGTTTTGAAGAATGGGAAAAATATGAAAATTGCGAAGTAAAAATAAACACCATTTCTGGACTTCCATTTTTTAAGTTAGAAGACATTAAATATAGTGAAAGCTTTATAGATAAGATTCTTAGCCAATATTCCTCTCTTACTGAATTGCATTGGGGGCGACTTCATGCCCAACCCGGCGCTCCGATTACGAAGGATGCGGCAAAATATGATATGCATTCGTATGCAGTCGATTTTACCGACTTTTTTAAGTATAGTGCAATGAACCTGCATCAAAATGCAACCTACCCCACTTTTGAATATGTTAATTACCCTTTTATTTATTTTAATGATGAGGATCTGAATTCAAAAGTGACCCAGCACTATGTAGAAATGAATCAGAAACTTGATCGCCACATTGGAGAGAAACGGAGTCGATGGGTATTGTATGATCGATTATCTTATGGAGAATTAAATACAAAGGCCAATAAACTGGCATGCTTGTTAAAGGAAAAGGGTGTTACTCCCGGAACTATCGTGGGAGTGATGATGCCTGATAATTCGAAATTGATAATAGCCCTGTTGGGGATATTTAAGGCAGGTGCCGCGTATTTACCGGTTGATTTGGATTACCCGGCTGATAGAAAATCATGTATTTTTGAAGACAGCGGTCTTCCCTTTTTATTGGTGGATTCGAATGAAGAATCGGTGGTTCCCCCTATATCCAATCCTTTATCCGTTATACCCCTCGATGACAAAATACTGACACCCTATGATGGCTCTAATCCAAAACAAGAGGGAAGCCCTTTCGATCTTGCCTATATTATTTATACTTCAGGCACTACGGGTAAGCCCAACGGTGTAATGATTGAACATAGAGGCATTGTAAATTTTTCCTTGTGGAGGATAAATGCCTACCGGATCAATGAAAAAGATGTAACTCTTCAACTACTTTCCAATAGCTTTGACGCTTTTGGTACCGGTTTATATTCAACTCTCCTTGGTGGGGGAACTTTAGCGATGATTCCTGGCGTAAAGAAGCTGGACTTTTATTATATATGTCAATCCGTTCTCTATTTGGGGGTAAGCAATATCAGCGTCGTGCCGGGGATTTATCAAACTTTGTTGGAAACAGCCGGTAAGTCGGATTTGCGCAGTCTAAGGTTTGTTGTTTTGGGCGGGGAGAAGTGCACCCCGAGTTTTATCAGGAAAAGCAAAGAGGAAGTTCCTCATGTGTTATTGATAAATGAATATGGGCCTACTGAAACTTCTATAACCGCAATTGTTAATATTGGCATGAATGAATTCAATACGAAGGTTATTGGAAAACCGATTTCTAATACCCGTATCTTCATCTTAGACAAATCGTTTAATATTGTTCCCATTGGCGTGAATGGGGAACTGTGCATCGCCGGAGTCGGTGTGGCACGGGGGTATTTGAATAACGAGAGGTTGACGCAAGAAAAATTTAAAAATATCCCTTCGAATTTTATTGAAGACACCTTAACTCTTGAAAATTTTTATCTTTCTCGAATATATTGCACTGGGGACATTGCACGGTGGTTACCGGACGGGAGTATTGAGCTTGTTGGAAGAACCGACAACCAGGTTAAGATTCGGGGGCATCGGATTGAGCTGGGTGAATTGGAAATTTGTTTTTTCAACTACCCTGGGATAAAAGAAGTTGTGGTGGTAACAAATCATGAATTGGATACGGTAATCGCGAATAGAGATAGTGTTGAGGAACACGAAGATAGGCAGTTATGTGCTTATTTCACTGCGGATCGAAAACTTAATATCGCTGAATTGAAAATCTATCTATCCGGGAAATTACCCGATCATATGATGCCTTCTTATTTAATACAATTGGATGAAATCCCACGAACCAGGAATGGGAAAATAAACCGGAAGGCTTTGCCGGATCCACGATCTTTATTGGAAAGCACATATGATCCCCCCCAGAATCACATACAAGAGATACTGGCTAAAGTGTGGCAAGAAGTGCTGGGATTGGAAAAAGTAGGCATAAATGATAGTTTCTTTAATATTGGCGGCGACTCTATCAAAGTCATACAGATATCTTCAAAATTACGGCAAGTTGGCTTGAGAATGGAAATAAAAGATATTTTCGAGCACCCTACGATCAAAAAATTGGAAAAATATATAAAAGTGACGGATAGAAATGTCGATTCAACTCTTGTCGAAGGTGAAGTTCCTTTAACTCCAATTCAAAAGTGGTTTTTTGAAAAAAATTTCCTGGAACATCACCATTTTAATCAATCTGTAATGCTATATCGAAGAACTGGTTTCGATAAAGAATTGTTGGGGAAAGTATTTAAAGAAGTCGTTACGCACCATGATGCATTAAGAATGGTTTTTAAAACGGATAATAATCATATTGTTCAACAAAATAGGGGTATCGATGGGAAATTATTTACCCTTGAAATCATCGAGCTGGACAATAATCAAAATCTAAATATTGAAGTAGAAATAGAAAAAAAGGCAAACGAAATTCAACGCTCGATTGATTTGAAAGAAGGTCCATTGGTTCATTTGGGATTATTTAAAACGAATGATGGAGATCACCTATTGATCGTTATACACCACCTTGTAGTAGATGGCGTTTCCTGGAGGATAATCCTTGAAGATTTTATATCCGGTTATAAACAGGCCGAGAGAAACGAAGAAATTACTTTCCCATCGAAATCGGATTCGTTTTTGTCCTGGGCAGTGAAATTATACGAGTTTGCAGAGAGTAAGGATTTGTTAAAAGAATTGGATTTCTGGAAACATCTGGAAGAGAAAAATTTTGCTTCTATATTCACGGATAATGATGTTGAAATTGATAAAAAAATAAACAAAAATAAAAAATCGATTTCTATAAGGTTTAGTAAAGAACAAACTACAAAATTGCTTCAAAAAGTGAACTGGGTTTATAATACTGAAATCAATGATATTTTATTGACTGCTTTGGCCATATCCATCCGGCAATGGGGAAATATGAAAGATATTCTTATTAACGTCGAAACCCATGGACGAGAGCAATTTGCATCAGGTATTAATGTCGATCGTACAGTGGGGTGGTTCACATCTCAATATCCTCTTTTACTGGAATTAGGCAATTCAAATGATTTAGGGGTTCTGATTAAATCCGTAAAAGAAACGCTGAGAAAAATTCCAAATAAAGGTCTTGGATATGGAATATTAAAGTATTTAACCTCATTAGAACAGAAAGGGGAGATGATTTTTAAAGTCACTCCACAAATCGGTTTTAATTATTTGGGAGAGTTCAAATTATATCAAGAAGATCCCAATGCTGTTAGATCAAACAAATCCCTAAATCTATCAAATGATACCTATGACTCATCCTCAAAAATTACTATTTCCAAATTTAGTAAAGGAGATAGTCTGAGTCAGGAATGGCCGATGCTTCATCCACTTGAACTCAGCGGGAATGTTCTCGATGGTCGCTTGATTTTTGAATTCGATTATAACATTTATGAATACAATCAAACCACGGTAGAGCGGCTAGCGAAATTCTTTTATTCTGCTGTGGAGGAAATTATCGACCATTGTTGCAGTAAAAAGGAAAAGGAGATCACTCCCAGCGATGTTGGGGATAGTGATCTTACTATCGAAGAATTAATGGATATCCAGGAGATGATTTCATAATTTTAGAAAGGAGGGCGAATGATGACAGGAAGAGTTGAAATAGAAAAGATATACCCGCTGTCGCCTATGCAGGAGAATATTTTATTCAATTCTTTATTTGATAGTGAATCCGATCCCTACTTCGAACAAAGTATACTCCCAATTTCCGGCGAAATTGATGTTAAATTGCTTGAAGAGAGCTTAAATCGAATTATTGAGCGCCATGAAATTTTGAGAAGTGCTGTTGTATATGAGAAGATAAAAAAACCAAGACTGGTTATCAGGAAGAACGTGACTTTAAAAATTCAATTTGAGGATCTATCTCAACTGGAAAACCAGGCAGCACATCTCTATTATAAAAAATTTCTTGATGATGATAAAAAGAAGAAATTTAACTTGTCAAAGGATCTGTTGATTCGTGTTTCATTGTTTAAGACCGGGAAAAAAAATTATAAATTGATTTTTACCTTTCACCATATTCTAATGGATGGATGGTGTATCGGCATTTTATACAAAGACTTGATGAGCATATATCTTATGCTGATTAAGGGAGAGCCTGTAAAATTAGACCATCCTGCCTCCTATGAAAATTATTTGAGGTGGTTGGAAAATCAGGATAAAGAGGAAGGCCTGGAATATTGGACGAATTATCTTGATAATTACGAGCACGCAGCAAGTTTTTCAAAATTTGACAAGAAAAAGGAGAACAATGTTTATCAGTTGGAGGAATATCGCCTTCTGATTGATGAGACACTGGTCTCAGTATTAAAAAAAACAGCACAAGAAAATTTTGTAACGATGAATACTGTTTTTCAAGCGTTATGGGGAATTTTGCTTCAACGATACACCAATCACAATGATGTTGTTTTTGGAATCTTGATTTCAGGCCGTTCCCCTGAAATAGACGGGATTAATGACCTTGTGGGAGTTTTTATTAACACTATTCCGCTTCGAATCCGGGCGACCGGTAATGAGACATTTGACCAATTGATTCGAATGATACAAGCAGAATCGGCTTTATCGACTAAGTATGAATATTTACCACTAGGAGCAATCCAATCCAATACATCATTGAAATCTCGCTTGATTGATCATATAATGATTTTCCAGAACTACCCTTTTTCTTCTCCAAATAAAAAAAAGGAAGATTTGGATTCAACTACCGGGGAAAAAAAGGGGGAATTCCAGATCGGTGGAATAAAGGCGAAAGAAAAAACCAATTATGATTTAAACATTTTTATTGCTTTAGATAATACCATAATGCTGAAATTTAGTTATAATTCGAATCTCTATGAAAAGGATTTTATTAAAAGAATTTCGAAGAGTTTTCTCAAGATGGTCGCCCAGGTGGTGGAATCCCCCGGAATAAAGATAAAAGAAATCGAAATACTTCCCGATGAAGAGAAAAGTCAAATTTTGGAAAATTTTAACAATACTTATGAAGACTATCCCAGGAATAAAACTATCCATGAAATATTTGAAGAGCAAGTCTATAAATATCCCGATTCCATAGCTTTGGTATTCGAGGATCATTACATTACCTATGAAACATTGAATCGACGTGCGAATCGGTTAGCATCCTTTTTAAAAACAAAAGGGGTGATGACAGAAAGCATTATTGGATTGATGGTGAATCGATCAATAGAAATGATCCTGGGAATTTTAGGTGTGTTGAAAGCAGGGGCTGCCTATCTTCCCATTGACCCATTTTACCCAGAACAGAGAATCAATTATATGTTGAATAATAGCGGTTCGCGATTGTTACTATCCCATAAAAACGTAGTAGCTGGATTTGACAGTATTTTTCCTGGCTTTAATTGTGAGATAATCGATTTATTCGATGACACTCCATATCAAGATAATCCAGGGGCAATAAACCTAAACCATTTGGCTTCATCCAATAACCTGGCTTATGTTATTTATACTTCTGGTTCTACAGGAATTCCCAAGGGAGTTCTGGTGGAACAAAAAGGTGTGGTCAATCTTTTATACACCATGCAGGACCTCTACCCAATAGATCCTCTTGGAGCTTATCTATTAAAGACAAATTATGTTTTTGATGTTTCGGTTACCGAGATATTTGGATGGATATTGGGAGTTGGAAAACTGGTGATACTCGAACCCGGTATGGAAATGGACCCATTCTATGTACTCGAGGTAATAGCGCGGTATGGTATCACTCATGTCAATTTTGTTCCTTCGCAATTAAATATGCTTCTTATGGATACTAAGGAATCAATTGAACCTTCATTGAAGACATTAAAGTACCTGATGGCAGCCGGAGAAGCTTTTTCACTGGGCCTTTTGAAGAAATCCGGGATACTTCCTTCTTCAATTAGAGTAGAGAATATATATGGGCCTACGGAAGGAACGGTCTATTCCACCGCATATCGGTGTGATCCCTCCAGCACGTTGGAAATCGTTCCCATTGGAAAACCAATAAACAATGTCACCGCTTTTATCCTGGATAAGTGGAAACGTTTAATTCCTACTGGGGTAACCGGGGAATTGTGTATCGGGGGGGTGGGAGTAGCACGTGGATATTTGAATAATCCCGAGTTAACAGCAGAAAAATTTGTTATTGTCGATTTTTCTAATAAAGATCGATTATATCTAACTGGAGATTTATGCAGGTGGCTTCCGGATGGGAATATCGAATTTTTAGGCAGGTTTGATCACCAGGTTAAAATCAGGGGATACCGAATCGAATTGGGAGAAATCGAGAACCGTTTGACCAATCACCCTTCTGTGAAAGATGCCATTCTAATAACGAAGGAAGACGAAATAGGAGACAAAAGCATCTGGGCCTATGTTGTCGCAGATCAAAACATTTCAATTCCTATATTACGGTCTTATTTGGCCGAACAAGTTCCCGGTTATATGATTCCCGCTCATTTTATATTCCTGGATTCCCTCCCCCTAAACCCCAGTGGAAAAGTCGATCGTCGAGCTCTGCCTAATCCTGAAATAACGATAAGTGATGAGTGTCGGGCTCCATCGAATGAAATTGAAAAAGTATTGGTTGAAATTTGGGCCGCCTTGCTAAATAAGAAGAGAGAGGTTATTAGTGTCGATGCGAATTTCTTCGAATTGGGCGGGCATTCATTGAAAAACACGACCATGATATCCAATATTTATAAGAGATTGCAGGTGAAAGTACCTTTTACTATCATTTTTGAATCACCCACCATCCGCAAATTGGCTCAATATATCATTTCTGCTAAAAGAGAGATATATGAAATGATTCAACCGGTTGAAGAGAGAGAATATTACCTGGCTTCTCCAGCTCAAAAACGATTGTATCTCCTTCAACAGATGAAATGGGACAATACCAATTACAATATTCCTCAAGCTTTCATCATCGATGGAGATTTGAATAGCGCTGGGCTTGAATCGATTTTCAATGCGATGCTTGAACGGCATGAGAGTTTAAGAACGTCTTTTCATTTGTTAGATAAACAAGTAATACAAAGAGTTCACCAGGGCGTCAAATTTAACCTTGAATATGTTGAACCATTGACTATGGAACAGGGAACCGGGCAACCTCGAATACTTCAATCCACACTTTTGCAGGAGTTTATCCGGCCATTTGATCTAAGCCGCCCTCCTCTAATAAGAGTAAGAATATTGAAAGTCGATGATAAGAAGTATTTTTTCATGCTGGATATGCATCACGTCATTACGGATGGAATGTCCATGGAGGTTTTTATTAAAGACTTTTTTGCTCTATATAGAGGAAACACTTTGCCCGCCCTTCGTATTCAATATAAAGATTTTTCCCAGTGGCAGAATAAAATATTTGAAAGGGGTGATGTAGAAAACCAGGAGAAATATTGGCTCAATGAATTCAGCGGTGAAATACCTGTCCTCAACTTACCCACTGATTTTCCAATACCTTCGACATTTAATTACGAGGGTGATTCGGTTCAATTCGAATTAAATAACGCCCTTACGGAAAGTTTGAAGAAGATAGCATTAAATGGGAATTCGACGCTTTACATGGTTTTATTGGCAATCTTCAAGGTTTTCCTGTATAAATTAAGTGGGCAGAGCGACATCATTGTCGGCTCACCCGTTGCAGGTCGCAGTCACCCTGATCTTGACCAGGTTATCGGTTTTTTTATTAACCTTCTTGCATTACGAAGTTTCCCTTCGGATGGCCTGACATTTAAGGAGTTTCTATCTCAAGTTCAAAAAAAGACTCTAATGGCGTTTGAAAACCAGGACTATCCTTTTGATGACCTGGTAGAGAAGGTTGTTCAACGTCGTGTACCCGGCCGCAATCCTTTATTTGATGTTCTTTTTTTCTGGCAAAATTTTATCCAATCGAGTAAGGGTGAATGGAAAAATGAAAAAAGTTCGGAATCTCGGAAAGAAATAGGCGATACGGAATCTCTGTTTAACATCACTCCATTCGCTCACCAGTACAATTCGAATAAATACATCTTGATGTTAGGCGGTTGGGAATTGCAAGAGAACTTTGTTTTAGTATTTGAGTTCAATAATAAAGTCTTTAAAAGAGAGCATATTCTTCAATTGGCCGGCGATTTTATTCACTTAATCGAATCGATTGTGAATAATGAAAATATTTTGATTGGAAAAGTATGGTTGGAGAGTCGTCCCCAGTTGGATGCCAATCCCTTTTCCGAAATGGAGTTTAACCTTTAGGATTAGATATGTGGTTCTTTTTCAAAACTATGGGTAATGTAATAAATACTCTTTACTGCATGGCTAATAAAGTACTCCCAGGGGTAGTGGGTAGTATCGGTCACTGTTGTAAAATTTGTACAAGCAGCGCGTTCGCATGAAAATGGCGCGTGTACGTATAAAAAAGATGCATGTATGTATAAAAAAGATGTGAGCACGAAGCAAAAATATGCGTGTACGCATCAAAAAGATGCGAGTACGCATGAAAAAGATGTGTGCACGCATCAAAAAGATGCGAGTACGCATGAAAAAGATGCGAGTACGCATCAAAAAGATGCGAGTACGCATGAAAAAGATGTGTGCACGCATCAAAAAGATGCGAGTACGCATGAAAAAGATGTGTGCACGCATAAAAATGATGCGAGTGCGCTTGAAAAAGATGTGTGTATGAATCAAGAAGATGCACAAACGTATTTAAATGTTTTGGGTTTGCCTCAAAAATTATCCAAAGCTCAGTTAAGTAATATTGAGCTCATTGAGAGCACGTATTTTTTGTTTCAAGATTTTTACCGATCTTATCGCTGCCCACACATTTTGAAAGAAATCATTTGATTATATATAGGAGGTAACATGCTAAGACATATGTTTAAATCGAAAATTCACCGGGCAGTAGTCACTGAATCGGCTTTGCACTATGTCGGATCGATTACAATCGATGAAGAATTGATGGAAAAAGCGGATATGTTGGAAAATGAAAAAGTTTTGGTCGTCGATATCGATAATGGCTCAAGGTTTGAAACTTATACTATTAAAGGGATAAGAGGCTCCGGGCAGATATGTCTTAATGGTGCTGCTGCGCGTTTGGTACACGTAGGAGACAAGATCATCGTTATTTCTTTTGGGCTATACTCACCCGATGAGCTCAAGAATTTTCAACCGATAATCGTTCATGTTGATGAACATAATCGGATCATTTCGGTTTAAATAAGGAGAAGAACTATGAATCAGAAAAAAATACTTTTATCATTAATGCCTTTTTGGTCTCCGCTTAACCCTCCTTTGGGTATTTCTGTTTTGAAGGCTTTCTTGAAAAGTAATGGTTTCAATGTCCATGTTTATGATTTTAACACTATAGATGAACTGTGGACGATTCAAAGCAGGTTTTTTAATTTAATAACACAAATAATCCCGGTTAATAAAAGAAATAACTTTTATATGGTAGGGATTGATATTTTTAATCTTCTTTTGATGACTTACTTAAACCAATTGAAAGGAAAAAAGAAATTGGCTGCCCAGGATTACCTATTGTGCCACGAGATCGTAATTATGCTCCTGGAAAAGAATTATCACCTTGATTCCTCGCTCATGGTTAATGATTCGCTTTTAACCGAGATAGACCAAATGATGGAAGAATTTTATATAAATTTGGAAAAAGCATTAAGCAGGGTGATTGAACAATCAAAACCCGATATTTTTGGTATTTCTGTGTTTAGCCCTTCGTTGGCTCCCAGTCTTTTTGCATTCCAATGGGTTAAACAGGAATATCCATCGATTGAAACGCTAATGGGCGGGGGTATTTTCGCCGACCAATTGGCACTGGATTCATCAAACCTTGATCTTTTTCTTAAAAAAACCGAGTCAACCATCGATGCGGTTTTCGTTGGAGAAGGTGAGCGTTTATTAACCAATTATCTATCCGGGGAATTAAAAAAAGGAAGCCGTCTTTACTCTTTGAATGATATTGGCGGAGAGACGATAGACTTGTCATGTGTACCACCCCCGGATTTTTCAGGATTAAATCTTTCCGCATATTCCCAAATGGCTATCTATGCTTCCAGGAGTTGCCCTTTCCAGTGTGGCTTCTGCTCTGAAACCGTACAATGGGGAAAATACAGGAAAAAAACCGGGAAGCAAATCGTGGATGAAATCGATTCTATTAAAAACATATATGGCGGAAAACTCTTTATGTTTGGAGATTCTTTGGTGAACCCGGTCATAAAAGAATTATCGGATTGCTTGATTGAAAAAGGTACCGATATTTATTGGGATGGATACCTACGAACAGACCCGGAAGTCTGTGATCTTTCTCTTACAAATCATTGGCGTAAAGGTGGTTTTTATCGGGCTAGGTTAGGTGTTGAAAGCGGTTCACAAAACGTCCTTAATCTTATGAATAAGAAAATGCCTGTCCAGCAAATAAAAAATGCTGTTTCAGCCCTTGCAAAAGCCGGCATAAAAACCACAACATATTGGGTTGTCGGGTACCCGGGCGAAACGGAGGAAGATTTTAAACAAACCCTGGCGTTATTGACCGAACTCAAAAATGATATTTATGAAGCGGATTGGCATCCTTTTTATTTTTTCCCAAAGGGACAAGTTCGTTCTAACCAATGGGTGAATGATTATGGGATCGAATCCATGTACCCGGAAAAATTCAATGATTTATTGATACTTCAAACCTGGAAACTGAAAACAAACCCAACACCGGCTGACATCGGCGATCGAATGAATCGTTTCGGCGAAACCTGTCGTAAAATGAATATCCCCAACCCCTATTCTATGATGGATATTTTCAAGGCAGATAAACGATGGAAGGAATTGCATCCCAACTGCGGCCCTTCCCTCCTGGAATTGCATAATAATAACCATCTCAAATAAAAAATTCCACTTCCTTGCAAGAAAATTGCTGTATTTTTTTCAATCGTCTCGCGTTCAAAAGAAAGGGGAAAATATTTCTTAGTATAATTTGCGACTACTTCATAAGCTTTGCCAAACATTTTGAAAGAGAACCAAATGACAGTGATTGTTTTAGCACAAGTTTTTGGTTCATCCCCGGATTTATTTCAAAGAAAATTATTAACATAACTGGATAAGATATTTCAAAATAAAAATTGCTGAATGGATGGAAAAATGAGCATGAATAAAGGTTCGTTCGATATAGAAAAGATTTATTGGGAAACTGAATTTAAGGAAAGTAATGCCTCTACACGATTCCCATATGATAAGGAAATTTTATTATCCGACTCCGCTGCCTCGACGATCATTTCCGCTTCTTTCCCTGTCGGTATTACCCTTCAACTTCAACGTATATGCAATAATTCTCCCCTTGCGCTTTTTATTACATTGTGTGTGGGATTGGAATATTTACTTTTTCTTTACAACGAAGAGGAAAGCGCAGTTATCGGTGTACCTTTAATCAGAAACCTAAACAGTACCCAAAAAGTACCTGGGTGGATTCCTATAAAATTGAGGATCGATGATGAAATAACTTTCAAATCGCTGTTGATGCAAACCAAAACCAAATTTTCGGAAGCAGTGGATAATTCTCACTTCTTTCCCCTTGATGACATAATAAAAATCCTTTCACCATCGATGGATGTGAATCAAGCCTATTGTTTCGATACCGCAGCAACAATGAAGGGTTTGTTTGAAAATGAAGAAGAAAAAGATGGCGTATATATCGCAAAAACTCTCTTTTCCTTCCAGGTCCTTGATAATTCCATAACCCTGTCGATTCGATTTTTAACTTCCCTGTACAATGAAGCCACTGCAAGGCAGTGGGGGAATTTACTCGTTCGTTTCTTCGATAATGTCATGCAAAACCCGGATAGAAAATTATCTCAATTGGATATGGTTTCCTCGGAAGACAGGGAATTACTCTTAAATCGGTTAAATGCAACCAATACCGAATACCCGTCCAATAAGACCATACATCGATTATTCGAGGAAAACGCCGAGAATTTCCCGGATATTCCCGCAGTCTCGTTTGGAGAAAATACCATAACATACCGCGAGCTGAATCAAAAAGCCGATCATGTGGCGGCATATTTAAAAACACTGGGGGAGGGACAAAACCGCATTGTCGGGGTTATGATCCCTCCGTCTATAGAAATGATCATCGGCATTACCGGGATTTTAAAAGCAGGGGGTGCTTATTTACCTATAGATATTGATCATCCATCTTCCAGGAAGCAGTTTTTCATCAACGATTCCTATATTAAATGGGTGCTGGTTCACAGGGAAGACCATACCCTTAAAGAAGTTGGTACTATAAATGTAATGGATGCTTTGTTTCCACAACCGAACCCTAACGATAAGACTTTTCCCCAGGGAGTGGATACTACTGTTCCCAATGATTTGGCCTATATTATGTATACTTCAGGGTCCTCCGGGTTACCCAAAGCCATTATGGTTGAACATAAAAATGTTGTTCGTTTGGTGAAAAATAATACGTTTATCAACTATGATTCCATCGATCGCCTATTGCAAGCCGGGCCGTTGGCATTCGATGCTTCCACTTTTGAAATCTGGGGTGCGCTGTTGAATGAATGTGAATTATTTCTATCCGAAAGATCGATGCTTCTTTCATCCGATATTTTTAAATCCCTCTTGATACGATATGATATCGATACCATCTTGTTAACACCATCGTTGTGCAACCAGATGGTGGAAATGGATATCCGGCTTTTTTCCTCTCTCCGCAACCTGGTTGTGGGAGGCGATGTTTTATCTCCGTATCACATTAACCAATTGAAGGAAAAATTTAATAAACTGACTATTATCAATGCCTATGGACCCACAGAAAATGCGGTTATATCTACAACATTTCAAATTGATAAACGATTTAATCAAAGTATTCCTATTGGAAAACCCATTTCGAATTCCTTTGCGTATATTCTTGACCGGTTCGATCGATTAACCTCGGTTGGAGTCCCGGGCGAATTGTGCGTTGGAGGTGATGGCGTTTCAAGGGGGTACTTGAACAATGTCGAGTTGACCCATCATAAATATTTTCCCGATCCCTTTTCTCCCGGTGGAAGAATCTATCGAACCGGGGATATGGCCCGGTATCTACCCGATGGAAATATCGACTTCCTGGGTCGTCGAGATCGACAGGTTAAAATTCGGGGATTTCGAATTGAACCTGAAGAAATCGAAAAAGAATTATTAAAACTTGATGAGGTGAGTGACGCGGCTGTAGTAGTCAAAAAGAAAGCCAATAATATAAATGAACCTGGGGAAAAGGGAGATCAATATATCGCCGCCTATTTTGTTTTGAAAAGCGAGCTTTCTAATAAAGAAATCAGGGAAAAACTCCAGGAACGACTTCCCCATTACCTTATCCCTGCTGTTTTTGTCCCTCTGGCGAAATTGCCCTATACGATCAGCGGGAAAATCGATCGAAATGCATTACTGGAACTCAACCTTCCAGGCTTGGAAGAAACCGGGCAATTGCCTCAATCGGAGATGGAGGCGAGTTTACTTTCCCTCTGGGCTGATGTTTTGGGTCTTGAACACCAACAAATAAGCACATCGGATGATTTTTTCGAATTGGGCGGTCACTCTTTAAAAGCAGCGGTACTTGCTTCTAAAATCAATAAAGAAATGGGATTTAAAGTAGAGTTGGTCAATATTTTTGAAAATCCCACTATCGAAAAAATGGCGGTTTTTATTTATAATGCAGAAAGGGAAAAATTCATTCCTATCGAGCCTATTGAGAAAAAAGAATATTATCCCATGTCTTCCGCACAAAAAAGAATATATTTCCTCCAGCAGATGGAACCCGATCGTATCACTTATAATATGCCTTATATTCTCCAATTGGGAGAAAAATTGAATGTCGAATCCCTGGAAAAAGCTTTTAAACAGATGATTTCACGGCATGAAAGTTTGAGAACTTCTTTTTTCTCCATCGGTGAGGACCCTGTACAACGTATTCATGATGCAAGGGAAATTTCGTTTAATATCGAGCATTATGATGCGGATATTGATTCCTCGATCCCAGCATTAATTCGTCATTTCCTTCGTTGCTTCGATCTTTCTGGGGCTCCTTTGCTGCGCGTAGGTCTAATTCATTTATCTAAGAATAAAACGATCCTCATGGTGGATATGCATCACATCATCTCTGATGGAACTTCAATGACGATATTTGTGAGAGAGTTGATTGATTTTTATAAAGGAAAAGTTTTGCACCCATTAACCATTCAATACAAAGATTACAGTCAATGGCAACGTTCTGAGAGGAATCAGGAATCTCTTAAAAAACAAGAAGCCTTCTGGATAGAGTTGTTCAAGGATGATATTTCTACACTCCAGCTTCCTACCGATTATCCAAGGCCGGCAGTACAGAGTTTTGAAGGGGGGCGCGTTGAATTCTCGCTAACTCCGGAGGAAACAATATTTATTAAAAAATGCGCTCTAAATGAAGGGGCGACACTTTTTATGGTTAATCTCTCGATATTCAATATTTTTCTTTCTAAGTTGAGTGGCCAGGAAGATATCATTGTCGGGGCACCTGTAGCGAATCGGCTTCATATCGATATCAGATCGGTTATCGGTATGTTTGTAAATACCCTGGCAATTAGAAATTTTCCATGTGCAGATTTAACTTTCCGGCAGTTTTTAAAGAATCTTAGAGAGCGAACACTTGAAATTTTTAAAAACCAGGAATACCCCTTCGAGGAATTGGTAGAAAAAGTTATTGTAAATAGAGATATCAGTCGAAACCCGATTTTTGATGTGATGATGGTATTACAAAATTTCGAAACACCGATGGATGTAGGGAAGAATGTCATTCAAGAAAAGCTCCTTTCCGATATTACTGTTCAGCCTTATAATTTTGAACAAGGGATTTCCAAATTTGATCTGTCTCTCTTATTACTCGAAACCCCAGAAAACCTTTGTTTTTCGTTGGAATACTCTACGAGCTTATTCCAGGCTGAGACCATCCAACGGTTTATCCGATATTTTAAACGTGTGGTTTCCGTCATTTTAGAAAACCCCGACATTCTCATTTCAGCCATCGATATTGTACCGGAAAATGAAAAACAACGGATATTGTTTGAATTTAATTGTACCCATGCGAGTTATCCGTCAGATAAAACCATTTATGAGCTTTTTGAAGACCTGGTGATTAAATACCCTGATTCCATTGCTCTTGTGGGGCCTCAATTGGGGATAAGTTATTCAAAGACTATGGAATCACCTGGTTTCCTAACATATAAAATGCTAAAAGATTGCTTGACTAAGTGTTCACGGTTGTTAATGGAAAGAGGTGTTGCGACGGGTACTATAGCTGCAATTATGATGGATCGATCGATTGATTTGGTTATTGGGATATTGGCAATTTTAAAAGCTGGAGGAGCATATTTACCTATTGACCCGGCATTTCCGGCAGAACGGATCGAATATCTTTTGGAGGACAGCGAAGCCGTTGTACTCCTCACAACTCAATCTATGATCCAGGAAAAAGCGATTTTTTTTAAAAAATCGATAATCCACATGGATTCCCTCAATTACCTACAAGAGGAGGATAACTTCCACGTGTCTAGCTCTCCTACTAATCTTGCTTATCTTATGTACACTTCTGGATCTACTGGTATTCCAAAAGGTGTAATGATTGAGCATCGGTCCGTAGTCAATATTTTATGGGCTTTGTCAAAACGCTATCCCCTTCTTGAAAAGGATACTTATTTATTTAAAACCCCGATAGTTTTTGATGTATCAGTTTCCGAGTTGTTCGGATGGTTTTTTAGGGGGGGACGGCTGGCAATATTGAAAAGCGGTGCTGAAAAAGATCCAGGGCAAATAATTCAGGCTGTCCAGGATTTTTTTGTTTCTCATATTAATTTTGTTCCCTCGATGTTTAATGCTTTCTTAGACTACCTTCTTGTTAATGATATTAAACAAATTACTTCTTTAAAATATATCTTTTTAGCCGGTGAAGCTTTACCGCCGGAAATGGTCAATAAATTTCGGGAGTGGGATCATAATTCTGCTCTATTATTAGAGAATATATATGGTCCGACAGAAGCAGCGATTTATGCAAGTTATTATTCATTGATCGAATGGGACGGTAGAGGGAGCATTCCTATTGGAAAGCCATTGGACAATGTTAAGCTTTATATTCTCAATGAAAATAATTTTCTCCAACCCATCGGCGTTGTTGGCGAATTGTGTATTGGAGGTACCGGCGTAGCCAGGGGATATTGGAACCAGGACCGATTAACTCGTTCAGTGTTTGTCGATAATCCCTTTTCACAAATAGAAAAAGAAAAAATGTACAAAACAGGTGACCTGGCCCGCTGGCGATCGGATGGTGTTATTGAATTCTTCGGTAGAAAAGATCACCAGGTCAAAATCCGCGGTTTTAGAATCGAACTGGGGGAAATTGAACATCAATTACTCGATTATAAACAAATAAAAGAAGCATTAGTTCTTGTGAGAGAGAATGAATTGGGTGAAAAAGATATTTGTGCATACATTGTTGGTGTTGGGAATCCCTCTTCTTCAGAATTGCGTGAATTCCTTGCAAAAAAATTGCCGTATTATATGATCCCAACAATGTTTTATAATATTGACAAAATACCTTTGTCTCCATCCGGGAAAGTTGATCGAAAATTGCTGGAAACCCATAATAATTTGTTGAAAATTGAGTTAGAATCCTCACTCCCTCGGAATTCCATTGAAGCACAACTTGTTGAAATGTGGAAACAGGTTTTAAAAATCGATACTGTTGGAATATTCGATAATTTTTTTGAAGTAGGGGGGGATTCTATGAAAGCTATCCGACTTGTGTCCCTGATGATACGCCATTTTGATGTTAGCATCAACGATATTTTCAAATATCCATCACCGGCTGCTTTAGCTAACCATATTTCTTTTAAAAAGGATAACATTCAAGAGAAAATCGAAGAATTGAGGAAAATGTTAGACTCTTCTTCTAACAGTACTCCTGTTATTAGTAAAGAAATTAGTGAAGAATACCGGGAGTATTTGAAAAAAGCAAAAGGCAACATTTGGAAAGGTTTTAATTTTAAAAATAAGTATAAAAAAATTCTTGTAACCGGATCTACTGGGTACCTCGGCGCTCATTTAATTTATGAGCTGCTGATTTCTACAAAAGCCAAACTGATTTTACTCGTTCGCGGAAATTCGATACATGATGCCATAGAACGCTTGAAGAAAAAAGTATTGTATTATTTTGGGATCGGTTTTTTCGAAAACTACAGTGATCGTTTGGAAATTGTATGTGGGGATTTACGATTGGATCGATGGGGAATCGAACCGAGCTTATACGAAAAATTACAAAATTCTGTCGATGCCATTCTACATGCTTCGGCCAATACCAAGCATTTTGGTAATTATGATGATTTCTATATGGATAATGTTTTAGCAACCGAACGGCTGCTTCAATTTGCAATGAATGATACCTGTGGTAAGAAAATCCATTTTCATCATATTTCTACTTTAAGTGTTGCATCCGGTCTCATTGAAGGAGAAGAACAGGTTTTGTTTAATGAGTTCTTTAGGGATAGAGACCGATATTTAGAAAATGTCTATTTGAAATCCAAATTCGAAGCTGAGAAAAAAGTGTTTGAATACCAAAATAAAGGACTTTCTACTTCGATCTATAGGATGGGGAACCTTGTTTTTCATTCGCAAACTGGAAAGTTCCAGGAAAACATTGAGTCCAACGCTTTTTATGCCAAACTGAATACTTTTGTTTCTCTTGGAGCAACTACTCAAGATTTTAAACCCGGCGATATGACTTTTGTGGATTATGCCGCAAGAGCTGTGGTTAACCTTATGATGAGCAGAAAAAATGGAAACGCAACCTTTCATATTCGCAATCCCTTTGATTTTACTTGGAACGAAATGGACAACTATCTTGAAAATACTGGAATAAAAGTACAGGTATTGAAACCAAATTTATTTCTTGACTATTTACTTGAAAAAATCACGGATAGAGATTATAGGAAAAAAGTGGAGCGATTCTTACTTCATATGGGTCTCTTCGACAAAAAAATAATTCCAAATCAATCCCAAAACCGTCACCCCAGGACTATTTTTCTCACTGTATCCGATTGGACGCAAAGAGTACTGAAAAAATTAGGTTTTGAATGGCCGCACGTTAATCGGGATCACATCGAAAAAATGGTTGAGCATTGCCGGAATTTCGGATTTTTTAAATGACTTAACAAGGTGCTTATGGCTGCTCTGATGCAGACAGTTCATATTATTATATAAAATTGTTTAGGAGGATTAAATGAATCATATACCAGGAGAAAGTGTTTTTAAAACATCTTCCCATATCTCTACACAATTGATTAAATATTTTAATGAGAAGAAAGAAAATATTTTTTTGCTTCCTAATGGATTTATATCACTGGAAGTTGGCCAGGCAGCATTCCTGTTAAGCGAATTCTTTAATTTGGGGCATTTAAGCCATCGACGAAGGAGATATAAAACTTTTTTTGGAAATTCTCGGATAGAAGCTCTTCACGGGGCTTTTAACATTTCTAGAGCCTGGCGTCATCGCTGCAAAAATACCCAAAATACTACTGAAATTTTGGTTTATGACCCTCGATCTGAACTGAAAAAATGGATAGATCCACTGGATAGAGGAAAAGGAAAAGCTTTAGTCCCGGATATTCTTCTTTTTCATGAGATTTCAATAATGAAAGACTATTTTTTGAGTTCTGCCTTTGCACCGACTGCTGTGGCTATTTGTAGTACAAAAGAGCTCTCTATTGAAACTGTCGACTCGTTATTCGATTTATGCAAAGGAAGAAATGTTGTTACAATTCTTGATAATTCTGATTTAAATTTTCCAGGCTATTCGTTGCTTAATGACCTATCTTTTCTGCCTGATGTTATTGTTTCCGGCGAGGCATTAACGGATTATCAAATGCCTTTCGGTGCTTTTTCTACTGCCGATGAGATTTTTTTGCCCTTGAATAACACGAATACTTGTAGGTTTAATTTATCCTCTTCAGGCGGTAATAGGCTTGTCTTGAAATGTATTCGGGATCATTTAATATCAAAAACATCGCTGCTTCCGAATCATCTGGCTGTTTGCACTTATTGTCAACGAATCGAAGAAAATCATCACATATGTATAGAAGCGTATTCGCGTTATGTGGATCCTGCATTGGTTGAATTATATACACAAGCAGGGCTGGATATTAACCTGGTGAAAGCTCATGGCGCGGTTTTGACAGTATTGGAAGGAGGTAAGAAAAATAAGGAAACAAAAGAAAGAGATATCCTGGATTGTTCAGGAGGTTTGGGGGTATCTCTTCGTGGTCATAATCCCCAAGACCTTATTCATGATGTTCTTGATGTTCATGATTTCAGCCAGGATTATTGGAAGAAATTGTGTGCCCTTTTATCGGAAAAAACTGGATTTAAGCATGCATTTCCCGCTGTTAGCGGTTCAACTTGTGCTGATATTGCTTTAACTCTTGGGTTAATTGCAAATAAAGAGAAAACTCGCATCATTGTATTTAAAGGGAACCACTCGGGTACCACTTTGCCTTCATTAATCACCACGGAAAACGAAACTTTTCGGAGTCCGTTTTTCCCTCTATATTTCGATGTGCGATATATTGATCCGTTTAGCCAGAACTCCAAAGATATTCTTAAAAACGAACTCGAATCGAAAAAAGTGGCCTTAATCTGGTTCGAGCTATTTCAAAGTCAATCTTTTAAATCGATCCCCCAAGAATTAATCGATCTGGTTCAATTGAACAAAGGGGAAAATGGATATCTCGTTGCTGTCGACGAAGTCTTTACCGGTTTATTTCGTATGGGAGACTTCATCGCTTCACAAAAAAAAAATCTTACACCGGATATTCTTACCCTTTTTAATGGTTTGGGAGATGCGACTTACCCCATCGGTGCTGTACTTATTTCCAACACTGTATATCAAAAAGCCCTTGCTGTTGATGCGGAATGTGTTCATTTACTGGAACGCTTTTATATCAACCAAATTGGTTCTCATATTGCCTGGCATTCGGTGGAAGTACTAAATAATAATATCCAGCAGCATGTTGAAAAGGTTTCTCGAGTACTCCTCGAAGGCATTCGCAATATAGGCCAAAAAAGTCCCTTTGTAAAAGCCGTAACTGGAGAAGGATTGGCGATTGAACTGGAATTTAAGTACGATAGCAGATTTTTAAAGCTTATGGGGGAAGATGCCGTGAAGTTGGGAAAAGAGTTATTTCCTTTTTTCATGAGCCGGATTGGCCTCCAGAAATTCGGAATTTTCTTTTATTCCGGCCGCATAATACCGGCTTTAACCATTTCTGAAAGTGACGTTCATTTGTTGCTTCAGAAGTTAAATAAATTTTTGACTGATCCATTGGAAACATTATCGATTAAAACTCTTTTTTTCTTCTATATATTCAAGGAAATGAAAAATAGAAATAAATTCTATTCATTCACTATTTCCAAGATGGCCTATGAGAAATTCCGAAGTTTAGCAGTTTCTGCTTTTAGAAGCCCACAAGCGAAGAATACCATTGATTACTATTCAGCATTGGGTGACGATTTGAGTGATCGATTGAACGATGGCTTTGATGATATCTTAAAACCTCTTTGGTTTAATAATGGATATTGGAAGGAAGCGAAGACCTATCCGGCTGCATGTGCATCTCTTGCAAAGCTCCTCTCTGATGGAATAAATTTAAATGCTGATGACGTTCTTTTGGATGTTGGTTTTGGTTTTGCGGAACAGGATTTTTTCTGGGTTGAGTTATATAATGTCGCAAAAATTGTCGGTGTTAATATTACCCCGATGCAAGTAGAATTTGCTAAAAAGAGAGTCAAAGAAAAAAAATTAGAAAACCGAATTGAACTCCATTTGGGATCTGCCACCGATTTGCAATTTGAAAATGATAGTTTTGACAAAGTCTTGGCATTGGAATGCGCTTTTCATTTCAACACTCGAGTCGATTTCTTTAAAGAGGCTTTTCGGGTACTTAAACCGGGGGGAATACTTGGGTTAACCGATATGGTCTCTGAAACTGGAGTAACGTGTTTGAGTTTTTTTAAAAAAATGAGACTTCAATATATACAGATACCGCAAGCGAATTTTTACGATCGTGATGCTTTTGCACAAAAATTAAGAGAGGTTGGATTTGTGAATGTTCATGTTCAATCGATTTCCAATTATGTCTTTTCAGGTGCCTCTAAGTATTCTATGTTGCGATATATTAACAAACTCGATATCGAATCATCTATTGTCGAGCTTTCACCTCAAGATTTCGAGTCTAGTGTATGGTCGGGTTATCGAGCAGGTCTATTGGGTTTATCTGATTATATTTTAGCCACCGCGCAAAAACCATTTGCTTAACGAAAGAGAAGCTGAATTCATTTTTCCCCGAGAAAGGATTTCCAATGAGATATGTAATTGAATCGTTTTAGTTGATTTAGGAGGATACGTTCAATGCTTTTTAAAAGATTCCACAAATCTGATATGGTGTGTAAAATATGTAATAATTCAGAAAAGAATCAGGTTTATAAAGTTAAAGAAATGATGCTTGGTTTAAATGAGATATTCAAGTATTTTGAATGTTCACGCTGCGGATGTCTCCAAATTGCTCAGGTTCCGTCCAATTTATCCAAATACTACCCAAAGGAATATTATAGTTTTAAATCACCTTACCTTTTAATTGAAAACGATAATACGCTGAAATTATACCTCGATAAGTTACGGGACTTAAATGAATCGAATAATGGGGAATTCGATTCACCGCTTTTTTCTAATTTCCCTGATGAAGCGATGCAATCGTTAGCTTTTATTTCTTTAAAAAAAAATTCAAGAATACTCGATATAGGATGTGGAGCAGGTCATCAATTGTTTCTATTAAAATATATCGGCTTTCAAAATTTACTAGGAATAGATTTGTATATTGAGCGTGATATTAAATATGAAAATGGCTTAACGATTTTAAAATGTTCGTTGAATGATATGGTAAAAGAGGGAAGTAATTGGGATTTAATTATTTTTAATCACTCATTTGAGCATTTTCCAAATCCAATTGAAGTAATCCAAAATTGTAAAAATATATTGGCAAAAAATGGAACATGCTTGATTCGGATCCCAATTGTATCTTCCTATGCGTGGAAATATTATAGAACAAATTGGGTTCAGCTTGATGCGCCGAGGCATTTTTTTCTTCATTCGGTTGCGAGTATGAAATTACTGGCTGAAAATGCCGGTTTGAAAATTAGAGATATAATATTTGATTCAACTGAATTCCAATTTTGGGGAAGTGAACAGTATGTAAAAAAAATTCCTTTATTTTCAGAGAAGTCATTAATTTATGGAGAAGGGAATTCAATGTTTTCAAGTTCAGACATACTTTTATTTCAACAAAAAGCAAATCAGTTGAATGAAGAAAAGCAAGGGGATCAAGCTGCTTTCTTTTTAGAAAGGGATTAAGTAAGAGGTATTATAGATGACTAAAAGTAATAAGACCATTATGATAATGATGTACCCGGAGTGGTCTTCATTTAACTCATCGTTTATGTTGGCCAGGCAATTGAAAGAAAACGGCTATCGAGTAGTATATTTTGTTGTTTGTCACAATGGTTTTAAAGATTACATCCTCGATGCCGGATTTGAGTACCTTGAAATAAGCAAAAATTTCGAAATAGAAAAAACGCAATACTATATAAATCGCTTATTGAATATGCATAAAGAAAAAAATAAGAAGATGCCAGGTTCTATTCGCTCTTATATATGGAATAAGCGCATTATTCAAAGTGTTTGGGAAGATGTACTGGGAAAAATGGAAGAAGTATTGGTAGAAGATTTGCCGGACTTGGTATTGCTGGGTCCCCTTATCACAAAATATTCAATACCCTTCTTAAAACTAAAAATTCCGATTATGAACTTAAACTATACTCTAATATCATTTCCTACCTGGCGAGTTCCACCGGTATTTTCACGGATAATACCAAAGAATTTTGGAGGAATATGGGGACGATTGCGTAATACTATTTCCTGGTCAAGAATTTTATCTATCCAGTTATTATCGGATTTTTGGGATTCTTTCATTTTATCGTTAGCAAAAAAATTTCCACCCAATAGGATTACTAATATTCGAAAAGAAATCATGAAATACGATGGGCGTGTACGTCGCTCTGATTATTATTACCTTTTAGATGTCCCCATGTTGATTACCTCTCCGCAAGAATTCGATTTTCCCTTTGCTCCTGTAAGACCTTCTACTTGCTACATTGGGGCGGGTATCTATCCATACCGGAAAGAAAAGACATTTTATTGGGGAGGAATAGATATTAATAAACCTATTGTATATTGTACTCTCGGTTCATATAGCAAAGAATGGAAATATAGGATTAAGTTGTATAAAGCTGTCATTGAAGCTGTCCGGCAGCGCAATGATTGGCAGTTAATTCTTCAAATGGCTGATGATGCAGATATTGAAGAATTAAGCCCCTTTCCGTCCAATGTTTTCGTGGAAAAATGGGTCCCTCACATGGAGGTTCTGCCTCATACCTCTTTGATGATCTGTCATGCCGGCTTTGGAACCGTAAGGGAAGCTATCTATTTCGGTGTCCCATTGATCGTTTTTCCCATTGAAAGAGATCAACCTGCTTATGCTGCTCGAATTGTTTATCACAAACTAGGACTTTCCGGAAATATTAAAAAAATAAATCCAAAGTTAATGCATCAGCTTATGGAACGCGTTTCCAATGATGATAGCATCCACCGTTCAGTTAAAAATATGCAGCAGGTTTTTAGGGAACAACTCATGTGCGAAAAGGGAGTTGAGTTCATAAAAAATTATCTTTCCCATCGTAACGTTGGTCACAGTCACCACCACTTTGAAAATGAATAAATTTCCATGCTTAATAGGGACTCTTTTTTCCAGGCTCTCTGTCTCTCCACGTATCTCCACTGGATTTATTCTTCCCTTTAACCATTCCGGAAGAAGAAGTTCAACTGTAATTGCGAAAATTCAAGAAAAACTGTCGGGCAGTTTCAGCGAAAAAGTTTATCTTCATTCCCAATTTGCCATTTATGTCTTGGAAAAACACAGGAATAAAAGAAATAAAGTAAAAAAATAAAAAATTGAAAGGAAAAAAAAAGGAGCACAAAAAATGAAAATATCCATCATCGTTTTTTTATTAACTATTACTGCTGTCTTGAGCGCCAATGCTGCACAAAAAATAATTGAATTGCCTGAAATTCTAAAACCTGGCTCGATTTCTGTTGATAAAACTCAATTCTATATTACTGAAAATGAAACTGTTTACATTTATTCCTTAACGGATTTTAAATTAATCAATAAATTTGGTAAAAAAGGTGAAGGACCACAGGAATTCAAAACATCATCCGAAATTCCTTTGACTGTTAATGTACAAACAAATAACCTGCTTGTGAACAGTATTGGAAAAGTCTCTTTTTTTACGAAGAAAGGAGAATATAAAAATGAAATAAAAACTCTCGCCGGGGTAAATCTTGTTTTTATTCCTTTGCAAAAAAATTTCGTGGGAATGGGGATAATGACAGATAATAATGCCAACTACTATACTGTTAATATTTATAATTCCACTTTAAATAAGATAAAAGAGATTTATAGAATACCTCACCAAATCCAACCAGGCAAAATGGAAATTAAAGTGGCTGAACAAACACTCATTTACGCAGTATTCGATAATAAAATATTTATCACTGGAAGTAAAGATTTTATTATAGATGTACTTTCTGACGATGGGAAAAAACTCTATTCCATACAGCAACCCTATGAACCGGTTAAATTTACACAGGAAATGAGAGATTCCGTCATGAACTATTTCAAAACTTCACCGGATACAAAAAATTATTTTGATATGATCAAAATGCGTTTGCGCTTTCCCGATACTCTGCCTGCCATCTATTCATTTTTTGTGTCAAACCAAAAAATCTTTGTATTGACCAATAGAACCTTTCAGGATAAAAAAAGCATGTTGCAGCAGCGCGAGTTGTTGATTTTTAATACAAATAAAAAACTCCTGAAAAAATTGTTTGTACCCTTAAGGGAAAGAGGAATTGAAACTTTACCATATTGTATTGAGAATGAGAAATTATACCAGTTGATTGAAACAGAAAACGATGGCGATGAAGCTTGGAAACTTTACATCACCGACATTCAATAAATATTTTATTTTCAATTACATATGTGTTAAGGTACTCTAAAGAATAAAGAGTTTTTAAAAACGAAAAAATAAAAAATTATAGTTTTCATTTAAATTTATGGAGGAATTATGAGTTCATTGAATCAACAAGGAATATATAAACACGTGACTGAAAAAACAGTTGAATTGATTAAGTACTTCATTGAAAATAAAAAACACTCTGTCTTATTTTCAACTGGATTTATTTCACCTGAAGCCGGGCAAGTCGGTTATCTTTTAAACGAGTGGTTTAACATGGGACGATCGAAGGAGCAGCGAACCCGGTATAAATCGTTTTTTGCCAATTCACGGCTTGAAGCGATACATGGGGCAATTAAGATTGCACGGGGGCATTTAATCAGGACCCGGCAACAAAACACCAAGGATGTTTTAATTTATGATCCCGTGCAGGAGCTTCTATTGACCGTCGATCCCCTTGCTCGTGGGAAAGACAAAGCCCTAATACCGGGTGTAATTCTTTTAAAAACGATGGAGGAAGTCTTTAATTATTTTAATGAAATGGCAAATGCTCCGGCGGCTTTGATTTTACCTGCTTACGAGGACCTCACGCTTGAAAATGTCGAGAGCTTATTTACTCTTTGTTATGAAAAGAATATATTGGCTATCCTGGATGACTCCAGGCTGAATTTTAAGGACTCGGCGGCAATGGTTCACCGATTATCCGTTTTACCTAATATTATTATTACCGGCGAGTCGCTGACTGAATATGAAATGCCCTTTGCTGCATTTTCTACACAGGATTCGATATTTATGCCAATGAATAATTCTCAAACCAGCATGCTCCATACAGCTACTTTTGGCGGTAATCGGATTACCCTTTCAAGGGTGAGGGATTTTTTAATGTCCAATGTCGCTGATTTCGGCGGAAGTAATTCTCTTATTTCTTACTTTCGACAGATTGAAGAAGACGACTGGGAACGTTCCAAAGCTTATTCCGATTATATCAACCCAGCGATAGTTCGTTTGTATAACCGGTGTGGTATGAATATTCATCCGATTACGGCGCAAGGCGCCACTCTAACCGTTAAAGATGGAAAAAAAGAACGAAAAACAATCGACTGTGCAACCGGTGGAGCGGTTGCTATTCGTGGGCATGCTAACCCGGATGTTATACCTGAAGTCCTTGAAATCCACGATCGCCAGGAGAATTACTGGCAGAAATTGTCTCAAATGCTTTCCTCAAAATCAGGCCTCCCTCATGTTCTCCCAGCAGTTAGCGGTGCTACGGCTGTGGAAATTGCGATTACTATGGCTATGATGGCAAATAATCAGAGAACACGGATTATCTCTTTTAATGGAAACTTTGCCGGCTTAACTCTACTGGCTTTAACGGGGAGCCAGGACCCAAGTCTCCGTCAACCTTTTTTCCCTCTTTACTTCGATGTGGTCTATATCGATCCCTTAAGCCGTATGGCAAAAGAGCTCTTGAAAACTGAACTTGAATCGCAAAAAGTTGCCCTGGTTTGGCTCGAAATCTTCCAGGGTCAGCATTGTAGACCTATTCCCGGCGAACTATTGGAAATAATCTCCAATTATAAGGAAAAAGGCGGTTATTTAATCGGAGTAGATGAAATCTTAACCGGCATGTATCGGATGGGTGAATTCCTGGCTCATAAAAAAACTCCTCTCTCACCCGATATTGTTACAATGGGCAAAGGCCTCTCCGATGGGATTTTTCCCTTCAGTGCCGCTCTCGTCTCATCCGATGTCTACCAAAAAGCTCTTTCTGCTAACCCCGATACCGTTAATTATCTCCAACATCTGTATGTTAATCAATTGGGTGCACATATTGCCCTTCATGTGATTGAAAAATTATCTTCAATGGAAATTGAAAAACACGTCGCCCATGTCTCTCAACTATTACACACGGGATTAAAGGAAATCGTAAATCATTCTCCTTTCTTAAAGAAAGTTGCAGGGGACGGCCTTATTCTTAATATCCAGCTTGAATACTATGGCAGTAAATTACTTAAATTATTCGGGAAAAAAAATAAGGTGATTGCCAATGGTTTTTTTCATCTCTTTTTCCATCGCATCTTTCAAGAAAAAGCTAAGGTTTTGCTCTTTTTTGATCGGTGTTTACCGCCGGTCACCATCACCGAAGAGGAAGTTCGTTCAATCTTAGTTAATTTAAAAAAAGTATTGTGTGGGCTATCCGGGAGATTCTTCATAAAAACCCGGTATCCGATCTATGTGCTTTTCAAAAAATACAAAAAAGAAAAAAAATGATAATTTTCCCGGGTGTGAAATCGGTTTTGAAAAAGTTGCTCTATACGTAAGAATAATATCCAAAAACGGATGTGTTGATTTTTATTTACAAGTTATTTGATTCATCTATTTTACCCTCTGCAATTGCCATTATTTGACGCTCAGTTGTACTACGGTTAAGTGAAATCGAATGCCTGTGCCTCCTATTAAAACTAGCTTATCGATCAACATATTTTCAATGAATCCCTTACGCTTCCAAACACGTAAAAGGGCTTCTTATTAAAGTTTCTTAATATTGCATATGGATATCTTAATTGCTTGTAGTATTTTTGGTTTGATATTTAAAGGAGAAAATATAAAATGTCGGATATGGATACGGATGTCTTAAAAAAAAAAATTACCCTGTTGATGTACCCCGAATTTTCTGCATATAACGCCACCTTCGTATTGGCGAAAGAGTTATCTAAAAAGGGATATCGTGTTACCTATTTAGGCCCGCCTGGGTTTAAAGAATATGTTCAACGTAATGGTTTTGAATACAAAGTATTAAACCTTTTTCCCATCGAAAAAAAATATTTGAATAAAATTGAAGACTTATATCGACAATCTAAACCTGGTTTTATAAAGAGATATCGAATGAAAAATCGATATCTAAATATGAAAGTGATGGAAGAGATACAGGTACTTGATGAAACTATTTCCGGTGATTTACCCAACCTTGCACTTGTCGATTCCGTTTTGCCCAATTATGTAATCCCTTTATTGCAACGTAAAATTCCTACTCTCAATGTAAGCGTTTCTCTTCTTTCCCCGTGGAATTTCACTGCTCCACCAACCTCTAGCGATGTTATCCCGGGAGATAAGGTGACTATCTTTTCGTGTATTAAAAATTTTTCCCTGTGGTTTCTAATACTCAGTGAACGAGCAGTGCGGAATTTTTTTGATCACCTAAAATTACGCATCTCTTTTGGATTTTCTTCTTTCTTTGACCCTATTAAAATTTTAAAAAAAATGGGTGTAAAAATCCGTGGTACTGAATATAGCTCGAAAACATTACTTTTCGAATTGGTAACTTGCCCAAGGGAATTCGATTTGCCAAACCTATCGAAAAAAAATTTAAATAACCGATGTTATGCCGGCACAGGAGTATTTCCTCAGCGATCCGAAAAACCTTTCTATTGGGGGGATATCGATAAAAACAAAACGATTATATATTGTACACTCGGCTCTTACAGTGCACTTTGGGGACAACGAAAAAGATTATATAAAGCAGTTATTGATGCAATTAAAGTTCGCCCCGATTTACAACTTATCTTGCAAGTGGCTGATGATAAAGATATTGAAGAATTATATCCATTTCCTCAAAATGTTTTCGCGGAAAAATGGGTTCCCCATATGGAGGTATTGCCTCATACAGCGGTGATAATTTGCCATGGAGGTTTGGGAACCGTCAGGGAAGCTATTTATTTCGGTGTCCCTCTTATCGTATTCTCAACTGGAAGGGATAATTCCGGCACTGGTGCGCGTATTGTCCTTCATAACCTTGGTTTGAAAGGAAAATTAAAAAAAGTTACTCCTAACGAAATTATTACTAAAATCGACTCCATTCTCAATTCTTCTTTGATTCATCAGTCCATAAAAAAAATGCAAGCGGTTTTTCGAGAGCAAGAAGATTGCCGCATAGGAATTGATTTCATTGAACAGTTTCTCGCCCAAACAAAAGCCCCTGCCATCTCCGGCGAAAAAGAAAAAAAGGAATAAAAACCATGCAATCCAAAAACTTCACAATTAAATTATTCCCGGATAAACCTCCATTTGATTCTCAAATTATGGAAAAATTCAGCATTAGTGGTTTAAACTGCGGCAGCGGTCTTAGCCTTAACAAAGAACCCTGGATAAATACCGATTTAATGCCTATATCGGATGGGGAAAATAATCGTACTTCACCCGATACCATCGCTTACATCCAATCGATTCATGATAGCTCCACTTACCTTTTTATCGAGCATGATGCCCGATACCCTTATCCTTTCACTGATGAAACATTTCAATGGATATCCTCCGAGCACTTTATCGAACATATTACTCCTTTTCAAGCGGTTCAATGGTTAAAAGAGTGTTTTCGATTGTTGAAAAGAGGGGGAGTTTTGCGGATAAGTACTCCCGACCTCGAACTTTATATGAAAGGTTATCTCCAGTGGAGAAATAGCTTTTTACTCAACCATAATAAAAATGTGATGGAAATTTTTTCCCAAATATTAAAAAGGGGAGGGATTGCCGATCACTATGTCCAGGATGACCTTCTTGCATGGATGAGCGCTGCAAATCCTTCTGCCTCCCAGGAAGAATTACAGGCCATGTTTCAAAATTCATCCGATCCCTCCTTGATTCTTAAATGTATGCAACACAATTCCACTCGGCCCGCTTTTATGATTAACCAGGCTTTCCGCTTTTGGCAGCATCAATGGATTTATGACTTTGACGAATTGAAATTTGCTGCGGAGAAAGCCGGTTTTAATTCCAAGTACATGAAAAAATCTTCCTTTGGAAAAGGAGAGATCGGCCAATTTGATCTGCCTTATCGAAAGGACGAAAGCCTGTATGTGGAGATTAAAAAAGAATGAACTCCTTTAACCCTGTCAACGATTCATATTTCCCGGTCCAGGCTTCTGTTTTATCTCCATCGGCCCTGGAGGACTATCTATTATTGAAATATCCTTTGAAGCCCCCGTTGACCTGTCATTTATTCAATACTCATTTGAATCATGTTTATCGTATCGAGGCGGGCGACTCGATTTTTTTCCTTCGGATTCCGCTTTTTAACTGGAGATCCCTTCTCGATGTCGAAGAAGAAGTCGACCTCTTAAATTATTTACACGAAAATGGAGTCTCTGTCGCTCGCCCCATTAAAGATAATGACGGGCAATTTATTCAAACCATCGATGCTCCCGAAGGTCATCGTTATGCGGTCCTATTCTCCAATGCTGCCGGCAACCCCTGCAATATCTCCGACAGCAAACAAGTCTATTTATTCGGCCAGTTAGTGGGAAAAATGCACCGATGTTCCGATCGATTTCAACGCTCATTTAAAAAGTTCCCCCTGGACCTCGATGAATTACTGGAAAGACCGATAAACCGGATGAACTCTTTTTTAAGTTTTAATAAAATGACCGCCGATTATCTCCTGGCGGTCAAGGAGCAGCTTATGGGTTATGTCTGGCGCTTGCCCCGGGACATCCCTCACTATGGTATTTGTCATGGAGACCTTCATTTCCGGAATATTCATTTCGACTCCAACGACCAACCCACTCTCTTTGACTTTGACTGTTTCGGGTATTCCTGGCGTGGGTATGAGCTCGGTTCCCTCGTGTATAATTTGATCCACTCTCCCCAGGTTGCTGCCAACCGGTTGGACTGGCAAAAGGTCTTCGGTGAATTTTTATCCGGTTATGACAGTGAAAAAGTTTTAACTCCCGGCGAGTTTAACTCTATAAAGGTATTTGGAGTTATTCGTCATATTTGGGCTATCGGGCTCAATTTTGTTCTGTATCAAACGAACGGGGTTAAAGCGATTATGGAAGGACCTTTTATCAACGATAACATCGCCAAAATCAAAACGTTTATGGGCCAGGTTGACTTTTCTCTTTATTAGTGTGTTTAAATCCTTCAGGAGAATTTTTATCTTATGAATGAAATGAATCAACATACGCATCATTCCTTCCCGGTGCAAAGTACTATTTTATCCAGTGCTGCACTCCTGGAAAAGATTGTGAGCCGCTATCCCCTCGAAGCCCCGCTGGAGTGCTTTTTATACAGCGAGCATTTGAATCATGTCTACCGGGTGAAGAGCAATTCTTCTCCGTATTACCTCCGGGTAAGCCGGTTTGAGTGGCGAACTCCCCGCGATATCGAAGAAGAAATCGATTTACTCCTGTTTTTGCATTCTCACAATGTCCCCGTCGCTTTGCCTCTCAAAAGCAAAGATGACCGCTATTATTATGTGATTAATGCCCCTGAAGGAGAACGCTGTGCGGTTCTATTTCACAACGCAGAGGGTAGGCTTTTAAATTATTCCGACAAAAAACAGGATTATATTTTCGGGAAATTATCCGGGAAGATGCACAACGTGATGGATATATCGGAAAAAAAATATCACAGGGAACACCTGGGGCTTGACTATTTATTGGATGAACCCCTCAGCCGTATTGCCCAGGTAATGAAGCATCGTCCTGATGATATTCGCTTTCTTAGTGAAATTTCCCGTGAAGTCAAACGCAGGCTTGAGTATTTACCAAAAACAAAACCTATCTTCGGTATCTGCCACGGCGATTTGAATTTGAAAAATGTCTATTTTAAAGATTCAGTTAAGCCCACTCTCTTTGATTTCGATTGTTTCGGCTGTGGTTGGAGGGCTTTCGATATCGGCGTTTTTCTCTATAGTTTGGTCCAAACCCACGAACTCAGTTCTAACCGGGTAAAATGGATGGAAGCGTTTAATGAGTTCCTGGCCGGTTACAATGAGGAGAGAATTCTCAATAACGACGAATATAAAGCGATAAAGTTGTTCGGGTTGATCCGGTATATATGGGGGTATGGCATTTCGATTCTTTTTGTAAAACACAGGGGCGTTCGCCTGGTTCAAGATGAAGCCTATTTAGATGAAAATATGCGGATTATTAAAGACTTTGCACGGGTTATTTTGTAATATTTTTTAGCCGCAGAGGTCACAGGAGACACAGAGAAAAAAGGGGGGCTAAGATAAAGACCCCACGTAGTGGGGGAGATATACGGTAACGGTAGTCCCTTTATTGAGGGTTGATTGGATTGCGATATGCCCCTCGTGTTTTTTTACGATCCAATAACAGATGGTCAGGCCTAAACCCATCCCTTTCTGGTTTGATTTTTCTTTGGTGGAGAAGTATGGATCGAATACTTTTTCAATATCGCCCGGGGGAATGCCTTCACCGGTGTCGGTGATCTTTACTTTAACATAATTCCCCACTTTCAAACCGGATTCATTTTTTTCTAGAATTTCGCAATTCTCCATTCGAATCGATATTTCTCCGCCCCGGGGCATTGATTCCGCTGCATTCATGAGAAGGTTGGAAAACAACTGGCACAAATGATCTTCGTCTCCCTGCGCCGGCTGGATATCCGCGGGGATATCCATCTGGATTGAAACTTTTAAATGATCATGAAGGGAATCTTTTGCGCAAAAAATAACATCCGTTAAATCCACTTTCTCCCGGATGATCCACCCCCCATCGGAGAAAATAAGGAATTTCCCTGCCAGGTTAACTGCTTTCAATGAAGCCTCCTGGGCTTTGGACAAGAAAATGCGGTTTCTCTTTACCGATGTCACTTCATTCAAAGCCATCGATATATTCCCGATTATAACCGAAAGTAGGTTATTAAAATCATGGGCGATCCCTCCTGCCAGGATCCCGATAGACTCCAATTTCTTGATTTTAAGCATCTCTTCTTCCAGCTTTTTTCGCTCCGATATATCCCGCGCTACACAAACAATTCCTGCCGGACGATCCATTTCATCCTGTAAAATGGAACTGGAAAACAGCACCGGGATTTGCCTTCCGCTTTTGGTTTTAAATATAAAATCCTTGTTTTTCAGCTCTTTTTCACCCAGGATCATTTTTACCGCACCGTTTTTAAGATCGTCATCGGGAAAAAATATATCCACTGCTTTCCCTTTAAGTTCGTTTTCGTCGTATTCCAGCAGGTTTAAGGTTGCTTTATTGGCTGTTTCGATAATTCCTGTGAGCCGTAAAAGTACCAGGGAGTCGTACATGGTGGAAAGAATGTTACTGGCAGCAGATGCCGGTGTGATGGATAAGAATTTGTATTTAAGCATCACGTAAACAAAACCCAATGCCCAGATGATGGCAAACGACGAACCCAGGTTCGGTATCACATGGAAATTCATTATAGGGAATATAACGTCCGTCAATGTGCCCAGGAAAACAGTTATGGTAACGGTAACAATAAAAATCAAGGTTTGTTTTTTTATTGTGACGTTTTTTGATTGGTGGGCGTAATAGAGAAGAATAAATATCCCCAGGAACATAAAACCCGTATAGTACACCAGGAAAGCGATAGTCCACGGGGTTAGGCTCATCATGGGTTTCCACCCGTAAGGTTGTTTGATTACATCCTGGAACAACAGGTGGTTCCACTCGATATAGATGAATATTAGGGGGATAACGAATATTGCGATATAGAACCAAATACTCTTTAATACCCGGGTTTTCCCGCTAAATGAACAGGTAAACCAGAGAAAAAAACTGCTGAAAGCCACCCATCCGGGGGCACTGATATCGACAAATAACAGGGCCAGCTTCTTGGATGACAGCGGGTTATGAATGAATATTAGGGCAATACTCCACAAGACGAAACAAAGAAGAAAAATCATATATAGTCGGTTTAATAAGGATTTCGGATTTTTTATGAAAACAAATCCCGCTAAATACAGGTAAAGCAGCGCCAGGAAAAAGTGCCAGAACGGGAGTACCATTATGCCCCCACTCCATCGCTGCTTTTGCATGAAATTATGGATACTGTATCCGCATTCGCCATTCGATCGAAAACCAACACTTTTTTTTTCATCGCAGGGAATTATAGTCAAATAAAAAAATTAAGTCAAACCCCCGGCGATTTTTAATTTTAAAAAAATCTTTACTTACTTTTCGATTTTTAATAGAATATATTCTTATATTTTCAATTTCATGGAGAACAATGAAGAGAAAAAAACGACCTTCATCAAAAGCCGATTTCCCGGTATTGATCGCAGAAGACAATAAAATCTCACGGAAATTCCTGGAAAAACTCCTGCTGGATGCCGGGTACACCGTAGTATCAGCAGGTGATGGGCGGCAGGCATGGGAAATATTCTCCGAAAGATTCTTCCCCATTGTTCTCTCCGATTGGATGATGCCCGGCATGAGCGGCGTCGATTTGTGCAAGACAATTCGGGCACATCCCAATAAAAGCTATGTTTTTATTGTTCTTTTAACCGCCAAAGATAAGAAAGAAGATATCATCGCAGGCCTGGAAGCCGGTGCCGACGATTACTTGACCAAGCCCGTCAACAAATCGGAATTGATCGCCCGTCTCAATACCGGTATCCGTATCCTGGAACTGGAAAAACACTTTCGCGACGCCAATCAACGCATTCGAACCCTCTCCATCACCGATCCCCTGACCCGCTGCTTTAACCGCGGCTATATGTCCAAAAAATTAACCCAGGAAATTAAACGGGGACTCCGTTACAACCACCCGCTTTCCATTATTTTTTGCGACCTCGATCACTTTAAGAATGTCAACGACACCTATGGTCATCAAGCCGGAGATGCTGTTTTAAAAGAGTTTTCCAAATGTATCTTCGAGTCTATTCGCACCGATATCGATTGGATTACCCGCTACGGCGGCGAAGAATTCCTCGTCGTCTTGCCGGAAACCAACCTCGAAGGCGCTTTATGCGTTGCCGAACGTATCCGTTTCAGTACCGAAACCAGGGAATTCAAATGGCAGCAAGAACCCATTCATTTGACCGCCAGCTTCGGCGTTACCGGCATCGACGGCAATACCGCCGAAGAAGACGTTTCCCCCGATATCCTTCTTCAAAAAGCCGATAAAAATCTCTACCTTTCCAAGAACAACGGCAGGAATCAAATTACCATAACTCCACTCTGACCCATAAAAATGACGACATTTCAACCACTTAACCTAAATCCACCGCCTGTTTTGTCTTCGACGACCAAAAAACATTTCGTGAAAGGGCTTTTGGATTTCCCAAAGCTTTTGATTATATATATTTTTTTAAATGGAGGTGCTTGCCTATGGAATCTATAAACCCAACTACAGGTGAATTAATTAAAACTTATCCCAATATGACGCTGGACGAAACCCGGGAAATCCTGGATGATGCTCAATATGCTTTTTTATCCTGGAAGAATTCCTCGTTTCAACATCGCAGGCAATGCATGGAACAAGCCGCCGTGATTCTCCGCCGGAATATCTCCCAATATGCCGAATTGATGGCGTTGGAAATGGGAAAAACCCTCAAAGAGGGACGCGCCGAAGTCAATAAATGCGCCCTCGTCTGCGACTACTACGCCGATTCAGCCGAAAAATTCCTCCAACCCGAACTGGTCCAAACCGACGCAGCCAAAAGTTATATCTCCTTCCAACCCCTCGGGATCATTTTGGCCGTCATGCCCTGGAACTTTCCCTTCTGGCAGGTGTTCCGGTTTGCTGCTCCTTCACTCATGGCCGGCAATGCCGGTGTGTTAAAACATGCTTCCAATGTCCCCGGATGTGCCCTGGCCATCGAGGATGTTTTTAAAAATGCCGGGTTTCCCCCCCATCTCTTTCGCACTTTAATGATCGGCAGCAGCATGGTCTCCGACATTATCGAAAGCCCCCTGGTCCAGGCCGTTACCCTCACCGGCAGTACACCCGCAGGCAAAGCCGTCGCTTCCAAAGCCGGCGCCATGCTTAAAAAAACCGTCCTTGAACTGGGCGGCTCCGACCCTTATGTGATACTGGAAGATGCCGATCTCGAAGAGACCGTCAGCGCCTGCGTATTTGCCCGCCTCATCAATGCCGGGCAAAGCTGTATCGCCGCCAAACGCTTCATCGTCGTCGATCGTATCCGGGAACCCTTTGAAAAACGTTTCATCGAAAAAATGTCGGAACAAATCATGGGGAATCCGTTAAAGGAAGAAACTACCCTGGGCCCGCAAGCTCGTGCCGATTTACGGGACGACCTTCACCGCCAGGTCGAAGAGAGTATCCGAAAAGGCGCCCGGTGCCTGTTGGGCGGTAAAATCCCCGGGGGAAAAGGCGCTTTTTATCCCCCCACTGTTCTTACCGATGTGAAAAAAGGAATGCCCGCTTATGACGAAGAATTATTCGGACCTGTGGCCGCGGTCATCCCTGTGAAAAATGAAAACGAAGCACTCCGGGTGGCCAACGATACCATCTTCGGACTCGGCGCCGCTGTCTTTACCCAAAACATCGAAAAAGGTGAAACCCTCGCTGAACATGAAATTCAAGCAGGCTGTTGTTTTGTCAATACTTTTGTTCGTTCCGATCCCCGTTTGCCTTTCGGTGGGATTAAAGAGAGCGGTTACGGCCGGGAACTTTCCCATTTCGGCATCAAGGAATTTGTCAATATCAAAACCGTTTATATTGCTTGATGGGTGTCAACTCCTGGCCAAAGTCATGGCGCAGACTTCTGCATGGTTCTGGACAAGCAATCGAGTACACCGGTCGATGGTGGTACCGGTGGTGTAGATATCATCGATCAAGAGAATTTTTTTGCCCTTTATTATCCCCGGTTTTGTGAGTTTAAAAGCATTATCGAGATTTTTTAATCGCTTCGCCCTACTTAAACCCGCCTGCGGAACCGTTTGTTTGAATTTTATAAGGTTATTGGGTAGAATGGGAATATTAAGACGAGATGAAAGGAGTTTAGAAACTTCGAGGATATGGGCAAATTCCCGTTTTCTCCCGTGATCCGCGGGAACCGGGATAATATAATCGAAAGATTCATTATAAAAGGCATAAAAAAGAGTGCAATAACACTCCACCCAGAGATATTTCAACGACTCGATGTTTCCATATTTATAGCGAAGGATTAATTTTTTTAATATCCCGCCGTACTTGTCGTATGATACATGTTTTCGAAATATAGGAGGATTGAGCAGGCACTCTCCGCACAAGGTCGAAAAAGAATGATTATCCATGATTCGCCCGCACTTGTGACAAACAGGTTTTAGGTTGATGGCTATAGAACTGTCGCATTCCCGGCATATAATGACTTCATCGGGGAAAGCCAGGGTATTTTCGCATCCTTTGCATGTAGTAAGATAGATCGATGTTTGAATGGAATGGAAAGCATCACGGATATAATGCCAGGGCTTGGGGGAAGAAAAATAGGTCATGAGGACCGGGTGTCAAAGGAGGGTAGGGGAGAGGGAGAGGAAGAGGAAGAAGAAAATGAAAAGAAACTTTTTTCCATCTTCTTCTTCCTCGTATGGTTGGGTATTATTAATTATGTAATTTCGTACCTTCCAGTTTATCCTGGGGAATCGGTTGGTGCTGCGGCCAGGGTCTGGGGTCTTCTTTGATTTTTTTCAACAGGAGTTCGATTCCCTTCATGAGTTGGGCATCGTAGCCCCGTTCGACTTCAGCGGGGGCCAGGTCCACGATATAATCGGGCGTAAAGCCTTCATTTTCAATAACCCAGTTTCCCTGGGTATTGTATACGCGGTAATCCGGGGCCGTAACAGTGCCGCCGTCTATGAGGTTAATAGTCATGGAAATACCGACGAGTCCGCCCCATGTTCGTGTTCCGACGACGGGTCCCATATTTCGTTGTTTAAATACGAAAGGAAATTCGTCGCCGCCGGAGCCGGCGTACAAGTTGGTTAAGCAGACGAAATGGGCCCGCGTGGCCATATGCGGCGTGTATTGGTCATGGGAATACCGCCGTGTCCAATAGGATTGAATTTTTTTATCCAGGCGCCCGAGGAATATATCGGGGTCCAAACCGCCGCCGTTAAACCGGCCATCGATGATGATGCCTTTTTTCTGGGTTTGCGAATAATAATATTTGGGAAACTCGATCGCTGAGTTTTCATATGTATCGGGGAAATGAATATACCCGATAAGGCCTTTGGATTCTTTTTCTACGATCTGTCGATTCCGTTCGACCCAGTATTGGTACCGGATTCTCATCTCATTGGCAGTGGGTTTGACTGTAATTTCCCTGGCGCCGGTTTTAGATGGATTATTATTGATTAGCAGTTTCACTTGTTTCCCGGCGAGGTCCTGGAAGTAGCTGAAAATTTCCCGGTCTGCCGTAATGTCTTTGTCGTTTACCGCCAGGAGGTAATCGCCTTCTTTAACATCGATACCCGGTCCCATGAGCGGAGGGATGACTTCCCTGGACCAATCGGGAACTCGAAAAATGGTTTTAAATTTGTACAGGTTTTTGGCCGTATCGATTTCATAATCGGCGCCCAGCAAGCCGACGGAAACTCTTTCGGCATTGCGGTGTCTATCGCCGTCGCCGACATAGGTATGAGACGTATTCAAGTCGCTGATCATTTCACCGATAATATAATGGATATCTCTTCTCCATGCGGCGTTGGGGAGTAATTTTTCAAATTTCTTTTTAATGGCGGCCCAATCGATCCCTCTCATCTGGGGGTCGTAATAGAAATCGCGTTCCATGCGCCACGCTTCATTAAAGATTTGTCGCCATTCTTTCCGGGGCTCGAAGAACATTCTCAAATCGGATGTATTGAGCGGGGTACCGGGAGAATTCTTCGAATCCGCTTTAACGATACCGATGATCTTTCCCCTATCCCTGGCCTGGAAATCCATACGCTGTATATTCATACTTTGCATGTAAATGATGGATTTTCCGTCTGCCGAAAGTTTATAGTCGTTAATGTTTTCGATTACAATGCCGGCTTGTTGATCCGCCAGGGAAAAAGCGAAGAGTTTTTGGGGTCCTAAGTCGCGAAATTCAAACTGGTTATAATCGCCTTTTTCTGCGTTGAAAAAGAAAAGCGAGTCGTTATTAACCGAGAGGTTCCGGTAGTTTCCGCGGGGGAGTGGGAACGATTCGATGCGATACTGGAGGCCTTCAAAATCGATTACTACATTTATTTTTTTGTCACCGGGGGTTTCGCCGATACTGTTTTTCATCTTTTTCGCGGGGGCTGCGGGTTCTTTACTCGGCGGCGATTTGCCTTCTTCTTCATCGCTTTTGAGCGGGAATAAGGGTTTGCCGTCTTTTTTGAGAGTGAGAGAGTAAATACCGGCCATATCTTTGTAGACCATTTCCCATTCGAAATCGCAGAAAGTCGGGTTAAACCGGCGGTTAGAAACAAAAAATAGGTATTCGCCATCCATGGAAAAAACAGGGTTAAAATCGTTGAAGATACCGCTGCTGGCACAGTTGATTTGACCGGATTCCAGGGAGTAGATATAAATTTTATTCACCAGGTCTCCATCCATTTTGGAATAAGCCAGGAACCGGCTGTCGGGTGACCAGGCAAAGTCATAAATGGGTTTTACATGGAGTGAAACGTCCATGTATTCGTATTTCGACTGGTCGACTTTCACGATTTTTTTCGTTTCGATATCGATGTAATAGAAGCTGAGGGTTTGATCGGCAAAAGCGATTTTTTTACTATCCGGGGACCACTTTAAAAGGTGACGGTAACCGTCTTTATGTTGGGTTAATTGTCGGGGAGGGGTGATGCCCAGCGGATCGGCGATATAAATTTCGTATTCACCGGTTTTATCCGAGAGGTAAGCGATGTTTTTGCCGTCGGGGGACCAGGCTGCATCTTTTTCGCGGCTGCCGGAGGTGTTGGATAAATTGCGGGTGGGGCCGTTCTTCTTGGGGACTGTAAAGATTTCACCCCGTGCGACCATCAAGGCGCGGTTCCCGGTGGGGGAGAGGTCGATCTGGGTGATGAATTCTTGCACATTCTTGTAAAAAGGCCGGGTTTCCGGGGTATCCGTATTTATTTCTACCGGGATTAGCCGGGTTTGTTTCGAAACCACATCCAGGGCCATGAGTGTGCCGCCCAATTCGTATACGATTTTATTTCCACCTTCGCTGGGCCTGATTACATCGTAATCCAGGTGGTTAGTCAGTTGCTCGACAGTTTTTGTTTTGGGGTCGTAAGAAAAGAGATTGAGCGTTTCACCTCGATCGGAACAGAAATAGATTTTATCCCCGATCCACATAGGGGTGCGGTCGGTACCGATAAAATCGATTATTTTGATATCTTCCCGGGTTTTAAAATCATAAATAAAAACATCCGGTGCTAATCCACCTCTATAACGTTTCCACGTACGGTTATCCGTTTGGTTACGGTTATAAGCGATTTTTTCTCCGTCAGGCGAAAAACTTCCATAAGCGCCTTCATGCAAAGGTAGTGTTTCGATGCCGCTGCCATCCGGTGAAATCATAAAGAGACGTGTATAACGGGTTAAACTTTCCCTCGAGGATCGAAAGATAATTTTATTTTTGAAGGGGTGCCAGCCGACGGCTTCATCTTCGCCGGGGTAATAAGTCAGCCGGGTAATATTTCCGCCGTCCGTATTCATCACATACACATCCGAATTGCCGTCATATTCACCGGTAAAAGCGATCAGTTTGCCGTCCGGGGAGAATTTCGGGAAAAGTTCTTCCCCTTCGTGGATGGTTAACCTCACGGCTGTGCCTCCATTTACGGGTACTTTCCAGATGTCTCCGCCATATGTGAATACGACTGCGGTTTCGGAGATATCCGGGTACCGCATCACGTATCGCTGCGGAGAGGAGGACTGGGCATCGGTGGATCGAGTAAACAACGGGATAAGTAGTAAAAGACAAAAAACAATCAGGGCAGACTTCTTTTGAAAATTTGCCCGGGTTTGATAGAATATATGAATCATGAATTAACCTCCTTAGAAACTAATGGGATAAATGTTTTCTATATCAATAACCTGTTTATACGGTTTTCGCTTTGAAAATGTTTTTAAATATGCGGTGGTTGGGGTATTATTTTGATTTTTTTTAGACGTTTTAAACGGAGTGAATTGGAAACCACGGAAACAGAGCTGAAGGCCATAGCTGCACTGGCTATAATGGGGCTTAAAAACCCGGCAGCAGCGAAAGGGATCCCGACGATATTATAAATAAAGGCCCAAAAGAGGTTTTGTTTGATTTTCACCATGGTTTTGCGGGATAGGTGGAATGCGGTGATTAGGGTGGATAGGTTTCCATTCATCAATGTCATATCTGCGGTTTCAATGGCGATGTCCGTGCCCGTACCCACAGCGATACCGACATTGGCGGCAGCTAAAGCAGGCGCGTCGTTGATCCCGTCTCCCACCATTGCCACCATAGAGCCTTTCTCCTGCAATTTTTTGATTTCTTCGGCTTTATGTTCCGGCATGACGTTGGACATAATATATTTCCCGGGAATGCCCACCAGGTTCCCGATATACTGTGCGGTGCGATAGTTATCGCCGGTGATCATGTAAGTTTTGATTCCCATTTTTTGAAGGGTTTTGATGGCATCGGCAGAATCTTCTTTTACGGTATCCGCCACACCGACGATCCCGGCCAGTCGGTCGTTTATGGCGGTATACATAATTGTTTTGCCGCTATTTTCCAGTTCCGTTTTTATTTCATTAACCATGTCGAGTGCCATTCCCCCGGCTTCTGCTTCTACTTTTACTTCGATGCCTCTTTCCATCATGAGCTTTTGAGTCCCGACCAGGATGTTTTTTCCCCGGATTACGGCGGAAATGCCTTTTCCGGGAATAGCGAAAAACTCCGTGGGTTCCGGTAATTCCAGGTTCTCTTCTTTTGCTTTATTAACGATGGCTGTACCGAGGGGATGTTCCGAACGTTTTTCCGCTCCTGCAGCCAGGGTGAACCAGTCGGTGTTATCGAGGCCTGGGAGTGTCACTGCATCGGTTACTGCCGGTTTGCCCCGGGTTATAGTTCCTGTTTTGTCCAGTACCACCGCATCGATTTTAGAGGCGCGTTCCAGGCTTTCGCCGCTTTTTATCAATATCCCGTTTTCCGCACCTTTGCCCAACCCGATGATCAAAGCAGTAGGAGTCGCGAGACCCAGTGCGCAGGGGCACGCGATGACCAATACTGAAACAGCGGAAATCAAAGCCGTCGATATTTTTCCTGTGACGATTAG
>Ga0105104_10000162_pt1 | contig 48199 bp, 44 predicted proteins | sample PPLLaktember2015_3_FD_87034 | JGI IMG/M metagenome (GOLD analysis project Ga0105104, IMG submission 87034) | Freshwater sediment microbial communities from Prairie Pothole Lake near Jamestown, North Dakota, USA - PPLs Lake P7 Core (6) Depth... | ecosystem: Environmental > Aquatic > Freshwater >... | reverse complement strand
TAAGTCTTTATCCCTTATCCCTTATCCTTTATCCTTTATCCTTCACTCGTATTCCCTCAAAAACTCCTGGCTCGTGCTCCCTTCCGCCAGGTAGCCTTCATCTCCCGTACGGACCACGGTCACTTTCCAATAGGCATACGCCCCACCTACGAACGTTCCGCACACCGGGCCATCTTCGATCCTGACCAGCATCCCGGACGGGAGTTTTTTGATCACATTGTCGCTCAATCGTTCCGGCGAGGAACGCAGCAGCACCTCAGTTACAGTAATCGCTTCTTTCCCAACCGCCAGGCGCACTTCGGGCGCATCGGGACAATAGTATTCGGGCAGCGGGGTAAAGGTCGGGAGCGCAACTTCAGGGGTCAGGACCCGGCCTTCGATCACCAGGTTGCCCAGGACGGCTTCCTGGTCCTGCTTGCATTGCTCGTTTTTGTGAGCTGCCCGCGAACCCAGCTCCAGCTGAACCAGATCGTCTTCTCCAGTGGTATAGATAACCTGGTGGGTAATCGACCAGTTCCTCCCATTTAGATAGATCCGCTGAGGCAGCTCATCCTGGGGGCCGATCCTCTCGCTGTAGACCGCGTCGTTGATATAGCAGTTGTCGATCTTCCGGTGGATCAGGCGCGGCCCGGAATTGACCAGCGCCACATCCCACACTTCGCCATCGTATGAGAAATAAAAGGGTTTCTCAAGATGGGGATAGAACACATCCCGGTCGGGGGTGGGCGTATCCATCGGCACCAACCGCACATCCGGAGTTGGCTCGTCTTGCTCGCCGGGGGCGGTTGCCACAACCTGGGTTACACCCAGCGGAGAAGGCGTTGCGGAAGATTGGGTCGGGATCTGCCCCGTGCCGCACCCCGCCAGCACAAAGGCTACCAAAATTAGTGAGAATAAGATCTTTTGCCGGATCATAATAAGTGTAGAGTGTAGGGTTTAGAGTTCACAGTTCACAGTTCAGAGTTCACAGTTCAGAGTTCACAGTTCAGAGTTCACAGTTCAGAGTTTACAGTTTTGAGTCTAGAGTGTAGAGTTTTGAGTAAAGCGGCCAGCGGTCAGCGGTCAGCAGCCAGCTTAAAGCCAACACATGGTGATTTTCCTTTATCCTTTATCCTTTACCCTTCATCCATCATCCTTCATCCTTCACTCCATCTTCCAAGACAAGGATAGCCTGCCTCGAGATCTCCTTACGAGCCAACGCCCAGTGCTGCACTCCCGTGAACAAGCATACCACACCGCCGCCAAGCAGGAACCAGTTTTTGAGGACTGCGGCCAGGATGAGGAAGAGGATCCCAAACAAGGCCAGGTCCACCGCCGACAGCCTGAGGTTCAGCCAGCGTGCATAGGTAATGCGCCCCTCTAATCCGGGACGGGTTTCGTGCAGCTTGACCATGGCCACGTTGCGCATGTGGCGAATCAACACCACCGCTTCTCGCAGGAACAGCCCACCCATCAGGAAATCGAAGATCTGCGGAAACCCCAGCCGGCGGTAGGCCAGCCACCACACCAGGTACAACAACAAGAACGAAGCCAACCAGCGCACCAGGAAGTTGGGGCTGATCCAGCGCATTGCGTTGACATCCTTCTCGAACTGCGGGGTGAGCTCGAAGCTGCCTTCGAAACGAATGTGTTCCCCGATCGGGCCCTGGAAGAGCCGCGCGGAATAGATGGTGATGGCAAAATCCGCCAGGTAGACCAATCCCCAGATGAGTAAAACCGGCCAGATGTGGGTGGCGATCATCATAGTTACGATTATACAAGATTGGGGGATTCCCTACCCAAACGCAGGGAATTTCCCCATAGTTCCGGATCAAACCCAGTCCTATAATATTCACGCCTGTGCAATTATAGTCCAAAAATGAGACCTGATCTTATCTATGCGAATTAAACCAATCTATATCCTCTGGGCACGCTGTCTACCCTCGCCAGGATATATCCGAGACAGGCGCAGTCCCTTGTAAAGGGAACATTTTCAAAACCCGGTTCGTCTGATTTGAGGCGGGGAGAAGGCAGCGGCTTTCAGGTCGCTTTACATTCCCCCAAAATTTTATGAACTGTCCGGGCGCTGGCGCTCTTTATCGTGTAAATCCGCTGTCTTGCGCCTGGTAGAAAGAGAGAGATGATATGTACCGTAAATTGTTTGTGACCTTGTTGGGTATTGGGCTGTTCCTGGCAGCTTGCGCACAGCAGCCCGGCTCGCTGCCCGTTACCGGTGACGAGCAAACCCCCAGCGCGCCCGCGCCGGTGGTTATCCCCAGTCTCGAGATCAACCTGGCCGGGACGGAATGGATGCTGCAGTCCTTTGGCAAACCCGGGGAAGAAATCCCGCCGATCGAGGGAACTTCGGTCACCCTGAAGATTGAACCGGATGGCCGTATCACGGGCACAGGCGGCTGCAACTCGTACGGCGCTGATGTCCAGATCGGGCCCGGCAGCCTGACCATCGGCCCCATCACCAGCACCAAGAAAGCCTGCCTTGAGGATAGCGCCACCCAGCAGGAGCAGGAGTTCTTCAATGCCCTGCAATCTGCCGCCAGGTTCGAGCTCGTAAGTGACCGGCTGACCCTCACGTCGGCCGATGGAGAGGTCGTGCTGAACTTTGTAAAGTCGACTTCTTATTAATAAATTAAACCGCAGAGAACGCAGAGTAAATGAAAAATATCTCTGCGTCTCTGCGGTTTAATCCCCTAAAATACCGAGCTCCCGCGCCCGGGCAATGGCCTGGACGCGGTTTTCCGCCCCCAGCTTGCCGGCGATGTTGTGGACGTGGGTCTTGACCGTCCCCAGCGCCAGTACCAACTGTTCCGCGATCTGCCGGTTCGAACAACCTGCCGCGATCAGGCGCAGGATTTCGATTTCGCGCTCGCTCAAAGGCTCGATTAAATTGTAGGTTGTTGATTGTTGATTGTAGAGTTTTTGGTGCCCCGAGTGCGCGTACGGACCGGGCTGTACCATCTTTATGCTTTCCTTTAGCTCGGCTATCGAGAATTCCGCGGAACGGGCCAGGCCCTGGGTTTCAGCCAGGCCGATGGCCCGGTCCAGGCTGTCGCGCGCCGCATCGCCCTGGTCATCAACCTGGCAGGCCCGCGATAACAGGATCAGCAGCTCGATCAATGAACCACTGCGTCCGGCAGCCTGGGCAGCCGCGATCAGTTCGGTGAGGAACGCGCGAGCTTCTTCCGCACGCCGGTCGTGGATCCACACCCGCACCAGGGTGGTCTTTTCCAACTCCAGCACAGGCCCGCTCGCGGCCCGGAGGCGCTGTTCGACCTCCACGGCCCAGGCTTTGGCGTGGATCAGATTGCCCGCAGCCAGCGCCAGGCGCGCCTGCCAGGCGGCCAGCTCGGCTGCCATCAGCGGCCCGGGCCATCCGCGCCGCACGACCGGTTCGGCCTCGTCCAGAGCCGCCTGCGCCCCCGCCAGGTCTGCGCGCGCCCAACGAATGCGGGCAGCGACGATAGCCCCATTTTTGATCATCTCCAGCGACCCGGCCAGCTTGCTCAACCGGTTCCCCGCAGCGAGCTGCTCGACCGCTTCATCCAGCCGGTCCATCTCGAGCAGGGTTTCGGCCAACCCCAGGTGCACTGTGCAGAACGCCGGCAGGCGTTCCCAACCATCGACACCCGCCGACAGGATCGCCTCACGGCAGGTTTGCTCGGCCTGGCGGGGTCGCCCAAGCTGGAGCAGGTTGCGCGACAGATACAGGATCACGTTCGCCAGAGCAATAAAATTCCCGGCGGTCTTGAGCAGCGGGATTGCCAGGGCGAACTCCTGGCAGGATGGTTCCAATTCCCCGCTCACCCGCAAGACATGCCCCAGGCTGTAATGAGCGATCCCCTGCAGCAAGGGGAAATCCGCCGGGGATGTCTCCAGCGTGCGCCGGGCGTTCTCTACGGCCACATCCAGTTTTCCCAGGCGGATAGCCACCACCGAGCGCAGTGCGAACATCTGCCCGGTCGCGACCGCGTATTCGGGCGAGCCCGGGACCTGTTTCCCTTCCACCACTTCTTGCTCCAGCGCGCGGGCAGCCTGTTGGAGCAGCCCTTCCACCGGCGCAAGGTTTCCTTTGAGATAACACAGCCAGGCGCGCGCCGAGATGAGCTCGTTACTGGCCAGCACCCGCTCTTCCGGAAGCCCGGACAGCCACTCTAGCACTGTATCCACCAGCCCGGCATGGCTCATCCGCTGCCAGCCGCGCAGCACGATGCGTTCAGCACAGTCAAAATCCTTGCCCTCCAGGGCATGCTGCATCGCCTCAGCATCCAGGCCATTCTCCTCGAACCAGGCAGCCGCTCGCCTGTGCAGCCCAGCCACACGCTCCGGCCAGGTTTGCTGGAGCCGCGCGCGCAGCAAATCTCCAAACAGGTGGTGATAGCGGAACCAGGTGCGCGTTCCATCCAGAGGAATGATGAATAAATTGGAGCGCTCGAGGAGCGAAAGGATGAAGGCTGAGGGACCTACGGGGCTGAAAGAAGGATCTTTTCCTCGGATGCCGGGTTTTTCTTCATCCCCGTAGGTCCTTCCGCCCCGAAGATCCTGGCTGCTCTCTCCAGGATCATCCTTGATCAGGTCGTCACAAAGGCTGGCTGAGAAGCGCTCCAGGATGGATGTGCACAGCAAAAACTCCTGCACTTCTTCGCTCTGGCGGTTGAGGACTTCTTCGGCCAGGTAATCGATGATGTAATGATGGCTGCCGGAGAAAGATTGGATAAAAACTGAGAGGTCGGTCTGGCCTCGAAGCGCCTGGAGGGCCAACCCGGCCATCTGCAAACCGGCAATCCAGCCTTCCGTACTGGCTTCCAGGGTAGAGACATCCGCCTGGCTGAGCTCGAGCCCCATGATCTGGCGCATAAATTCATTCGCCTCGACCGCGCTAAACCGCAGGTCGGCGGCGCGCAGCTCATTGAGCTGACCACGCGCGCGCAGGCGGGAGACAGGCAGCGATGGATCGGAGCGGGTGGCAATCACCAGGTGAAAAGCCCGCGGCAGGTGATCCAGCAGAAATCCCAGCCCGCTGTGGATCTGCGGGTTGGAGATCAGGTGGTAGTCATCCAGCACCAGCGCCAGTTTCCCTTCCAGACCGGCCAGCTCGTTGACCAGCGCTCCCAGCACGACCTGGTGCCAGGTCTCCAGAGCCTCTTCCCCGGCTTCAACCGGTGGGGGTGGTGCACTCTGCAGCGTTTTGGCCGTCTCCTCGCCTAAACCTGCCCGCGCCGTCCCCAACGCCGCCACGAAATACGTCCAGAACCGCAAAGGAAGATTGTCCGCCTTTTCAAGGGAAAGCCAGGAAAAATAAGGATGAAGGCTGAGGGATGAAGGATGAAGTTCCTCCCAGGCCGTCTGTTTTTCCTTTATCCTTCCGCCTTCCGCCTTCATCCTTTCCTTTACCCATGCGCTTACCAGGCTGCTTTTGCCAAACCCGGCGGGGGCGGAGATGAGGGTCAGTTTGCGGTCCAGGCGCAGCCCGTCTTCCAGGCGCTGGAGCAGCGCCGGGCGAGGGATGATATCAGGCCGCGGCGGGGGGATATACAGTTTCGTTTGCAGGATTGGGAAAGCCATCACGCCTCTACCAGCGATGTTTAGAGATAATGAATTTGCCGCTTAGGTGGACACACCAATCATAACATATTCAATTCGCCTCGACAGGAACTTCCTCGACCAGGTAGAGTTTCGGCCAATACTTGCCGGTGAGGAAAATTCTACCGGTCTCGGAGTCGTACGCGATCCCATTCGGGACCTCGGCGGACAACATCTCCTCCCGGCTCAGCAGACCGCCGACATCCATCCAACCCAATACGGAACCGTCCTGAGGATTGATCCGGGCGATGCACGAGGTCTGGTAGATATTTGCCCAGATCTCCCCATGGATGTATTCCAGTTCGTTCAATTGAGTTACCGGGCTCGCACCCGCGGTGACGGAGACAGATCTTGTACTCTGGAGACTTTCCGGGTCCAGAAAAGTCAGGCGGTCCGATCCATCGCTCATGATCAGGTTGTGCCCATCCTGGGTCAATCCCCAGCCTTCGGTCTGATAACCAAATGTGCTCAACTGATCAAACGTCTGTTGGTCGAACACAAAGCCCTCGTGGGTCTGCCAGGTAAGCTGGAATATTTTCCCTTCGAAAAGGGCAATCCCTTCTCCAAAATAGGGTTCCGGGATATCCCGTCTTTGGAGCACCTTGCCCGTTTCCAGTTCAACCTTGCGCAGCGAGCTGGCTCCTACCAGTCCAGTGCTTTCGTACAAGAGATCGTCCTGATATACCAGACCTTGTGTATACGCTTGCGGATCGTGTGGATATATCTGGAGGATCTGGAACTCTTTTTCGGGGATGCCGCCTGGCATTTTCAGCCAGGGGCAGACGTAAGCGCGCACCGCCGGCTCGGCGCTGCTTGCCGGCGTGAGCATGACCGATCCAGGCCCCAACTCCACTGAAGGGGCAGCGGTGTGTGTCACAGCCGCGGTTGGGGAGGGACTCGCAGTGACGCGATTGGTTGGGGTGGCAGCCATGGCAGTTAGCCCGGCTGACTCAGTCTGTACGGAGCTGGCGCAGCCATTCAATAGAAGGAAACAACCCATTACCAACATCAAACCCGGAAGAAATCGCATTTTGGGCATCGCTTTTATTATCTGGTTACCGGACAGTACTAAAAAGCCAAACGCGAATGGCGCGAATTTCGCGAATTTCATAAGTATGGCTGGAAAATAGGACAGAAAAAGCTTTAACGCACACCTGCCGAAGGTGCTATACTCGCGCAGGCAGAACAGCATTCACGGATTTAGAAAGAACTATCCACGAAGGACACGAAGTCCACGAATATTGTAGAAAAGAATTCTTTGTGCTCTTCGTCTCTTTGTGTTTTGGATTTTTCTTAGCGATCTTCGCGTCTTGGCGGTTCAGCTTTTTCTCTGCGTTATAGTTGTTTTACCTCCGATTGATCTAGACAAGAACAGCGCAATTCGCGGATGATCATTCCGCTATTGTCCGCTGGCTGGTTTATTATAACGTGGTCAGGCAGGCAGGTTACCCTATTCTACATCCTGTTTTCTGGTAAAATAGACCAATTTAATCACGTGCGGGCAAATTATCATTCCAGAAATTGTGTTATTGATCCGCGCCTGTCCGTGCTCGACCGTGTCCAACAACCCTCCTTCAGGCAATCCATTATGAGCAGTAATCCTATCTTACCCACCCTCGTGATGAAATTCGGCGGAACCTCCGTGGGGACGGCGGCCGCCATGGCTCAGGCCGCCCAGATCGTGCGGGATGTCGCCAGCGACTGGCCCCGGCGGGTGGCAGTCGTTTCCGCCCTCAGTGGGGTCACCGACCTGCTGCTGGACCAGGCGCGCAGCGCCGCGCATGGCAGCGGAGGCAATCTGCTTCAGGCCGCCGAAGACATCAGCCGCCGCCACAACGCCATCGCCGATGACCTGGTTAGCGACCTGGCCTTGCGCGCGCAGGTGCGCCAGGATATCGGGCACCTGGTGACCGATTTCGTCCAGCTCTGCCAGGCCATCGGCGTGCTGGGTGAAGCCACCCCGCGCGCCCTCGACGCGGTCGCTTCGCTGGGCGAGCGCATGTGCATCCGCCTGTTTGGCGCGGTGCTTACCGCCCAGGGCGTGCTGGCCCGCCCGGTGGAAGCCACCCAGCTGATCGTCACCGACGAGCACTTCCAATCCGCCCACCCCGATTTTGCCGCCACCACCCGCCGCACGCGCCAGGTGCTCGAGCCTACCCTGGCCCAGGGCTGCGTCCCGGTGGTGACCGGGTTTATCGGCGCCACGCCTTCCGGGGCGATCACCACCCTCGGGCGCGGTGGGAGCGATTATTCGGCGGCGGTGCTGGGCGCGGTGCTGCCCGCCCAGGAAGTGTGGATCTGGACCGACGTGGACGGCGTGATGACCGCCGACCCGCGCCTGGTACCCGGCGCGCGCACCATCCCGGTGCTTTCCTTCCGTGAAGTCTCCGAGCTGGCTTATTACGGCGCCAAGGTCCTCCACCCCAAAACCATCCGCCCGGTGATCGAGGCCGGCATCGGTCTTCGGGTGTGCAACACCTTCAATCCCGCCCACCCGGGCACGCGCCTGGTTGGAGAAGACACCAACCACTCGAATGGGGTGATCAAAGCCGTCACTGCCATCCGCGGGCTGACCCTGGTCACGCTCGAGGGGCGCGGGATGCTGGGCGTCCCCGGCATGGCGGCGCGCACTTTTGGCGCCGTGGCCGCCACCGGCGTCAGCGTCCCGCTCATCACCCAGGCCTCGTCCGAACAGTCAATCTGCTTCGCCGTCCCGGCCGAATCCACCCAGACGGTGGTCTCGGCCCTCGAGGCCAGCTTCGCCCAGGAGATCGCCGGCCGCGACATCGACCGGGTGTGGGCCACCGATGAGGTTGTCATCATCAGCGTGGTTGGCTCGGGGATGAGCCGCACCCCAGGGGTCGCCGGGCGGGTGTTCAGCGCCCTGGGATCCAAAGGCGTCAACGTCATCGCCATCGCCCAGGGCTCCTCCGAGGTCTCGATCAGCCTGGTCGTCGACGCCAAAGACACCCAGGCGGCTGTAAATACCCTGCACGAATTGATTATTTAGGATCTCACGCAGAGCCGCAGAGGCGCAAAGTAAAGACGCAATATTTTGCGTCTCTCCGTTCTCTGCGTTCTCTTCGGCTCTGCGTGAGGATATTGTCTCTTGAAAGAGGTACAAGATGGAGCACCGCATACCCGTTGCTGTATTGGCCGCTACCGGAAGCGTCGGTCAGCGTTTCGTCTCTTTACTCGACCGGCATCCCTGGTTCGAGGTGGTCGCCGTGACCGGCTCCGACCGCAGTGTCGGCCGGCCGTACGGCGAAGCCTGCCGCTGGGTGCTGACCGACCCGATGCCCGAGACCGTGCGCGGGTTGACCGTTCAGCCTACTACACCCGAGGCCGCCCAATTCCCGCTGGTCTTCTCGGCCCTGCCATCCGCTACCGCCAAAGAGGTCGAGCCGCTCTTCGCCCGGGCCGGGAGCTGCGTGTGCTCCAATGCCTCCGCTTACCGGCGCGACAGCGATGTGCCGCTGCTTCTCCCCGAAGTCAACCCCGACCACATCTCGTTGGTGAGCGCGCAGCGCCGCAACCACGGCTGGCGCGGGTGCATCGTCACTAACCCCAACTGCACCAGCACCGGGCTGACCGTGGCGCTCAAGGCGCTGGACGAAACCTTTGGCGTGCAGCGCGGGTTTGTCGTCTCCCTGCAGGCCCTATCCGGGGCGGGATATCCCGGCGTGGCCTCCCTGGATATCATCGATAATGCCATCCCCTTCATCGGCGACGAGGAAGAAAAGGTGGAATGGGAGCCGCGCAAGATGCTCGGCCAGCTGGACGGCGATGCGGTCAGCCTGGCCGATTTTACCCTATCCGCCCACACCAACCGCGTGGCGGTCAGCGACGGGCACCTGGTCTGCCTGTCGGTCGAGCTGGAAAAGAAGACCACCCCGGAAGAGGCCGTGGCCGCGCTGCGCGGTTACTGCGCCCCCGAGCTGAGCGCGCGCCTGCCCTCGGCCCCCGATCCGGTGATCGTGGTGCGCGACGAACCCGACCGCCCGCAGCCGCGCCTGGACCGCATGACCGGCCAGGGGATGACCACCGTGGTCGGCCGCGTCCGCCCCGACCCGCTCTTCGACCTCAAGATGGTGATCCTCTCGCACAATACCATCCGCGGCGCCGCCGGTGGCTCCATATACAATGCGGAGCTGTTGGCCAGTTTGGGGTTGATCTAATGACCAGACACCGGGTGTTTCCGAAAACACCCGGTGTCTATTTAGCACGTACGGCCGGCAGGGGTGTGCGCCGGTCTCGCTGACATCATCCGGATTGACGTGGATCCACAACCGGTATGAAGGTCCCATCCATGCCTACCACTCCCCCGCCTAGAGGGGGCAAGGAATCGAGACCGTGTATCTCTCCGAATCCAGTCCGCTCTGGTAGGCTCCTTCGGCAAGTCGCCCCATGTAACCTCCTGATTTCGGTATAATGGTGAGACAATCCTCACCCAACAGGAAGCACACATTGACCGAAGCCCAACCTCTCCACGAGCAAAAGACCCAAATAGACGCCTTTCTTTCCCCGGCTCGCCTGGCGCGCCTGGCGACCGCTGACCCTCAAACGCTCCAGCCGCACGTCGTCCCGGTCTGGTACGCCTGGGATGGGGAGAGCCTGTGGATCAGCTCTTATTCCAATACCCGCAAGATCCGCGAATTAGAAAGCAACGCCCGCTGCTCCATTTTGATTGATATAAACGAATCGGAAATTTCACCGCAGGCCGTGCTTTTCGAAGGCCGGGTCGAGCTGGTCCGCGAGCCGCGCGATTTCCTCGAGCGCATGTTCACGCATATCTACGAGCGCTACCTGGGCCCCGAAGGCGTCCTCGAGCCCGACCCCCAGGATTGGATCCGCGACCCGCACAACCTGCTGATCAAGCTAAAACCCGAGAAGACCTACACCTGGTGATCCAGACAGCGGGTGTCTACGACCCGATCCACGGACCCCAAATCAACGACTTAGCTTTCCTCATCCTTCATCCTTTATCTTTTCTCCTTTCTCCTTCCCTTGACCCGAACCCGCCTCTTCAACCTGCTTAAAATCCTGGTCTCCGCCGGGCTGCTGGTCTACCTGCTCTTCTTCCAGTCCGACCTGGCCCAGCTGTGGCAGATCCTGCGCCAGGCCCAATGGGGCTATCTGGCGGCCGCGGCGGTGTTGATGGTCCTGGGCACCGCTCTGCGCGCCGTCCGCTGGCAGGTGCTGTTGGAAGCCCTGGATATCCATGTCCCCCTGCGCCGCCTGGTCGAGCTTTATTTTATCGGCGCCTTCTTCAATATCTTCATGCCCAGCGGTCTGGGCGGAGATGCGATCAAAATGGTCGAGCTAAACCGCGCTACCGGGCGCGGCCCCGAATCGATCGGCGCCACCCTGGTTGACCGCGCCATCGGGTTGTGGGTGCTGTTCGTGATCGCCCTGATCTCCCTGCCATTCAGCTACAGCCTGCTCCCACCCGGGTTCCCGGTGCTCGGGGTCGCGGCCATCGCGGCGGCGGGTGTCGTGGGCGGATGGCTGGTGATGGCTACCCCACTGGTCGCATGGATCGGTGCGCGGGTGCGTCTGCCCGGGCAAGAGAAGCTGGAGCGTTTCTACCGCTCGGTCTCCCAACTGGGTTACCCGGCCCTGGGCAAGGCCTGTCTGGTCTCGCTGGTCTTCAATATTTTATTAATTGCTTTCAATATTTTGATCGCCCTGGGATTGGGCATCCACCAGCCGTTAGGCGTCTTCCTGATCTTTACCCCGATCATCTCGTTCTCGCTGGCCCTCCCGATCTCGGTCGGCGGGCTGGGTGTGCGCGAACAAACCTACGTGCTGTTGTTTGGACCCCTGGGCGTTTCCAACACCGCCAGCGTAGCCCTCGGCCTGACCAATTACCTGATCACCAATATTGTGGTGGGCTTAATCGGCGGGGTCATTTACGCCGCCGAGGGCACTCGGGATTTGGTAAAAACAGAAAAGCTGTAAACGCGAAGAGACAAAGAGCACAAAGGCTTTTTATAAATACTTTGTGGTCTTTGTCTCTTCGTGTTGAAGGTTCTTACGGCATCAGGTCCATCACCAATATCCAGCCGATGACCGACTGCGGTCCGTTCTGGTATTCCACCAGCAGGCACTCGCGGTTGAGGTTGTCGAACTTGCGCTCCACCGGGCGCAGGATTACCGTCGCCCCCTCGGGGATTTTGCCGAGCGCGGTGAAGGTCTCGTAACAGCCGTTGCGCGCCCACACATTGCGCGCCAGGGCCGCCACCTGCGGGGTGGGGGTGATCGTCGGTGTATTGGTCGGGCGGGGAGTATTGGTGACGGTCGGCAGCCCGGTCTCCGTCGGGGTCAGCGTAGCCGTGGCGGTAGCCGTGGCAGTCGGGGTGGGAGTCAGCGAGACCACGTAAGCCCGCACCCGCCCGACGGCGAAGGCGATCAGCAGCCCGACCAGGATTACCCCCACAACGATCCCGCCTACCTTGATCCCCATCAGGCTGTTGTGGTAATTGGACAGCGAGCGGTTGAGCTCCATAACTCCCGGGTCGTTGGGGTAGCGCGTGCGCACTTCCTGGCTGATCCGCGAAGCCCCGGCCGGCCAGGAGCGGTTGGTGTTGTAAACCGTGACCGCCTGCTGCAGCTCATCTTCATAGCGCTGCACCTCCCGGACAAGCCGGTCGACCTCTTCCTGCTGGCGGTCGGTCTCTTCGTCCGTGTGACCCAGGGCGCGGATCTGTTCCAGGATCTGCCGGGCCTGGCGCGCCTTGGCGTTGACTGCATCCAGGGTCTGGGCTCGCTCCGCCTGTACTTTGAGGGCGCGCACCTCGGCTTTGAGCGGTTCGACGATCTGGGGCACTACCGCCTGCAGCCGCGAGCGCAAATTGTCCAGCCCAAAATTGTTGGGGAACTGGAAAGTCAGCCCGTCCAGCTCGGTTTTGGCCTGCCCGATCACCTTGGGGTCCAGCGAACCAGTGTTGAGGATTTCGGTGATATTGTGGATGGCATCCTTGAAACGGCGCAGCTCCTGGACCTTGTCGTTGTAACGCGGCAAACCGGTGGCGCGCGCGGCGGTTTCCACCCGGTCGATGCCATCGTCCATCTGGCCGTTCGCAAAAAGTTCCAGGCCTTCCTGGTAGACGCTCTCCGCATCGATATTTTGCTGGAGCTTCTGCTCGAATTCCTGGCCTTCCTGCCAGCGTTGGATGCCCATATCGCGCAGGATGGCCTGCGCCCGGTTGAGCAGGGTCATGGCATCCTGGTAGCGCCCCAGGCGAGCGGCCGACTGCGCCTTTCCAAAGGCAGAGGCCGCGTCGGCCGGCAGCGCCACCGAGGGGATATACCCGGTGCGCAGGTAATTCTCCGACTCGCCGCGGTGCTGCCGGGCGCGCTCCCAGCGCGGCTCGATCTGCAAGACCTGGTCGTACAGCTTGATCGCCTCGGCATACCGCCCGCCGTAGAAGAGGCGCTCGGCCTCCTCCATACTCTGTTCTGCATAGGGGTTGTGCTGAGGTTGGGCCGCAGCGGCCTGCGTAAATACTCCCACCCCCTCACCGGTTGGAGAGGCTGCGGCAGCCGCGGCTGCCCCCGCGCCAAATCCGTCCCCGTTCGCCTGCCCGCTGCCCTGCGGGTTCTCCTGCGCGCGGATCAGGCTGCGCAGGTCGCGGTACATGCTCTGCAGGCGCGAGCGCTCTTCGGCAGGCAGGTCCGCGAATTCACTGGAGTTGATCAGCTCGTCTACCTCGACCAGCGCGCGGCGCAGGTCTGGCAGCGGCGGAGAAGGCTGGTTGAGCAGCCGGGCGGCCTCGTCGAGCAGTGTGTTTGCATTTGGCATAGCGATAACCCTTTTAGCTTGGATAGCATGTTTGATTAAATACTCTAAAAAGTATTCTTCACGCACAGCCCCAGAGTCGTTTTATTTCTCTTCTTTACGTCTCTGCGCCTCTGCGTGAGAAAAATCCCAATTACTTCGAAAGACGCATAAAGGCCTTCTTCAAGTCGTCCCGCAGCTCGAGCGCGGTGCTGTATTCTCCTGCCAGGGTGCGTTCGATCACCTCGCGCAGGCCTTCCGAGAGACGCTGGTCGTCGTAGGTCCACTGCGCCTTATAACTCTGCGACGCGGCTGCTTCGATCTCTTCCGGCCGCGTCGGTCCCAGCGGCAGGGCGCCCGGCGCGGCGCGCCCAGTCAGGATGTGGTGCAGCCCGCGCGCGCCAAACTGGACCAGGTCCATGTGCCGTTCAACTTCCGACAGGCCCTGCGGATGCAGCCGCGCCACGTTCCAATCGATCATATAGATCCCGCGCGTGTCTTCCTGCCAGTAATAATGCAGGATCTTATGGTCGCGATAGACAATATTGCGCTGGTGGGCAGCATGCAGGATATCGCAGATCTGGATCACCATCTGCGCCAGGTCTGAGACCGGCAGGTACTGGCCGTTGGTATGTCCGGCGTCACACAGGGCCATCAGGTTGTCGGTCTGGCGGCGCAGCTCGATCGCCACGTAAGGAGTCCAGCCTTCCTCGGTGCGCGCCTCGAGCAGGTTGAGGAAAATCTGCCCGGCGTCCGGCCCAATCCGCACCGCGGCCCCGTTCATGGCCTGGATGGCGCGCTGATCCTCATCCGAGGGCAGCGCCTGGCCATCCAGCTGCAGGAAACCGCACTCGATCAGCCGGTTGACGCCTGGAACGTCTTTCATCGCGTTGAGCACCAGCACTTCTTCACGAAAAAGCGGCAGCGAATAATCGGCCTTATCCATCCGCATCAGCTTGATCGCCGCTTCCAGCGGCGTGCCATCCGGCTGGCGCAGGCAGCCCAGGTAAACGCGCGCAGAGGAACCGCGCGCCTCCGGCGCCCAGGCATCCAGAGGCTCCATCAGCGCCACCTCCTGCCCGGGGCCCAGCGCGACCTGTTTCATTCCTTTAATTCGATTCTGTGGCTCAAGCGGAGGCGCGGGAGTCTGCGGCTCCGTATGAGCCGCAAATTGATTCACTTTTTCGGCGCGCTCGTATAAGGTCAGCCAGGGTAGATCGTTCATTAAATCCGGTCTCTGGGCGAGCAGATCTGCCGGCCACATCCCCCGGCGCAGCAGGCGCAGCCCTTCCAGCGTGCGGTCCAACCATCCGGCCGGACCGACCTGGTTGCGCAGCTCGCGCCCGGCAAACTCGAGATCGGTGACAAAGCCAAGCAAATTTGTGTCGCGCTCCGGCCCTTGACGCACCTGGCGCAGCCAAAGCGGCGCCCTCTCGAGCGCCTGGTCGGCGCGCAGCACGCGGCGGCGCTCGGGGTCGCACACCAGCAGACGGCGCAGTGCCTTACGCACGGCAGCAAAATCGTTTTCCTCCCACGCATCCAGCGCCAGGCGCACCTGGGCCTGCGGCTGGGCTAACACGAGCCGCACGGTATGCAGGTCGGGAGAATCGAAATCGGCCAGCGTGTCGATCAGCTCTTGCAGATCGCTGTAAGCCAGCCCGGAATGCGGTGGAGCCGGTTCGATTTGCGTCCAGGCCGGCAGGATGTCTTCTTTGAGCCAGCGTGAGGCAGAACGCAAGAGACCTGACCCCGTGGCTCCCTTCGCTTCAGGGACGGGGATAGAGGAACCTGCGAGGTTCTCCATCTGCCGCACCGTGGCTTGCAAACCGAGCAGGAAACGGTTGGCTGCCACCAACGGGCGCAGCCCCTCGCCTTCCACATCGAGCACCATGCGGCGGATCTCCCCGGTCAGGTCGTACCACCAGGGCGGCTCGGCCGACTGCTGCAGCGCCAGGGCCAGGTTCCACAGTACCGCCTCGCCATCCGCGCAGATCGCCGCCTGGAGCGCCTCGAGGTACAACCCGCGGCTGTGCTCGGGAGCAGAGGCCGCCAGCGGCGCCAGGCGCGCCACCAGGTTCCAGGCGTCTTCTTCGATCCCAGGCAGGTGGACGGCCCACTCGCACAGCGGCGCCAGCTCGGGCAGGCGTGCGGCATCTTGCGCCAGGCGCACCGCCAACCCGGCGGCAAAACGCTGCGCCCCGGGATAGTCGGGGACGGCCCCGTGCGCCAGGATCAGTGTGTGCACATCGCTCAGCTCTTGCAGCGCCGCGGCGCTGTCTGCCCCAGCCTCCAGGAGGGCGGCCTCGTGCTCGCGCGCCTGTTCGAGCTGCCCATTCTCATAGGCCAGCGCGGACCTTACCCGCCCGGTGAGCTGGGCCAGGGTATCCTCCGAAAAAGCCCCCGGGGTAAACAGGTCGGGCCATTCCAGACGCGCATACAGCTCAGGCGAGGCATTCGACAGGTAGCGTCCCATTTCCTCGAAGAGCTGGCGGTAATCGTCCAGCCGAGAGTAACGCCGGTCTTTACTGGTCCCATCCGCCTCGAGCAGCTGGCAGTTGCCCCAGTCGATGATCGTAAAGGTGTCGCGGCGCGGGTTCCAGAAGATATGGTCGGGTTTGACATCGTTCCAGATCAGACCGGAATATTCAACATTATCGATTTGATAAGTAAAGGAGTGGATCTGCTCGAGCAGGTCGAACAGCGTGGTCAGCGCCAGGAGCAGCACCCGCTCTGGAATGCGCCCCTGGGTTGAGATCACCTCCAAAAAGCGCACTTCGCCAACTTCCAGAGTTGCGCTTGCCCCGCGCAAATCTTCCAGGCCAAAACGACTGGCGCGCATCAGCAGTCCCAGGTCCATCCCGCGGGCTTCCTCGATCACGATGAATAGACCGCCGGTGTAATCATTGGCCGGCTTGCTCTGATCGAGTACCTGGGGAACCGAAATCCCATCCACAGGTCGCGAAACCAGCAGCGCCCGCAGCGCCGCAAGCACTTTACCTTCCACGCGGATCTGGGCGGACTGGCGCAAGATATCTCCAACGAAGGAGCTGCGGTGCGGGCGCTTGAGGATTGCCGTCTGGCCGCCCAAAAGCGACTCGACCCGGTACACCTCCCCCGCGTCGCCCTCCCCAAGCTTCTGGATCAAGGTCCAGGCAGTCTGCTGGCCCGAAAGAATGTCTGATTCCATAGTCGTAGAGGAAATGATACCATAAAAGGGGGAACGTCAAATCGTTATCCGCGGAGAGGGCGTTCAGGCGATCAGGCGATCAGGCGATCAGGCAGCTGGGAAGAGGTCGATTCATCGCTTCCCCCTCTCCTTTTAGGAGAGGTTTGGGCCGAAGGTGCTGGATGCATTTCTCCAGTGGTGAGGTCTCGGCTGGCGTGACTCCCGCTGATATGTTTATAGACTCCCGGTGTCTCGAAGACACCGGGAGTCTGGCAGGGCCACCGCGGGGTCATTTAGGGGTTTCACCCCCAAAAACCTTGCGCCTGGATCATACCTGTAGCAAAATTAAATCCGGTATAAATCGCATGAACACTCGGGGAAGAACCCTCGAAGACAGGCTGCTGCATGATCCTGCGCAAGAAAAAACCGATCGATTGGACCCAGGAGAGCCGTCGTTTCGACACGGTCGCCGAGCACTACGATCTTTACCGCCCGGGTTACCCGGAAGAGCTGGTCGATTTCATCCTGGCCAGGTCACAGATCCCCCCGCACGGGAAAATCCTCGAGATCGGCTGCGGGACGGGAAAAGCCACCCGATTGTTTGCCAGGCGCGGGTATGCGATGCTGTGCATCGACCCGGGTGAAAAATTAATCAGCATCGCCCGCCAGAACCTGCGAGACTACCCAGATCTCGAGTTTGTCGTTTCCCCTTTCGAAGATTGGAGCGCGCCTGAGGGCGTCTTCGACCTGGTCATCTCCGCCCAGGCCTTTCACTGGGTCCCCAAAGATACCGCCTACGCCAGGGTCGCCAGGGTATTAAAACCTTCCGGGTACGTCGCACTGTTCTGGAACATGGTCCCCGACGTCGAAGGAGGGATCTATGAAGAGCTGAGCGCAGCTTATCGCAAATATGCCAGGGAACTGACCTCCCGGGAACACAGATCCTACAAAGAAGCCGTCGACCAACGCCGGCAGGAGCTGGTCGAGAGCGGCTATTTTGAAGAGATCGAAGTAGCCAGCTTCTCCTGGTCGGTACAATACGATACCCAACAGTTTATGGGCCTGCTGACCACCTATTCGGACCACCTGCGTCTCTCCGAAAAGATCCGCGCCCGCCTGTTGAAACGCATCGCCGCCATCCTCGACAAACACGGCGGCAGCATCGAAAAACCCTATCTGGCGACAGTGTTTCTTGGGCGGAAAATCGTCAATCCGTGACACGTCTTTCCCCCTCTCCCTCTGGCGCAGTCCCTGGAACACTTACCAGGGAGAGAGGGTTGGGCCGAAGGTTTTACGCTTCACGTTTCACTTTTTTACTTTCCAACCTGCAATTGAAAATCTTCAATCCACAATCCAAGGAGACCCCATGCCCCACCCTTTGATCGACCAATTCCGTTTTACCCGCAGTGAATGGCTGCGCGGTCTGGCAGGCATCCCCGAAGAAGATGGGGCGCGCCATTTCGGCCCGATGAACTGCATCAGCTGGACGGTTGGCCACCTGGCCTGGCACGAGCAGCGCAGCTGGCTATGGCGCTCCCAGGGTAAGATCCTGTATCCCATTCTCAACGAGAAATTTGCTTACGGCGCTCCCATGTGCACCCCTTCCCTGGCCGAAATGCTGGCTATCTGGCAAGCGGTGACCCAGGCTGCCGACCCCTTTCTCGACAGTTTGACCACCGAAACGCTGCAGAACGATCTGCTGCTCGAAGGTGCTGCGGTCGGGCAGAGCATCGGCTCGGCGCTGCGCCGGGTGACTTATCATTACTGGTATCACATCGGCGAGATCCAGGCCATTCGCCAGATGCTCGAGCACACCAACCTCCCTGAATACGTGGGCGACATTGAGATTGAAGCCCCATACAGGCCCGAATAAAGATTATGACCCAGATCGGCCACGCCCTCACCGGCGCCGCCATCGGCGTCCTCTCGCTCCCCCCGGGCGCATCCAAAAAACGCGCCGCTCTGCAGCTGGCCGCATTTGCCCTGCTCGGGAACCTCCCCGATCTGCCCTTCCCGGGCTGGGGCCACGACCGCTATTATTTCAGCCACAGTCTGCTTGTCAACCTGGCTGCCATCCTGGCCTTGCTCATGCTCCTGGCACTGCTCAGACCTACACGCAGCAGTCTGGGCGGTGTGAGAGTCCTGCTCGGAGGCTCACTTTCCTGGCTCAGCCACCTGCTGCTGGATTCATTCTACAACCACGGGAAGGGCGTCATGATCCTGTGGCCTTTCTCCGAAGGTCGCCTGGTTCTCCCGCTGCCCTGGTTCTCGGTCATGCCTGCCATTCCACCCCCCATTACACCCGAGATGCTGCGTATCTACGCCATCGAATTCGCCTTCTATTTCCCACTCGTTCTGTTGGCCATTTACGCGCGATATTATAAATCTTATAAAATTCGATCCAGATTGGTATAAAATAAGGTCGGAGATTGCGTCGCAGACACACACCGCAGGTTGAGCCAACACCTGCGGCCAGGTAGGTCTTGGTGCAAAACTGCTCCCTGGGCCGTCCCCGGCCCAGGATCCGCCGCCGAGGACGGCGGCTTGAGCCAGTTTCGCACCAAAATCTAGCCAGAGGGGATATTTAGGTAAACAGCTTAGGGTTCATTGGAGGAACGAATGGCTGCAAGTCGCAATAAATTCCTGTTGGTATTTATTCTCATGCTATCCGCGCTCCTGACCGGCATTCACCCTGCCCACGCCGCACCGACAGCCGCCGGCCCATCCGACCCAGCCGAGATGGAAGTCTTTATAGACGGCCTGATGGCCATCCAAATGGCCGAAAAGCATATCCCAGGCGCGGTGGTCGCGTTGGTTAAGGACGGCAGCTTGTTTTTTGCCAAAGGCTACGGCTATGCCGACCTGGAACAGCAAATCCCGGTCGACCCCGAACGCACGCTCTTCCGCCCTGGTTCGGTTTCCAAGCTTTTTGTATGGACCGCAATCATGCAGCAGGTCGAACAGGGCAAGCTCGCTCTCGACGCGGATGTCAACCAGTATCTGGACTTTACCATTCCGGCTACCTTTCCTGAACCGATTACATTGAGACACCTGCTGACCCACACTCCCGGCTTCGAGGATTTCGGGCAAGATTTGTTCAAGCTAAACGCCGAGGAAGTAAGACCCCTGGGTGAATACCTCAAGACCCACCTGCCGGCGCGGGTTTTCCCTCCTGGCACCCTGGGCGCTTACTCTAACTACGGCACCGCCCTGGCAGGGTACATCATCGAGCGAGTCACCGGCCAGCCTTTTGTCGATTACGTTGAAGACCATATTCTGACCCCCCTGGAAATGGAGCGCAGCACATTCCGCCAGCAGCTCCCCACCGGGTTGGCAGCCGGCATGTCCAAAGGCTACAATTTTTTCAATGGTGGTTACGTAGAAGGCGGCTTCGAATATGTCCAGGCCTATCCGGCCGGTTCGCTGAGCGCTACAGCCGCCGACATGGCCAAATTCATGATCGCCCACCTGCAGAATGGGCAGTATGAGGATACCCGCATCCTCCAGGAAGCCACCGCTCGCCAGATGCACGAGCATCTCTTCACCCACGATTCGCGCCTGGACGGCATGGCATACGGCTTTTTTGAGAACACCATCAACGGCCAGCGGGTCATCTCACACGGCGGTGACACGCTGCTTTTCCATTCCGGCTTATATTTGCTTCCCGGCCAGAATGTCGGCCTATTCTTCTCCAGCAACAGCACGGGCGGGTCCGGGGCCAGGGAAGAGGTGCTGCATGCCTTTATGGACCGCTATTACCCCGAGCCGGATCAGCCCGCTGCACAGCCCGCGCAGGGCTCGGCGCAGCGCCTGGCCCAATATGTGGGCGAATACACGGCCGCGCGCAGCAACTTCACCACCGTCGAGAGGTTGTTCGGTGTGACCAACCCCGTCACCGCCAGTCTTACGCCCGAAGGTTACCTGGTCTTATCCATGTTTGGCCAGACCTTTCAATACGTTGAGATCGAGCCGGGTTTGCTCCAGGACCGCGAAGAGCCTTCCAGCCGTCTGGTCGCCAGGACCGGCCCGGATGGGGTAGCATATTTACTAACCCAGGGTCCTTCCGCTCTTATCAAGACACCCTGGTACGCCAGCGGCGTCCTCCACGGGCTGCTTCTCAGTCTTGGGCTGCTGTTCTTCCTGGGCGCCCTGATCGGTTGGCCCATCGCCTACTTTAACAGCCTGCCCCGGCGCGAACCGCAGCCCATCCTTGCCCGGTTAGCTCGCTGGGTCGCGGTTTTATTTGGCCTGCTGCTTCTGATTTTCCTTTTCCTCCTGGGAGCCATCATATCCGACGTTCTCCCCGGCTTTGGCGTTCCCAGCATCTTCTTTAGAAACCCGCCTCTCCTGGATGTATGGATAAGCCTTACCCCGATCCTGGCGGTGCTCGCGGCAGCGATGTTGGTATTCTGCGTCCTCGCCTGGATCAACCGGTACTGGCGTCCTGGCAGCCGCATCTTCTACACCCTGCTGACCCTATTGGCCATATCACTGGTCTGGGCGCTCTACTTCTGGAACCTGTTATTGTAGCGGAACGAAACCGCGCGTTCCAACGTCCTAACCTGGAGATAGTTGTTCGGACAGGTCCGCGGAGGTAGAGCCGTGCTCAAGGTCCTTGTTTTTACACGCGTATCGTTTTTGCTGTTTTTCCTGTTCGGATTGAACGGCTGCCAGCCCTTACAAACTCCAGCGTCCACTCCGACACAGCTCCCGACCGGAGAAGCTCCCTCCACTCCCCTCGCGCCGGCCGCAGTTCCCACAACCGCGACCGTTTCTCGCGAGATCAGCCTGCAAAACGCGGCTCGCCTGGCTGTCCTCGACCGGTTTGGAGATGGCGTCATCACCGGCAAACCCCAAATTTCCCCAGACTGCCGCCTGCTGGCCATTCCTACCACGCTGGGCATTGACCTGTATAATGCGCAGGATTTCACCTACTCCGCGCAGCTGCCGGTTGCCCGTTGGCCGCGCCTGGCCGCCTTTTCCCCCGACGCCAGCCGCCTGGTCGCCAATGTAAATGGGGCCGTCCAGGAATGGGAAATAGACTCCAGGAAAATGGCCCGCGAGCTGCTCAGCCCGGACAGCAGCTTACTGGTCGACCTGGCCTACTCCCCCGATGGGCAATCGATTGCCGCCGCATTCTCGGATGGTCAGGTAGTTGTCTGGAAGGCTGACAGCGGCAGCCTGGCCTACATGTTCGAAGGCCGCGCCCTGGAATTCTCGCCCGATTCACGCACCCTGATTACCCTGCTCCACCCGCCCAGCGACGGCGGACCGGACCAGGTCTTCCTGTACAACCTGGACGATGGCTCGCGGCTGCGCCAGTGGAACGGCCAGCGCGCCGGCTTCCTGCCTGGCAACCAGATGTGGATAGAGGACAGCGGCGCAGTGCGCATCATCGACCGCGCGGGCTACCAGACCCTGCAGGCTTTAAACGGTTCCCAGGCAGCTTTCTCGCCGGACGGCCAAACCACGGCCCTCTTTACTGCCGGTGAGGTGCGCCTCCTCCAACTCAAGGACGGCGCTACCCTGCGCTCCTTCCCAGGCCAGTTCTCCCAGGTTTTCTCCCTGCTTTTCTCTCCCGATGGACAGACCCTGGCTGCGGCGGGGATGGTGCCTATGTGTCAAAACTGCCTGGAAACGCTCAGCCCGCTCGCGCTGTGGAGCGTCGCCGATGGATCCTTGATCCGCGGGTTGGAAGGCTTCGAAAGCGAGCCCTGGTTTACCTTTACCCCCGATGGCCAGGCGCTGGTCGTCACCTCGGGGAGTGGATCCTTGCAGGTGGTGCGCGTGGCGGATGGCGCTCCGATCGCCAGTTTTGATGAATATACCCCCGGGCTGGAAGGGTTGGCGCTGTCCGCAGATGGCCGGCTGATCGCCGCAGCCAGCGGGCACCCGCACCTGGCCGCCTGGGTCTGGCAGATCGAGGATGCCGGTCTGCTCTGGCGTTTCGATGACCCGCTGAACCCAGGGTATGTCACCTCTTCCAATACAACTTTTTCCCCGGACGGGCAGATCCTGGCAGCCAGCGGGGCTTTCTGGAGCCTGTCAACCGGCCAGCGCCTGACCGGCCTGTCGCAGAAGATGGTGGATGCGCTGCCCTTCTTGCCCTCCAGCCTGACCTATCCGCCGGACGGTGAAAGCATGGCGGCCGGTTTCGGCCAGGGTCAGCTCCACCTGTGGGATGTGGCCGGTGAAACTTTGCAGCGTAAGCTGGAAGTCGAGCGCGGTGAGGTTGCCAGCCTGGCCTACTCCCCAGATGGCCAGCTGCTGGCCGCGGTCTATCTCGCCCCCCAGCCTGCCCTATTGGTCTGGCCGGTAACGCAGGGCAGTCCCCGGCTGACCCTGGAGAACTCCACCTTCAGCCAGGTCGCCTTCTCACCAGATGGACAGGCCCTGGCGACCATCTCCAACCGTGGCGAGCTGCCCGAAGGCGGCTTTGTCCAGCTGTGGAACCTTGCGGATGGCAGCCTGCGCGCCCAGACCCAGGTCAGCGGCGCCACCCGCGTGGCCTACTCTCCCGACGGCACACTCCTGGCTGCAGGCTCCCTGGATGGCAGCCTGAGCCTGTGGGACACCGCCGATGGCCATCTACTGGCCACCCTTCCCGGCCACACAGCCCGCGTCAGCGGTGTGGCCTTTACCCCCGATGGCCAGCGCCTGCTCTCCTCCTCCGAAGATGGGACCATCCTGGTATGGGGGATTGGAGAATAGGGTATCAGGGGAGAGATATCGTGACTCTATCCCCCATCTACCCAGATTTTCCCGGTTCGTTCCACCGGCTCTGCTAAACGATCTTCTCCACCCTACCCGCCAGCTGGCGCAGCAGCTCGAGCTGCCCGATATGATAGGTGTAGTGGAAGTGGAGGAAGAAAACCCTCCAGCCGCGGGTCACCTTGCGCTCGCCGTGCTGGATTTCCACAGCAAAGTCGGCATCTGTCATTTCTTCCAGACGGGCAGTGATCGCTGCGTAGACCAGGTCATGATCCGCAACCAGCCGCTCCAGGGTTAGCATTCCCGGCTCTGCCCCGGTGATCGGATCCGATTCGCGCCGGTAGCGCTCCAGCTCCGCCGCGGTGAACGGCGGCTCCCCACCCAGAACTTTCAGCAGGGTAATCTGGCTTTCCAGCAGGTGTCCCAGCACCCAGTTCATACAGTTACCGCTGGGCTGCGGCTGGATCAGTGTGTCCGCCTGGCTCAGGCCTTCGGTCTGGTTGTGGATCAGCGTGTTTTCAATCGACAGCATGCGGATGAAGTCCTGGACAGCAATCATCAATCCCTCCCAAGGATACTGCTTGATCGAGTTCTATTCGCTTCATTATTGTATCGTAAGTGGTCATTTTTCTTGGTGTCCCTTCGTGTTTCTTCGTGGATCGTTTATACTCTTATTTTTCCAGGGTGATTGCATCCAATTCCTGAAAATTTATTTTGTGTTCCTTTGTGTAACTTTGTGGATTCATCCTTTTTAGCTTGTGTCAGAAAAGATCATCCATATAAGGAAAAGATTTTCATGAACCTGCTCGCCACCGCACAGTACCCCGCCGTATCCCCTCTTTTCGCCCCCCTCGAGAATCACCTGGCCGTCTCAGCAGTCCTGTCTGGCGCTTTCCCCGGTGTGGTGTGGGCCGACCACCCTGACAGCCCGCGCAGCGCCCTGCTGTGCGCCGGATGGCGCTTCCACCTGGCCGGCGATCCTGACAACCCGCCTTTCATCGCCGGCCTGCGCCAGCTCTTCCTCGAAGAGATCTACCCGCAGGGCGCCGCGCAAGGACGGGTGGGGGTCAGTGTTTTCTACACTTCTCCTGCCTGGGAAACCGCCGTCCTCCAGGTCCTGGAAGGCAAGCGGTCCGTTTCCGCCCCGCGTGAATATTACGAGTTCACCCGCGGCATGCCCCTCCCCGATTGGCGCGCGAGCTTGCCTGCCGGGGTCTCGGTCGAGCCAGTCGATGCTGCCTTGCTGGAACAAACCGGGCTCGACCACCTGGAAGACCTGCGCTGCGAGATGGCCTCCGAGTGCCCTTCGACTGACTATTTCCTCGAGCACCGCTTTGGCCTCGCCCTGGTTGTAGAAGGCGGTTTGGCCGGCTGGTGCCTGTCCGAGTACAACCTGGGTCAGGCCTGTGAGGTGGGTATTGAGATCGTGGAAGGATACCGCCGCAAGGGCCTGGGCGCCCTGCTCGCCGGCGCCTTCCTCGAAAACGCCCTTGCACGCGGCGTCGACCGGATCGGCTGGCACTGCTTTACCAGGAACCTGCCTTCATCGGCTACCGCCCGCAAAGCCGGCTACCGAAAAGTGGAAGACCTGAACATCTATTTCGCCTTTACCGAAAATTAAGCTATATAATCTCTGTATGGTTCCGCTCTCGTCGATCAGGTATGCCGGTCTCGGACCCCGCGTGGTCGCCTTCTTATGGGACTTCCTGCTCATCGCCGCGTACATCATCGTGCTTACCCTGCTGGTCCGCCTGCTGCTGGCCTTCGGCCTGTCCGGTGCAGCCGCCGCAATCTTCAGCAGCCCGGTGCGCGCTGACCTGTTCGCCTTCTTTGCGCTGATCCTGCCGGTTATCATCTACTTTACCCTCGGGGAAAGCTCCCTCGCTCAGGCTACCTGGGGCAAGCGCCGCGCCGGCGTGAGCGTGATCTCCACCGCGGGCGGGCGCCTCTCCCGTCCCCAGGCTTTCCTGCGCTCCCTGGTCAAATTCATTCCCTGGCAGATCGCCCACACCAGCCTGTTCAATATCCCCGGCTGGCCGCTCAACCCCCAGCCGCCCTCTCCATGGGTCATCGCCGGTTTTACGGTAGTCTGGATCCTCGTGCTGCTCTACCTGCTCAGCCTGGCCCTCACCCCCACCCACCGCGCACCCTATGACTGGCTGGCCGGATCTGCCGTCGTGTATAAGGATACCCTTCAGACATAACCATGATAGAATATTTCAAGCAGATCTAATCTCCCAGCCCTTGTTTTGATTTAATCGAAAACTTGACCGGAAAAGAATATTTTCTTTGTGCTCTTCGTCTCTTTGTGTTAAAAATTCTTTGAATACAAGAGGCAGTCATGGCCACACCCACACCCAAACCCATCAAAAAGCAGCTGCAAATCCTGGCCGGCCTGGCCTATAAACGCGAACTGGAAGCCGAGCTAGGCAAACTGTACGAGAACTTTGCCGAGTGGAAATCCGGGAAGATCGACCCCTGGGAGCTCAGCGAGAAGATCCACAAATTCCACAACGGCGCCTCGCGAGACCTGTATAATTACTATAACGACCAGCGCTTCCCTGAAGATATCGTCGCCTTTGCCATCCGATCAGAGGTCTTTACCCGCGATGAAATCCCCGCCGAAGTCTGGCCCTATGTCGAACCCATCTTGAACCGCTTCCAACCTGAATAAAAGTTCTTTATCCTTTATCCTTTATCCTTTATTTTTTATCCTCCTCATGCCACAGAAGCCCCTCTGGCAGTGTCCGAAATGCGGCGCCTGGTTTGTCTCCGAGAACTTGTGGCATACCTGCGGGACATTTTCCCTGGAAGCGCTTTTCGCCCGCAGCGAGCCGCATGTCTTCCAGCTTTTCGAACGTTATGCTGAAATGGTGCGCGCTTGCGGACCGGTAATCATGGTCCCGCAGAAGACCCGGGTTGTTTTTATGGTGCGCGTGCGTTTTGCCGGCGCGGTCCCGCGCAAAGCTTACCTGCGGTGCACGTTTGCCCTGCCCAGGCCCAACCCTGACCCGCGCTTTGTCAAGATCGAGACTTACAACCCGCGCTGGCACGGCCATACCCTGCACGCTCGCAGCCAGGCCGATCTTGACGACCAGGTCCAGGCCTGGTTGTGCGAATCGTATGCCTATTTTGGACAGCAGAAGTGGATGGAACAAACCTGATCCATGCCCGAATATGATCTCACTCCAGCATCGCAGCCCTCTCACGCCGCCCGCCTCTCCCGCCGGGTTTTCCAGGCCAACCTGCTTGACTATCAGGTAGCCGGACAGGGTTTCTACGGCGCGGTCTACCGGGCCGTGCTGGACCGCGCGCCGGGGATGGTCATCTTCAAATGGTATAAGCACTCCGGCAGCGCCGCCCGGGAAGCCAGGAACCTGGAGATCATCCGCCGCCACTCCCTGCTCAAAGTTCCCGGCGTATACCACATCCATACCGCATCTGATGAGATCCCATTTGAAGTCCTGCTCATGGAACATCTGCCCGGTGTAACCGCCGCCGAGGTCTCGTTCACCGACCCAGCCGCCCGGGCAGCCTTCATAGAAAGCCTGGTGACCAACCTGCAGGCCCTGCATGCGGTCAGCCACCCGTCCGGGTTCGGCGATCTGGACGGTCCCTTCTATCCTGCCTGGCCGGTCTATTTCCGCACGCGCATCGAGCGCGAGATCCAGGCCGTGCGGCCTCTCTACGTGAGTCCCGGATTCCCATCCCGCTTCCACGATCTGATCGAAACCGCTTACGCCTGCTTCGACCGCATCCTGGCCGGCTCCAACTCGCGTTCCTCGCTGGTCCACAGCGACTACAACCTGTGGAATGTCCTGGTCGACCCGCTCACCTGCCGGGTGACCGGCATTATCGACCCCATGTCGGTGTGCTGGGCCGACCGCGAGCTGGATCTATTTCAGCTCTACAACGGGCCCGGCGCCCAGCTCGGCCTTCTCGAACGCTATTTGCGCGCTCAACCGGTCGATGCTGAGTTTTTCCTGCGCAGCAGTTTCTACCGCTTCTGGGATGACGTCCACCATTACAACGCCCTCCCCGGCCCCTTGCGTCCGGTGATCCTGGAAGGGTTGGAAGGGTACATGGATAGGCTGGAAGCCGAGATGCTGCGCCATCTATCATAAGGATACATGATGCAACCATACGACTATGCGAAGAGAAAGGGCGTCGAAGAGATCACCTGGGAGCGCTTCGCCGGCCTCTCCGCCCAGCTGGTTGAAAAGCTGGCTCCCCACCAGGTTCAGGCGGTGATCGGCATCGCCCGGGCGGGTCTTTTCCCGGCTGCCCGCGCCGCTTGCGCCCTGCGCAGCGAGCTCCACCCCGTGCGCGTCACCCGCCGGGTTCACGACCGGGTCACCTATCCCCACCCCGTCTGGAAAATCGACGTTCCGGCGGATGTGGCCGGTCAGGTGGTCGCCGTTATCGATGAGATCGCTGACACCGGCGAAACTCTGCAGCAGGTTGCCGAACGCGCCCGCCAGCTCGGCGCGTCCCGGGTGATCACTGCCAGCCTGGTCAGCCACACCTGGGCCCACCCCATGCCCGAAATCACCGCCCTGGTCACCGACGCCCTGGTCATCTTTCCATGGGATGCCAGGATCTACCAGGATGGTCGCTGGCAGACCCATCCCGAGCTGCTCGAAGCCTTGCGCCACCAGGACAGCAAGACTGAATGATCACGCATCTGATCGCAAACCCAATCAAGACCCATGCAAACCACCCCTCAAAATCCCCCAACCCCGTTTGATCGTATCCTTGCCCTGCTCGATACTCACGCCGCCCGCTACCGCGTCGTGGAACACCTGCCGGAAGGGCGCACCGCGATCATCAGCCAGATGCGCGGCAACACCCTCGGCCAGGCAGTCAACTCGATCGTCGTGATGGTCAAGATCGGCAAAAAGGAGCGCCGCTATTACCTCGCCAACCTGCCCGGCGACTGCCGGGTCAATCTGGAGGCCGTCAAAGCCCTCTGCCAGGGCACTTACGCCACCCTGGCCTCGCTGGACAAAGTTGCCGAGCTGACCGGCAGCCAGGCCGGCGCCGTCCCACCCTTCTCCTTCCACCCCAATCTCCAGCTCATCGCCGACCCCCTGCTGCGCCAGAACGACGAGATCGTTTTCAACGCCGGCCGGCTGGACCGCTCGATTTTTATGAAGCTGGAAGACTACGACCGCATCGTCCAACCCCTGTGGGTCTCCATCGCAGACAGGCCTGAATAGTAAGGATATGGGGTTAGTTTTTAGGAAAGGAGCAAATTAATGACCGATCACCCCGAATACAGCATGCATATGGATATGCTGTTCGGCTTCCTCGAGCTGATCGACGTGCCTGCCCTGGTCGCTAAAGTAGAGGATCCCTGGTACAACCAGACCCTCTGCCAGGTCAACGACTGCGTAATCCGCCTGGGCGTCATGCAGGGCGAATTCCACTGGCACAAACACGATCTGGAAGACGAATTTTTCTTTGTGCTGCAGGGCCAGTTCCTGATCGACCTGGAGGACCGCACCATCACTCTCGATCCCCATCAGGGTTTCACGATCCCCAAAGGCGTCGTCCACCGCACGCGCGCCCCCCAGCGCGCCGCCATCCTGATGGTCGAAAAAGCCTCCGTCAGGCCTACTGGGGACGCTTAGTATGATCATGCGCCCCTGGCTAGTACACCAGGGACAGGTAGACGTAAAGACGCAGGGGCGCAGAGACGCAAAATTTTGCGTCTTTACGGATCAGCGGTCTCCGCGCCTCTGTGCCGAAGATCCTTGTGTCTGAGAAGTTGCCCTTTATTTCTCCGCGATCTTCAAAACAATCCTGCCCCTTCCATGACCGGTCTGGCTCAATTCCATCGCTTTGTGCGCCTCCGCCAGGGGGAAGACTGCCCCACGTAAGGCCGCAGTTGTTTATTCAACAGCAGCTCGTTGATCTGCCGTAATCGATCGGTTGCAGCCCGCCCGGCGGAGACCGCGCGCACGCCTTGCGCCACCACTGCCTGCCCAGGGACCAGCAGGTATTACCGCTCGTCCAGACCACGATTACCGGTTTGATGGCCGAGATCCTGTGCAGCTGGCTTATTTCGGCCGGGCCAGGGGAAGAGGTGGAGCCAAAGGCGCCCGAGCTGACTGCGGCAGTCACCAGTTGGGCCATTTACGGAGCGGCTTTCTACTGGAGCCAGGCGGATGATCCGGGTTCCCTTGAGGAGTTTATCCAGCGCGTTACCCCGATCATCTTATCCAACCTCGGCCAGCCAGCCGCAATAAACAATACATGAAAACCTTTACTTCCTTTCTTCGGTTACCATCACAAACTCCGGGTGTCAAAAAACAGACACCCGGAGTTTTCATCCTTTATCCTTCATCCTTTATCCTTCTCACCATCTCACCCAGCAGCCCATCCTTCTTCACATCGATCACCTGGCCGGCCCGGGCCTGGATCTCCGGCGGGCTGTGGCTGGGCGCGAAGCCCGCCCGCGCCTGTTCGAACAGCGCAAGGTCGTTTTCTCCATCACCCGCCGCATACACCGGGACATCTCCCAGCCCGAGCGCCTCTTTCAGATGAGCCAGACCGCTGCCTTTGTTGACCCCGGGTGGGGTGAATTCCAGGATGGTCGCCATGCTGTAAGCCGCCTCCACTACCGCCCCGCTGACCACCTGGGCCACCTCGCGCAGCGCACCTGCGTCCTCGGACATACACATCACTTTGCTAAAATTGCACCCCGCGGAAATCTCGTCGAATTCCCTCAACACAAAGTCGTAGCTTGCGGCGGCCTCGAGCGCAAAATGATGCGGCCACAGCACGTGGATCCATGCACTGTCCAGCAGCAAAAATGTCACCTCGGGAAAGCTCAGGCAGACACGCAGGAGCTGTTCCTGGGTGTCTGCATCGAAAGGGAAATACGCCTGGAAACCTTCATTCGCCCGGTAGAGCAGCGAACCATTCTGAAGGATCAATGGAAATGGCAGGCTGTCTTTCACAAACAGCCCGTTGCGCGCAAAGGTACGCTTGACTGCGTGCAGCGGCCGCCCGGTCGCCGGTACGAAAACAAACTCCCCATCCCCTGCCAGAATCTCGATATCCCTGGGATGGATGCGCCCCTCCCCATCCACCAACGTCCCATCCATGTCAAAACAAATCAGCGGTCTCAATTCGAAAGATTCCCTCTCATTATTCAATTTCAATGTCCTGTATCAGGGATAGTGCTTATTCGTGGATGGTTTTCATTCCAGATCCATTCCCGAATGCTCTCTCGATTATAACCCGTGGGGTAACCTGCATACCAACATTCCCGGGCCAGATAGAGAGTAGCCGAAGGTGGTCTATGCCGACCAAACAACCTGCAGACTCCAAAAAACCCACCCTGCCTCGGTATGAAAACACCTTGCCAGGCGGTTCCGGGGCCGGTTTTCTGGTTGGTGCACGTAGGAGTCTGCATGTTCACAAACCGGCCCCTACAGTTTGTCAACGTGCTGTATGCCAAAGATACAGGATGCTCAGGATCGACAGATAAACAAGGTATTAAATTGCCTCGTTACGCAACCGGGTTTTATGGAATAATAAGAACAACCCTGATTTGGAGGACTGGTATGGAAGCCATCCGCATTCACGAGCACGGTGACGCGAGCAAGCTGGTTTACGAAGATATCCCTGTCCCGGAGCCCAAAGCGGGACAGGTGCGGGTCAAACTGACCGCCACTGGATTAAATTTTGTCGAAATCTATTACCGGAAAGGCTATTATCCGGTCCAGTTCCCTTTTATACCCGGCGAGGAGTTCTCCGGCACCGTGGATGCCCTGGGAGAAGGGGTAACGGGTTTCGAAGTTGGCGACCGGGTTTGTACGGCCAGCGGTGCGGGCGGATACGCGGCGTATGCCCTGGCTCCTGCCGAAAAACTGGTCGGTGTCCCAGAGCAGATCTCCCTGGAGCAGGCCGCGGCCGTGATTTTGCAGGGTATGACCGCCCATTACCTGGCCACATCCACATATCCGTTAAAAGCTGGCGAGACGGCCCTGGTGCACGCCGCGGCCGGGGGCGTCGGCCAGTTGTTGGTCCAGATCGCCCGGGAGCGCGGCGCGCGAGTCATCGCTGCCGTTTCGAGCGAGGAGAAGGCCCAGTTAGCCCGCTCGGCCGGAGCAAATGAAGTCATCCTGTATACCCAGGTGGATTTTGAAAGCGAAACCCGGCGCCTGACCGGGGGCAAGGGCGTGGATGTCGTCTACGATTCGGTCGGCAAGGTAACCTTTGAAAAAAGCCTCAACTGCCTCCGGCCCCTGGGGTACATGGTCCTGTACGGGCAGGCCAGCGGCCCGGTCGACCCGATCAACCCGCAGATCCTCAACCGCAAAGGCTCGCTGTTCCTCACCCGCCCCACCATCGCCCACTACATCCAGACCCGCGAGCAGCTCTTGAAACGCGCCAGCGACCTGTTCCACTGGATGATCTCGGGCTATCTCCAGGTGCGCATCGACAAGACCTTTCCATTGAAAGAGGCCGGCGCCGCCCACGAATACATGGAAGGCCGCCAGACCAAAGGCAAGGTACTGCTGATACCCTGATAGATAAAAAGCTCCACAAAACAGCCGTGAAGCTTTTTAGACTACTTGCTTTGCTGCCACATCAGATTTTACTGAAAACTTTTGATATCCAGCGCAACTTGCGTGAGATCATTGCCAAGTTGATGGCCGCCGCTCGCAACTTCGCGGATGGTTGCCTGAGGAAGTTTTTTAGCATACATGGTTAAATGGGCTACGTTAACTTCTTCATCATCCCTGCTGTGGTAGAGAAAAATGGGAACATCTTTTGGCAGTGTCTCGGCAAAATTCTCTTGCAGTGTAAGGCCTTCGTACTGCCAATTTTCGTCGCCACCCCAAAACGGTGTAGAGATGAGGAAAATCCCGCGGATCTGATTTTTGACCTCGTTCTCGGCAAGGTATTTTAACAGAATTGATGCACCCAGGGAATGCCCCACCAAAGTTACTTCGCCCTTGATCGCGGCAATTTCTTTGTCAATCTGATGCCCCCATCCAAAATCTGGCGCGTCTTCATCAGGCATTTGAGGGTAACGCACGTTGTAAGCTGCTCCCAATGCTGCTTGTAAAGAGGCCGCTAATTTTGCATCCGCCGCGTAGCCTCCCTCGCCGCCGCCTTGGATAAATAATACCTGTTTTACGCCCAAAACATTTCTCCGGGCGATTCGAAGGCGACCGCATCTTTGAGCGTCCCCAGCCCCTTGGCGAGCCCCTCGTCGGATGACATCATTCCATCCTCGTGCTCGATCGAGATGACGTAATCGTACCCGATCATCCGCAGCGCGCTGACGATATCTCTCCAGGTCTTGGTATCGTGCCCGTACCCGATCGAGCGGAACGTCCAGGCCCGCTGCGGGATCTTCCCGTACGGCTTGTTGTCATTGCAACCGTTTACCGCCACGTTGTAGGGGTCAACGTAGCAGTCCTTGCCGTGCACGTGTACGATCGCCTCGCCCAGCTTGCGGATGGCCGCCACCGGGTCCACCCCGTTCCAGAACAGGTGGCTCGGATCGAAGTTGCACCCCAGCGCCGGGCCGCACGCTTCGCGCATGCGCAGCAGCGTCTCCACGTTGTAGAGCAGCATCCCCGGGTGCATCTCAACCCCGATCTTGACCCCGTGCTCGGCCGCAAATTTAGCCGCCCCGCTCCAGTACGGGATCCCAACCTGGTTCCACTGGTAGTCCAGCGCCTCCAGGAAATGCGGCGGCCACGGGCAGGTGATCCAGCTCGGGGTTTTATCCCCGGGCGCGCCCGCCGGGCAGCTCGACAGCACGTTGACCACCGGCACCTCCAACATCTCTGCCAGCCGCACCGACTTGCGGAAGATACCATCCGAATCCTCCGCCAGCTTCTGATCCGGGTGCAGCGGCTCGTAGTGGCAGCTCAGCGCGCTGACGATCATCCCGCGCGAATGCACCTTGTCCAGGTATTCTGCCCGCTTGGTCTGGCTCTCCAGCAGCTCGTCCACCGGGCAGTGGTGGCTCCCCGGGTAACCGCCGCTGCCAATCTCTACCGCGGTTGCCCCGGCCTCCCGGATCTTATCCAGGGCTTTCTCAAACGACAGGTTCTGAAAAAGGACAGAGAAAACGCCAATCCGCATCGTCAGGCTCCTTTCAAGATTTTGCCATGTGTGTGAAGCAGCTACTGCACAATTCTACCTTACAGATTTCAGAACGGCTATCCGCGAATAGATAAAGAATTAAAAAATATCCACGAAGGGACACAAAGATACACAAATAATAGACAGGAATATATCTTTATCCTTTATCCTTTATCCTTTATCCTTTATCCTTTATCCTTCATCCTTCATCCTTTATCCTTTATCCTTTATCCTTTATCCCTCTTCCTCTCTCCTCAACTTCACCACCGTCTGCCCTTCGTCCAGGGCCACATCTTCCCAGGTGACGATCTGCCCGGCTTCGACCGAACGGCAGACGCGCGCCCCCGGCGCCAGCCCGACTGGCAGTGCGTTCAATCCACGCGCCGCGGCGGCTTCGTCCATTACGCCGTAGAAGGTGTACCCGCCAAAATCGTCCAGGGTCTCTCCCGGGCGCAGCCCGCGCTTGGCCACAGTCATCACATCCGCCACCGGGCGGTCCAACGGGACCAGCGTGCGCTGGCGGTACAGGCAGGCGCGCGCCACCGAGATCGGCGCTTCCAGGAACCACAGGTGGTACGGGCGGAAGAAGGTGTAATACAGACCCTTCCCGACTTTGAGATATTCAAGATCGGCACGCACGCGCTCGTCCAGGATCCGCACGGTGACAAACACCCCGCCCGCCATAGCGCTCCCCTGGACGAAATCCACCGTCCCCGGGAACCGGGTAATCCCGCCGTCCTCTTCCAGCGCGAAGATCCTGGAGACGCTGGCCAGGTCCGCCTGCGGACCGACCATCCCGCGCCGCATCGGGCGGCAGCCGGTGGCATTTGCGGCACAGGTCATCTCGAACATGGTCTTGGTCCCATCCACGTAGGAGGCCACCTGGTAGGCGTCTTTATCCGCCTTGCGCGCCGATTCGGCCACCGTATCCGGGGTAGCGCTCGGGTCGAGCGGGTTGTTCTTGCCCTTGCCGATCACCATCACTTCGTATCCAAGGCTGGAAACAAAATCCACCAGCTCCATCAGACAGCCCGGCTCGTCGCCCGAAGAGACCGTATACAGGATGCCCGCCTGGGCCGCTTTGCGCTTCAGGATGTGCCCTACGGTCACATCTGCCTCGATATTAACCATCACTACGTCTTTGCCGTACTGGATGCAGGCATCGGCTGTCTCCGCGCCAGAGGCCGGTGAGGGGGTTACATCGGCGACGATGTCGACATCCTCGAGCTGCGCCGCCAGGCGGTACGACCCGCTGATCACGCGCTTCCCGGCCCGCAGGGCATCCATTGCCGCCCCAGGGGTGTCGGCCTCGTGGATCTGCTCTGCCGGGACCCCGGCATCCAGCAGAGCCTTGCGCGCCAGCTCCACATTGGGTTCCGCCAGCACCGTAGCGCGCATGCGTTGCATGAGCGCCACCTGCCGTACAAAACCGCTCCCGATCCATCCCGCCCCACTCACCCCCACCCGGATGGGTTTGCCTTCCGCTTCTAGCTTTTTCAACTCTTCTGAAATCATTAGGCCACCTTCTCAATCAAATCCCCACGCACCCCTGGTTTGTACATCAGGAGCAGGTAAACGCTGAGACACGGAGAAATTGATAATTATCCTCGTGCCAGGCCGCAAAGAAAACCAAAAAATTAATAGCTTCGTGCCCTTTGTCTCTTCGTGTTTTAAGTTCTTTCCTCTTCTAACCCTTCGCGGCTTTTGCGTCTTCGCGGTTAATGCTTTTTCTTCTCCACCGCCCCACGCGCGGCGCGAACGATATCCTCGGCCGTCAGGTGGTATTTAACCAACAGATCGTTTGGATCGGCCGACTCGCAGTAGGTGTCCGCCAGCCCGACAAAACCCATCGGCACCGGGCAGCGCTCTGCTACCACCCGCGCCACGTTGCTTCCCATCCCACCCTGGAGCAGGTGTTCCTCTGCGCACACCAGCGCCCCGGTCTCGCGCGCCGCGCTCACCAGCGTCTCGACATCCAGCGGGCGGAGAGTGTGCAGGTCGATCACCCGCGCCTGGATCCCGTCTTCCGCCAGGATTGCCGCTGCGTCCAGGCTCATCGCCACCATAATCCCGCATCCCACCAGGGTCACATCGCTCCCCTCGCGCACTACGTTGGCCTTGCCGATGGTAAATTTCTGGTTATGCGGGTAGATGTACGGCATGGCAACCCGGCTGGAGCGCAGGAACACCGGTCCTTCGTGGTCTGTCGCCAGCCTGACCAGCGCGTGCATCGATACCGGGTCGCAGGGTACCAGGATAGTCATGGTCGGCATCCCGCCCATTAAGGCCAGGTCCTCGATCCCCATCTGGGTCGGACCGTCTTTGCCCAGCGTGATCCCCCCGTGGCTGCCCAGGATCTTGGCGTTCAGGTTCGACATTGCCACCGCCAGGCGGATCTGGTCGTATGCGTTGCACAGCAGAAAGGAGGAGAAGCTGGTAATCCAGGGGATGCAGCCGGCGCCTGCCAGCCCTGCCCCAATCCCCACCAGGTTGCTCTCCGCGATCCCGATATTGAAAAACCGCTCCGGGAAGGCCATCCGCACCGTCTCAGCCTTGGTGGAATTGCCCAGGTCACCGTCGAGCACCACGACCCGCGAGTTAGCCTTGCATACCTCAAGGATCGCCTCGCCAAAAATGTCCCGCATGGGTTTGCTGGGTTTCAGCCCGGCTCGTTCGCCTAGTTGCATAGGATCTCCTCCCGCGCCCGCGCGGCCTGCTCTGGGTTCAGCGCCCGCCCGTGGAATGTAAAATCGGCCTCGACAAACGAAACGCCTTTGCCCTTGACCGTGTGAGCAATCAGGATCTGAGGCCGTCCCCGGACCTGCTGGAGCGCCGTGAGCCGATCGGTGATCGCCTGGGTATCGTGCCCATCGACCTCTTCGACGTGCCAGCCAAATGCCCGCCACTTGTCCACCAGCGGCTCAAGGGCCATCTCCCGGCTGATCGGCCCCGTCTCCTGGAACTTGTTGTAATCCAGGATGGCGGTCAGGTTGTCGGCCTTGAAATGCGCGGCGGCCATGGCTGCTTCCCACACCTGCCCGGCCTCGCACTCTCCATCTCCTATCAATACGTAGACGCGGAACCCCAGACCGTTCAGCCGCCCGCCCAACACGTGCCCGATCCCCAGGGACAGACCCTGCCCGAGCGACCCCGTGGTCGCTTCGACCCCCGGCATCATCCGGTAGATGGGGTGCCCCTGCACCGGGCTGTCGATCTCACGCAGTTTCCAGATCATCTCGCGGTCGAAGTACCCCGCCCTGGCCAGCACCGGATAAAGCAGCGGCGCGGCATGCCCCTTGCTCATGATAAACCGGTCGCGCTCCGGCCACCACGGGTCATCGCTGCGGTAGCGCAGGATCCCGTTGAAATACAGCGCGGTCAGAATCTCCACCGCCGAAAACGAGCTGGATAGGTGTCCCGACCCGGCTCGCGTGGTCGTATCCAAAATATCCAACCGCAGCTCCCGCGCAATCTCGTTTAGGTCGGTCCTGGTCATTATCCTTTGGTTTGTCTCCACACATAACCTCCTCAATTTTTCAACCCAGTTTCCTTCGTTTTCTTCGTCTCTTCGTGTTTACAGCTTTTCACCACCCATCTGCGCCGCAAGAAATTCTTCCACCTGCTCCCGGGTCGGCAAGGCCGGGATCACACCCTGGGTCAGCGCGGTCAGCGCCCCGGTGGCATTGGCAAAACGAAAATCCTCGCGCAGCGCGGCCTCGTTCAACCGGCTGGTCCAGTCCCCGTCTGCCGCTACCAGCCGGGTCAGCAGCCCGGCGATAAATGCGTCTCCACAGCCTGTCGCGTCCACTGTCTTGACCTGGAAGGCCGGCACGTGACCCTGGGCGCATGCGCAGCAAAAGTCGCTCCCATTGGGGCCCAATGTCACCACCACCAACTCCGGCCCGCGCTCCATCAGCCGCCGCGCGCCTTCGAGCGGATCATCGCGCCCCGTAAGCAGGTGCACTTCCACCTCATTGACCTTCAACACGTCGGCCAGGGGCAGGATCTGTTCGATTTCGTCGAGTGCCTGCTGCGGGCTCGCCCACAAACTGGGCCGGTAGTTCACATCGAAAGACACCAGCGCTCCCGCCTCTTTAGCCAGCCGGATTGCCGCATATGTCGCGCTGCGCGCCGGCTCGCCCACCAGGCTGAGCGACCCAAAATGGAACGCTTTTGCTCCTGCCAGCAGGTCTCGATCGAGCTCTTCGGGCAGGAGGCGCAGGTCCGCCCCAGGGTTGCGGTAGAAAACGAACTCGGCGTGGTTCTCATCCGGCATAGCGATAAACGCCAGCGTGGTGCGCGCCTCGCGGTCTTTACGGATCCCGCGCGTCTCCACACCCTGTTCTGCCAGGGTTGCGATCAGCATCTCGCCAAACGCATCTTCGCCTACCTTGCCGATAAACGCGCTCGGCGTACCCAGGCGGGCTGCCGCTACCGCAACGTTGGCCGGCGCCCCACCCGGTTTGGGATTGAACGCCGGCACCTCGGCTAGTTTTTTCCCCAGCTCGGATGGGAACATATCCACCAAAACCTCGCCTAACGTAACGAGCACCGCTTTTTTAGTCATAAGCCATCCCTCATCCGGAAAAAGTATTCTCTATCCATTCAGCTCGTTATACAGTGTATAGCGGTCCGCCCGGTAGTAGATGCGCAGGAACTCGACCGGCCTGCCTATCTGGGAGAAAGATACCCGTTCTAAAAACAACAGCGGCGAACGTACCGGCACGTTCAACAACCGCGCCTGTCCTACACTGGCGGTCACCGCCCGGATCAGCTGTTTGGCGCGCACCAGGCGGATTCCGTAATCGGTTTCTAACGTCTCGCGCAGCGGCATCAGGGCATAATCGTGGCTGAAGATTCCCGGGCAAAGGCTGTGCACCAGGTAAGCCTCCTCGATGCTCATCGGCTCGCCGTTGGCCAGCCGCAGGCGTTCCAGCCTGGCCAGCTCGATCCCGGCCGGGATAGAAAGTTTTTCGGCCACATCTTCCGTAGCAGGCACCAGCCCGGTATAGATGACCTGTGTCCCGGGTACCAGTCCGCGCTGGCGCATGTCCTCGGTAAAGCTGGTGATCCGCACCAATCCCTGTTCCAGGGTTGGCTCGGCCACAAACGATCCGCGCCCCTGCTGCCTGTAGATCAGCCCCTCATTGACCAGCAGGTCCAACACCTGGCGAACCGTTGTGCGGCTGACCCCATAGCCTTCGATCAGCTCTGGCTCGGTGGGGATCATCTCGCCCACTTTCCAAACCCCGCGCGCGATATTTCCACGCAGGATCTCGTAAAGCTGTTGGTACAAAGGCAGTTTATTCTGCCGGTTAATCGGCTGGGTCGTCACCTCTCCAGTACTCCTTTCCGCCAGGCATTACTCCGGATCCGCGGATCTATTTTTCAGGGACGGCAACCCAACAGGATTTCCTGGAAGATTCGATCACGGCATCCAGCACGAGCTGGCAGCGCAGGCCGTCGTAGAAGCTCGGATACACCGGTTTCTGCTCGGCGACGCCTTCCAGGAAGTCTTTCACTTCGTGGATAAAGGTGTGTTCCCAGCCGATGATATGACCCGGGGGCCACCATGCGCTGATATACGGGTGCTTGTTTTCGGTCATATAGATCGTACGGAAACCCTGCTCGGTTGGCTCGTCTGCCCGGGAATAATATTCCAGCTCGTTCATGCGTTCCAGGTTGAAGTTGAGCGCGCCTTCGCTCCCAAAAATCTCCAACCTCAGGAAGTTCTTGCGGCCGGTCGCCATGCGCGTACCCTGGAACGTGCCGTGCGCGCCGTTCTGGAAACGGGCCAGGAAGTTCGTGGCGTCGTCCGCGCTAACCTGGGCCTTCCCACTGCCATCCGCCAGGGGCCGTTCCTTGATAAAAACTTCCTGGACACCCGAGACCGACTCGACCTCGCCGACCAGGAAGCGCGCCAGATCGACGGTATGCGCGCTCATATCCCCGTGTGCTCCCGACCCGCCCTCTTTGACATCGTGCCGCCAGACAAAGGGGAAATTGGGATCCACCAGCCAGTCCTGGTAATAGACCGCGTTGAAGTGGCGGATTTGACCGAGCTTGCCCTCTTCGATCATCTTCTTTGCCATGGCAATTGCCGGCACGCGCCGGTAATTGAACCCCACCATATGGGTGACGCCGGCTTCTTCGGCCGCATCCAGCATCCGGCGTGCTTCTGCCGCATTCATCGCGATCGGCTTCTCGCACAGGATGTGTTTGCCGTTCTTGGCCGCCGCGACCGCGATGGGCATGTGGGTGACATTCGAGGTGCAGATGTCGACCATATCGACATCATCCCGGGTCACCACGTTTTCCCATTCCGGTTCGTAGCCTTGCCAGCCAAACTGGTCGCAGAATGCCTCCAGATCTTCGCAGCACTCCTTACCGCAGGCCACTTTCATAACCGGTTTGCGCGGCAGCTTGAAGAAATGGGCCACATCCATATACGCATTGCTGTGCGCCCTGCCCATGAACTTCACTCCAATGATGGCTACATTGATATCCTTACCCATGAACGCCTCCCGAGGGTTGAAGTTTCCAGCAAGATTTGTGATGGTGTTAATTCAGATATAAACATTATAACGTTATGATGATATAGAGTCAACATTCGTTAATAGGAGTTGATTTGTCCGATTTGGAATTGTATACTGTAGACATTGTTGAACAAAGAATTCCCAAAGGGGTTTACAAAAGTAGAAGAGCTCGTCCAGCCTCTCTCGAGGTTCCGCACCGTCGGCCAGATCATTCGCAACTCGCGAGAGCATTACGATGGCAGCGGCTATCCCGACCGCAGTAAAGGAGAGGATATCCCCTGGCGGCGCGGATCTTATCCGTAGCGGACGCCTACGACAGCATGACCGCCAACCGCCCTTACCGGAAAGCCCGCAAGCCTGAGGAAGCCATCTCAGAGCTGCAGCGTGAAAGCGGCACCCAATTCGACCCGATGGTGGTCTCAGCATTCCTCGAGGCCGTCAAGGGCAGCAAGAAAACTCCCCACTCCCACTACCAGAATTAGCCTCTTCCCCATTCCCCTATCGACACCCGGTGTCTTATAGACTTCCCGACCACAACCTGTGGCTTTGGATAGTAGCCAATTCCATCAAAAATATCCTATTGTATTTTTCTTAAGATCTTGATACGATAAAACAACGGTATATTGTTCTAATTTACACAAATCATAGGGGGCAATACAGAAACCGACCTTGGCAAACAGTCGTTGGTAAAACAACGCTGCTGTTTCACTTGCCAGCACGAACGGGTAGGGTTTGTATCGAGAAAGGTCAAAACAGCGCGCCCGATACTGCACTATTGGACACCCATGAAAGGGAGGGAAAACTATGTGCACGAGGCGTTTATCTCATCTGGCATTCCGCTTAAAGAGCCTTAGTCTGGGGATCGCACTGCTGCTGGGCCTGCTCTTCAGCGCCGTTCCGTTCCAGGGGGTTCAGGCGGCCACCCTCACGGTAACCAACACCAACGATAGTGGTCCGGGCTCACTCCGCCAGGCAATCAGCAAGGCGACCTCCGGCAGCACCATCATTTTTGATCCAGGTCTCAACGGTCAAACCATACCGCTCACCGGTGGGGCGCTCATCATCCAAAAAAGGGTGACCATCGCCGGGCCCGGCGCGGATCTCTTGCGGATCAGCGGGAACCACAAATCCCGGGTCTTTATCGTCGACGCGATGGCCGTTGTCACCATCTCGGGGTTGACCATCGCGGATGGGTACGTTAAAAACCTGCGCGGCGGTGGCATCAATAACGTGGGGAACCTGACCCTCGATCACACCCTGGTCACCGGGAACGAACTGAACGGCATGGCGCTGGGTGGAGCTGGAATATACAACGGAAAAACGCTCAAGATCCGCTTCAGCGCCATCCAGGGCAATCATGACAGAACTTATTCGCTGGGCGGCGGCGGGATCTACAATGACGGCAGTTTATCCCTCGAAGACAGCCTGGTTGCCAACAACCAGGTTCACAGTACCTCGCTAACCGGCGTGTATGGAGGGGGCGGCATTTGCAACCGCGGCACGGCCGTGATCACCCGTAGTGTCATATCCGCCAACCAGGCATCCAATTATTCTTACGGGGGCGGCGGCGGGATTTATAACAGCGGATCCATGACCCTGACCCACAGCCTGGTGGATGCCAATACCGCTCCCGGGACTTTTGGTGGCGGCTTGATGAACTGGATTGACGCTGTGGGGATCGTGGATACCACCACATTTACCGGCAACCAGGCCGGCAGAGACGGCGGCGCGATTGAAAACGCGGGCAGCCTGACCCTCACAAACAGCACCCTCGCCGGAAACCATGCCAACGGGCCTGAATACGGCGGCGGAGGCATCGACAACACCGAAGGCGTCCTGAACGGAACTAACAATACCATCAGCGCCAACAGCGCGGTCAGCCACGGCGGAGGCCTGCTCAATTATGACGGCTCGGTCACCCTGACCTATACCACCCTGAGCGGCAATACAGCCGCGGGCGGGGGTGGTATCTACAGCATGGGCGATGCGGCGGTCACCACCACCAACCTGGTCAACACGCTGGTCGCCTACAGCACTGGCGGAGATTGTCTCAACCTCAGCGGAGCGGTCAACAACCTCAATACCTTGATCGCCGACAACTCCTGCGCCCCCACTTTTGCGGGTGACCCGCTGCTGGGGCCGCTGCAGAACAACGGTGGAGAGACCCAAACCCAGGCGCTTCTCCCGGGCAGCCCGGCCGTCGATCAAGCGGTCTGCACGGACATTCTATTCGACCAGGCCGGCTTCGCGCGTCCGTACGACTTCCCAGAGATCCCCAACTGGTTGGACGGCGGAGGCTGCGATCTGGGCGCGGTTGAGCTTCAGGGGGCAGCGCCCTAGAATTTCACTTTCCAACGCGTAAGTTCCCCTCGACACCGGGTGTCTGCCCTGGACACCCGGTGTCTCTCCCAGATCCTTCCGACACCCGGCCGAAGGTGTTCTTTCCGCCCGGTGTCTTTTCCTACCTGTTTTGAACCTTTTCCCCCCTTCCGGTTACATACTCAATAGAACAACCCGTACTACAATAAGGAAGCACCCGATCCCATGCCAGCTATGCAAGCCATGCTCCGCGAGAGCGGCCGGCCTATGCCCATCCAGGAAACCGATATCGACCTCATCCGCCGGATTGCCGCGGGCGAAGAAGACGCCCTGCGTTCTCTTTACGCCGCCTACGGCCAGCGCCTGTATGCTTACGCCATAAGCCGCACGGGAGACGCAGATCTCGCCGAAGAGGTGGTTCAGGACAGCCTGGTTGCCGTCTGGCAGGGCTCCCACCGCTTCCGCGGCGAAGGGCGCGTCATCGCCTGGCTGCTGGGGATCGTCCACAATAAGGCGCTCAACGCTCTGCGCGGCCGGCTCACCCTGCCCCTGGCGGAAACAGCCGACAGCCCCAGCGAGCCGCTCGACCCGGCCCCCTCTCCGGCCGAGCAGGCCGACCGCGGCGAGCAGCGCCGCTTGCTGCAGGCCGGACTGGAACAACTTTCCGTAGAGCACCGCACCGTTCTCGCCCTGGTCTTCTACCAGGGACTCACTCTCGAAGAAGCTGCCCAGGTCAGCGGCTGCCCGGTCGGCACCATCAAGAGCCGCCTGGCCTACGCCAAGACCCACCTGCGCGGAGCTCTCAACCGCGCGGGATTGTCCGCGGAGGAATGGGTATGAACCAACATCAAAAGGTGAACGACCTGCTGCCGCTCTACGTCTCCGGCAGCCTGGATGAAACCCGGCGCCGCATCGTGGAAAGCCACCTCCCCGTCTGCGCGGAATGCCGGGCCGGCCTGGATCTCTGGCAGGGCGTTTCGGAGGAAGTGGTTCTGATCAACCGCAAACTGGCTGCCCCACCCGATCTCGCCGCGCGCGCCCTACGCCAGATTGGAGCCCGCCGGTCCCGCCCTCCATTCTACCGCCGCGCCTGGCAGCTGCTTCTCTCCCAGGTGCCCCTGATGCGCCGCGAGATCTGGCCCGCTTCGGCGGCCATCCTCGCCCTGGGTCTGGCCATCGTCTTCCTGGTGGATTTCCCGGTCAATGTCATCCCGTACCTGGCACCCCTGGTAGCCGCCGCCGGTCTGGCAGTCATCTACAGTCCCGAACATGACCCGGCCTACGAGCTGGCCCGGTCCACCCCTACCTCCCCGCGCCAGATCTTGCTGGCCCGCATGACACTGGTCTTTGGCTACAACCTGCTGCTGACCGTGATCGCCAGTTTGATCCTGCTCCCCTTCACCCCAGGCCAGATCCTGGGCGGGTTGATCGTGGACTGGCTCGCTCCGATGACCTTCCTCTCCAGCGCGGCCCTGCTGCTCTCGCTGCTGATCGGTTCCGGGAATGCCATCAGCGTAACCTACCTGGCCTGGCTGGCAAAAATCTTCTCGGATGCTACCGCGCCCGGCCCGGGAGCTGGCGGTTTCTATCCCTGGATCCGTCCCGTTCTGGAAGCATACCTGCAGCTCTGGGCTAACTCCACCGGCCTGCTCCTGCTCTCCGCCATCCTGATCACCCTCTCCCTCTGGCTGGTCGGAAAACCCGAAGGAGTTCACAGCCGGCCGTTAAGGGCCTAGCCAATTTTGGCTGCGAACCTGCTCCCGGTGGGTCTCCCTGGACTGCCCCCCAGTTGGACTGGGTTCCGTCCACCTGCCGAAGGCTGCGGCCTGTGGTGGCGCAGGCACCTCCGGCAGGCTGACCCCAGGAGCACCAAGTAGCACCAAACTGGAAGTTTCGCACCAAGATTAAACTAACGCCAAGCGCACGAATCACGAATCACCAATTACTACTCCCTCTCCCCTGGAGCCCTTATGTCCCGCTTTCTCGGCATTGTCCGCTATGAATACAAAATGTCCACCCGCCGCCCCGGCTTGTGGCTGGCTTTTGGCCTGCTCTACCTCTTCTACGGAATCTCCCTCTTCACTCCTGGCGAGCCCATCCCCGGTGACATGCATCTGTGGCAGTTCGCCGGTCAGATTGCCTTTATGTTCAACCTGTTCATGCCCGTCGTTGGCGGCATCTCCTCCGCTGACCGCCTGGTCCGCGACCGGCGCCTGGGCGTCGAAGAGCTGCTCAGCAGCACCCCAATGCGCCGCTGGACGTATATCGCCGGCAAATACTGCGGCGCGCTGCTCTCCATCCTCACCCCGGTGTTTGCCTTCTTTGTAGTGGTCAACCTGGTCGGGTTGATCGGCGGGATCTCGCTCGGTTATCTTCCGATCTCGCTGTTGAGTTTCCTGGCCATGATCCTGCCCGCCTACGTCTTTGTCATCGCTTTCTCACTGGTCTGCCCGGTGGTGATCCCCCTGCGCGTCTACCAGGTGCTCTTCACCGGCTACTGGTTCTGGGGCAATTACCTCAACCCGAAAGCCTTCCCCAGCCTGAGCGGCACTCACCTGGTGCCCAGCGGTCATGTCGCCCTGCTGGCCTGGTTTGGCGGCGGCATGTTCGCATCCAGCGGCGGCCCAGAATATAATTTTCACACCCTGGACGCGATCTTCAGCCTGGTCCTGCTCGCGGGCTGCGCGGCCCTCATCCTCACCGCCCTCGAACGCCTGATGGCCTGGCGCGCAGCCCGCGCCTGATCCATCCTACATGGAGCTCTCCGCATGAAATACCGTTTTTTACCTTTCCGTTACGTCTGGCTGACCTTCCGCCTCGAGCAGTTCTGGTTCCCGGCTGCCTTCCTGGCCCTCTTTGCCCTCATCACCTGGATCATTGGCGACCCGGAAAAATCGGTAAACGCAGCACGCGCCTTCCTCGGCGTGGTCCTGCCGCTCATGGCCGGCGTCCTTGCCGCCTATGCCGTCCTGGACGACCACGCCCTCGAGCTGCAGTTCAGCACCCCTCGCCCGGCCTGGCTGACCCTCCTGGAGCGCCTGGGGCTGATCCTGGCGGTCATCGCCCTGTGCGCCCTGGTCTTCCAGGTCATTATGGCCGCCCTCGGCTACCCGCTCAGCGTGATGGGCAGCCTGGCCGCCCGCCAGCTTGCCTGGCTGCTCCCCAGCCTGGCCCTGCTCGGGCTGGGCAGCGCGGTTTCATTTGCCCTGGCGCACACATCCGGCGGCGCCCTGCTCGTCGGGTTGATCTGGATCTTCCAGGTCATCGCCCGCGGCTGGTTTGTCCAGGACCTGAGAGCCCGCTATCTCTTCCTCTTCACCGGCAGCCTCTACCCCGATCACCCCTCCCTGCTTGCCTCGCAGGCCGCGATCACCCTGCTTGCCCTGGCCCTCCTGTTTGTCGCCTGGACGCTCTTTGGAAAGCAGGAAAGGTATATATGAGGAAAGTGATTGGTGAATAGGGAATCGTGATTAGTAATTCGTCAACTCGTCCATACCCCGTTTACGCGGCCGGTCTCCCGTTCCCACAAATCACGAATTGACTACTCACGAACCACCTTTTCCGAATCACGAATTGACCACTCACGAATCAGGTATTACAAATCACGAATTGACGGTTCCATAAGGACACTTCCCCATGATCACCATCACTCACTTAACGAAAATATACGGCAAAGGCGCTCAGGCTGTCATGGCCCTGTACCAGCTTGACCTCAGCATCGATTCGGGTATGTTCGGCCTGCTGGGTCCCAACGGGGCCGGCAAAACCACCCTCATGCGCATCCTGGCCGGCATCGTCCTCCCCACCGGCGGCACGCTATCTATCGCCGGGCACGACATGGCCAGCGAAAAGGGGCGCGAAGCCGTCAAAGCCATGCTCGGTTATCTCCCCCAGGAGCTGGGTCTCTACCCCGACCTGACCGCCAGCCAGTTTGTCGATTACATGGCCATCCTCAAAGGCATGCACGACCCGGCCGAGCGCAAGCGCCAGGTGGCGCGCGTCCTCGACCTGGTCGGCCTCACCCAGGTGGCCGCGCGCAAGCTCAAAGGTTTCTCCGGTGGGATGAAACGCCGCGTCGGCATCGCCCAGGCCCTGGTCAATAACCCGCGGATCCTCATCGTCGATGAGCCCACCGCCGGCCTCGACCCCGAAGAGCGCATCCGCTTCCGCAACCTGCTGGTCGACCTGGCCTCCGAACGCGTCGTGCTGCTCTCCACCCACATCGTCGAAGACATCGGCCAGACCTGCCGCGACATGGCCGTCCTCTCGCGCGGCAAGCTCCTCTTCCGCGGCAGCCCCGGCGAGCTGATCCAGGCCGCCGAAGGCCGCGTCTGGACCGTCACCACCGGCGGCCCGCGCAAACCAGACAACGGCCTGACCGTCGTCTCCATGCTCCATCTCGTCGAAGGCGTGCAGTACCGCCTGGTCGGCCAGGATCCCACCTCCTACCCCGGCGCCGTTCCCGCCCGCCCCGGTCTCGAAGACGGCTACGTCTGGCTGATGAAATCCACCGGCCAATCCGTCGAGGTGATCCAGGCTGGGGAATAGCATAAAAAGACCCCTGGAGTTCCCGGGAACTCCAGGGGTCTTTTATGTACCCTGTTATTTTATCGTCACCTGGAGCGTAAACCGGGCCCGGTTCGCGCCGGCTCTCACCACCAGTACGTAATCCTGGGTGCCGGGCAGCTTGCCGGTGAAGCTGGCGCCCTCACCCGTACCACTCTTCAATACCGTACCATCCGCGCCATAAATCCTTAATTGCACATCATTGCCGGGCGTGACTTCCACCTGCATGGTCTGGTTTTTCAGCGCCCGCAGCACGTAGTACTGGCTTTGGTTGGCGCCAACATTTCCTCTTAGCGTAGAAGAAATGGCTCCCGGTTCAAAAGCGATCCGCCGGGGGATAATCACGGTCATGGTAAAGGACACACCTTGATCGCCTGCCCTTACGGTGACAATGTAATCCTGGCTGGTCGGAAGCTCGCCCCGGAAGCTGGATCCCTCACCCATGCCGCTGCGCAGCACCGTGCCGTCAACCCCGTAGATGATGAGCTGGGTCTTGTTTTCGGGGGTAACGTTGATCTCCATCAGCTGCCCGGCCATGGCACGCAGGATATAATCCAGGCTTTGGTGCGCGTCCAGGTGTCCCTGGATGGTTGTAGAGGTGGCGCCGCTGACAAAGGAAACCCGCTGGGGGATGGACACATTCACGGAATACGAAACGCGTTGGCCGGCGGATGCAACCGTCAGGATATAATCCCCATTCCTGGGGAGGTACCCCCGGAAACCCGCGGCGCCGCTGGTAACCGCCTTCAACGCCCGGCCGCTGGCCGTCGTGACCGATAGGCTCACCCCGGCCGGAGCGGTCAGGGTCACATCCATCAGCTGGCCGCCCAGGGCGCGCAGCACGTAGCGGTCGCTGCTGTTGGCCGGAAGGTCGCCGCGGACCACCGCGGATGTGGCCCCGGCGGCGAAGCGGATGCGCTGTAAATCGGAACCCTGTTCCAGGACCGTACGGGATGATCCACCGGGCAAATAGCCCGTAAGAACAGGTTGGGGATTTTCACCGGGGGCCGCCAGCACACCCGTTGTAAACGGGGCAGAAAGGAATGCGATGGCCATGGCCGCCGCAAGGAACAGTCGAATACTGTGACTTTTCATTTTAGTCATCCTTTTTATTCACCTGACGTCCATTCTCCCTCCGAACAGGAGGGCAATCTACAGACGATTTTCACACAGGTTTGGTTCCGTAAGTTCCGGAAAAGAACCTACCCACTGGAGAAGAACGCTCCAGTACCTTCGGCCAACCCCTCCCTGAAGGGCGGGGCTTTTCTGGTTCGCTTCCCTTCAGGGGAGGATTAGCGCAGTCCCTGCGCTAGTCCCTGCGTTAGTCCCTGGTGTACTGTCCAGGGAGTGCTCTATCCAGGGGGTGTAGTTGCCAGGGAGGAGAGGTGGATCAGCTCGAGGAGTCTCGCCCCCTGGCCCACCCTGCGG
>Ga0105104_10000161_pt1 | contig 48208 bp, 33 predicted proteins | sample PPLLaktember2015_3_FD_87034 | JGI IMG/M metagenome (GOLD analysis project Ga0105104, IMG submission 87034) | Freshwater sediment microbial communities from Prairie Pothole Lake near Jamestown, North Dakota, USA - PPLs Lake P7 Core (6) Depth... | ecosystem: Environmental > Aquatic > Freshwater >... | reverse complement strand
GTGTTTGTCCACTGCGGCTTGCCCGCGGTGATAGATTGGGTCGAAATGTAGGAAAAAAGCTGCCGGGGTATAGGTTGGCTGGGTATCCGCATCCAGCAGGCTCCAGACCGCGTCACGTTTATTCATAAGCCCCCCTCAAGATGAAATTTGACTGATCTAGTCTTGATTGTACCAGACACCGGATGTTTTCGAAAACACCCGGTGTCTGGAAGTTCTGGCGTACGAAGGGAAGTTATCCCACCACGGCCGGAACGGTCAGGTAAGTCGCCACCCCTGCGGCCAGGGTGATCAAGGCCAGGATTGAGAAGATCAGGCGCATCTTGCTTTTTTCATCCACCAGGGACGCCCAGGCGGCAAATGACAGGCCTACCGCCATGATTAACATTACCATTTGGAGCCTGTCGCCGCGTTCGTTATACGCTTCAGCCAGGCCGAACAACTGGTCGGCCTCCTCGAACTGCGCGTTCGGCTCTTCATACATGGCGTCGTAATACTCCTCATCGAATGGCCCGCTGTCGCGTTCCATCCCGGCATTCAGCGCGTCAGAAAAGCTGTCTTTGTAATAATCTGCAACCTCAGGGTTAGTTTCGGCATTCAGATAGTACGTGTCGAAATAGGTGTAGTCCTGGATGATGTCCTGGTTGGCCGTCAGATACTCGGCATTGGCGTCGGTCAGCATTTGCATGCCCTGGACGTTGCTCTTTGCCTGATCGCCATCGGTCATCGATCCCTGGAAGCTGGCTACGGCTGTAAAAATACTCAAGAGTGCAACCATCGTTCCGATGAGGATCTCGGAAGTTAAGAATTTGAACCGCTGCATTGTGTTACTCCTGTCCGTTTGGATTTAATTGTTTTAACGATAACAGCAATTGCCGGTATGCGCCATAAATACTGTGTTGATTCGCTCTAAAGTTCTGATGAAAGGTGATAAAAATTAGCCTGGATTTACGAGCCCGCTTCATTCTCTATTCATCTGGCTGTCATTTTATTTGGCTATACTGGAGCGAATAATATCGACAAAACATCTCCATAATAAACTGGAGATTGAGAAGGATCTTAAAACCGAGTAGAGGGAACAATCGAATGTCGCGAAGTATATCTATATATAAAATAGCTGCCCTGGCAATCATCGGATTGGTCTTCGCGGCCGCGGGCTGCGCTTCTCCCAATGCCACGCCCCAGGCCACCTCAGCCGTAGTTCAAGAGCCAACCGCCCTGCTCCCGGTAACCTCCGCCACGGAGACGCCCGCCGCGCAACCAACACCTGGTGCTGAGGAAACGCTCCCCGTTGACACCCAAACCAGCCCGGCTTCGGAGGGCGGACTTTCTACATATGTGCTCGTTCCTGAGAACAGCGAAGCCCGTTACAGGGTCACCGAGCAGCTTGCCAATGTCTCGCTTCCCAACGATGCGATCGGCAGGACCAAACAGGTCAGTGGATCGGTTACCATCAACCCGGATGGGACCCTGGACACCGCGAACAGTAACTTTACCGTCGATCTCTCGACTTTGCAGAGCGACGAGGGCATGCGCGATAATTTTGTGCGCCGCAACGTACTCCAAACCGACCAGTTCCCCACCGCGGCATTTGTCCCAACCGGGATTTCAGGTCTAACCCTCCCCTTGCCGGATGCAGGCCAGGTGTCATTCCAACTGACCGGCGATCTGACCATCCGCGACGTTACCAAACCGGTAACCTGGGATGTGACCGGCGCCATCCAGGGAGATGAGGCTGTCGGAACGGCCGTCACTTCTTTTACCTTCGCGGACTTCAATCTGACCCAACCGCGCGTCCCGGTAGTCTTGAGCATCGAGGATGACATTACCCTGGAAGTCGATCTAACCCTGCGGCGCTCGGGAGAATGACCCCGATATAATTTATAGAGATGTTAATCAAAGATTTTTTGGAACTATAAAACCCCGAAATTAAATCCGGGGTTCTTCATATCTGCGATTTATAGACCCACCTGTTCTTGCAGGTATTGGATCACCACCTCTGCGAGCATCAAGTTCAGGTGGCTGGATCCACCGGAGGCGCTCTGGTCGCTCTCTTCTGTTGATTGGGATTGGCTTGAGCCGTCGGTCCCTCCGAGACTGGTGCCCAGGGCAGGGTCCCCGGCCGGGGGTTCACCCCCTGGCATTCCGCCCGGTCCACCCAACTCTCCTCCGCCTTGAACGGAGGATTGGGATGTCTGAGCGGTCGTCTCCGATGCACTCGAGCTTTCCATTGAAACGCTGCTGCCAGGCTGGACTCCATACTGCTGCATCATGACGCTCAGCTCAGCCTGGGTCCAGCTCAAAAGCTGGATGGACTCAACTTGATCGGTCGATAAAGTTTCCTCGATCTGCTGGTAGAGGGCCGCGATTTCCTCATCTGCGCTGCTGCTGCTGGCGGTCAGGTTCTTGAGAGCTCGCCACAGAGGTAGAAGATCCTGGGCCTGATCCGCGGTAACTGCCAGGTCAGTTCCATCCATTTTGAGGATCCCAACCCCCAATTTACTCTGGATGGTCATTTGGATCGAGCTGCTGGCCTGGCCCTGTTGGGTTGAGTTGGTATCCGTATCCAAAACAGGGGTTGATGGGCTTCCGCAAGCCGTAAGCACTGCGATCAGGGCCAGGAGCACAGCCAGAAGGATTGTTTTTCTATACATAACCGGCTTCCTTTCAAGGATGTGGTAGTGAAAATGAACGGGTTCATCTGCTTACCATCTCATCATAGCGAAGCCTTCTTCAGATTTCATTCAGCCTGTATTCAAGATTCATCCATAATACCGCCCGATTTCTTAATGAGATCTGTTTTTCTGGTGAAGAGTTCCTAATTGGTTATTGAGCTGCCCCAGCTTCAAGCTCGAGCTGGTTGGCAAGCGCCAGGTATTTTTCGTGGATCCCTTCGCCGGTCTCTTCATGTTCGACCCGCTCGAAATCCTGGGCGACCAGGTTTTGCTGTTCGAGCGGGATGACCCGTTCTGCCATGGGAAACAGGACCTGGTCTTCCTTCTGGATATGCTGGCGTAAGAGCACCGCATAGCTGCGTGCGTTGTGGATGATTTTCGTTTTTGCGGACAGGTCTCCGGCTGCCAGTCGCTCGGCAGCCTGGCGCATCGCGCGGGTCAGCAGCCGCCCCTGCTCGTGTTCGGATAACATGACCCCAATGGGGCCGCCTTCTACCGGGACGCCGTTGGCTGCAATCGCCGGGAATAATGCGCCCTCCTCTTTCCGGTGGTGGCAGCCATCTGCAAAACCTTTAATAAAGTCGGCTGTGTCGATAAAGAATCCCGCACGGAATTTTGGATCCTGCTCCAGGCGGCCGGCTGCCGTTTCCAGAGCGAGGATTACCCGTTCGATTATGCGGTGTTCGGCCATTAAAATTTGTGTCGCTTCCATCGTATTCTCCTATCCAACGTCAAGGTTTTTGAAATGTATTGGGTGTAGAGTATTTCTATTAACCTCTGTCATCAGTGTATCCTCCATTCCCATAGCATTCTTTGTCCTGGATCAAATAGGGTGAACTTTCACAGGAATCTTATGGATTCCTTTGAAAGTTCATGGTACCAATGATCCATAGGCAGGCTGGATGATTCTGCGCCCAGATCAATCGTACGGGAGGGTCGTTTTGCCCCAATTGAAGCAAACTCACTACCACAGCTTATTTCATAACAACCATTCCATTATGTTGTTGGTTGACCCACAAAATGGTCGAATTGAAGATGCCAACACCGCAGCAGTAGCATTCTATGGGTATTCCAGAGACGAGCTGGTGGGTAAAAGGGTTGCTGAGATCAATATCCTCCCGGAAGACCAGATCCTGCGCGAGATGGACAGTGCGAAACAAGAAAAGCGCAGCTATTTCAATATGCGGCATCGCCTGGCGGATGGCAGCATCCGCGATGTGGAAATATACAGCGGCCCTATCCGCCTATCTGGGCGGTCTTTGTTATACTCGATCATCCACGATGTCACCAGCCGGAGAATGGTTGAAAGACAGCTAGAGGAAAAACAGGCCATTTTGCACCAATCCGAGGAGCGCTACCGGCAGCTCTTTAATACCATGCTGAACGGCTTTGCCCTCCACGAGATCATCCTGGACCCGTCCGGGAAACCAATCGATTATCGTTTTCTGGATGTGAACCCGGCCTTTGAAAGATTGACCGGATTACAGGCCGGCCGCCTGGTTGGTAAAACCGTTCTGGAAGTGATGCCGGGGACCGAACCTCATTGGATCGAAATCTACGGACAGGTAGCATTGAGCGGGGTGCCGGCCCATTATGAGAATTTTTCCCGGGAATTGGATAAGTATTACGAGGTCTATGTTTACAGTCCTAAACCCGGACAATTTGCCACGCTCGTCGCGGATACCAGCGAGCAAAGGAAGAGCGAGCAGCAAATGCGTTTGTTGACGGCCGGTTTGGAAACCGCGGCCAACGGCGTGATCATTACCGATCGATCTGGAAAGATCGAATGGGCCAACCCGGCTTTTTTTCAATTGTCTGGTTACAGCCCCCAGGAGGTGATTGGCAAAGACCCCGGGCGGTTGATCAAGTCTAATGTTCAAACCGCGGAGTTTTACCAGCATATGTGGGAGACCATCCTGGCCGGCAAAGCCTGGCAGGGTGAGCTGGTCAACCGGAAACGCAATGGCACTTTTTATAACGAGGAAATGACCATCACTCCGGTGCGCGCGGTGGGAGATGAGATCAGTCATTTTATTGCCATCAAGCATGACATCACCCCCCTGAAAGAGCACAATCGCCACCAGGAAGCGATCGCATCCTTGTCGACCGCCCTGCGCTGCGCGGATACAACCGGTGATATGGCGCCCATCATCCTGGATATCACGCATAAATTTTTCGATGCTACCGCGCTTGGCCTGGCGCTGCGCGATCCGGCGAATGGAGATGTGCAAATCCGCCTGGGAAAAGGACTGGCAGCCGGTTGGACCGGCCAACGCTTCCATGAATCGGATGGCATTACCGGGCTGGTCTTACGCACCGCGAAGGCGTATATTCAAAACGACACCTCGGCTGACCCGAACCGCATTCCGGGCGCGCTAGAAAGCTATACCCCCTGTATTGCTGCCATCCCGCTCACCGCGAAATCCAAGACTATTGGCGTTTTGATGGTTGGGCGCGAGAGATCCTTTAGTGATGGCGATATAAACATCCTGACCTCCCTGGCGGAAATCTCCGCCAATGCCATTCGCCGCGCAGACCAGTTCGAACAGACGCGGAAAAATCTTGAACGTCTCGAATCCTTGCATCGTATCGATCTGTCTATTTCATCTACCACGGACCTGGATGCTACCTTACAGGTCGTTTTAGAGCAGGTCACCACCCATCTGGCTGTGGATTCGGCCGATATTTGGGTCTACCACGCCCAGCCTGGTAAACTGCGCCTCGCTTCCGCAAAGGGTTTTCTTTATAAACCGGGCATGGCCCTGGATATATCTGAAGAAAATACCTGTGTGGGGCAGGTGGCTCGATCCAGACAGCGTCTGTTCCTGCGGGAATATGCTCGCTGCCCCAGGGAACACCCTGTCGCTTTCTTGAACGACCGGCAAGAAAATTTTGCCAGTTACGTGGGCATCCCCCTGTTGGCCAAAGATCAGTTACAGGGGATCCTGGAAATCCGCCACCGCTCGACCCTGGATCCCTCCCCTGAATGGTTTGGATTTCTGGAGATACTGGCCGGCCAGGCTGCGATTGCCATCGATAATGCCAGCCTGTTCAACGGGCTCCAAAGTCTCAACCTGGATTTGATCAACGCTTACGATACAACCCTGGAGGGCTGGGCAAAAGCGCTCGAGCTGCGCGATCATGAGACCGAAGGGCACAGCCGCAGGGTGACGGATATGACGGTAGTATTAGCCAGGGGTTTGGGAATTTCCGAGCCAGAGATCGCTCACATCCGGCGTGGCGCACTCCTCCACGACATCGGTAAAATCGGTATCCCCGATGAAATCTTATTCAAGAACGGCCCGCTGAACGAAGAGGAATGGTCGGTGATGCGGCGCCACCCGCAGCTTGCCTTTGACTTGTTGTCCGGGATTACTTTTCTGCAGCCGGCGCTGGAAATTCCTTACTGCCACCATGAAAGATGGGATGGAAAGGGCTATCCCCGCGGTCTCTCGGGTGAGCAGATCCCACTTGCGGCGCGAATTTTTGCCGTCGTGGATGTCTGGGATGCGCTCATATCCTTGCGTCCGTACCGCCCGGCCTGGACAATCGCTCAGGCCAATACCTATCTTGCCGAACAGTCCGGGCGCCATTTTGACCCGCGTATGGTCTCCCTTTTCTTAGGCCAGGGTTTTGGAGAATATCGGGTGAGCGATGAGTGAAGCTGATAACCGCCGCGACCGGCCCACCCCGTTCATTGTGTTTTTTCTTGGATGCGAGGTTCTACCGGCTTTCCAACCTTGTCGTTTTCCCAGCAGTGGCTGCATGCTACAAAGTGGTCCGGTTCGATCTCGATTAGCGGTGGTCTGTCGCCAGCGCAGCCTCGTTCCTGGCGCGCGATGGGGCACCGGTCGTAAAAGAGGCAGCCTATGGTGCCTTCGGTCTGCTTTCCTTGTAGATCGATCTCGACCTGTTCCCATTTCTTATCCAGGCGTGGAACGCAGCACATCAGCATTTTGGTGTAGGGATGCTGCGGATTGTTATAGATCTTTTCCGTCGCGCCCATCTCCACGATGCTGCCCCGGTAGAGGATCACCGATTTATCGCTGATGTAGTAGCCCAACGAGAGATCGTGGGTAATAAACAGGATCGATAACCCGCGAGATTTCAGGTCTGCCAGCAGGTTGAGAACGTCGATACGGGTGGAAGCATCCAGCATGCTGATGATCTCATCCGCCACGAGCAGCTGAATATCCAGCAGGAGCGCGCGAGCGATCAATAGACGTTGGAGCTGGCCGCCGCTGAGCTGGTGTGGAAATTTATTTAGGACCTGTTCCGGGTTCAACCCGACCGACTCTACGGCCAGGTGGATCTTTTGGCTCCACTCAGCGCTGTTTACTTCCGGGAAAAACCCTTCACGGACGTTCTCAAAAACTCGATCGGCTTTAAAAATGGGATTGAAGGAGCTAAATGGGTCTTGAAAGACACCCTGGACTTTACGATAGTAATTTTTGAGTTCGCTCCCACTGATCACCGATGTGTCTACCCCATCAACCGTAATCTTCCCGGAGGTTTTGTTGATCAGCCGTAATATCATCCGTCCGATCGTGCTTTTCCCGCTTCCGCTTTCACCGATTAATGACACAACCTCGCCTTCATGAATGTCGAAGCTGACATCGCTTACTGCATGGAGTTCTTTTCCACCGAAGGTTCCCGTATGGTAAATCTTTGATATATTCTCGATCTTAAGCATTCTAGTCGAGCTCCTTCCAGCAAGCGACGAAGTGACCCGGTTCGACCTCGATAAAGGGCGGTTCTTCGATACATTTCTTGAATGCGAATGGACAGCGGTCTCTGAAGCGGCATCCGACCGGCGGGTTGAGCAGCATCGGGGGATTCCCTGGGATGCCTTTTAATTTTTGTTCGGCATATCTAACCCCGACTTTGGGCAGGGAGGAGATCAGCAGCTTTGTGTACGGGTGCCGGGGGGAATTGATGATTGTCCCGGTTGAAGCTTTTTCTGCCAGTTTTCCAGCGTACATGACCAGGATGCTGTCGGCAATCTGGTAGAGGATCGAAATATCGTGGGTAACCACGACCATGCTTTTCACAAAGTCTCGGTCGCGGAATTCGACCAGCATTTCTGCGACGGCTTGCTGGGTTGAGACATCGAGTGCTGAGGTAATCTCATCGGCGACCAGCAGGGATGGGTTCAGGAGGGTCGATAAGACCATCACCATCCTCTGCTTCATCCCCCCGGACAGTTCGATCGGGTACATGTTCAATACATCCGACGAAAGGTCGACCAGGTCCAGCCGTCTCAACAGTTCGGGCAGGATGGTTTCGAAGACCACCCCCTTCGCGCTGAGCAGCTCGGACGCCATCTTCCCAATTTTCCGGGTGGGGTTCATGGCACTCATGGCGTATTGTGGGATGATCGAAACCCTCTTATAGCGGAAGGGGTTCATTCGATCATTGTCCCAGATGGGCAGCTCTTCACCGTCGAGTCGGACACAGCCCCCCATGTATTTTTTGGGTGGGGTCAGATGGATCAGGCCGTATCCGAGCGTGGTCTTTCCACAGCCCGATTCACCGGCCAAACCCATGATTTCCCCATCGCGGATGCTGAATGTGACTCCATCCAGCGCCTTGACGTCCCCGCGCAGGGTCTGATAATAGATTTTGAGATCCTCTACTTGTAAACTCATAGTTCTACATCTCCCTGAGTTTGGGGTTGAAGACTTCGTCCAGCCCAACATTCATGACATACAACGCCCCGACGATGGCTGTAATCCCCAGCCCCGGTGGGATGAACCACCACCACATCCCAAGTAGAAGAGCTCCCCACATGACCGCATACTGCATCATCACGCCAAGCGAGATTGCGTTTGTCGGCCCGAGCCCAATGAAATCCAGGGTGGCCGCAATAAGGATGGCTCCGCCGAATTGGAGGATAAACGTCAAGACCAGATAAGACATCATATTCGGCGCGATCTCGGTAAAGATGATCTTCAGTGGATTCATCCCGCTCATCCGGGCGAGATCGACGAATTCGCGGGTGCGCAAGGAAAAGGTCTGCGCCCGGACCGCTCTGGCCACCCAGGGCCAGGCAGTCAGCCCGATAAAGATGCACTCGATAAAAACACTGCGGACTTCGAGGTAAGCCGCGACGATGAGCAGCACTGCCAGGGTCGGAATGACCAGCACAATGTTGGTGAACATATTCAGGATCTCATCGATAATTCCGCCGCGGTAGCCTGCGACGAAACCGATCAGCAGCCCGATAAAAGTGCCCAGTCCTCCACCTACGACCGCAACGAGGAAAGTCGCTCGCAGCCCTAATACAAACTGCGTAAATACATCCTGTCCAAAAAAGGTCGTTCCGAACCAATATTTGGCAGATGGTGGTTGAGGACCCAGCGGGTTCACATAGGCAAATGGATCATATTTCGTAATCAGTGGACCGACGATCGCCAGTAAAACAAAGAAAAATATGATCAACAAGCCGACCCGCAGCTTTGTATTTCTCAAAGCAAAGTACAGGAATTCGTACTTCTTCAATCGTTCCATCATGCTGATTCACCTGTCATTCCTCGTCGCGTTCGCGGATCGACGATTACATAAGCGATATCTATTATGAAATTGGCGAGTAAGACGCCGATGATGATGAAGAGAAAACATCCCTGGATCAGGAAATAGTCTTGATTTTGGATTGCGGCAAGAAGCAGGTAGCCGATGCCGGGGTAAGAGAAAACGACCTCAGTAACCAGAGCGCCGGCTACGATAACACCTAACTGCAGCGCCAGGCCGGTAATCTGGGGAAGGATCCCGTTCTGGAACGCGTATTTTCGGATGAGATTTTTTGGGGCACCGAGGGCTTCGAGATAGCGCGAATAATCTGCTTCGAGCTCATAGATGATCATATTGCGCATCCCAATTGCCCAACCACCAAACCCAACGAGAAAAAGAGAAGCGAAAGGCAAGAACCAGTGGTGCAGAACATCTAAGATAAAAGGCCAGGAAAGATTAGGGCGGAGAGAGAAGCTGTAGGCGCCGGCAATCGGGAACTGGTCCAGTACAATCCCAAAGAACCAGGCCAGCACAATGCCGAGCCACATATAGGGGGTTGCCGTGAGGATGTAGCCGATCGGAGAAACGGTGTTGTCCAGCCACTTGGAGCGGGCAGCGAAAGCGCCGAAATGGTTGCCGGCATACCAGCTCAAGAGGATGGATGGAAGCAGAAGAAACATATCATAGGGTACGGCGCGGCTGAGAACGTCGACCACGGGGGTCGGAAACATATAAACGCTTCTACCCAGATCACCGTGAAACAGGGAATTCCAGAAATTGAGATACTGCTGCCAGATAGGGAGATCCAAACCAAAGACATGCGTATAGTACTCGTGCATCACCTGAGCGGCGGTTGAGTTCACTGATGCTCTGGCCAACATGTTGGCTATCGGATCTCCCGGCATGAAGCGCGGGATCAGCCAATCAATGCTGACCGCAAGAAAAAAGGTCAACCCATATATCAAGATTTTTCGTCCTATATACCGTCGCACGTTAACTCTCCGATCTTGGTTTCACAGTGATTTGGATCCTCCGCCCCTCCTCCCAATTCGAAGGAGGGGCGGAAAACAAGCTGGTCTAGATCCTGCTATTCTCCCGCAGGTTTCAGGTTGATGAGGGTCTGCAGACCACCCAATTGCCAGTAGCCTGACCAGGTCGTGGGCAGGGTCTGGTTTTCGGTGGTTTCTTTCGGCCAATTTGTCCAGGTCGATTCACTCCACTGGGACCACATACCATTGTACCAGAGAGGGATCATCGGCATCTCGGAGAGCATGAGTTGCTGGATCTTGGAAGTAGCTTCCTTCATACCCGCTTCGTCGGACATGGGGATCTTGGCGAGGCCATCGACCAGGTCAAACATTTCCTGGTTTTCCCAGCGGCCAAAGTTACCACTCTGCATTTGCTCCTGGATCGGGTGTCTGAACAGGAGGTTGTACAGGGTCCATGGGGTGTTGCTCATGGCGGCCCAGTTGTTCAGGGTCATATCGAAGGTACCACCCTGCAGTTCGGTATTCCACGCGCCGTAGTCTGGGGTCGCGGCTTTGATATTGATCCCGGCGGCCTGAGCGCTGGTGGCAATGACGTCAATAGCTGCCATCCAGTCGGTCCACCCGTTCGGGCAGGTGACTTCCAACTCGATCTTGGCGCCATCCGGCGCTTCGACGAAGCCGTCCCCATCGGTATCCTTGTATCCGGCGGCGGCGAGCAATTGCTTGGCCTTGGCGGTATCGAAGGTGTAGCCCAGTTCATCCACCACAGCCTGGTCGACGAACTTATCCAGCGAGGGCAGGAGACCGCTCGGGTTGGCGGCTTTGACCAACTGGGCGTAGGCGACGTTTACGATGGAAGGAACATCGATGGCAAAGGCAAGAGCCTTTCTGAACTTTGCGTCATCCATCGGTTTTTTGGTCGTGTTGAGGAACAGCACGGCCGTGTTCGCCGACAGCATGTAGGGAGCCTGAGGATAGTAGGTCTGGACATAGCCCTTGTTCGCCAGTTCGGCGACGCCCGGCAGGAAGTTGTTGCTCATGTCCAGGTTACCCTGGATCACCATACCGAGGGCAACGTTGTTGCTGGAAGTGCGGATATCGACGATATACTTGGGAGCGGGCTTGCCGAATACTTCGGTGCCCCACCAGTTTTCGTTGCGCACCCAGACGTTGCGGTCTTCAGCATTCGTCTCGTACATGTACGCGCCAGAGCCGACGGGTTTTTCATTGGCGCCGACTGTGATATCCTCTTCCGCCCTGCCGTCCCACAGATGCTGGGGAACGATCGGGATGTTGTAGAGGTTGTTCTCAAATTCCTGGTACAGGGGGTCACTGAAGGTGAATTTTACGTGCGTATCATCCACGGCTTCGATACCGGTCAGGTACTCCCACATGGGGGAGAACCACAGGGCGGCGTACTGCTGGCCGAGTTCGTAGGTGTATTTGACATCGGCGGCCGTCAGCGGTTCGCCATCACTCCAGGTGAGACCCGACCGGAGGGTGACATCATAGGTCGTGGGATCGGTCCACGTGCCGCTCTCCGCGAGCCAGGGGATCATCTCGCCGGACAGGGGATCGTAATCGAACAGGAATTCGTAGATGTAGCCGATTGTGCCGGTTGTGTTGGCCAGGTTACCGGGCTGGAAGGGATTCCAGGTCGAGGCGGGTCCCCAGGCTGCACCACTGACATACAGGGTTTCGTTGCGGGGATAAGAAGTCTCCGCCGGGGCAGCGGGCACCGCGGTTTGTTCTACGATTTGGGTCTGGACAACTGGTTTTTCGACTTCCACGACCTGGGTCTGAATAATGGTCTCAGGGGTGGGAGCGGGTCCGCAGCCTGCCAGGATGAGGCTTGCCAACATAATGATGCTTAGGGCGGTTAAGCCTATCTTACGCATTTTCCATCCTCCTAATTGAATGTGTCGAGTTAAAGAAGAAACGAACCAAATACCGGATTGCTGCGATTTTCTTTTCTATCACCTCCTTTTTATCCAGGTAAAATAGTGTCATAATTTTTGTATTGGTAGCGCTCCCAACCACAAGTAAAAATTGAAGGCCGGTATTTCCTTACCTTTATTTTCTTCGGGATGCCCCGCAAGAATCTCGGATAACCAATTCCGTGTCCATGATGATCCGGCGGGCAGGTTTTAGACCGTTTTCAATCAGGTCGATCAAAATTTCTACTGCCTGGAAACCGAACTGGTAAACCGGCTGACGAACTGTGGTTAATTGGGGATCTGGAAGTGGTGCAAGGGGAAGATCATCAAAGCCGACCAGGGCTATGTCGTCGGGAATGCAAAGGTCGGCCTCGCGAATGGCGCGCATGGCGCCGATTGCCATTGAATCAGATGCTGCGAAAACGGCGTCTGGTTTCGATGGCAGTAACTGCCGCATGGCGTAATACCCGCTCGCCTCGGTAAAGTCACCTTCAACGATCAAGGAGGGGTCCACGATCCGGTCGCGCTCGGTCAGGGCTTTCAGATAGCCCTCTTTGCGGTCGATGGTGACCGTACTGTTGTTGATCCCAGTGATCGTGGCGATGCGTTTGTATCCAAGACGGATCAGGTGGCTGACGGCGATATAGGCTGCGTTGACATTATCTACATCGATATAGCTGACATCCTCGGTATGGGAAGGGCGGCCGGCGATTACCAGGGGGATGTTCGAATTGACCAGGCGTTCGATCAATTGGTCCCCAACCTGGCCAGACTGTACGATGATCCCATCCAATAACCCTTTGCGAGACACACGTGGGAAGATCTTTTCTTCATCATCTTTGGTGCTGACCAGGAAGAGACTCAGGACATAGTTGTATTGATTACAAGCCTGAGCAATCCCCTGGGTAAGCCGGGGGAAGTATGGGTCTGTAAAGAAGGAGCTGACACTGCGCGGCAGAACCAGGCCCATCATCCAGGAACGTGCCGATGCAAGCGTGCGAGCGGCTGCGTTGGGGTGGTATCCCGTGTTTTCGATTACTTTTTGCACGCGCTTGCGAACATCTGCGCGTACGTTGGGATGATCGTTGATCACGCGCGACACCGTCGAGCGTGATACACCAGCTTGCTTTGCAACGTCTTCCAACGTCAGTTCCGACACATTGCCACCCCTACCCTTTATTTAATGGAAGAGTCTTTCTGGATATAACGATTTATAAATTCTGTAAAACTGGAAGCGCTCTCAATAACAATGATATTATAAAGACTTTTTGCTCGGATGTCAACTATTATTCAAAAAGTTTAAGAAAATATATTACTAAAATTTCGCTATTTTTTTATTCAAATTTCGATTATAATCGCTTGAGGTACACATGGGTTCGATTTTATTTTGGGTCCCTTATTATAGAAACCGATCGTCCCACAGAAAAACGGTGGATGTCTATGAACGGAAAAACAAAAATTAGCGATATTGCCCGCCAGACTGGCGTTTCGTTGTCTACTGTTTCGCTAGTCTTAAACAATAAGCCGGGTGTCTCTCAGGAAACGCGCACGCGCGTTCTTGAAGTCGCCGAAGAGCTTGCCTACCCGCTCAAGCCGGTTTCCTCAGCCGGAAAGAGCAGCCGGCTGAATACTGTGGGGATGGTGATTAAAACTGACCCGGATATTCCTCCTACGGCCAACCCGTTCTATTCAAAAGTCATCGTAGGAATCGAAGATGCTTGCCGCAGGAATGGGATCAATCTTCTCTTTGCTACGCTTCCGGTTGACGAAAATAACGTCCCGGTGGAAATCCCCCAGCTCCTGTATAACGACGCCGTGGACGGCCTGTTGATGGTGGGAACGTTTGTAGACGAAACCATTACTTCAATCTCAGGTAAACGCACGCCCCCCATTGTGCTCGTGGATGGTTATTCCAATACCGAGAGTTACGATACCATCATCTCGGACAATTTCCGGGCTGCTTACCAGGCAGTAGAATTCCTGATCAAAAAGGGGCACCGTCAGATTGGATTGGTCGGCGGCGCAAACAACTGCTATCCGAGCCTCAAAGAACGCCGCAACGGTTATCTGCGGGCGATGAAAGAAAACGACATCGATGAGATCATCACCGCCGATCTGAATATCAACAGCTCCAAGGGGTATCACGAAACCATCGATCTGCTCTCTACGCACCCGGAAATCACCGCTTTGTTTTGTGTCAACGACGATGTAGGCAGCGCCGCGATCCGCGCTGCCCAACATGTTGGCAGGCGCGTCCCTGAAGATATTTCGGTCATTGGGTATGATGATACCTATATCGCGGCTAATACCCACCCCGCCCTGACGACCATGCACGTGGACACCATTGCGATGGGCCGTGCTGCAGTAAGCATGCTGGCCCTACGCCTGGAAAACCCGGAATCGGCGCGGATGACTTTGACCATTCATACCACCCTGGTGGAGCGCGAATCGGTTAGCAGCCCTCTATCCAAATCTTGAGCCAAGGAGCCACCCTCTGCCATGGTTACCTCCTCCATACCCAATATACCCTGGGAAGAACGCCCTGCCGGCTGTTCCGAGGTGGTCTGGCGTTATGGCGCCAACCCGATCATCCCGCGCAACCTGATCCCATCATCCAACAGCATTTTCAACAGTGCGGTCGTGCCGTTTCAAGATGGTTTTGCGGGTGTTTTCCGCTGTGACGACAAAAAACGCAGCATGAACCTGCACAGCGGCTTTAGTAAGGACGGCATCCATTGGCAGCTGGGGAATGATCCGATCGAATGGCAGTCCTCTGACCCAGAAATTGGTCGGTTTCAATACCGTTACGATCCGCGTGTGGTCTGGCTGGAAGACCGCTATTATGTGACCTGGTGCAACGGCTATCACGGTCCGACCATTGGGATTGGGTATTCTTTTGACTTCGAGAAGTTTTTCTTCCTTGAAAATGCCCTCTTACCCTATAACCGCAATGGCGTCCTCTTCCCGCGCCAGATCAATGGGAAGTACGTTCTGCTCAGCCGCCCCAGTGATAACGGCCATACTCCTTTTGGGGATATCTATCTCAGCCAGAGCCCGGATATGATCCACTGGGGTGAGCACCGTTTTGTAATGGGTGTTTCCGGGGGATGGCAAGCCACCAAGATTGGCGCCGGACCTATCCCCATCGAAACTCCTGAAGGCTGGCTGCTGATCTACCATGGTGTGCTTACTTCCTGTAATGGCTTCGTCTACAGCTTTGGCGCGGCTTTACTCGACCTCGACCAGCCCTGGAAGGTGATCTGCCGCGCAGCTCCCTACCTGCTCTCCCCGCAGACCCTCTACGAGTGCGTCGGCGATGTCCCCAATGTGGCCTTCCCCTGCGCGTCCCTCTACGATCAACCCACCGGGCGGCTCGCGATTTACTACGGCGGGGCGGATACGGTGACCGCCCTGGCGTTTGCCTATCTTGACGAAATCGTCCAGTTTGTCAAAGATAACAATTCCGTCTAGCTCACCTGGCAGACACCGGGTGTCTGTTTCCTTCCCAACCTGAAAGGTAATGTATGGTTCTGGATCACTCAGAATGGCGGCGCAGCCTCGAAGCTGAACTGCACGGCAACCTCCTCCCATTTTGGATCGCGCATACTGTCGATGAAACCCACGGCGGCTTCTACGGCGCGCTGACCAATGATCTTCAAATTCTAAATGACGAGCCGCGCTCGGCCGTGCTGTACGCGCGTATCCTGTGGACCTATGCGGCGGCGTACCGGCGCTATCCGGAAGAACGCAGTCTCATCATGGCCCGCCGTGCTTATGACTATCTATTTAGCTGTTTCCGCGATCTTGAATATGGGGGTGTTTACTGGCAGGTCGACCGCACCGGTCGGGCTCTGGAAGACCGCAAGCACGTCTATGCCCAGGCCTTTGCCATTTACGGGCTGTCAGAATACTACCGCGCGACGGGTGAGCCGGGCAGTCTCAAGCTGGCGCGGGATCTCTTTCACCTTATTGACGCCTTCAGCTACGATTCACTCCACGGCGGCAACATCGAGGCCTTGAACCGGACCTGGGGTGCGCTGGCCGATATGCGTCTCAGCCTCAAAGAGCCTCTCTGCCGCAAATCGATGAACACCCTCCTGCACCTTATGGAGGCATACACTAACCTGCTGCGGATCTGGGATGATGAGCATCTCAAAGCCCGCCAGCGCGACCTGATTGAGATCTTCCTGGAGCGGATCATCGACCCGCGCACCCATCACTTCCATCTCTTCTTTAATGATGACTGGACGACTCTGCCGGATGTGGTCTCTTACGGGCACGATATCGAGGGCAGCTGGCTGCTTGTGGAGGCGGCCGAGGTCCTGGGCGACCCCATGCTGTTCGCACGCGCCAGGGTGGCTGCTCAGGAGATGGCAGAGGCAGTTTTCCGCGAAGGCCTGGACCCGGACGGCAGCCTGCGCTACGAATCGGGGACCCACCCGGCCGCAACCGACAAACATTGGTGGGCGCAGGCCGAAGCCATGGTCGGTTTCTACAATGCCTATCAGCTGTCCGGCCGCCCGGACTTCGCCAGGGCGTCTGCGCGAGTCTGGGATTATATCCAGGAAAAGATGGTCGACCGGAAGCACGGCGAGTGGTTCAAAGTTCTCAACCAGGCCGGCCAGCCTTACCTGGACCATGTCAAGACCGGCCCCTGGGAATGCCCATACCATCACAGCCGCGCGTGTTTCGAGATGCTGGATCGCTTATCCAAATGACCAGATTTGCACCCCAGGGGTGACCACCCCTGGGGTGCAAATCTCAGCCTGAGTATTGCCGGGTTGGATCAGTACTTGCCGTAGAGCGGGCCAAAGTTGGCGCAGGCCCGGTAATCGGCTCCCTGTGGATCCAGTGCGCCAAAGGCTCCCCAGGCGCTGGGCCGGAATACCTGATCTTCCGAAATGTTGTGCATGGATACGGGGATGCGCAGCATAGAAGCCAGTGAAATCAGATCGGCGCCTACGTGCCCGTAGCAGATTGCCCCGTGGTTTGCTCCCCAGTGATACATCACCGAATAGACATCCCGGTAGGGTCCGCTCCCGGTCAGGCGAGGCACAAACCAGTGAGTTGGCCAGCTCGGGTTGGTGCGTTCGTCCAGCCGTTCGTGTACTTCCGGGGGAAGGTCCACGGTCCAACCTTCAGCTAACTGCAAGACAGGCCCAAGCCCCGCCACCAGGTTGACCCGGCTCATGGTCACCGGCATCCCGCCGCGGGTCAGGAAGTTAGATGAGAACCCTCCGCCGCGGAAATACTCGCTGATGGCCGGCCCCCAGCGCGTTGCCTTCAGGCAGTTCTCCACATCGGTAGGTGTGATTTCTCGGAACGGCTTCATCGCCGGTTGGCCATCATACCCCATCTGGCCGGTCGCATCCAATGCCGCCGCTCCCGAATTGATCAGGTGGATAAAGCCGTGTTCCGCCAGGCCGGTCAGCTGGTACCCGGTTACCCGCTTGACCGCCTGTGGGCTCCAATAGGTCCGCACATCGGCGAAGACCTGGGCAGTCCCGGTCAGCAGGTGCCCAAACAGCATGGAGATCCCATTCAAGCTGTCGTTTTCCGTGGCAAATACAAAGGCTTCGCGGATTCCATTCCAGTCAAATGAGGAGTTGAGGATAGCTTCCATGAAATCGCCGTTGGGGAAATGGTCGGTCCACTGTCGCTGGCCCTGGAACCCACCCGCCAACGCGTTGTGCCCCAGCGCCTCCTCTTGATAACCGAGATCCGCCAGGCATGGGTTGCCGACCATCAAGTCGCGCGCGATCATCGTCATTTTGACGACGGTTTCCCAATCTTTGTCTTTTTGCGCCCGGCTGCGCTGGCCGTCGGGTGGGTTGTAATCTTTGCCTTCCTGGCAGTTCTTTTTCGTCCAGTCCAGAGCGCGCTCAAATTCTTCCGGGTCGTAGATACCTTCTTCGATCCGGCGGGTGATCTCGCTCATATCCACGGCTTCAACCCGCATCCCCAGGTAGCGCTCGAAGAAAGCCTGGTCGACGATAGAACCGGCAATCCCCATCGATGTGCCGCCGATCGACAGATAGCTCTTGCCGCGCAGGGTCGCAACCGCCAGACCCGCTCGGGCAAAACGCAGCAGGCCGGCTTGAACGTCCTCTGGGATATGCGTGTCCCCGGTGTCCTGGACATCCCGCCCATAGATGCTGAAAGCCGGCAGGCCTTTCTGGTTGTGTGCGGCCAGCACGGCTGCCAGGTACACCGCTCCCGGTCGTTCGGTACCGTTAAAACCCCAGATAGCCTTCGGGATCTGAGGGTCCATATCCATTGTTTCCGAGCCGTAACACCAGCAAGGGGTGACCGTGATCGAAAGCCCTACACCGGCTCTGGCAAATTTCTCGGCAGTTTTCGCCGCTTCGGCGACACCCCCGATGCAGGTATCCGCGATCACACATTCTACCGGCCGTCCATCGGGGTAGTGCAGCCGGGTACTGAGCAGGTCGGCAACCGCCCTGGCTAATCCCATGGTCACATCTTCCAGAGACTCCCTCACGCCTTTGCGCCGGCCGTCAATCGCTGGCCGGATCCCGATTTTTGGAAATACGCCAACTTTTTCGGTGATTTGAGCTGCTTGCATTTTCATCTCTCCTTTGTCGTTGTAAAAAGGATGCTGAAGCCAGGCGCCGGCCCTGAGAGTTGCCTTGCGCCTGGGTCTGTTTATATTCTCCCAGAAACCAGGATCATGTTTGCATATTGGATGGTTTCCCCGGTGCGGATCAATCCAATGGCGGCCGGTACGCGTTTTTTGAGTTCAGTATGCGGTTCAAAGGTGGTTGGGATGCCCTGCATTACGCTGGCAAATTCAGCCTGTATCTGTGGGGTATTCTCCTGCTGAAATTCTTCCGCCATATAGATCTGGCAGATATCAAAATTCGACCGGATCGCCCGCAGGACATCCAGCACGCCTGGGATCCCATCCACCAACGAGATATCTACCGTCTCGATCATCGGCCAGTAGGGGAACCCGCGGTCGGCGATGACGAGCAGGTTGGTATGCCGGATGCGGGCCAGCAAATGGTTGATCTGCGGATTGAGAATGCCCTGGCGGATCATATCCTTCTCCCATCGTTTATCGAAATACTGGTACCGTTACCAACCCGGATTAAAAAAAATTGAAACGACCCTGGATAGGTATGGTGTATGCGCTTCCTGAAATCTAACCCCGTGCTTCTACAGGGATTCAATCTCCCGCTGGTTTCCACTGGAACGCCGGACGATTAATTCTGTAGGTAAAACCACTTCCTGGAAAGGCCCGGTATGTTTTCCACTCAACCGGTCCAGCAAAAGCTCGGTAGCGATTTTACCCATGGCATAACCGGGTTGAGCCATTACCGTCAAAAAAGGTGAGATGACCAGCGCGCTGGGCAGGTCATCGAAGGCGACGATAGCAATATCCTCTGGCACCTGCATACCCAGCTCGTGGATGGCCTGTAATGCGCCCACCGCGATAAAATTGTTCCCCGCCAGCAAAGCCGTTGGACATGGCTGTTTGGATAAGACCTGTTTCGACATGGCATAACCGCCCGCCTGGCTGTACGGACCGTGATAGACCGCGTCAGCCAGGTCATCGATCCCGGCCTCCCGCATGGCTCTCTGAAAACCGGCGACCCGGTCGACCGCTGTCGAAACCTCGACAGGACCGCTGAGGACGGCGATCCTTTTATGACCCAGGTCGAGCAGCAGCCGGGCCAGCTGGTATGCCCCGTTTTCAGAATCACAGCGGACCACATCCGTTTCAGTCTCCGGGATGCGGCGGTCGAGTACAACTACAGGGGTATTTTGAGCTTTAATAAATTCGACCGGTTGGGTGGAGCTGCGGGCGGGCACCAGCAAAATACCGTCTACCTGTTTTTGCAGCAGCATGCTCAGGTATTTTTTCTCCTCGCTTTCCGACTCGTCCGTGTTGCAATAGATTACGGTAAAGCCGGCATCGCTGGCAGTATCCTCTACGCCGCGGGCAATGCTGGTAAAGAATGGGTTTGTAATATCGGTGACCACCAGGGCCAGGGTATGAGTGCGCTTGGAGCGCAGGCTGCGCGCCAGGGTATTGGGAACATAGCCCAATTCGGCAATCGCAGCTTCAACTCGAGATTGAACATCCTCGCTGAAAGGACCAGATTTATTGATCACTCGCGATACGGTGATTGGAGCCACACCTGCTCGTTTTGCAACGTCATGTATCGTGGTCAAGGGTCACCTTTTTCGCTGGAGATTATCCTGGCTGCGGCCCCTAAAAGAGGGGGGATTCTTTATGGTATCGATACCATATTATCATGAATAAATTGGCGTGTCAATAGGTTCTTACTATTGACATTGAAGTTTAGTTATGCTATTCTGGTATCGGTATCATGATATCGATACCAGTGTCCCCCTCATCGTAATACATGTCATTATTGGGTCCTCGTCACCTTCTGTAAAGAGAATAGTCCATGAATGAACTAATTATCTCGATGGAAGGAATTGAAAAAACTTTTCCCGGGGTCCATGCCCTCAACCAGTGCCGCTTCGATCTGCGCGCGGGTGAAGTCCATGCGCTGGTGGGGGAAAACGGCGCGGGGAAGTCGACGATGATGAAAGTCCTTGCCGGTGTCTATGCAAAAGACGCCGGCCGGATTCTGTTTAAAGACAGGGAAGTCGATATCCCCAACCCCAGGATCGCCCAGCACCTGGGGATCAGCATGATCCACCAGGAACTCAACCTGATCCCTCACCTCAGCGTAGCCCAGAATATTTTCATCGGACGGGAGCCCCGCACTGGCCTGGGAATTTTCCTGAACGAAGACCGCATCAATGCTCAGACCGAGGCGTTATTCCAGACGATGCACCTCAAACTGGACCCGAAAGTCAGAGTGTCCGATCTGACCGTCGCCATGCAGCAGATGGTGGAGATCGCCAAATCGCTTTCCATCCATTCAGAAGTGCTGATCATGGACGAGCCAACCGCAGCCCTGACCGAGGCCGAGATTGAAGAACTTTTCCGCATCATCAGCCACCTCCGCGAGCAGGGGGTTGGCATCGTCTATATTACCCACCGCCTGGAAGAGTTGAAGCGGATCTCGGACCGCATCACGGTCATGCGGGACGGTCATTACATCAACACGGTCGAAACCCAAGCTATCGCCATCGACCAGATTATCAGCATGATGGTCGGCCGCACGATCGACGAAATGGCCCCGGATATCCCGGAAATCAAAGCCCCAGAGGTTGTGCTGGAGGTCAAGAGCCTGAATCGCAGCGGGTCGATCAAGGATGTCAGCTTCCGGTTGAAACGGGGCGAAATCCTTGGTTTCGCCGGCCTGATGGGCGCCGGGCGTACAGAGGTTGCCCGGGCTATTTTTGGCGCGGACCCGATCGACTCTGGGGAAATCTACGTGATGGGCAAACCGGTGTACATCAAAAGCCCCAGCGATGCAGTCCGGCATGGCATCGGCTATCTATCGGAGGACCGCAAGCGCTATGGGCTGGCCCTGAAGATGGACGTCGAGACCAATATCGTGCTGGCCGCCTTCCGGCGCTATCTCGGATACCTGGGGTGGGTAAACCAGGCCAGAACGCGCACCACGGCCGAGCATTATGTCGGGACGCTGTCGATCCGCACGCCGGGCACCCAACAGCTGGTCAAGAACCTTTCGGGCGGCAACCAACAGAAGGTGGTGATCGGCAAATGGCTGGTGGCCGATACGAACATCCTGATCTTCGACGAGCCCACCCGCGGGATCGACGTGGGCGCCAAGAGCGAAATCCACAAGCTGCTCAACGAGCTGGCGCACCAGGGCAAGGCGATCATCATGATCTCCTCCGAGCTGCCAGAAATCTTGCGGATGAGCCACCGGGTGATCGTCATGTGTGAAGGCCGGATCACCGGTGAGCTGAGCGCCAGAGAGGCCACCCAGGAAGCCATCATGAAACTTGCCACCCAGCGCAGTCTAATCGTCTCCAGTTCAGATTCCACACCCACGGAATAAGCAAATGGACACAAAAATCGCCCAGAGACCCTCTATTTTTCGCTCCGACGCAACCCAAAGACTGTTAGCTTTTGCGGGATTGATCGTTATTTTTGTGGTATTTTCGCTGGCCTCGCCGTACTTCTTCCAGTTCGACAACATCGTTGGGATCTTGCTCGCCACCACGGTCAACGGAATCCTGGCCCTGGGGGTCACGTTCGTCATTATTACCGGTGGGATCGATCTGTCCGTTGGGACCGTGATGACTTTTTCAGCCGTCATGACCGGGGTGTTCATCACCTTCTGGGGGTTACCCGTCCCGCTGGGCATCCTCGGTGGGCTGCTGGCCGGTGGCTTGTGTGGTTTTATCAACGGTGTCTTGATCGCTCGCTTTCGGGTGCCGCCCTTCATCGCCACGTTAGGGATGTTGTATGCCACCAAAGGGCTGTCCCTGATTATTTCCGGGGTGAAACCAATTTATTTCAACGACAGCCCCGGTTTCCGTGGGATCGTGATGGATTCGGCGTTGGGAAGGATTATCCCGGGGCTAAACATCCCCAATGCGGTTCTGGTGCTTTTCGGCGCCGCGATTATCGCCGGATTGATCCTCTCCAAGACAGTCCTGGGCCGCTATACCGTCGCCCTGGGCAGCAATGAAGAGGCAGTTCGCCTCTCGGGGATCAACACGGTGGGTTGGAAAACTGCCGTCTATACCCTGGGCGGTCTGTTCAGCGGTTTGGCGGGTGTGGTGATCGCCTCGCGCTTGAACTCGGCTCAACCGGCCCTGGGTCCAGGCTACGAGCTGGATGCCATCGCCGCGGTGGTGATCGGCGGCACCTCGCTCAGCGGGGGTGAAGGCACCATCCTGGGGACGATCATCGGTGCTTTTGTGATCAGCGTGCTGACCAATGGCCTGCGGATCATGTCGGTTCCCCAGGAGTGGCAGTTCGTGGTAACCGGCTCGATCCTGGTCCTGGCCGTCTACTTCGATCTCGTCCGCCGCAAGCGATAACTTCTCCACCACTTAGAGTCCGCTTTTTGGATTTTCGTGGATCTCAGAATTTCGCACCATTCCTGGAAATAGCACACAGACAGCCCAGAAAGGAGGACACAAGGTATCTCTGCAAATGTCAGGGGCAGGATATATGTTCAATTTCTGCAGATTTAAAAGAGAAACTCGAGCCAGGCAGCACATCTCGGGGATCTCGATTGAATGGACACGTCTCGATACCTTTTGACTTGACCTATAAGAAGGAGAATGTTCATGAAGACCCAAAAGTTGTTGATGGCCCTTTTCAGCATTCTGGTCATGGCCGCTATGGTGGCCGGCTGCGCCGCGCCCCCTGCGGCGACCCAGGCCCCGGCTGGTAACGAGCAGCCCGCGGCCAGTGCGAAACCCTATATCCCGGTTATTTCCAAGGGTTTCCAGCACCAGTTCTGGCAGGCCGTAAAGGCCGGCGCGGAAAAAGCCGCCACGGATCTCAACGTCGATATTACCTTCGAAGGCCCCGAGCTCGAGTCCCAGGTTGACAAGCAGGTCGAAATGGTTCAGACTGCCCTGGATAAGAAACCGGCCGCCATTTGCCTGGCCGCTCTCGATACCCAGGCGCTGGTCCCCCTGCTCGAGCAGGCCAAAGCTGCGAACATCCCCGTAATTGGTTTTGACTCCGGCGTCGACAGCGATATCCCCGTCACCACTGCGTCGACCGATAATATCGCCGCTGCCGGGCTGGCCGCCGATAAGATGGCCGAGCTGATTGGCGACGAAGGTGAAGTTGCCGTGATCGTCCACGACCAGACCAGCCGCACCGGGATCGACCGCCGGGATGGCTTCCTGAACGCAATGAAGGAAAAACACCCGAACATCACCGTTGTGGATGTCCAATATGGCGAGGGCAACCATCAAAAATCAGCAGACCTGGCCAAGGCCATCATGCAGGCCCATCCCAATCTGAAGGGCTTCTTCGGAGCCAACGAAGGTTCGATCATTGGGCTGCTGAATGGAGTGAAAGAGCTGGGTAAGGAAGGCGAGATCGTTGTGATCGGTTACGACTCCGGCCAGCAGCAGATCGACGCGATCAAGTCTGGCGTCGAGGCTGGCGCGATTACCCAGGATCCGATCGGTATCGGCTATAAATGCGTCGAAGCGGCCGTCAAAGCCATCAATGGCGAGACGGTTCCCAAGACAATCGATACCGGCTTCCATTGGTACGACAAGACCAACATAGACTCTCCCGAAATTGCTCCCTTGTTGTACAAATAAACCTTGCTGTAATAGATTGCAGCTGGTCATTAAGACCCCTGGAGTTTTCAAAACCCCAGGGGTCTGTTGATCTCAAGGATCGGAGATCAGGCCGGCGCCCTTCCGTGAGCCAGGGCGTGTATACTAAGTCGATTAAGAACGCTCGGAGGGGGGTCACCGACCCTCGTATCTGGGCCAGAGCCAGCGTGTCATCGAAGGACCCGCGGGTCAGACCTTCGGCCGCTCAGAGCACTAAAAGGCTCAAAGGGGGTCTCCTGACCCCCGTGTCTTGGGCAAGGCCGGCGTGTTATCGAAAGACCCGCGGGTCAGAGACCCGCTAGGAGCACTAAAAGGCTCAAAGGGGGTCTCCCTGGCCCAGGACGCCAGGACTTGGGCCGACCCCCGTATCTTAGCCAGGGCCAGCGTGTCTTCGATGGACCCGCGGGTCAGCCTGCCGGAAGTGCCTGCGCCACCAGAGGCCGCAGCCTTCGGCAGGTGGACGGACCCCAGTCCAGGGTGACCATGTTTGAGTGCTAAAAACAGGTTTGCAAAAACAACCTGTAAAGACCCCGGGTGTTTTTTGTAGAGACGAAATATTTTTCGTCTCCAGAAAAACACCCGGGGTCTGGTAGATGCGCCTGTCAGTAAATAATATGAGATTATTCTCTAAAAGAAATCGTCGCGTAGGATGCTATTGTTTTTGCCCGGCCTCTTCAACTTCTTCCACCGGGATCGAGATCAGGATCCGTGTGCCTTCATCCATCCGGCTGGACATTTCGAACCTCGCTCCGCGAAATACCAACCCCAGCCGCTCGCGGAAGTTGGGCAGCCCGAGCCCTTTTTTGCTATCCAGCGCGGCCTCGTCAAACCCGCAGCCGTTATCCTGGATCTCGATTTCGACCCGTGCGGGACCATCGCCCTGCGTCGGCCTGGCAGTCACACTCAAAAGACAGACCCGGGAAACGGGTTCGATGCCGTGGATGATCGCATTCTCGACCAGCGGCTGGAGCAGCAGCTTGGGGATCTGAAAATTCTCTACAGCCGGATCGCAGTCGATCTTCACCATCAGCCGGTCGCGGAAGCGGATCCTCTGCAGGTCGCAGTACTTCTGAATAAAATGGATCTCGTCTCCTAGCCGGACCCATTCTTCACCCTCCAGGGTATAGTGGAGCATCCCGCTCAAGGCAAAGATCCCTTTTTCCAGTCCGGCGGTATCCCTCAGACGGTTCAACCCAATAAACCCATTCAGTGTGTTGTAGAGGAAATGCGGCTGGATCTGAGACTGCAGCGCCCGGTACTCGGCGTTGCGCTGGTTGATCACGGCTTTATATTCCCGGTCGATTAACTCCACCAGCCGCTCGATCATGGTGTTCAGCGCCCGGCCCAGTTCGCCGATCTCATCGTTTCCGGTTACTGCAAAGCGCGTCTTCAGATCGCCATTTTGCACCTGTTTCATCACGGCGATCATGTCCCGGAAGGGATGGATGATCCAGCGCGACAGGGCAAAGAAGAGCAGGAAAGTCAGCACCAGGCCGCCCAGTGCGAACAGGATCCCGGTTGCGTACAGCCAGCGCGTTTTTGCCGCGATCTCGCTGTTGGAGAGCAGTACCACGATTTGCCATTGGGACGGTGAGATTGGCTTGGAGATGGCCACATAAGAATCCCCATTCGACCGGATCTGCGGGTTTTTCTCCAGAACCTGGTTCTGCAGATCGTCCGGGAGCCGCCGGCTGGAATACAGCAGCTTATCTTCGGCGTCAAAGATACACACAATCGAGCTGACGTTGAATTTTATATCGCTGACGATGCGCGCCAGTACGATCGTATCCGCGTCTGCTGCGATCACCCCAAGCGGCTGGCGCGTATCCGGATCCTTGATCATCCGCGCGACGGAGAAGACCTGGGTGCTGGCAGAGTTGCTCAGGTAATCTTGCGGGTGCGAGCTGATAAAGACCACATCCCCATCCGCTTCTAGCGCTTTCCGGTACCAATCTTGTTGGGTAAACGGATAGTTGGGGACGGGTTGGGAGATCTCTTTGCCCACCGATGCGATAAATGCCGATCCATCCGGGCTGACCAGAACGGTGGCAAGGATATCCCGGCGTGAATTTTGCAAGAAGAGGGGTAATGTGGTTCTAAGTGCCCGGTCCGTGACCAGTTGGGTATATGCGTCGGTATCGTTGAAGCCGGGGCTGGCCTTCAACTTTAAGGCGGTCATGATGTCGTCATTAAGATATGGAGCGATGGTCAGGCGGTTCAGGTCGTCCAGGTAGGTTTCGATGTTCCGCACCAGCGAGGTCAGGGTGCCTTCGGTCAGGATCTGGGTCTCGTTCGAGATCGACTTCTGGTAGTAGAACGGCATGGCGGTCATCATGATCGTAGCCAGTACCAGGAAAATGAGCAGGTATAGAACCGCCAGACGGAAACGTAACGAATAAGCCAGCCGCATAGTCTCCAGCCTTTCTCAGGTAGTACCGACCTCTTCTGTTTTTTCGATCGGCACCCCGCCCACCAGCCGGCGTGCTTCGACCAGGGCACCTGCCCGCACACGGTATTCAGACGGATATAGAATCTTAACCCCACTTTCGCGAACAGGGGTAGTATTTTGCGAGGTTTGGATCAGATTCACTGCGCGCAATGCCCTGGCCTTTTCTTCAAGATTCCCTTCAGACATTAACCGTTTCGCTTTCCCCAGCACCATTTCTTGTTGTGGGGCCAGAATTTCTTTCAGCGTCTTTACCGGATCCGTTTCCAGGTCTTCGCGGGGCACCCCTCCCACCAGTAGTTCTGCTTTGAGCAGGTTCTCGAAACAGTAGTCATAATTGAAGGGATGTACGATGTGCGGCGCATCCGGCAGAGTTGGCGGCCACTGCCCATCCGAATTATAGGAATTGGTCAGGTAGAACCAGGCCATTTCACGGGCATCCGCATCCAGGTCATCTCCGAGGTCGTTCAAGCGGGTGCGCACCAGGTCTTGCCAGGGCCGCAGCAGGCGGGCCATCGGCGTCCTGGCCCAGGTAGAAGACTGAGCGCCGTGCCAGGCAGAATCCTCGTCAAAAGCGAGAGGGTCGGGGAGCGGGTCCGGACCATTGCAGGCCTGGTCGAAGGTGATGAATTCGCCCATTTTCTCCACCGCTGCCAGCAAGTCGATCAGCTTTTGGCGGGATTCGGGCGTGGCCTCGAACACGTTATCCGGCTTGTTTTGATATTTCAAACGGAACCAGCCGTTGGTGCCAATATACTCCGCATCATCGGCGAAGATGATCAGGGCGCCTTCCGGTTCCCCCGCGGGCTGATCCGAATATTTGCGGATCAGCTCCAGATATTTTTCAAAGGTGTAGCCCTCCATCCCCATAAAATAGCGCACGCCAAACTGGGCGATCCGGTCGGTGCGCAAGAAGATGCGCAGCTTCCCGTCGGGGATCGAAAGCAGCCTGGAGAAGGGGAAATGGATGGCTTTCTCGCTGCCGGGCAGGTCGAAATGGAAACCAAAATTGTAGAAAGCCGGTTCCCGGCTAAATTCCTTCGCATAGATTTCTGGGCGCAGCGGTTTGCCGTCCGGCCCGCACGAACGGCTGTAGGCCTCGAAATCCCCGATCAGGTTGGCATAACCGGCCTGGATCACCTGCCGGGGAACCGCGCTCGACCAGCCGCACTCCGGGTTCCAAAAGCTCCTGGGTCTCAACCCCAGCAGTTTTTCGTAGGTATTTAGGGAGAAGCGTAACGACCACAGCCCATCCTCTGGAGGAAAATTCGGCAGCATCGGATGGGCGTACGGACTGCCCATAAACTCGCACTGGCCCGTGGCGATAGACGCTTTTAGTTTTTCGAGTACATCCGGTGTTTTCTGAGCGATTTGTTCCAGGGTGTACCCGGAAGCCTCAAAAACGAACCGGGTCTTTGGAAAATGCTCGCGCAGCGTATCCAGGATCAGCTCGTAAGCATGCCGGATGACAAACTCATACCGGTCTTCGGTCAGATAGGCATAGTTCAGATTGGCATGGAAAATGGCGACGTACTTCATACGGACTTCTCCTCTGGGGCAGGTGGCAGACTGAATACCTCTTCGAAGGTGCGCGGCGCGAACCCCGGGTCATCAAAGGATTTCATCAAGGCCTGCCAGCGGATTTCGACCGGATCCTGGCTAAGCCGCTCTTTTTCATTCGCATAGATTTCCGTTTCGAACTCGACGAAGACCACCAGGTCCACGCCGTACAAATAGCAGTTGACCTGGGTGATGCCCGCCTTCCGGTAAGCTTCCAGCAGCTCTGGCCAGACCTGCTTATGCCAGCCCACGTATTCCTGCACGGCTTCGGGTTTGAGCCTTCGCCAGAGCAGGGAGCGGCTTTTCGATCCTTTCGGTCTCTCAGGCTGCCTCGATGCGGATGATCTGGCTGTCATCGTCTCCCTCCATTTCGATGGGTAGACCGGCGCTCATCCAGGCTTCTCCACTGCGCGCCCCGCGGATCCCATCTACTCGATACTTCTGGTTGGGCAACAGCCCTCTGGGATAGAGCGTAAAGATAAAACGCGGACTGGCCCAGCGTAGGATGTTGGTTTTGGGTGGGTCGCAGGCGGGGTTGGTCCGCATAAACACAAAAATAACGGCCTGGCTGGCCTCGCGGTCCACATACTCCACTGCCGAAATGTGCTCTCGCCGCAGCGAATTCAGCCGGTACAGGTCGCCCTCTTGTATGATCGGGCGGATCTCCTTGTACAGGCGGATCATCTCTCTGGCGAATTGTGTCTCCTGCTCGTTCCACAGTAAGATATTGGATTGGATCCCCATCGCGCCCGTCATCGCCATATGGAACATAAATTTTGCCGGCAGGCTGCGCCGGGTCAGCGGTGACGGTGGTTCCGTTACCCAGGTACCCATGCTTTTCGCCGGGTAGATATAAGAATAGCCTTCCTGGATCAACAGGCGTGCCAGTGGGTCGTGGTTATCGCTGACCAGCGCAATCTCGCAGTACTTCAAGATAGCGTAGTCCACCCGCCCCCCACCGCCGGAACAGCACTCCAGGCTTACCTGGGGAAATTCTTTTTTGAGCCTGGCCTTGATCTCATACACCCCCTGGACGTGGCGCACCCATACTTCTTTCTGTCTCTCGGCGGGCAGGCCGCTCCATCCCGGTTCGCTCATCTGCCGGTTCAGGTCCCATTTAAAATGCCTGACCTGGTAATTGCATACCAGGCTCGCGAGGCAGTCCCAGATATAGGCGCGCACATCCTCTCGCCCCAGGTTCAAGATCAGGCTTTCTCTTTGGATGGTAGGCGCCCGGGTGGGGAAGCTGTAGACCCAATCGGGATGCTCCCGGTAGGCCTGGCTGTCCACGTTGACGTTTTCTGGCTCGATCCACAGGCTGAATTCCATTCCCAGATCTTTGACCCGTTCGACCAGCGCTTTCAGCCCATGCGGGAATTTTTGCGGGTTCGCAGTCCAGTCGCCCAGGCCAGAATACTCGTTGTGGCGCGTGCCAAACCAGCCGTCGTCCACGTGGAAAACCTCGACCCCCAGCCCGGCGGCCCTTTCTGCCAGGTCGATTAATTTCTGTTCGTCGAAATCGAACCAGAAGGTTTCCCAGGTGTTATAAAAGACTGGCCAGGGCTTCGAGCGCCGGGCTTCCGGGTAGATATGATCCAGGGCGTAGCGGTGCAGCAGCCGGCTGCTCCCCCCAAAGCCGTCTTCCGTAAATCCCCCGACGGCCTCCGGGGTTTTGAAAACCTCCCCGGGTTGGATCTCCCAGGAAAAATCAAAATCGTTGACCCCGCTGGTAACCCGCAGCTGGTGGTTGGAGGTGGACTCTACCACCAGTTTCCAGTTCCCGCTCCAGGCCAGGGCCCCGAACCACACCGGTCCGCTGTGCTCGGTAGATGCCCCGTCCGGGTCCAGGGCAAACCAGGGCGCCGCGTGATGGCTGGTGATCCCCCGGCGGCTATCCAAAACTTGCTTCCCCGGCTGGACCATGGTCTGTTTGAGGTTGAATTCGTTAGCCCAGCGGCCCGTCAGCGTGGACAGCCGGTAGGCGCGCCGCTCGGGCAGATGCCATACCGCGGACTGCGCGCTTTCCAGGCGGACGCTTTCTGGACAGCCGTTTTCAATCTCTGCCCAGCGCGCGATCAGATCTACCTCCGGATACAGCCTGTAAAACAGGCGGATGAACAGGGGATAGGCTGCATCCCTCAGGGTGACGATCAAATGATCGTGGCTTTGGATGTGGTAGTCGTGAAATTTTAAAACCAGGTCGCGCACACCGTCCGGGAATGTGGCCTTAAGACACGGTTCGACGAAGTTTAGCCCGCCCCAGCCCGCATACTCTTCGTCGATGACGGCTGTGCCTGCCTCATAGGGATAATAAAAACTGTTGGGACTGAGATTGCGCGGGTTCTCCAGGTTTTTCCCGATCCCCACAGTTTGTCCAATCTCCCGGCAGCCCGGATAATCTTCAATCCAGGGTAGTTTTCTCCCCCAATAGATATGCTGCACATTGTTCTCGGGATCCACCCCAAAACAATAAGCCGTTTTGTTGGTCGTAAGGATAAATTTCCGGGAACATTCGCAATAGACGATGCCCATTGGTAGCTCCGTGTCTTCCTGCAGCTGTTGTTGTGGACAGGTGCGTAATTCAGCTTTAGTCCGGCTCGGGTATCAGCAGGCTACCCTTTGACCGCCCCTTCCGCCAGCCCACTGATAAAGTATTTTTGAAGGAACAGGTAGACCAGTGCCATCGGCACCATACTGAGCAGGCTGCCGGCCGCAGCCAGGGGCAGGTTGTTTTGATATTGGGAGAAGAATTGGGACAAAACCAGCGGTACGGTCTGGACTGCTCTTTTCTGCAGGAAAAACAGCGAGAACTGGTAATCGTTCCAGATGCTGAGCATGGTCAGGATGATCACAGAAGCCGTCACCGGCTTGAGCAGCGGGAAGATGATCCGCAAAAAGATCGAGTACCGGCTGCAGCCGTCGATCAAGGCGGCCTCGTCAAGTTCCCGGGGAATGGTGCGGATAAACCCGGTATACAGAAAGATCACCGTCGGCAGAAAAAAAGTGGTATGGATTAGTACGATCGACCAGTACTTGCTGATCCCGTGGATCTCGACAATAAATTTATACAGCGGGACCAGTACCGTCAAGGCCGGGACGATCAGGATGGCAATCGAAAAGGTGTAGATGATGTTATTCCAGCGCGTTGGGAAACGAGCTAACGGATAAGCGGCCAGCATTCCAACCAACACCACAAGCGCCACACTGCAGCCGGTGATGATCAGGGTGCTCACCAGGGCCTGTCCCAGGCGCGCCTGGGACCAGACCTCGATGAAGTTTTGCAAGGACAGGTACTGCGGGATCGCCCATTTCGAGGAGGTATCCGTCTGGTCCTTCAGGGCCAGGTTAATCAGCAAATAGAAGGGGATGAAATGAAAGATACAAATGAATCCGGCGGCCAGATAGGTAAAAATCTTTTTTGTCACAGGTCTACCTCCCTCCGGCGCAGCAGCCACAATGCGCCCAGGCCGAAGGCGGAGATCAGGACAAACATCAAGTTCCCCAGCGCCGCGGCAAACCCCGCGTCCTGACGGGGGAAGTAAAGGTCGTACATCATGGTGGACAGCGAGTGGGAAGCGTACCCCGGTCCACCGCTGGTCATGGCCATAATCACGTCAAACAACTTCAATCCGCCAATGATATTGAGAACGATACTGATCGTAACGGCCGGCGCTAATAAAGGGAGTGTGACGTGCAGGAATTTTTGTGTGCCTGAGGCGCCGTCTACCTCGGCGGCTTCCAGAAAATCTTTCGGGATGGCTTGCAGTCCCGCCAGGTAGACCACCATGGCGACACCCATGAATTGGTAGGTGTTGACAAAAGTCATCAACCAGACCGCGCGCGGCCCTTTTCCCAGCCAATCGACGGCTTCATTCCCGAAAAGCAGCAGGATATCGTTGAGCGCGCCGCCGTTATACTGAAAAATAAAGTACCAGATGTACCCCATGATCAGCGGGCTGACGATCACCGGGATATATACGATGGTCCGGACCAGGCTTTTGCCTTTGATCTTCCCATTGAGAAATACCGCGTAAGCTAACCCAAACACATTTTGCAGGAGGGTGCTGCCAATACCGTAGACCAGCGTATTGAGAATGACCCGCCGGGTTTTCATGTCGGTGAACATGTAGGTGTATTTTTCAAGACCCACGTAGGAATAGTGGGCTGAATATCCATCCCAATTGGTGAAGGAGATCCTGATCCCCTGGGTGATTGGATAAATAATAAAGAGGGCGAAGAAGATCAATGCCGGGAGATACATGAGGTTGAGCGAAGCCGGGGAATCGAAGAACCTTCGAAACCGGCTTCTCCTTGGATAGATTTCGTTCTCCCGGGCTTCGTCATGGACCGGGGATTGTTTCGCCTGGTTGGTTATCAAGGTTCACCTGTGAGCTGGGATCGGTTTGATCCGGGGTTGCGGCGCTTAGATTGAGAGCGGCACGTACTACTTGCGCCGCTCTCAATCTGCGTGATCCGAACGTTCTCAATCCAATGGGTAGAATTTACTACTGTGCCGCGCGCAGCCGGTCGAACTCTTTGGCGATATTTTCGGTTGCCTGGTCGGGAGTGATCCCCTGAGCCAGTACATCCTGGCCGTTCTTGCACAGCACATCCCACATGCCGTTGGGCAGGTAAATCCGGTCGAAGTAGGGGAACACGCGCAGGTCGGCGTAATCGTCGTAATAGCTGGTCAGGTAACCTGCGTCGATCTGGACACCGCTCAACCCGGCAGGCAGTTTGTTGGAGTTTGCCACCGCGGCGATGTTCTCTGGTTTTGCGTAAAATGCCAGCAGGCGCCTTGCGGCATCCTGGTGCTGGGAGTCTTTCCAGATGCCCCAGGTGGTCATCTCGCCGCCCACCAATGTGGCTTCATCACCTTCGGCGATGGAGGGAATGGGCATCAACCCGCAGTTCAGATCCGGGTTGGTCTTAAGAGCCTCTTCGCACAGGAAAGCCCCGTAGAAGCCAAAAGCAGCTTCGCCTTTGGCGAAAGCAGTCGCCGAATCGCTGTATTTGGCGGTCAGGACATCCTTATTCAGGTACCCTTTCTCTTCAAGGTCCAAAAGCATCTGGGAAACGGCGGTGTATTTCGTCCAATCGTAGGTGCCGTCGAGCAGCGCCTGGGCATCGTTTGCTTCAGGGCTGACCGCCAGTGGGGTCGAGAAGAAATCGTAGAACTGCCCGACCGGCCAGGCATCCGCCCCGCCCATGTGAACGCATAACACCTTACCCTGGCTCTCAGTTTTGATCGTCTCGCAGGCGGCCATGAAATCAGCCCAGGTAGTGGGTACCTCGATGTTGTACTGGGTGAGGATGTCGGCGTTGAAGACCGGCCCGCCTTTATCCTGGTCCATGGGCAGGACGTAGACTTTCCCGGAGTCGTCCGTCACCGCGGGTTTGATAGCCTTATCGATTTGCGCGGCCCAGGGTTGGTCTTTCAGGTCGAGCAAGAAATTGCCATAGCGGATTTTCGCCCACCCGTGGGTGGAGAAAACATCCGGCATGTCGTTGGCCGCCATCTTGATCTTCATCAAGCTTTCGTAGTCCTTACCCGGGGCGGAGAAATCGATCTTCACATCCGGGTTTTCTGCCTCGAACTTCCGGGCAATATCCTCCAAAAGCTTAGCCTGCTCCCCAACCCGGTTGGTGATTACCGAGATGGTCACCGGCTCGGGCGCGTTGGCTGCTGGAGGCGCTTCCGTGGGTTGGGGCGGGGTGGTCGGTTGGACGACCGGTTGTTCTTCTGCCGGCGGTTGCGTCGGAGCGGCAGTGGGGGCAGCTGGAGCGCAGGCCGCCAGCAGCACAATCATCAGCAGGATGCTGAACAGGGCAGTCATTCTCTTCTGAGCGTTCATTCGCTTGTCTCCTGGATCTAAAAATAGATTCCAATGTCAGGTGGAGGAATCAATAGATACGGACCTGGAGCAAATATTCTGCTTCGACTTCAAAAAAGGATCAGGGATAGAGCAAATCGGGATGGCTGGAGATTGGCTTGAAATCCTCCTCGTGATGCGGGGCCCAAGAACTCGCGCCCCTCAGCTCTGACGGTATGATGGTTTTACAAGTCTCAATCACTGCTTTGGGATGCATCCAATTTCATCATAGCACAATGATTAAAAATGTATATGACCCGAATCTACAATCGATGTGCCGGTTTCTCTTATCCGCAGAGTTGGTTTCACAAGATCAGCGAGTTTTGTGGCGGTCGCGGTACTCAGAGGGCAGGCAGTCGAACTGTTCGGCAAATAACCGCGCGAAATGCCGCGCGCTGGCATACCCCACTTTTTCTGCCACCTGCTGCACCTGGATGTTCGGATCGCTCAACAGTTCTTTGGCCTTCAGCATGCGCGTTCTTTTCAGATAGTTCATGAAATTCGTGCCGGTTTTCTTGTGGAACAGGGTGCTCAGGTAATTGGGCGTGATATTGAACTGGTCGGCAATCTGGCCGATGCTGATATCGCGCATATAGTTTTTATCCAGGAAGGCGATCACCTGGTTGACCATATCCACCGTCTGGAGCTCGTCCCTGGGCATGTCCGACAACAGCCGTTCGCCGTGCTGCTGCAGGCTGCGTACCCAGGGTTTTTGGATCTGCCCGGCAGGTATCTGGCAGCCCATCCCTCGATAAAAGGTATTCCCCAGCTCTTTCATGGCTGAGCCGTTACGCCAGAAGCTCGCATCCGACAGCACCCGTTCGAGCTGCTGTACGGCTTTCATGTAATTCAAATAGTCTCTTTCCTGATAGCAGCGGCAAATATTCAGGGCCAGCTGGCTCGACTCCAGCCACCCGGCCCTTTCAACCTGCTGGTTCAGAAGGGTCAGTTCCAGTTTGCGACCGATCCCGCAGGCAGCCCGTAATGGAGCGAGTTTCTGCAGGCGGTCGAGCTGCTCGTAAAGGGCCGGATAGGCGGCGCACTCCCTGGAGACCAGTGCCGTGATCACCAGGTCTGAATCGCTCGAGGCACGAGACTGCTGTTCGATAAAGTGGAAGTAGTCGCGGACTTGCTGCTCGGCCTGGCTGTCCAGGGCCGGGGACCATGCGCCCACGCTGGCCAGCTCGCCGCTGGCCAGCGTGAATAAGGCTATCCGGTTGTAGTTTTTCAGACATAAATCGATCTGTTCGCGCAGCCTATGGCAGAACTGCATCTGCCGGTCAGCCTTTATTTTTTCTGGGAGTGGGCTGTCCAGGCATAGGATCGCCCCCATAAAGTGAAACTTTTCCAGGACGCTTCTACCTTCTTCGAGCTCAAGCGAGATCAAGCCAGAGGCGTGCGCCATCAGCTCTCGCTCGAACTGCCTGTTCTGGGTGATGCTCAGCTTGCGGTGGTCCGCGACAAATTCACACAATACTTTATTCAATTCTTGCGGGTCTACCGGTTTTAACAGGTATCCCGATACCCCCAACCGGATCGCCTCCTGGGCATAATCAAACTCTGGGAAACCGGTCAAAATAAACCAGCGCGTGTCGGGGGAGACCGCCTTCACATTCCGGATCGATTCAAGACCGTTCAGCCTGGGCATGCGGATATCGACAAACGCCACTTCGGGTAAAGTTTGGGCTACCAGACTGGTCAGCTCTTCACCATTGGTGGCCTCGCCGATAAAGTCGATCGGCAAGTTTAACTCTTCCAGCATGCTTCTCAGGCTGGCTCGCGCCAGGTATTCATCGTCTGCGATGATTACCCGCATACCCCTGCTCCTCACCGGATGGATGTGTTAATCCATTATACTGACAAACGCATGGATTTGATGATTTCCACCAGCTGCAGCCCATCGTTGGGGATGCTGCCCTGCACGCCCTGCCACTTCGGATAATGACGCGGCAAGCTCGAATTTATAAACGACAGCACGGCTTCCATCAGGCCTCCTGTTTTGGGGCTTCACCGAAGCCCGCCATCATCCTCCTTCAGGTCTCACCGGGATCGAAGCCGCCGTTACCGCACTGCGACATCATCTTCCGCATCATGGCGGGCATCATTTGGGCCATCATCCTGGGGATTGCCCGGGTGACGACGGCGACAAACAACCCCCCGGCAACCGCCCCCAGGAGCGCGGCTGTGATCATCCCTTTGTTCGCTGAACCCCGAACTGTCATTTCCCCACCCTCCCATCTTCATCCTTGACCCAACCCAGCCGGATATTCCGTCAAGCGGCTGGTCGAGCTAGCTGCATCCCCGGCTTTTAATGACCCGCAGCGCCCGCAGGGTCACCCATTTGCTGGGTTCATTTTTTATCTCGATATCCGCCCAGGTTTTGCCATTATAGGTATACTCCATATCCCAGCGTCCCTGATCGTCCTGCCTGGAGAGCAGGAGTTTATAGGCAGCCTCCAGTCTTGGGTCGCTGGCATGACCCAGCGCCGCCAAAACCTCCAGGTTTTGCAAAACGTCGGTGACATAAGCGATCGGGTAGCCAAACTGGAACCAGCTCCGGCTGGGCTTGGTGTCGAACGGGGTGGGGTAGTCGGCCACGGCGGGGTCGCGGCCGAGCAAGAAATCGACCCCGGTCTGGATGGCCGCGCGCATGCTCTCCGTCCGACCGGCCTCCGGGACTTTCCCCAGCGCCAGCATTGTCTTGATCGCTCCCCAGGCGCAGGCTTTCTGGTTATTGGCGGCGCACAGGAACCCTGGCCCGCTGTTTCCGGTGCGGTAATAGCGGACCTCGGCGTCTTTCATCTCAGCCGGGGAGATCCCCTCGCCGGTAATGCTGCGCGCCAGCCAATCCAGCGCCGCGTCCAATCGCTCGTCTCCCAACCAACCCAGGTCGATCAAGGCCGCGCACAGGTTGCCCTGCAGGCAGTGGACCTGTCCGGACTGCCGGCCGTCGGCGCTAAACCCGCCGGTTGCACAGCGGCTGTGCTCCAGGACATATTCGCATCCCGCCCGCACCCGTGGGTCGCTGCCATCGGCACCCAACTGGGCCAGGAAGATCAGCGACCAGACCGTGCCTTGATATTTCGGGTAGTACCCACTGCCTGCCTCGACCCAATATCCACCCGGGTCCTGGGCCGCCAGGATCACCGCGACTGGACTCGCCGCCATAACTGCCTGCCGGGCCTCCCTGACCTGCGGTTCACCGGCCGGACGGTCGAGCAAATCTACCAGGCTGAAATAGCGTATGCCTGGGTTTTGTGGGTCTGTTTCTAGAAGCCAGGGCAGGGGATCGCCCCGCACATCCTCCCGCCACTTCAGGTTGTGGATCGTTTCTGAGCTCATAGGTCACCCTCCCTCCCGCCTGGTACCGCGTTTTTATGTTTCTGCCAGTTGAAATGAGCATGCCTGGATCTATGATTAGCATACTGTAGAACAGCCGTGAATTCAACAGGCAGACGAATCTTTGTGCCCCAATGCACAAAACCTGTTGACAAACTCTTGTGAACTTGTTAAAATCAGTATGTCATAAGCTCTACAAATTGTGTATGACATTTGTCGGTGAATTCAATTATCGTTTTCATAATACAGCTCCAATAGAATAGCTGGTTCGGTAGTGGGTACGGTCCATTGCTGCCCTTCTCGCGAAAGTCGCGACCCTCGACACAGAACACTGCTTAGACCGGCCTTAGAGTCGGTTTTTTTATCTGACACCGCGAGTGATCGTCGAGATCACTTTGATAGCCTTTTCGGTATAGCGGGACTGAACCTGGAAAGACAATGGGGAACCGGAGCCAAAATCAAGGTAGCAGCGTTTCCAGGGGGAAACGGGCGAATGTTGAAGCATTTGCCAGGTAAGTAAACACGTTTCTGAATAAGCAGGCCAGCCAACCATAGGAGGTCTCAAAGGGACTACTCTGTCGCCATTGCATTGTAGAATGTTAGCCACTCTTTGATTTAAACGGCAACCTCAGTCGGCTGCAACCGGCTGAGGTTAGGCACCGCAGGGGCATGGGGAGCTCCTATTGTGCATTTAAATTTTAACACAATAGGGTCAGAAACACAATAAATGGGAGGGCGCAATGGGAAATCTTTCCGGTTTATCCGCTGTACCTGGGGATCCATCCACAATCGTGCACTTGCTGCGCAGGCAGGCAGATTCTCAGCCCGACCAGGTGATCTATACCTTTCTGGTCGATGGGGAGACGGCCGGTCCAGACATGACCTATGCGAAGCTCGACCAGGCTGCTCGCCAGATTGGCGCCTGCCTGCAAGATATGGGCGCCGCAGGCGAGCGAGCCCTGCTCATCTATCCACCTGGACTTGAGTATATCTCCGGCTTTTTCGGCTGCCTGTACAGTGGGGTGATTGCTGTTCCGGCTTACCCACCTGACCCGGCGCGGCTCGACCAGGTTCTGCCCAAGCTGCTCGCCATCGCTCAAGATTCCCAGGCGACCCTGGCGCTGACCACCACCCCGGTTTTGAAATTGGTCCAGGGGTTAGCTGCCCGGTCTCCGGAGCTTGGTCGCCTGCGTTGGGTTGCTACCGATTCCATTACTTCCGATCAGGCCTCTTCCTGGAAGGCCTGGGACCCTGACCCGCAAGCCCTGGCTTATTTGCAGTACACCTCCGGTTCTACCCGCCAGCCCAAGGGGGTGCGTCTCAGCCACGCCAACCTGGTCAGCAATTCGCTGGCCATTTCGCGCACTTTCGAATTAAAAAAAGAGGATGTGATCGTGCTCTGGCTGCCGATGTATCACAACATGGGCCTGGTGGGCGGTGTGCTCCAACCCTTCTATACGGGCTGCGCATGTTATCTGATGTCCCCATTGGCCTTTCTCCAACAGCCCTTACGCTGGCTCAAGGCGATTTCGGACTACCGCGGGACTGCCGCGGGAGGGCCAAACTTTGGCTACGATCTTCTCCTCCAGCGGGTGACCCCGGAACAAAAGGCAAGCCTGGATCTCAGCAGTTGGGATCTGGCATTCAATGGAGCCGAGCCGGTCCGTCCCGAAACCATCGACCGCTTCAGCGCGGCATTTGCTTCTTGCGGTTTCCGCCGCGAGGCCTTTTACCCCTGTTATGGCCTGGCCGAATCCACCTTGATGGTCACCGGCGGCCGGCGCAGGGCCGGACCGGTCCAGGAGATTCTCGATCGCAAGGCGCTCAACAGCCACCAGGCAGTCGAATCTACCCCCGCCAGCCCCAATTCTCAGACCCTGGTAGGCTGCGGGAAATCTTTTGCCGGTCAGGAGCTCCTTATCGTCCAGCCCGAAACCCTGACAGCCCTTCCCGAGAGCAAGGTCGGCGAGCTGTGGATTTCCGGTCCAAGCGTGGCCCAGGGATACTGGAACCTCCCCATAGATACCGCCCAGACCTTCCAGGGATTTCTCTCGGATGGCCAAGGCCCTTACCTGCGCACCGGTGACCTGGGTTTCTTGCAGGACGGTGAGTGCTTTATCACCGGCCGGTTGAAAGACCTGATCATTATCCGCGGCCGCAACCATTACCCGCAGGATATCGAAATGACCGTGGCACACAGCCATGCCGGCCTCATCCCGAATGGCAGTGCGGCTTTCTCTGTGGATGTCCATGCCGAAGAACGCCTGGTGATCGTTCAGGAGATCGACCCGGCCCAGGTTGGGGATCTGGATGAGACTGCCCAGGCCATCCGCCAGGCGGTGACCGAGACCCATGAGCTCCAGGTCTATGCTCTGGTGCTGGTCGAGCCGCACAGCATCCCCAAGACCCAGAGTGGAAAGGTCCAGCGCCAGGCCTGCCGCAAGGAATACCTTTCCGGAACTCTTAAAACGGTCCGGGATTTTACCCTGGATCTCTCGGCCGCACCCGCCGGGCTAGAAACTGATCAGCCGGCGGTTCCGGCCCGCCAGGAAAGCCTGCTTCACGCCGCCCTGCTGGCGCTCGGTCCGCAGGTAGGCCAGCAGCTGCTGGAAAACCACCTGCAGGAAAAGGTCGCGGGGGTGTTGAAGGTCCCGCCTTCCAGTGTGGATGTGCGCGCGCCGTTGACGTCTTTGGGTCTGGATTCGATCCTGGCGGTCGAGCTGGCCGAACAGGTGGAGACAACCCTGGATGTCTCGCTGCCGATGGCCAGTCTGCTCCAGGGCGCCAGCCTGTCCGATCTGGCGCGCGGGCTATTGGGGCAGTTGTTCCAGGGGAAAAAAGATCCATCTCCACCCCGTATTAAACCCCTTGCCCCCACTCAGCCGGAAGATTTAGCCGCGCATGTCCCGGCACAAATCCTCCGCTACCCGCTTTCCTACGGTCAGCGCGCTTTGTGGTTCGTCCAGCGCCTGGTGCCGGAAAGCGTCGCGCATAACATTGTCTATGCCGGGCGTTTCCGCGCCCCTGTAGATTTTACGGCTTACCGGCGCGCATTCGAACGGCTGGTCGACCGCCACCCGGTTTTACGCACGACCTTTGTAGAAGAAGCCGGTCAGCCGGTGCAGTGTGTCCAACCCGCCGGTAGTTTTGAGTTTACCGTCGAGGATATTTCTTCCTGGCCGCCCGAACAGGTGGAGACCCGCCTGGCCGCGGAAGTGCTGCGTCCGTTTGACCTGGAAAAAGGCCCGCTGCTGCGTGCGATATTCCTGCGCCAGGCGGAAGACCGGGTCATCCTGCTGCTGGCTCTCCACCACACCATCACCGATATGTGGTCCATGGCCATCTTTCTCCACGACCTGGGTGAGTTCTATCTGGCCGAAACCGGCGGTAGCTTACCCCATCTGCGCCCCCTGGAAGATACCTACCAGGCAGAGGTCGCTCGTCAGGCCGAGATGGTCTCAGGCCTCAAGGGAGAAGCCGATTGGGCTTACTGGCGCCAGAGACTGTCTGGGGAGCTGCCCGCCCTCAACCTGCCGGCGGACCGGCCCAGGCCGCCCGTCCAGATTGGGCGCGGCGCCGCGCATACGATCCGCACGGGATCCGAGCTTGCCCGCGCTCTGAAAGACCTTGCCCGGGCGACCCAATCCAACCTGTTTAGCATTTTGCTGTCGGCCTTCGATATCCTGCTCTACCGCTATACCGGCCAGACCGACCTGGTGATCGGGTCTCCAAAAGCCGGCCGCAGCCGGAAGAACGCGGGTGTGATGGGTTACTTTATCAACCCGGTGCTCCTGCGCGCAGACCTGTCCGGCGAGCCCACCTTCAGACAGCTCGTGGCCCGTTTGACCGCCAGCGTCCGCGAGGATTTCGAGCACGATGCGTTTCCTTACCCGCTCCTCGTCGAACGCCTCCAACCCGCCCGCGATGCCGGTCGCGGCGCTCTCTTCCAGATTTTCTTCTCCTGGCAGAAGACAACTCGGGTGATGGACAGCCAGGGAATGAGCGCTTTTGCCCTGGGAGAAGAGCATACCGCCATACAGTTGGGTGGGGTGCCCCTGGAGACTCTGCCGCTCAAACAGCGCGTGACCCCCACCGACCTGGCTTTGCTGGTGGCCGAGACCGAAGATGATCTGGCCATGACCATCGAGTACAGCACCGATCTGTTCGAAAGCGCGACCATCCAGCGCGTGATGGGACACCTGTGCATCCTGCTCCAGGAGGCGATCAAAGACCCCGACCGGCCTATCTCTGGCCTGCCGCTGCTGTCCGAAGCCGAGCTCCGCCAGCTGATCGAGGAATGGAACCCTCCCTATCCGGCTTTGCCGGACGAGAAGCCGGTCCATGAATCCATCCGCGACCAGGCCCGGCGTGCGATGCTGGCGCCCGCCCTGGTCTTCGCGGACCAGACGCTGACCTATGTGGATCTGGATCGCCGGTCCGACCACCTGGCCCGTTGGCTGTGCGCCTGGGGAGCTGCCCCCGGTATCCCGGTGGGTGTTTGCATGGAACGTTCCCTGGAGAGCATCATCGCCCTGTTGGGGGTGCTGAAGAGCGGCGCCGTGTACCTTCCTTTGGATCCGGAATACCCTGCGGACCGCCTGGCGTATATGTTAGCCGACTCGCGGGCTCCGGTAGTCCTGACCCAGCGGCGTCTCCTGGACCGCCTCCCCGAAGGGACCGGCGCGCATCCGGTCTGCCTGGACGATGACTGGTCTGCAAATTCTCCATGCCAGGATGGCAGACCGGTTCCCTCTGTCGAGCTGGAGGACCCCGCCTACCTGATGTATACCTCCGGGTCGACCGGTCAGCCCAAGGGTGTCCTGGTTTCCCACCGGGCGATCGCCCAGCATGCTCGCTTTATGCGCGAATACTATCAGATCACCCCATCCGACCGCGCGCTCCAGTTCGCTTCGCCGAATTTTGACCCATCCCTGGAACAGGTCTTCACCACGTTGATGGCTGGCGCCGTCCTATATCTGCGCGACGTGGAGCTGTGGGACCCGGCGGTTTTCTCCCAGAAGATCGCCGAGCGCGGGTTGACCATCGTCAATATCCCACCTCCATACTGGCAGCAGTGGGTGCAGGCGGAAACCCGCGGCCCGGGGTTGTTTCCCAACCCGCAGCTTCGCCTGGTGATCATCGGTGGCGATGTGGTCCAACCGGAGACCCTGGCCCTCTGGCAGTCCACTCCCTACCGGGAGGCGCGCCTGATCAATGCCTACGGTCCGACAGAGGCCGTCATAACCGCCGTGGCATACGACATCCCCTTCCCGTATGCGACTTCCCATGTCACCCGCATCCCGATCGGCAGGCCCCTGGGCGGGCGCTGCGTGCATCTCCTGGATCCCAATCTGCAGCCGGTCCCGGTTGGAGTGCCCGGTCATCTGCACATCGGGGGTGTCTGCCTGGCGCAGGGCTATCTCAACCACCCGGAGCTTAGCGCGGAAAAATTTATCAGCGATCCTTTCCACACCGGCCCAGCCGCGCGGATGTATCGCACCGGAGATCTGGCGCGCTGGCTGCCGGACGGAAATCTGGAGTTCCTCGGGCGTATCGATCGCCAGGTGAAGATCCGCGGGATGCGCATCGAGCCGGGTGAGATTGAGGCGGCCCTGGAGCGCCTGCCCGGTGTAAAAGAAGCGGTCGTCTTGCCCGTTCCAGGCGAAAACGGAGCGCAGCTGGCGGCCTTTCTGGTCTCCGGCCCGGGTGAAGAAAGCAACCTTTCCACCCTGCCGGATGCCCTGGCTCGCCAGCTGCCTGCCTACATGCTCCCCGCGGTTTTTATCCCCCTCGAAAATCTGCCCTTGACCCCCAGCGGGAAATTGGACCGCGATGCGCTGGCCCACCGGGCGCTGCTCGAAATTACCCATACCGCCCAGGAATATGCTGCTCCGCGCAGCGCGCTCGAAGAACGCCTGGCCTGTATTTGGGCGGAGCTTCTCCACGTGGAACGGGTGGGGATTACGGATAATTTCTTCAGCCTGGGCGGGCACTCTCTGCTGGCTACCCAGCTGGCCTCCCGGCTGAGGGAGGAATTTCACGTCGAGCTGCCATTGCGCCGCCTGTTCGAGACGCCGACCGTGGCCGGCCTGGCTTTGGCGGTCGCGCAAACCCTGGCTGCTCGCGAAGATGCGGACGAACTCGACCGGCTCCTGGCGGAGATCGAAGACCTGCCTGACGAGCAGGCCGCTGACCAGCTGCGCCTGGAAGACACAAACTCTGAGGAGACACCCACACCTTGACAGACCTGGATACCCGGATCGCCAACCTCTCTGCGGAAAAACGTGCTCTGCTCACCCTGCGGCTGCAAAAGCTGCGCGCGGCTGAAGCGGCTCGCCAGGCGCTTCCACGCCGCGAAGACCCTTCAGCCCCCGCGCCGCTCTCTTTTGCCCAACAGCGTCTCTGGTTCCTGGACCAGATGGAGCCCGGCAATCCCTTCTATAACGTCCCGGCAGCCGTACGCCTGACCGGCGATCTGGACGTTTCTGCTCTGGAGAGCAGCCTGGGAGAAATTCTGCGCCGGCATGCGGTCTTACGGACCGGCTTCACCACCCAGGATGGGCAGCCCGTTCAGGTTGTTCATCCGCCGGCTCCCTTATCCCTGGAAATCCTGGATTTGTCTCATATACCACCGGAGCACCGTGAAGAGGAGGCCCGCCGCCTGGCTGCCCAGGAGGCCGTCCGGCCTTTCGATCTCTCTCAGCCTCCGCTGCTGCGCAGCCAGCTTATCCGCCTGGACGACAGCCAGCATATCCTGCTGCTGACCCTGCACCACATCGTCTCGGACGGCTGGTCCCTGGGGGTGTTGGTGCGCGAGCTGGCGGCTCTTTACCCAGCTTTCCATACCGGCCAGGCTTCCCCAATCCCCGAGCTGCCCGTGCAGTATGCGGATTATGCCGTCTGGCAGCGCGGTTGGCTGCAAGGCCAGACTTTGGAGGGGCAGCTTTCCTATTGGAAACAACAATTGAGCTCTGCCCCTCAGGTGCTGGAGCTGCCCACCGCCCGGCCGCGCCCGGCGGTCCAGGATTTCCGCGGCGCGCGCGAGCCGTTTGAATTCCCCGCTTCGCTGACCCGGTCTCTCCAGGCTCTCTGCCAGCGCGAAGATGTCACCCTCTTTATGGCTCTTCTGGCCGGTTTCGAAACCCTGCTTTACCGCCTCAGCGGCCAATCCGATTTCTGCCTGGCGACGCCCATCGCCAACCGCACCCGCGCTGAGCTGGAAAGCATGGTAGGTTTCTTTGTCAATACGCTGGTCCTGCGCGCCAGGTTGGATGGCGCGCCCACATTCCGCGAGCTGCTCCAACGCGTCCGCGAAACCGCCCTGGGCGCATATGCCCACCAGGATCTGCCCTTCGAGATGCTGGTGGATGCCCTGCAGCCCCAGCGCAGCCTGACCTACACCCCGCTTTTCCAGGTGATGTTTGCCCTTCAGAATGCGCCCCTCCCGCCCCTCAGCCTGCCGGGTCTCTCCGTCCAGGTTTTCGAGATCGATCCGGGCGTCTCGCGTTTCGACCTGACCCTTTCGATCTACGAGCAGTCCGGCTGCCTGGCGGGGTTTGTCGAGTACAGCACCAGCCTGTTCGACCGTTGGCAGATCCAGGATTTGCTGGTTCACTACCGCCGTCTCCTGGAACAGGCGGCGGCCGGCCCGGACCTGCCTATCACCCGCCTGGATCTTCTGACCCCCGCTGAGCGCCAGCGCATCCTGGCCGAGTGGAACGCCACCCATAGCCCCCTGCCCGAGCTGTGCATACACCAGCGCTTCGAACAGCAGGTTTACCGCCAGCCGCATGCCCCGGCCCTCATCTTTGAAGACAGCAGCCTGACCTATGCCGGGCTAAACGACCGCGCCAACCGGCTCGCTCGCCGATTGCGCGCCCTGGGGGTGGGTCCGGAAGCCCTGGTGGGCATCTGCCTGGAACGCTCTTTTGAGCGCATCATCGCCATCCTGGGCATCCTCAAGGCTGGGGGCGCTTACCTGCCCCTGGATCCCACCTATCCCCGCGACCGGCTGGCTTTTATGCTGGAGGACTCCGGAGCGGTCCTGCTCCTGACCCAGGCCAGCCTGGCCAGCGATCTCCCCAAAACTTCGGCCGGTATCCTGGTCCTCGACCGGGATGAGCAGCCGCTAGAACCCGAGTCCGGGGAAGACCTGTACTACCCGGTTGCGCAGGATAACCTGGCTTATGTCATCTACACGTCCGGTTCGACCGGCAAACCCAAGGGGACTCTCCTCCACCACCGCGGGCTGGTCAACATGGTGGAGCCTCAGCTCGAGATCTTCCAGGCCGGCCCCGGCTGCCGGGTCTTGCAGTTCGCCTCCTTCAGCTTCGATGCCTCTGTTTGGGAAGTTTTCACGGCCCTGGCTTGCGGCGGGACGCTGGTGCTGGCTCCCCAGGAAGTGCTCGCCTCCCCCGTGGATCTGTTGGAGCTGTTCTCTCGCCAGCGGGTCAACCTGGCGCTCCTGCCGCCTTCCCTGCTGGCCATGCTGCCTCCCGCGCATCTGCCCGACCTCCACACCCTGGTGACCGGCGGCGAAGCCTGTTCCGCGGAGATCGTGGCGCGTTGGGCGCCCGGGCGGCGCTTGATCAACGCCTATGGGCCCACCGAGATCACCGTGTATGCCAGCCTGCACATCTGTGATGCGGATGAGCCGGGCGCTCCCCCCATCGGCCGGCCGGTGTCGAATACGGCCCTATACGTGCTGGATGAGCACCAGCAGCCGGTGCCGCCCGGGGTGCCAGGTGAGCTGTACATCAGTGGTGCAGGCGTGGCGCGTGGTTACCACAACCGTCCGGAGCTGACCGCGGAGAAATTCTTGCCCGATCCGTTTAGCCCCATTCCTGGGAAGCGCATGTACCGCAGCGGCGATCGGGTGCGTTATCGCCCGGACGGCTGCCTGGAATATCTCGGGCGCTTCGACCAGCAGGTCAAACTACGCGGTTTCCGGGTGGAACTGGGCGAGATCGAAGCGGCCTTACTCCAGCACCCGGGCATAGCCCAGGCCGTGGTGGCGGTCCGGGAAGACCGGCCGGGAGATAAACGCCTGGCGGCTTACCTGGTTGCCGGAGAGAAAGCCGCGCAGCCGCCGGCCGCGGACCTGCGCGCGCATCTCAAGCGCGGCCTGCCGGACTACATGCTGCCTTCGGCATTTATCTTCCTGGAGGCCCTGCCGCTGACTCCGAGCGGCAAGGTGGATCGCAAATCCCTGCCCGTACCGGATACCGGTGACCCCGAGTCTCCCGTGAGCCAGGCTGCCCCTCGCACCCCAACCGAAGAGATCCTCGCCGGGATCTGGGCGCGGCTCCTCGGGGCGCCGGGTCCTATCCCACCGGACGCCAATTTCTTCGAGCTGGGCGGTCATTCACTGCTGGCTGCTCAACTTTCCACCCGGGTACGCGATGTTTTCCAGATCGAGCTGCCGGTGCGCACCCTGTTTGAAGCGCCTGCCCTGGCTGACTATGCCGTGCGAGTAGAGGCCGCCCGCCGCTCCGGTGAAAAGACCTGTGTTTCCCCGATCCTGCCCGCCCCCCGCCAGGAGGAGATGCCGCTTTCTTTTGCCCAGCAAAGCTTGTGGTTCCTGGATCAGATGGAGCCGGGCAATCCTTTCTACAATATCCCGGCCGCCGTACGCCTTTCCGGCGATCTGGATCAATTCGCCCTGGAGCGCAGCCTGGAAGAAATCCTGCGCCGCCATGAAGTCCTCCGCACCACCTTTCACCTGGGGGATGGGAAACCCTACCAGGTGGTTCAGGCTGCGCAGCCCCAGGCGCTCCCACTCGACGTCCTGGAGGATGCCGGTCCGCAAGAGCAGCCTGCTCGTATCCAGGCCTGGCTGCAGGATGAGGCGCGCAAGCCTTTCGATCTCTCCGAGGGACCCTTGCTGCGCGCCCGCCTGCTGCGTCTTGCACCCGGCGGGCAGGAGCATATCCTGCTGCTGACCCTCCATCACATCGCTGCGGACGGCGGCTCGCTGGAGGTTTTGGTGCGCGAGCTCGCCGGGCTGTACGCGGCTTACCATTCCGGCCAGGAGCCGCACCTGCCGGATCTGCCGGTCCAGTATGTGGATTATGCGGCCTGGCAGCGCTCCTGGCTGCAAGGTGAAGTGCTCGAAGAACAGCTTTCCTACTGGCAGGAGCGCCTGGCCGGCATCCCGGCCGTCCTCGAGCTGCCCACGGACCATCCGCGCCCGGCCGTCCAGGCTCACCGCGGCCGGCAGTTGGTCGCCGAATTTTCTGAGGAGTTGTCCGGCGCTTTGCGCCGCCTCAGCCAGCAGGAAGGCGTGACCCTCTTTATGACTCTGCTGGCTGCCTTCCAGGTTATGCTGGCGCGCTATACCGGTCAGGAGGACATCCCGGTGGGCTCCCCGGCTGCCAACCGCGGCCATACCCGGCTGGAAAACCTGGTTGGTTTCTTTGCCAACACCCTGGTCCTGCGCGGAGATCTCAGCGGCGCGCCCACGTTCCACGAGCTGCTGGCCCGCATCCGCGAAACCGCCCTGGGCGCCTACGCCCACCAGGATACCCTCCTGACCGGTATAGCGCGCCAGCATAACCCGGAAGGTAGCCAGCAGAGTAAACAAGAGAGCCACGCCACCCTGCTGACCAAGGCGGCGCACAGCCACTGAGAACGCCTCAGAAAATTCGCC